>Ga0075522_10000809_pt1 | contig 23289 bp, 25 predicted proteins | sample NGEPerA_FD_74796 | JGI IMG/M metagenome (GOLD analysis project Ga0075522, IMG submission 74796) | Arctic peat soil microbial communities from the Barrow Environmental Observatory site, Barrow, Alaska, USA - NGEE PermafrostL2-A | ecosystem: Environmental > Terrestrial > Soil > Wetlands > Peat ...
CATTGCGCGGGGAATGCCGGGTTTCTCCGGTGTACTCGTGGTGACTACGCTCGTGTACTTTGCTTTTTATCGTACGCGAGGCTGCGGGCGCATCAAGCGCCCGGTATTCCCCGCGCCCTCGATTTGGAGAGGGCGGAACGAAATCAATAGCTCGCGCAAAAAAGCAGGCGCCGGGATCGAGGAGGTGTGTCTGAACGTCAATGGGAAACGTGGCCTGCCAGAGACGCTTCTCCTGCGAGGCGCGGTGGCCCGAAGCAGGATGGTGGGGGAAGAAGGACTCGAACCTTCGAAGTCATAAGACGGCTGATTTACAGTCAGCTCCCTTTGCCACTCGGGACACTCCCCCGTTTAACCGCATCAAGAACCCGCCCGCCGGATTGGCGGCAGAAAGGCCATGGATGACGTTAAAACCGATGAACCCGATCGAGGGTCCCGGTCGGGCGGTTTATGGCGGAAGCACCCCTGCCAAGTCAACCAAGGCAGGCCGCCAATACCGGCCGCGAAGAGCTCAAATTGCCATAATCCGGAACCCGTGACACAAGCCTTGGCATGAACGATCGCGAGCGAAAAAGGCATTTTGGGCGCGGCAGCGGCAAGGGACCCTCGAGGGGCCGCGAATCCGGCCGACGGCCGGACCGGCGCGACCGCGAAGGCGGCGCCGAGGGGCCGGTGATCCTGTATGGCTGGCACACGGTGGCGGCGGCGCTGGCCAATCCGCAGCGCCACATCCGCAAGCTGATGCTGACGGAAAACGCCGCGCGGCGGCTTGCCGACGACAACATCAGGATCCCGCTGACGCCGGAAATCGTGCGGCCGGCGCTGATCGACGCGCGGCTCGGGCCGGATGCCGTGCATCAGGGCCTGCTCGCGGAAGCCGATCCCCTGCCCTCGCCCGACATCGACACGCTGCCGCAAGAGGGCATCGTGCTGGTGCTCGACCAGATCACCGATCCGCACAATGTCGGCGCCATCCTGCGCTCGGCGGCAGCGTTCGCGGTCAAGGCCATCGTCACCACAGCGCGCCACTCGCCGGAGGCGACCGGCGTGCTGGCGAAATCAGCCTCTGGCGCACTCGAACTGGTGCCGCTGGTCACAGTGCAGAATCTCGCGCGCGCGCTGACGGAGATGAACGATCAGGGATTTCTGACCGTCGGGCTCGACAGCCAGGGCCACGAGAACCTCGGCAGCGTTACCTTGCGGCAGCCTTTGGCGCTGGTGCTGGGCGCCGAGGGCAAGGGGCTGCGGCAATTGACGCGCGAGACCTGCGGCGTGGTGGCCCGGCTCGACATGCCCGGCGAGATCAAGAGCCTCAACGTCTCCAACGCCGCGGTGCTCGCGCTCTATATCGGCGCCAGCCGGCTGGGATTGATGGGCTGAAAAAAAACCAACGCCCGCCCGCGGGATGCGGACGGGCGCTGATGTCGTGGATTAAGTGCCGATCTCAATAATAGCGGCGCAGGATGTGCTCGTGGTAGCCGTAGTGGTGCGGCGCATAGGCGTGATGCCAGTGCGGATGCGGGCCATAGCCATAATGATGCATGTGGTGCCGATAGCCCCAGCCGCCCTCACGGTAGACCCGGCGCGGCGCGAAGTCGCCCGGACCGCTGTAGTCCGGGCCCTGGTCGGCATAGTAATACTGGTGCACCACCGGGGCGGTATCGTATTCGCGCACCGGATCGGGCAGACGCTCATAGGCGGCGCCGCAGCCGCAGGTCGGGGCCGGCGCCACATAGACCGGCGGCGCGCACGACGAAAACGGTCCGCCTCCGCACGCCAGCGCGGGCGCCGCACTGACGGTCACCACGGCAACCGCCGCAACCAATCCTTTAATCAAATGACGCATTACTCTCTCTCCTGTGAACGTGTTTTCGCTGACGTTGAACTACTCTGGAAACTTCTGCGGTCGCGGCGTCCGGAACTCCTGCGGCGGGCGCGGCTGATGCCCGAGCCATTCGCCCTGTGGCGCGAGGATGACCGGCGGCGGATTGACCGGCACTTCCGGCTGCGCCGGCTGCGGGTTCGACTGCGCCGACCAGGATTGGTGATAGCTCTCGGCCGGCTGCGGCAGCTTGCGATTGGCCGGCGGTTCGATTTCGAGGCGGCCATAGCCCGGCCGGTGGCCGGCGCTCGGATAATAGTGGCCGACATTCGGCACGGGATCGACATAGCGGCCGCCATAAACGGTCGGCTGCACATGCACGCCCTTACCGAGACCCCAGTCGCCTTCGACCACGGCATAGGAGGCATCGACGCCATTGATGATCACGGGGACGCCGGGGCGGCCGGGGATGACGCGGACCGTGGTGCTGTCGGCCAGCGCCGCAGAGCCTGTTCCGATCAGGATGGCCAGTATCAGCCCAGCACGCATAAGGGAGTTCCGTTCGTTCGAGCCAACCTAATCGAAGCCACCGCGCCAAGGGTTAAGGAGCGTTGCCAAACTGCCGGTAAGCCTAACGCGCAAGGATTTACAGCCGGTCAATTGCAAGCGATCGGAATCAGGAAATGTTAACGCCGCGTTGCCGTCTACACCAAGGCGGTATTGACGATCGTGGTCAGCCCGATGGCGATGGTGATCACGCCGACGGCGCCCTGCAGCGCGCGGTTGGCCCGCGTCAGCCAGCGCGCGGAGACCGCGAGCGGCACGGCGATGACGGCCGACAACGCCCCCATGCCGACCATCGAGCCGATGCCGAACAGCGCCACATAACCGAGCCCGGCCGCGGCGCTCGAGGCCTGCGAAACCGCGATCAACAGCAGCGCCGCGGATCCCGCCATGCCGTGCATCAGCCCCACCAGCAGCGTGCGCCAGCGAAAGCCGTGCGTATGGGCATGCGGTGCGCGGGCATGGGGCGTGGTCTCACCGGCATGGCTGTGGGCATGGATGTGGACCGTGCCGTCGCCATGGCTGTGGGCGTGAAAGTGCACGCGGTCGCGCCACAACCGCCACAGCACATGCGCGCCGAGACCGACCAGCATGAAGCCGACCGCGGTCTCCAGCGGCCGGGCGAGATGTTCGGGGATCGCATGACCGAGCAGCAGCGCGGCGCCGGCGAATACGAACAGCGTCATTGTATGGCCGAGACCCCAGGTCAGCCCGTGCTTGACGATATCGGCGACGTCGGTGCGGCGCGCGGCAATCGAAGACACCGCCGCGACGTGGTCGGCTTCCAGCGCGTGCTGCATGCCCAAAAGAAAACCCAACCCCAGAATTCCGAGCATCCGTCCCCTTCTCCGTCACCGCCGTCGTTGCGAGGCGCGAAGCGACGAAGCAATCCATCTTTCCACTTGCCGCGCCATGGATTGCTTCGCTTCGCTCGCAATGACGGTCTTGAACCGATCCCCGCCTGTCAACGCAAAATTCTAGCCAAACGCCTCGTCGAACAGGTTTCGCATCGCGGCCCAGGAGCGGCGGTCGGACTGTTCGTTGTAAAGCGCCGTACGCATCATCGATCCGTCGGCTGCCGGATTGGTGAAGCCATGCAGCGTATTGCCGTAGCTCACCACCTGCCAGTCCCGTACGGCGGCCGCGCGCATCTCGTCCTCGAAGGCCCTGACCTGCTCCGGCGGCGCCAGCGGATCATCGGCGCCGGTCAGAACCAGCACGCGCGCCGTGATGCGGCCGGGCTCTGCCGGCGCCTTCGTGGCGAGCACGCCGTGAAAACTGACGACGGCCGCAAGATCGGCGCCGTCGCGCGCGAGTTCGAGCACGACCGAACCGCCGAAGCAGAATCCGATTGCAGCGATCTTCGCCGCATCGACCTGCGGCAAAGCGGCGAGCGTTGCCAACGCGGCGTGGCCGCGCGCGCGCAACATCCCGGACCGGTTGCGAAGGCCGCCGACGAGGTCTGCGACTTCCACAAGATTGCGCGCCTGCCGCCGATCGCCGAACATGTCCGCGGCGAGTGCGACATAACCCAACTCCGCCAGCATCCGCGCCCGCGCCATCGCGAAATCGCCAAGGCCAAGCCCCTCGTGAAACACGGCGATGCCCGGCCGTCGTCCACTGGCCTTCTCGTCGAAGGCGAGATAGCCGCGCAGATTGATGTCCTCGCAGCGGTAATCAATGTCGCGCGCCTGCATCGTCGATCTCGCCTCCAAACCCACCCCAGGGCTCGATGCTGCCATTACAAATACCAGCCCGAGGCTGAATAGGGAAAAAGCCGCCCGTTGCCGAAATGCCGCTCGGCTTGACATGTCGATTTTTATGCCCTACAGGTTGGTCAAGAAACTCGATACGGGGTTAACAATGGCGGCATTTGTCGAGACCAGAATTTTCCGTGATCCATGGGATGTCGATCAGCGTTTAAATCAGTTGGACCTTACCCGTAAGGGCCTGCTGGAAGTACGCGATATCGCAATGAATGAGCGGGCAAACGCTACCGATTTTCATCCTTCTAACTCGCCCGGCACTTTCAGCTATCATCACGGGATATGGGCGCTTCGCAATCACTTTGTTGGCGACCGATGGGCGGTGGACCGGAGTGACGGGATTGAAGCGATTCGGAATGATAGCCTCAAACTCAAAATCGGTTTTTGTAATATTGATTTAGCGTGTGATGACGAACATATTCCCAAACCTAGATCTGAAAAAGGTGCAGGAGCTGAACGTGCCAGCGGCACGCCTCTTTTCGGCAGTCTCCCGCATTACGCGCCTCGTCTAGTCGGTGATCCGATGCTGTATTATTTGATGGTCGATCAAAACGGCGCCGCAGAACTAACGAGGCCCGTCATCAGTGGTGGAACATTTTCTGCCGCTGTCGAACGCATTTATCTTTCGAGCGGCGACGATGATGATCCTGCCGTTGGTGAGGATACGGGTCCAGTTGACAATTTCGATCCGCAAGTCGTGCGTAAATAACACTTGGAACTTTGGAATGTTTAATCCTCGAAGGCTCAGCCTTGCGCGGAAGCGACGGCGATTCACGGCTCGGATTCTTGCCGAGAAAGCCGATCTTGCGGTCGATACAATCTCACGTTTGGAGCATGGTAGTAATCCGCCGGACGAGGTAACGGTCACCAAATTGGTACAAGCCTTGAATTTTCCAAGGCAGTTCTTTTTCGATCAAGATCCGCAGGAAATCGACACCGGAGCAGTTAGCTTTAGAAGTTTTTCCAAAATGAGCGCGCGTGAGCGCGACGCGGCAATTTCGGCGGGGTCGCTCGGATTGCAACTGAGCTCCTGGATCGAAGACCGCTTTAGTCTCCCTGCGCCCAAATTGCTCGATCTCAGCTATGAGACTGATCCCGAGATGGCTGCCTATTCGGTCAGGCAATTGTGGAGTATTGGGGTGAGACCGATCGGCAATTTAATGGGGCTTCTTGAGACCAAAGGATTGCGTATATTTTCACTTTCCGAAAATACTGCGTCTGTAAATGCCTTTTCTTTCTGGCGCGACAATAAGCCATTTATTTTCTTGAACAATTTTAAGACGGCAGAAAGCAGCATTTTCGACGCCGCTCATGAACTTGGGCATTTGGTAATGCACAAGCATGGCGATCCTAAAGAGACGCGTTCTGCGGAGCGCGAAGCAAATGGTTTCGCATCTGCGTTTCTGATGCCAGCTAAAGACGTAAGAGCGACGATTTCAAAGAGAATAACCATTGACACGGTGTTGAAGGCCAAAAAACGATGGCGCGTATCCGCCATGGCCATGGCTTACCGCCTCAATTCTTTGAAGCTACTTTCCGACTGGCAGTACAAGTCAATCTGCATTGAGTTAGGAAAAAGGGGCTACCGCGCCGGCGAGCCTGAAGGGATTGATCGAGAAACGTCGGTCGTCTGGCGTAAAGTTCTAACCCAGTTGTGGTCCGAAAAGACCACAAAAAACGATATCGCGAATAGCCTTCATCTTCCTTTGGACGAACTCGAAGGGTTGATCTGGAATTTGGCAGGCCTTGACCAGCGGCCCAAGAATCCGGTTGAGGGTCTTCGTGCGATTAATTGAACCTTTTACTGATCGTTTCGTAGCACGTTGGCGACCCGGCGCAGCTTCTTGATGATTTTGAGTTTCAACTCATCGAGCCGCGCCGGGTCGCCTGGCACTGGCCGACCAACTTTGGTATTTGACAGCTCTACATGGGACGCTCCACATCCGTGTGGACAGCGACGACCCGTCGAAAGACGGGATAGCCTCTTCAAACGAAGCAACATTCCCGCTAAGGAACCCGCGACGCCGGTTTAGCTCAGCGGTAGAGCAGGGCTTTTGTAAAGCCAAGGTCGGGAGTTCAATCCTCTCAACCGGCACCAACGTTGTCCCCAGGGACCGAAACGCCACGCACTATGAACGCGCACTAACGTGAGTTTTTTCAATATCTTGCTGTCATGTTTTCGTATCCTAGCGCGTCTTTGCAATTTCGTTCACCTTGGCTCGTAGTGTCTCTGGTGTCATAGATGGTGTCATTCCGCCGCTAAGTGCCGTTGGATCACACCATTTGCCTCTAGCCGATGCCGCGTTCCATATCCGCGGTTCATCGCGGCGATGCGCAGTTCGTTGAGCCGGCCATAACGTTTGTTGTCTCGGCCACATCCTAGCACAAACTCCGCCATCGAGCCGGTCGCAACCCCACGGTGAAATTAAGGGTGCGATACCTTTCTAATCGAATGCCCCGGCGCTATGATGGGTATTGTTTTGCATCTCAATTTTTGGAGGGGCGCAAACGTATTTCAAGAGTTTGTTGGTCAATGATCGCAAGCACACGAACCTATGTGGGGGATTTTAATGGAAACCGGATTGCTTGCAAAGCTTGGCAAGATCGCAGGGATCGGCGGCATCGCGGTCGGCGTATTCTTTTTGATATTCAATAAACTCTTTCAAAGCTTCTCGCCGATTCCTCCGCTCGAGACATATCTGGTCGTCCGCTCAATGATGGTCTTCACCTTCGGGATCGCCGCCATCGGCATCTTCGCTTGGATCGCTAGCCGAGGCTTTGGCGCGCATCGGCCGATGCCTCCCTATGTATTGATTATTTTTGCAGTTCTGGTCGTCTTAGTCATGGGCGCCGCCACAGCGGTGAGCGTCTTGCCGATTCAACAATCGGCTTTGGTGGCGGAGGTAAGACCCGACCTAACGCCGCCTGCCCCCAATCGGCCGACACCTCCCCCGATTAACGTGTGCATGGGTAATGGCGGAGGAGATAATTGCCTAGGTCCCGGAGTCGTCTCTTACAGCTGCGACGCCTACAGTGCGATTGGCGGAGGAGCCGAGCAAACGTACGTCGCGCTCAGTCAGCGCTTCTGCAATGGCAAGCCAGCGACCGCGAAGACGAATGTCAGACATAACTTCAGTCATTCTGGAGGGCAATGTGGCTGGACGAGCTTCACTGTCACGTGCCTACAGTAGCCACGACGGGCACTTTGAATACGTATTGTGCTCTTAGTCTCGTAAGGTATGGTCGGGAACATCAAAAATCACACCCATATTGGCGACGGTATGGAGCACCAAGAGCACATTACGTTTAAATGAAATGCGCAAGGTTATCTGCGCTTCGCTCGATGCCTGCGATGAATTCCAGGCACAGGCCCAGCGGCGCGCACTCTCATAGCCTTCGGGGGCGTTCGTTCAACTATTTTGCAACTAGGCTCATTGTTAACCGCATCCCAATCGCAACGTTCAACCTGATCTGGATGGCCAGGCACGTCGATAAACTTGGGATATCCTGGCTTCGTCGTGGCATCAGCCTTCTTTGCCATATCTAAATCTCCCTTTGCATCAAATAGAACATTACTAAGGTAACGGCCTCAGGTGATTCGATATTTCGAGACCTATAAGTGAAGCTTGGAAGGCGGCTAGTGCAGCCTGACCAGTGAGACCCTTAGAATCTCCGGGCCCAAAAGTGACCGTCAAATCATGGGTACGGTCTCTCGAGGTCGCGAAAAGTGTTCCTGTTTGGTCAATAGTTGCCCTCGTAAGCTTCCAAGCAGGACTTATGCCTCCACTCGAAATTACCTCAAATCTTACTTCGTGCGACAGAACGTTCTGTTTGAAGGCATCGACGCTTTTTGGATCGGTTTCCCCTGTCGATACAGTGCTCACATAATCATTGAGCCATTCCACGGTCCTGAGATTATTTTGAATAAGAAGTGAAGACGCGCTGCCGTGCTGGATTCCTGGTGTGCAATAGTGCCGGTCTAGCAACTGCCGTATCGTGTAGTAGAAGTTCAACTTATCGATTCGCGTAGCATCGGAGGACAGTGTTCCGATAGCAGCAAGCGTAAATACGGAATTTGCTGGACTAACTGGAGTGAACACGACAGTTGGATTGCCAGTAGATTTTTCCTCAACCGTTAGGCTTAGAGTCATTTGAACTCCCCAAGTCGCCAGAAACGCTGTGGCCATCGGCTGCCTTGGATTTTTTCTATGGTTATCTAAGTCGTGTTGTACGACCCACTGGACGGCATCAGCCACTTCACAGTGAACGCTTTGAACGATGTCCTGCACGAGGATTTGACCAGCCCCCGTGTCACCAGGAATTTCTTGAAGCTCCGGAATGCGAAGACCGCAGGCGCCCACAAAAGTGGCTGCAATCAAAGACGCAGCAAATCGCATTGCGGACATAACACGCCCCCAACTGACCGATCCGACAATTGTTATTTGCTTCAGGACTACCGCCTGTTCGACCGGTATTATGTAATACTTTTCGACCTTTGCGAGCAACACGTAAGGATTGAGGATCAACCGAAATACCAGCGATGTGGTATTAGGGCAACTTTCCCCCCGAACCCATAGTGTATTGAGTGCATGGTAGATTTTGGCAAACCAAGCCTCGGGACGAACGCTGCTGGAAATGCCGCGAGAGTTGGGGCGGCGGCTCCGGATGAGGACAGGATATGCGGCGGCCAATTTGGTCAGCTTGCCAGAAAGCCATTTCCGGCTGTCCCTGCACCATGTCAAAAACTCTGATCGCCCCGCAACGCTGAACATGAAGCCGTGCTTCGGCAGAGTTTGGCGTCAATAGCTTCGGGCTTCATGCCGCCACCTTGGTGGCATTTTCCTCGGGTGTCTGATGATGATGTCCTGCGGGAATTACGGCGGCGAGTCGGCTGTGCTGTGTGACCTACCGTAGGCACAATTTCACGCCGAGAGAGGAGCCGGTCCGGAGACCCTCAAGGGCTATGACAAGTTTGGCTATGACGGCTGCTTTACTACAGAAAGCGGAAATTGCTCGGCTCGTTCGCGATGTGCCAACAGGCAGGTCCACTTAAAAGGGGGCAGATCACGGCGAGATCCGATGCCTCGCGAGTTGCCATGTCGCTGGTACTCGCCGCCGAGGCCTATCTCCTAAGATTCTTATCTGTCTCACCAATGTACTGGTTTTTTTGTTTCGTCGCCGTTGCGGGATGCGGACCGAGCGGGTATTGAGGTTCGCTTCTGGGACCATGTGCAGGCCCCGTCGGCGAGGTAGGGCCCGTGGGGCTATTGGGATAGGGTATAGGTAACGGTTGGGTGGATGTCGGTGTCTTAGTGACATCTGGGGTACCTTTATCTTTAGCCGCGGCAGGTCGAAACGTCACGGCGAGTGAACACGCGGCGACTACGATCATTACGCGATAAAATCTGCGCATCTGCTTTCCTTGGTCGTTGGTGTGACATGTTGTCCACGTGCATCGGTCAGAGTGGACTATGATTGAAGCTGAACGCCTGGCAAGTGTAGGCAGCGTCTCGATACCGCAACTGTTAAGAAAGCCATCAAGGGCGAGCGATCAACGGGACGACGGAAGGCTGGATAGCCTCTTCAAACTCGCTCGGTTTCCCGATACATAGCCGGTGTTGCCGGCTTAGCTCAGTTGGTAGAGCACCTGATTTGTAATCAGGGGGTCACAGGTTCGAGTCCTGTAGCCGGCACCAGAGACAAATAGGAGACAAAATCGCCTCCACCCTAGCAAAATCAACTACTTAGGGGCCGAGAGCAGCGGTCTTGTAACCGAAGGTCGGGAGTTCAATCCTCTCAACCGGCACCACCAATCGCAGCAGGAAATGCGCTGCGCCATCATCGCCCTCCGATCTTCTCGAGCACCGGCAGCAGATATTTCAAGAACACCTCCGGATTCTCGCTCATCGGGAAATGCCCGAGCCCCTTCATGATCGTCGCCTCGCAGCCGGCGACGCTGTTGGCAACCGCCATCGTCTCCTCCGGCGTGCAGGAATAATCGTATTCGCCCGATAGCAGGAACAGCCGGCAGCGGCTTGTGTCGATCCTGGCGACACGGTCGCGGATATCGCCATCGATTTTGTAGAAATAGAGATCTCCCTTGAAGACGCCGGGGCCGCCCTGCATGTAGTGCCAAAGCGTCTCCCAGCGCTCGCCCTCGGGAGCATCGGGTCCGACCAGGCCCGAGACGATGGCGGCGGCGATTTCACCGCCGTGGACGTCGGGACGGTGCAGGAAATTCAGATCGTAATAGGGATCGACATGGGCGCCGGCCTGCAGGCCGATGATCGCGCGAAAGCGTTCGGGATGTTCGAGCGCCAGATGCAGCGCGATGCGGCCGCCGATCGAGCAGCCGATCAGGATCGGCTGCTCGAGGCTGAGCGCCGACATGACTTCGAGAATCATCGTCGTGTATTGCGCCGAGGTGAGTTGGTATTCCTCGTCGTGCCAGCCGGGAGGCGGCGACGACTTGCCGTGCCAGGGCATGTCGAAGGCGATGACGCGGTGGGTTCGCGTGACGCGCTCGTCGTTCATCAGCGCGCGGTATTGCCGGCCGTCGGCACCCGCGGTGTGCAGGCACAATAGCGGTGTCCCCTCGCCCGCTTCCTCGACATAGATACGATGCGGCCGTCCGAACAGATCGAGATGCATGTAGCGGCCGACGACCGGCTCAAAACGCGCGCTCATGCTGCGGCCCCGGTCGCGCGCAATTTGGCCAGCGCTTCCTTGAAGTAGCGAAGATGGGCCATGAAGATTTGCAGATTGCCCTCGGCCTTGAGCGCGCGCCGCTTGATCAGCGCCATCAGGTCGTTAGACCCGGGCGGCGGGCGCTGGCTCCAGAATTTCTGCCATTCGGCTTCCGATGCGCGCAGCGCAAAGGAGGAAGACGGCATCACGAACGGCCCGCGAACGACCGATACCACCCGCCCCTCGAATATCGAGATCAGCCAGGGGATCGCGCCAACCTCCAGCAGGAACGTCGTGGTCAGAAACCGCCCGCGACGGACCAGCGCGGCATCCGAATTGACCCGCTGCTCCAGCCTCTCGATCATCCCTGACCTTCCCGCAACATTCGCCAAGCGACCGCTCGTGCCTTGCCTCGCATGATGGAGACGACGGGCGCGGCGTCAATGGCCTTCCCAAATGCTCTCGAAACCTGCCCGAGGCGGTGACCGATGCCTGTCGATCGACCGGTTCCAGAAAATGAAACCGGGGAGTTCTCATTTAGGTCGTTTTGCACGCATAAGAACGCGCAGGTTCTTCATTTTGTCATCGCCGAACGCGCGAGCCGCTTCCCGCTCCGCAAAGATCATTCGACGCCGATCGAGTGCCGAACTCTCTCACCCGACCCGGAGTTCGGCATGAATTATTACACGGCATTGTCGCTGATTCTGGCGGCGCCGCTGGTCGTTACGCCGGCCTCGGCCAAGACGCCCTTCGATGGCACGTGGGATGTCGCAACTGAAACCAGGACCGGCAGTTGTGAGGCTTCCGCGCATTATCGGCTGACCGTTCGCGACGGAAAAGTATTCGGCGCGGCCGACGTTTCGGGACGCGTGACGGAAGACGGCTACGTCAGGGTATCGCTCGGCGGATCCTACGCCAATGGGCAGCTCGACGGCAGGAGCGGTTCGGGCCGATGGAACGCGGCCTCGTCCGGCGTCCCCTGCAGCGGCCGATGGAAAGCCATCAGGGAATAGCCGGCATCGCCGGGCGGCGCGAGTAGATCGCGCAAGCCCGCCCGCTAAAACCACGAACAGACCAGCATCAGGTTCGCCGCGCAGGCGGCCAACAGCGTCACCGTGAGCGTGACATGCAGGCCCTCGCCAGCCGATGTCTTGAAGGTCGTTCCCATGGCGCGGAACATCCGGCGATTCTACCAAAAGAGTCTCGCGGATTATTTTTCGGCCGATTCAGGACTCGTTTACGACTCAGGCAACTCCCGCCATCCCTGCGGCCGGCGATTGAGGTCAACCCCTCACTTGCGCGTGAACCGGCCGTCAAGGGACTGAAACTTACCCCGCCGGGCGCGTTAAGCTGCTTTCGCGGGAAGCCATCCGATGCCCTACGCACTGTTCAGCAAAGACGCCAAATTGAGCAAGGCCTATCCGAGCGAAGCCGACGTCTGGAAATACGCCCGGAAAAGCGGTTTGGTGGTCGACGTGACGTCGGACGAGGAGAAACCGGCGCCGTGTCCGGTGCTGGACAACGACTACGAGATCAAGCGCTGCCGGGCCGACCCGCAGGAGGATCCCGCCGAGAATCAGGCCGAGGCCGAGCGGGAGGGCGATCTGGATTTCCTGCCGATTCCCTGAGCACAGGTTTGCCCGGCCGGGGAGACCCCCGGCTTAAGGCGGCAAAGCGCGCCAGACCAAGCCCTACGGCGTCGCCACAGCAAGCGAAGCCTGATCGGTGGCAAGCGCCACGCAGGTCTTCCTGCGATGCAAGCCCCTGATGGCGCCGGTGACCTTGAGCACCCTCCCGGCAGGACACGAGGTGTCCTGCACATAAGCGGTCTCGTAGGGCGCCAGCACCAGGGGTTCGGATTTCAGGACGTTCTGGGCAAGGCAGGGCAGTGTCGCTGCGGATAAAAGCAAAACTGACAACAGGATACGCATGTTCGTCGTCCACCAGCCGGCCTCCCCATAATAGCGGATTGCCACGGTGGGTTCCCTCGACGGCAAGAATTATTTTTCGCGTGCCTGCAAGACAACCCGCCGAGCCCGAGAAGCCATCACTTCGCCGCCCGTGGCGTTTGCGGATGGGGAAAGAGACCGCCTGCGATGGCTTCGATCAGGAAATTCGCGCCCGCGTCCGACAAATGGACGTTATCGACGACGATCACGTCGCCCGCCGTGGGCCCGATGCGCGTCAGGCAGCCCTGCTCGTTGCAGAGAATATGCCACGCCGAGAGATATTCCACGCCGGCGGCCCGGCTAAAGGCTTCCATTCGCTGATCGATCTCCGGCCCGGAAACGCCGCTCGCGATCCTGTCGGCGATACGGTGCCGAAAGCGGTAATAATTCACCAGCGTGTGCGGCAGCATCCGTTTCCACACCGGCTCCGGACCCAGAATGACAATCCGCGGGACACCGGCGGAGCGCAGTTGCCTGACCGTTTCCATGAGCTTGTCCAGATCGTTCTTCTTGTCCCACATGGCATGAAGCAGGACGATCCGGGGATGCGACGATTTTACGAAGCCGAACACCATGTCGTTGAAGGCGTCGCAATGTGAGCCGGTCGCGAGGATCGGCGCACAGGCCGGAGAGGCGAAACGGGCCAGTCGAAATGGGATCCTGGCTTGCACGGTTTTCAATCCGGGAAGGAGCGCTGCCGCGGTGGAATCCCCCCACACGAACAACAGGGGCTTTTCGCCCTCCTCGATGCAATTGGGACCAAGCCTTGCCCCGCGCGCCTCCGAAAAGCACTCGTCGCGCATTCCACCATTGTTCAGCGGCTGCAGAGCTGCGATATCGCGAATTTCCGGGGGAAAGCGAAAACCGAAGCCGGAGGCATTGGCGGTCACAATTCCCACTACGCCGACCGCGACCAGGCCGAAGGACAGTTTCGGCACCACTATTGGCCGCCGGCGCAGCGGCATTTCGCAGAACCGGTAGGTCAGCCACGCCAGCACGAAGGCGGCAATCAGGACCGCCCAGATTTCCAGCAGCGTCGGGTTGTCGTTTCGCAGGATCGTCAAGTAGGACAGCAGCGGCCAGTGCCAGAGGTAGAGCGGATAGCTGATCAGGCCGACAAGGACCATCGGCCGGCTCGACAGCAAGATCCGGTTCACCCACGACTGCGGGGAGAGGATGATCAGCACCGCGCCGACAACCGGCAACAGCGCATAGGCGCCCGGAAACAGGCTATCTTTGTTGAGCCAGGCCGCCGCGCCAAGGATGGCGAGGGCGCCAATCGTTGCCCGCAGATTGGCGGAGGCGACGGATCCCCGTTGTTGGCTCTTGGGATCGCCGACCTGGTGGTTGGCGATGATGCCGCCGGCAAGCAATTCCCAGGCTCGCGAAATCGGCGAATAGAACGCCAGATCCCTGGAGCCGAAGAAAATCATCAACCCGACGCCAAACGATATGACGGCGGCGGCTGCGATCCAGAACCCTCGCCGCCGCGATCCGGCCAGCACCCACAGCAACGGCGGCCAGAAAATATAAAATTGCTCCTCGATCCCGAGCGACCAGAGATGAACCAACGGATTTTCCGCGGAATCGGGCGCGAAATAGCCGACCTGGGTGAGTTGGAACAGGTTGGAAGCAAACGCGACGCCAGCGGCGATGCTCTTGCCGAGCAGTGAAAATCCGTCCGGCAGCAGCACGAACCACCCGATCAGGTAGCTCGCGGCGAGCACGACGATCAGCGCCGGGAAAATCCGTCGAATCCGCCGTGCGTAGAATTTCAGCGGTGAAAATCTGCCGGCGTCGAGTTCCCTCAGAATGATGCCGGTGATCAGAAAGCCCGAGATCACGAAGAATACGTCGACGCCGATGAAGCCGCCGGGAGCCGGCCCGAGGTCGGCGTGATACAAAACCACCAGCAGAATGGAGACCGCCCGCAGGCCGTCGATATCCGGGCGATAGGCAGTGCTCTGGTTTTCGCGTCCGGATCGATCCATCGGCGACATCTTACGGAAGCCGCGGCAAAACAAAAAGGCCGGCGCGAAGCCGGCCTTCTCGTATCGTTCAACCCGAAACGGCGTCAGTAGCGGGCGGCGACCGGGCCACCCCAACCGAAGCGATAGTTGATGCCGACCTTGACGGTCTGCTCATCGTTGCGAAACCGGGCGCCCACGATTTCGGGAGTACCGCTGGTGAAGGTCGTCGAGCCGAAATTGTAATACTGGTATTCGGCCTTGGCCGACCAGTTCGGCGCGAACATGTATTCCAGACCGGCGCCGACGGTGTAGCCGTCCTGGCGATTGCCGGTCGTGGTGAAGGGCACCGGCGCGCCGGCGAAGGCAACGCCGAGATTGGAATTGTCGCGCCATGCAAAGCCGCCCTTGGCGTAGAGCAATGCCGGTCCCCAGGTGTAGCCAAACCGGCCGGTGACCGAACCAAGCTGGTTGGTGTTGCCGGTCACGACCGTGCCCGCCGGGAAAACCACGCCGCCATTGTTGTTGTTGGCGAGCCAGTCGTACTGCGCCTCCGCGCCGATCACCCAATTCGGAGCGAACTGGTAATCGAAGCCGCCCTGCACGCCGCCCATGAAGCGGCCGTCCGTGCCGTCGAGGCTGTTGTTGCCCGCGAACGCGCCACCGATGTTGCCGCCGATATAGAAACCGGTCCAGCTATAGACGGCTTCCGGCGCGGTATAGGCGGGAGCCTTGGTGTAGGTGCGCGCGGGCATGTCCGCCGCAAGGGCAGGCGCCGCCATCGCGATGAAAGCAGCCCCGCCGAGCAAAATTCTTCTCATGATTGAATCCCCAATTTCCGTTGTTGCGACCAAAATCAAACAACGTGGCGTCAATTTGGTTGCTTCGCGGCAATGCCGGAGCTGTGATGGTTCGCAACTGTGACGGCGCGGCAACAACGGCGTTTTGTTCCAGGCACGGCGAACTTTTTTTGCCTGCGCGCCAATAGCTTGTGGCTATGCTTTAGTCGATGCCAGCGGCGACCCGGCTCACGGCTCGCTGAAAAGTGATCGGGGTTCCATAAATTCGGCGGGCCACGAGGACGAGGTCGGGGTCGGGGTCGGGGAATGACAGCGGCCCTGATGGACGGGTTCCCGCGAACACGAGCGGCGAACCTCTAACGCGTCATGTGTTCCAGATCCGGGTACGGCGCGTAGGTCGCGCCGGCGCAGAGTTCGGCGGCATTGTCCGCCATGTGGTCGAGCCGGCCATTGACGTAGACGATCGGCCGCTCGCGCGGATTGCGATAGCTGCCGTCGGCCTCCCGCGCGGTATAGCGCAGGCAACTGACGTAGCGCTGCCGCCCGCCGACGGTGCGCATCACCGGCTCAGCCACAGACGCGTCGTGCACGCCGACGGGATTGTTGAGATAGGTCTTCATGAAGGCCAGCAATTCGCCGCGGTGATTCTCGGGGAATGGCTGATCGGCCGTGCCGTTGTCGATGTTGACGACGCTCTCCCGGCTATCGTCGCCTGCGCAGGCGCCAAGCACGACCGGCAGCAGCAGGATCGCCACGCACTTTGCTGATATCCTCAAATCGCGCTCGTCACAGGTCGTTTGCGGTTGCCGAATCCTAGACGGTCTGCCGCCGGAAGGGAATTCGCATCTCGGTTATCGCAGGCACGCCGGGACTGGCAAAACGGCAGCTCCGGCCCGCGACCATTGGGGAAGCAATGGCGCAGACCGGGCCTGTATCCGTCGGGAGTGGCGGGGCAATGTGGATCGAAACACCCCCGCGGATCAGTTTCAGCCGCGCCTGCTGGCGTGGCCAACGTGCTTGATCGCAACCTTGGAGAAATGGTGCGTCTTGAGCGCGCCCATATGCCGGTGGAAGCGATGATGGCGCCCGTGATGACGGCCCATCCGGGCATTGGCGTTCAGCAGGTTGGTCGCCTTCACCTGTTTCACTTGCTCGGCCTTGATGACCGGTGCCTGCTTGGTCTTGCTCTCGCCGGCCGCGAACGCCGGCGCGGCGAGTACGGAAACTGCGAGCAGCACAGCCGAAATGGTCTTCAACATGGTTGTCTCCTCCTTCAAAGGGGATCACGAGATGGCCGGTCGGATGAACGGCCCGTCGATGATGGCTCCAACCTAGCGGCCAGTCGCTGAACCCAACCTGAAGCGCGAAGACGGACTTCGTTCATCTCCGTGACATGCTCGTCATGTTCCGCCGGCCTTTCCCTGCTTCGGGATCCGGCCGAAATCGCCCAAATAAAGACCGGGATACGGGAATGTTCGGATGCGCCGGGTGTTCAATTCGGCAGGTTAGGGTGTAAGATTACCGCACATGAAAATCGGGAGCGACATATGAGCAAATCGGTCTTCAGGCTTTTGACGCTGGCTATGTTCTCGATGGCGCTGATCGCGCCGCCGCTGCTGAGCCCGGCGCGCGCCGCCGGGGATGAAAATCCCTCGCCTCCCGCATCGGGCTCCAAGAAGGACACCAAGAAGCAAAAGAACGGCTCGCTCGAGGACAACAAGTTCGTCGCCGGTTATCACACGGCCTACTCGACGATCTACGATCGCAGCGACTACGCGACCGCCATCGATCAGTTGAAGGCGCTCGGCCACGACGACAACCCTTCCGTCGCCACCCTGATCGGCTATTCCTATCGCAAGCTCGGCGACTACAGGGTATCGCAGATCTGGTATGAGCGCGCGCTCAAGGCCGATCCCGACCACGTCAAGACCTGGCAGTATTATGGCCTGTGGCAGGTCGAACAGGGCAATCGTGACCAGGCGCAATATCACCTGACCAGGATCGCAGCCCTGGCCGGCACCAATAGCGAGGAATACCGCTCGCTTGCCGCGGCGCTGGAGAAGCCGCCGGGCACCGGGCTGGTTTACTGAAATAATTCAATTCGCGGATCGAACCGGCGCGGCCTCGGCTGCGCCGGTTTTGTTTTGACGACGCTTCACTTCATCAGCGCTTGCACCTCGGCGCGGAATGCCTGGCGCGAGGCGTCGCGCGAATAGAACATGTGTCCGCCGGGATAGACCACAAGTTTCACGCGCGGCGGTGTTGCGAAGGCCGGCATCTGGTCGAGCAGAATCTGCGTGCCGAAATACGGCGTGGCGAGATCGAACAAGCCATGCCCGATCAGCACCTTCAGCTTCGGATCGAGCGCCAGCGCCTCGCGCAGCTGCGAAATCGATTCCGGCGGATTGATGCCATGGCCGAAATCCCAGCCCTTCTCCACGGCGCCGTTGAGCAGACGGTACGAGCCATCCGGCCGCCAGTTGAGCTTACGCGTGGTGAGGTCGACGGCGGCGCTGGTCAGAGGTGCGACGATTGCCTCGCCCGAGGGATCGCTGAAGTGGTAGAAGCTCGAATCCGGATAGGGGTCGAGCCCCAGCACCGAGCCGTCGTAGCGCCCGGTCACCTTGCCGTCCTTGCGATCGAATTCCCTGCGGAATTCGAGGACGTCAAAACGGCCGGCAATCCTGCGGCTCACCGTCTGGTCGATCCCGGTCAGGGCCGCGACCTTGTCGGCAAGCCGCGTCGTGGCCGCGGCGTCGGGCTGTCCCTTGAGCAGATCGGCCGTGAACTCGCCCCGCGCATAATTTTCGACATCGGCCATGTCGGCGCGGGAAACCGGACCCTTCTTCTCGCGCGCCACCGCGGCCAAGGTGGGAAGGCTCCAGACATATTGCAGGATGCTGGAGCCGGTGAATTCGCGGAAATCGAGCACCGGCGAGACCAGGATCAGGCCTTTGACCCCGACGCCCTGATCGACCTGCAAGTTGTGGACGATCTTCGGCCCGCGGATGCCGCCATAGCTTTCGCCCCCGACATATTTCGGCGACAGCAGCCGGCCGGATTTTTCCAGCCAACGGCGGATCGTCACCGCGATCGAACTGATGTCGCCATCGACCGAGAAGAATCTCTTGCGCACCTCGTCGCCGGTCGCGACGAAACGGCTGTATCCGGTGCCGACGGGATCGATGAAGACGAGATCGGTGAAGTCGAGCCAGGTCTCGGCGTTCGGCTGCGGAATAGGCGAAGCAGAGGGAATCGCGGCGTCGGCGTCGATGGAAATACGCCAGGGTCCGGCCGCGCCGAGCTGCAGATAGGCGGACGCCGCGCCTGGCCCGCCATTGAAAAGGAACGTTACCGGCCGGCTGGCGGGATCGGCGCCGTCGAGCTGATAGGCGGTGTAGGCGATATCGGCCTGCGGCTCGCCTTTGTTGTCGAACAGGTGGATCGAACCGGCAGTGGCGGAGAAAGAGAGCGCGCGCCCGGGCAGCGTCAGCGTTTGCTTGGTCGTGGAGTCCGGCGGCAGGCGATGCTGCTCGGCGGTCGCCGGCGAACTGGGCGTAGCGGTGCGGCCTCCCGATTTCTGCCCGGAGACTGGGCTAGCGGAGTGATCCGCAGGCGGCGGCGCGTCATCCGCGCGGGCTGCGTTCGACAGGACGAGGCCAAGCAGCGCGGCCGCGAGACTGAGACGGTGCTGCGCGGCGAAACGGACGGTCATGTCTTTGTTCTCCCGGGGTGTCGCTGTCCACGCGGTATTTGCCTCACGACAGCAGTATTATAGCCTAAAATTGCGACAGGGGACGTGCCCATAGGCGCGAGACACATAGCTCGCCTTGCGGTCATGCTCGTCGCACGATCCGTTGACCCGATCCGGGACAGTCCTGTCGATCTCGACAAGCCGGGGTAAGGTCGTATAGACGACCATGCGCGCAAATCCCCCTCCTCCCACGCGCGCCCGGATGAGCCGCGCTCCCATGAACAGCCCCCAGCGATACGACCGGATCGCCTTCGTCGCGAGCGTAGGCACAGAGGCCCAACAGGCGCTGGCTGAGCTCGCTCGGCTCTATGGCAATCACGATCCGGACGAGGCCGACGTGGTGGTGGCGCTCGGCGGCGACGGCTTGATGCTGCAGACGTTGCATCGGCACATGCGCACGGGCAAGGCGATCTACGGCATGCATCGCGGCACCGTCGGCTTCCTGATGAACGAGTTTTCGCCCCACGACCTGCACGCGCGCCTGGCGGCGGCCAAGGAATCCGTGATCCATCCGCTCTTGATGCGCGCCACCGACGTGCATGGCGCGGTGCATCTCCACCATGCCATCAACGAGGTCTCGCTGTTCCGCCAAACCTACCAGGCGGCACGTTTGAGAATCCTGATCGACGAGCGCGAGCGCATGGCCGAACTGATCGCCGACGGCGTGCTGGTGGCGACGCCGGCGGGATCGACCGCCTACAATCTTTCGGTGCAGGGGCCGATCATCCCGATCAATGCCCCGCTGCTGGCATTGACCCCGATCAGCCCGTTTCGTCCGCGGCGCTGGCGCGGGGCGCTGTTGCCCAACACTGCCTATGTGGTGATCGAGGTGCTCGAGGGCGACAAGCGCCCGGTGGCAGCGGTGGCCGACCATGACGAGGCGCGCGACGTCCGCCGGGTCGAGGTGCTGTCCGACAAGACCATCGCGATGCGCATGCTGTTCGATCCCGGCCACAGCCTGGAAGAGCGGATTTTGAGCGAGCAATTCGGGTATTAGCGCGTTTTCAAGCGAAGTGGTCGCGCGGCCACTCACCCAATGGGGAGGCCGCCGTCACATGCGCTGCTTTAACCAAGTATCAGTACGCTCTTCGGATACCCGTTTCAGTACGAGTTAACAGATACTGAAAACCTTTCTTTTGAATGTCGAAATGTGTTATATTTCATATGCTTACGGTCCCAACAGCCAGCATGCGGAGAGTACGCCCTTCAATTACAGAATGATGTGCGGCGATTATGCTGGCATCCACGAGAAAAATAGCAATAATCTCCGCAACAGGTGCGGAGAATGACAAAATATATACACGAATTACCGAATTGGGCCAAATTCCATTGGGATCAGCATAGCCTTGCCAAGCAGCTTGCGATCGTCCGGCATCGCCAGGGCCGCCTCATTGGCCGTATGCAGGAACTCGGTTTTCCCCTCCAGGAGGAGGCCGTTCTTCAGACACTGACCGAAGACGTCCGCAAATCGAGCGAGATCGAAGGCGAAATCCTCGACAAGGAACAAGTGCGGTCCTCGATCGCGCGCCGCCTTGGTATGGACAAGGCCGGATTGCCGTCCGCCGACCGCAATGTGGAAGGGGTGGTCGAGATGATGCTCGACGCCACGCAGAAGTACAAAGAAGAACTCACCCGGGACCGGCTGTTCAGTTGGCATGCATCTCTTTTCCCAACGGGACGAAGTGGCATGAAAAAAATTATCGTTGGCGCATGGCGCGACGAAAAGTCGGCGCCGATGCAGGTCGTCTCCGGTCCTTATGGTCGCGAGCGCGTCCACTATGAAGCCCCCCCCACCGGAAGGCTAGACATCGAGATAGAAGCTTTCCTCGACTGGTTTAACGGCGAGGATGATAGCGATCTGGTATTGAAGGCCGCCCTTGCACATCTATGGTTCGTCACCATCCATCCATTTGAAGACGGCAACGGACGAATCGCGCGCGCCATCGCCGACATGTCGCTCGCCCGTTCGGAAGCGAGCACGCAACGCTTCTATAGTATGTCCGCGCAAATCCGGATCGAGCGCGTGGCGTACTACGAGATCCTGGAATCGACGCAGAAGGGTGATCTCGATATAACGCCCTGGATGGAATGGTTTCTGGGGTGCCTCGACCGCGCCTTCGATGGAGCCGAAAGAACACTCAGCAGAGTTTTCACGAAAGCGGATTTCTGGAAGAAGCATTCAACCGCGCCGCTCAATGAGCGTCAGCGCGACATCATCAACCGCCTGCTCGATGGCTTCGAGGGCAAGCTTACTTCGTCAAAATGGGCAGCGATTGAAAAATGCTCACCCGATACCGCGCTGCGCGATATTTCCGATCTAGTGGAACGGGGTATGATGGTGAAGGACGCAGGAGGTGGCCGCAGCACCAGCTATTCGCTTGTTGACGAAGCAGAATCGTAATTCCCATGGCCACAACGCCAGTCCGATATATTTGAAAAAATTGATGGTGCTCAGGCCACCGGGAGCGGTGACATGGCCCACTCGAGAGAATTGGAATCCTGATCCAGCTAACCGGTGATCTCGACAAGAAGATGGAACTGCGGGCGGTCCTGATTGGCGCAACGACCTAAAACGCGTCAGATCGAGATTTTACCCCCCCCCTGATCTCCGGGCTTCCCCGGAGCAAGCGGCAACCATTCGTTAACCGGCGGCGCGATATGGTTAACGCCGGGTATACCGCTGTCCCCGGCGCGCCCGCAGGGCGAGGGCTATGTTTCGCATCGACTTCAACAAGCTGCGATTTCTCGTGTGCGACGACAACCCGCACATGCGCCGCATTCTGCGGACGCTGCTGCATTCGTTCGGCGCGCGCGAGGTCTACGAATCCGAGGACGGCGCCACCGCGCTCGAAATGTACAGCCATTACGTTCCCGACATCGTCATCACCGACTGGTCGATGCCGATCTTCGATGGGCTCGAACTGGCGCAGATGATCCGGCAGCCGGAATCCAAGGGCAATCCGTTCGCCCCCATCATCATGCTGACCGGCCATTCGGAGAAGCGGCGCGTCACGGTGGCGCGCGACGCCGGCGTCACCGAATTCCTTGCCAAGCCGATTTCGGCCAAGGGACTCTATCAGCGCATCCTCAACGTCGTCGCCAATCCTCGTCCCTTCATCAAGACCAAGACCTATTTCGGCCCGGATCGCCGGCGCAACCCCGGCAACGCCTATATCGGCCCTGAGCGCCGGGTCGGCGGTGAAGTCGAAGTGATGCAGCAGCCCTCGCTGCTCGACAAGGCCCGCTCCAGTATCTAGCGCGGCTCAGGGAAATCATCATGGCGAAAGCAAACCGCGACATCGAGATCAAGGCCTTCGCCGATCATCACGTGATCACGCAACCCAACCCGCTGCGCAAGGTCTTGCGTCGTGTCGCCGAAACGGATCTCGACGATCCCGTGGCCCGCGCGGAACAGGCGCTTGCGGGTCTGTCGGGCGAATTCAAGAACTGGATGACGGTCGAAGCCGACCGGCTGTCGGCGGCCCATGCCGCCGTTCTCGCGGACGGCTTCACCAAAGAGAGGCGCGCAGAATTGTTTCGCGCCGCACATGACATCAAGGGTGACGCCGCCACCTTCGGCTATCCTTCGGCGGGCGCCGCCGCCGAAAGCCTCTGCCGGGTCATCGAGCACGCGCCCGATCTCGACGCGGTGCCGTCCAACCTGATCGCCCATCACATCAACGCCATTCAGGCGATCGTACGTGAGCGCACCAGGCTCGACACCGTCTCGACCGCAAGCGCGCTGAGCCGGCAGTTGCGCGGCATCGCCGACGAATACCTCACTTACGCCAATCGCGACCGCCCAGAGCACCTCGAGGCCATCCTCGCGCCGAGCATCGTGCCGGCGGAATAGGGTAAAGGCGCACGCGCAAGGATATTGTCTTGCCCAACCCAGCCGACTTTCACACGCCGCAATCGTCCTACACCAGGGAAGAACTGCTAAGATCGAGCGAAGGCGGCTATTTCGGCCCCGGCAATGCGCA
>Ga0075522_10000811_pt1 | contig 23253 bp, 20 predicted proteins | sample NGEPerA_FD_74796 | JGI IMG/M metagenome (GOLD analysis project Ga0075522, IMG submission 74796) | Arctic peat soil microbial communities from the Barrow Environmental Observatory site, Barrow, Alaska, USA - NGEE PermafrostL2-A | ecosystem: Environmental > Terrestrial > Soil > Wetlands > Peat ...
CGCCTTGGTTCTGCACGACGTTCTTGTCATTGTTGAGCAGGAAGCGCGAGAACATCATGCGGCAGATGTCCGGGTTGAGCAGATAGTTGATCGGCCCCTTGGCCTGGTCGTCGCTACGCGTGCCATCGATCAGCGTCACCGCGTCGTCACCGAGTTCCACCTCGAGCGCAACCCGGTAAGGTGTATCGGTGACGCAGTCGTCGTCGACGTAGTCAGCGAACGTGTAACGGCCGGGTCGATTCGCCGTCGCGAGCGTACGTCGTACGGCTTGATCCGAGCGCGCGAGGGATATTTCGAACGCTGCCTCGACCTGCGGACGTCCGTAGCGTTCGAACAGCTCCGCGAGACGACTCTGACCGATGCGCGTTGCGGCCATCATCGCGCGCGTGTCGCCTTCGAGCATGTCGGGAAAGCGCGAGTTGCGCAGGATCGTGCGGTAGAGATCTTCGTTGAGACGACCTTCCGCGACAATGCGCACCTGCGGTACGGCCAGCCCTTCCTGGAAGATGTCCGTGGCGTGCGGAGACAGGCTGCCGGGGCGCGAGCCGCCGACGTCCCAGAAGTGACCGAAGCACAGCGAGTAGCCAACCAGCTCGCCGGCGAAGAACGCGGGTGCCACGAAGCACATGTCGGGCGAATGCGAGATCGCCCCGCGCATCAGATACGGATCATTCATCCAGTACACATCGCCAGGTTTTATCGTCTCCGCGGGAAACCGTTCCCAGATTGCCTGGATCATTCCGGGGCCGGCACGGTCGTTGGTGGTGTAGAGCAACCGGCCGTGCGCATCCGCAAGCCCGGAGAAGTGATCACCCTTCTCCCGGATGAAAGGTGACATGGATGTGCGCACGATGATCGATTCCATCTCGTCGCCACAGGCCTTGAGCGCACCCTTCACGATCTCGATGACGATGGGGTCGGTTCGCACGGCCTCGGGTGCGTTCATTGAGGCACCTCGACGGAAAGGTTGCGGTAAACGTCTAGCGAGGCTCGATGACCCGGCAAGACGAGGATGGTCGAAAAGCGCTGCTCGACGATTGCGGGTCCGTCGATGAGATGCCCGGGCGCAAGCGTGGCGAATGCGTAGACGGGCGTGTCAAGCGTGCCCTGCTCGCGCCCAAAGTACACGTTGCGCCGACTGTCTGCGGCACGCGGACCAGGCGCCGACGGACTCGCGTGTGCCGCCAGCGCGACCTTGGGCAGGCGGCCGTGCGCCGTGACACCGAGATTGACGAGTTCGACCGGAAGGCCTGGAGATGACCAGCCGTAGAGCCGCTCGTGCTGCTCGTGGAAGTGTGCCTGCATTCGCGCGAGATCCTCCGTGTCGAGCGTGGCTTCGCGCTCGTGCGAATGCTCGTCGAGTGCGACGGTGATTTCGTACGCCTGGTTCACGTAGCGCAGCCCTGCCGTGCGCACCATCGTACGGTCGCTCGGCGCGACGCGCTCGTCGGAGAGCCAGTCCGCCGCCTTGCGCTTGAGCGAAGCGAGAACGTTTCGGATCTTCTCGACTTCGAAGCAGCCGGCTCGCTGCAGCGTCGTCTGCACGAAATCGCTCTTGAGGTCAGTGGCGAGAAGTCCCAGCGTTGAGAGCAGGCCAGCGCTTGCGGGCACGAACACACGGGGAATGCCGAGCAGCTCGGCGAGACGGCCGGCGTGCAAGCCGCCGCCGCCGCCGCCCGCGACGAGAACGAAGTCGCGCGGATCGTGACCGCGCTCGACCGACACGGTGCGGATCGCCGCGGCCATGTTGTGATTGAGCAACTCGACAATGCCGTCTGCGGCCTCTAGCACCGACATGCCGAGCGGTACCGCGACGCGCTCGCGGATCGCCGACTCGGCGAGCGTCCTATCGAGAGCGACTTCGCCGCCCAAGCTCGACGGCAAACGCCCGAGCACGAGGTTGGCGTCGGTGACGGTGGCCTCGAGGCCGCCGCGGCCGTAACATGCTGGACCCGGCTCGGCACCGGCGCTCTCGGGGCCTACGCGCAGGCTCCCGTTCTCCCCGACGAACGCGATCGAGCCACCGCCTGCGCCGATCGTATGCACATCTACCATCGGCACGTGGAGTGGTAGGCCGCCAATCTCGCCGTCAGACGTAATGGCCGGTTGCCCGCCGCGCGACAGGCATATGTCGGCCGACGTCCCACCGACATCGATCGAGATGACGTCGAGGTGTTGCGCGTGGCGGCCGATGAGAATCGCACCGACGGCGGCGGCGGCAGGACCGGACAGCGCGGTATGGATTGGCTGGCTCGCGGCACTGTCCGCGCCGTACATGCCGCCATTTGACTTCATGATGCGCAAGGGCACTTCGAGAGACAGTTCGCTCATGCGCTGCGCCAGCCGCCGGTGATAGCCCGCTACACCCGGCATCACATAGGAATTGAGGACGGTCGCCATCGTGCGCTCGTATTCGCGGAACACGGGGAGCACCTCGCACGACAGTGACACCGGAATGCCGGGCAACTCCTCCGCTGCGAGCTCGCGCACGCGGAGTTCGTGCGCGGGATTAACGTAGGCGTGCAGTAGACAAATGGCGAGCGCGTCGATCTTCTGGGTGCCCAGTACGCGCAATGAGGCACGACATGCGTCTTCGTTGAGGTCGCACTCGATCGCGCCGTCGGGTCCCATGCGCGCGGCGACCTCGTGAATGCGACGTGGCGGGACGATGCGCGGCGGCCGCACCCAAAAGTAGCTGTTCTCACCCTTCGCGACGTCGTGGCGACCAATATGCAGGACGTAACGGCAGCCTTCCGTGGTGAGCAGCCCGACGCGGGCACCCTTGCGCTCGAGGATCGCATTGGTGGCAACGGTGGTACCGTGGAAAACCCCTGCAACAGCTTCCGCCCTCACGCCGGCCTGATCGAGCACCCGGCGAATGCCGTTCGCGAAAGCCGCGGAGGGGTCGGGCGAGGTGGTCGGCGTTTTGATCTGCCACAGCCGGCCTGTGCGTCGCTCGGCAAGCGTCACGTCGGTGAACGTCCCGCCAATATCGACAGCAATCGCGTAGTCGTGGTTCAAGGCGCAGGGTCGCATGAGAGTGTCGGGTCATTCGCGGCTCGTAGCGCCGGGGCGGACAGCGCTCTTTAAGGAACCATAGCACCGAAAGCACGCGGTCGATTGCAGCTTGCGCAGCAATTGTCCATAATATGGCAAAGTTTCGCGAGTTCTCGATGGCACCCCGCATCCCTGGCGGCACGCAGAGCATCGTGCGCACAGTCAACCTGCTGAAAGCGCTCGGCGCGCATCGGCAGATCGGCTGGCGTCTGACCGATCTCGCCGCGCATTGCAACCTGACGACCAGCACGACGTATCGAATCATGCAATGCCTGACTGCGATGCGCCTGGTACGCCAGCGCACGCACGACAAGCGCTATGTTCCCGGGCCCATCCTCTACGAGTTCTCACTCACCGTGCCGCTATATTTCCAGTTCCAAGCCGCCTGCTCGGGAACCGTAGCACGTGTCGCGGCGCGCACACGGTGGGTGACCTTTCTAGCGTTGCGTTCCGCCGATGAGACCGTCTGCATCGACCGGCAGGGCTCGACGTCGGTGAACATCATGAACGACGTCGGACGTCGCCTACCGATCATGGGGTCGGCGCTTGGCGTCTCGATGCTCTTACATCTGCCACGCGCGGAACAGCAAGCCGTGTTTGCGCGCAGCCGAAAAGCGTTACGCAGCAATCCGGCCCATCACGGCCGTGCCTACGACGAGATGTGGCGCCGCTCCTTACGCGCGGGCGCGGGGCTCAATCTCGGTGATATCGTTCCCGGAGGCGCATCGATGAGTGTTGCGATCCTCGACACGAACGGATTGCCCGTCGCCGCGCTAGGTGTCGCAGGCCCACGGTTCGAATTTTCGGAAAAGCGCACTGGCGTCGCGCGAGCGATCCTGGAATCCGAATCAGCGCGCATCAGCCGGGAACAGGCGGAGCTCATCGACGAGCTCGGAACCGCCTGAAGCGCGGAGTACCCGACCTCGTTCAGCAGTGATCTCAGCGGAGCCACTGCTCCTCATCCTTGTCGGCGAGGCGCCACGTTATCGGGGCTGCCACAGTTGCGGAATCCCGTTTACATCGGAGCGTCTCCTGCTCGGATACATGCGCTCAGACATTGACCCCGATGCGATCAGCGGAGCCACCGCTCTCCGTCTACGCATCACCCGCGGCCGCACGGGCTCCCCGCCTAGCACTACGGTCGACCTCAGATGGCCTCGGCCAACGCCTTCGGTCCCGGATTCTCGAAGCCGATCTTCCCATGCAACCAGCGGGCGGCGGCCAGCAACGATCCCTCCTTCCCCCAAGGCACGATCAGTTGCATGCCGACCGGGAGTCCATCAGGCGTCAGACCTACCGGCAGCGAAAGTGCAGGTAAACCAAGCGCGGTTGCAGGCCAGCACAGTGTTACCTGCTCGAACCCGGTAGTCGACCGCTCGGTCGGTCGGCCGGCCGTTGCGTAGGCGACGACGTCGCAGCGCTCGAACAACTTCGCGAAATCGGCTTGCGCGCGTGCCCGGAAGCGTTGGGCGTTAAGGTAGGTCTCATGCGAAATCGACGCACCTCGCGCCAGGGCTTCCACAAGAAGTGGCGATGCGCCATCGTTCGCCGCAGTCGCACGCAGCAATCCCGCCGTTTCGAAGGCCATCAACACCTCCCAATGGGCGTCCGCACCGGCAATGGTTTCGGGTAGACCAATCTCGAACACACGACCCACACCCGGACGTTGCAGTGCCCGGTCAATCGTGGCCTCGACGTCGGGATCGATCACCGGATGCTGCAGCGTGCGCGCGTATCCGATGCGAAGCGGACACGCTGGGGATACGTCCGCTACGGACGGATCGTAGATGCCGAGCAGTGTCGTCGCATCTTCCGCCGAGCTGCACAAGATCCCGACGCGATCGAACGTAGGCGCTAGCGGCATCACACCGGTCGTCGCGATCTTGCCAATCGTCGCAATCAGGCCGACCACGCCGTTGTACGCCGCCGGCCGCAGAGTCGAGCCGCCGGTCTGCGTGCCGAAGGCGAACGGGATCTGCCGCGCACCTACGCTTGCGGCGCTACCTGCACTCGAGCCGCCTGGCGTTCGCGCGAGGTCCCAGGGATTGCGCGTCGGCGCGGGCGGATCGCGGTACGCAAACGGCGTCGTGGCGAGCTTGCCGATCGGAATCGCACCAGCCGCGCGAACGGCGGACACGCACCAGGCGTCGAAGGGCGCTGCCCTGCTGTCGTACGAAGCGACACCGTAGCGTGTAGGCATTCCGCGAACGTCGATTACGTCCTTCACGCCGAAGGGTACTCCGGCGAGCGGTCCCGACGCGATGTCGATCGACCGCGCAGTCGCAAGCGCCTGCTCGGCGTCGACGTGGGCCCACGCTCGCAGCACAGGGTCTTCGCGCTCGATACGCGCAAGAACGTGCTCGACGAGTGCGGCCGGAGAAACGCGTCCCAACAGCAGCGCGTCGCGGATGTCGCGAATCGAGCGCAGCGAATCGAGAGACGAGGAATCCATGCCGATCGCACGCTACGCGGCGAGCTTTCGGATCTGCACGCCCTCGCGGTCGAGCGCCTGAACGACAGCTCTTGCCATGTCTCCCGCGCCGGGTGTGTCGCAGTGCACGAGCAACATGTCGGCGGACCCCGCAATCGTCGATCCGTCGACCGCTCGCACGAGGCGGTCGCGCACGATTCCAACGGCTCGCGCCGCAACTTCGCCCGCGCTCTGCAAGAGCGCTGCCGGATGATTCCTCGGTACGATCCTGCCATCGGTCCCATAACCGCGATCGAGAAAGGCCAGCGTCGCCACACGAGCGCCCAGGCGCTTGGCCACCGCGACAGCAGGCGATCCCATCATCAACACGAGCGTCAGCGAAGGATCGTATTCCAGGAGGATGTCGGCGACCTCTTCGCAAGTGCCGACATCGTAGTTGACGTCAAAGCTCAGCGCGCCGTGAAACCAGACGTGCTGCAGGCGAGCTCCTTCGCGTTCCACGATCGCCTGCAGCGCGCCCAGTTGATACAAGAGCACCGCACGCAATCCTTCGCGATCGAGATCCACGTGCGTCTGGCCGAATCGGAACACATCCGGATAGGAAGGGTGCGCGCCGATGGCAATACCGCGTGCGGCGAGGCGCTTGACCGTGTCGGCGATGACGACCGGATCGCCTGAATGCAGCCCGCACGCGACGCTCGCCGAGCTCACGTAGGGAATCAGTCCGTCGTCGAATCGGCGCATGAACTGGCGCTCGTGCATCCGTCGTCCGTCGACCTCGACGTTCTGCCAGTAGTCCGCCGAAAGGCCGAACGGTGGCAGGGCAAATCCTTCGCCCACTTCGGTGCTGAAATCGATTGTGGAGGTCATCGAGACGTTCCGAGGAGCTTCATGAATCTGGGATGACCGGGATCGTATGTCGAGGCTCCCAGTAGATGGTGACGGTGGATCCGATCACGAGCTTGGGGTCGCTCTCGTCCGCAGCCACGTGCGCCTGGATCTCGTCGCCGGAGTCGAGGCGCATGCAACAGAGCCAGTAGCTGCCGCGATAGCTCGCGAGCGCGATCGTCGCGGCAGCGACGTTGAAGCGACCGGCATCCTGCGCGGATAGAGCTGCACTCATCGCCACCTTCACGTTCTGAGGCCGAACCGCAGTCATGCCTCGCGTTCCCTCCGAACCCGCATGCGAACCATCGATTCGAATGCGCAACCCCGCCGCTGTTTGCAGAGTACCATTGCGCCACGTCCCCGTCAGGACGTTCGCCGACCCGATGAAGCGCGCGACAAACTCGGTGCGGGGACGGTTGAACAATTCGGTTGGGGACGCGTCCTGCTGGATGGAGCCCGCTCGCATGACGATGACGCGGTCGGACATCGCCAATGCCTCCTCCTGGTCGTGCGTTACGAAGACTGTCGTGATCTTCAGCCGCTGCTGAAGCTGCCGCAGCTCGATGCGCATTTCCTCGCGCAGCTTCGCATCGAGATTGCTGAGAGGCTCGTCGAGCAGCAGCACGGAAGGTTGCACGACCAGCGAGCGCGCCAACGCCACGCGCTGCTGTTGCCCTCCCGAAAGCTGGCGGGGGTACCTGCCTTCCAGCTCCCGCATGCCTACGAGATCAAGGATGTCGCGGATGCGCGGCCCGGCCTCTTCCTTTGCGATCGCGCGCATCCGCAACCCGAACGCGACGTTCTCGCGCACCGTCATGTGGGGGAACAGCGCGTAATTCTGGAACACGAGGCTCGCGGACCGACGATATGGCGGTAGCGCGGTGACGTCGTTGCCCGCGATCTCGATCGTCCCCACATCCGGGACCAATAGTCCCGCAATAATGCGCAGCGTCGTGGTCTTCCCGCACCCGGAGGGCCCGAGGAGCGAGACGAACTCGCCCTCGCCGGCATCGAACGAGACGTCGCGCACGGCAGCGGCGGCGCCGAATTCCTTGGTGACGCTTCTGACGCTCAAGCTTGGCATTAGCTGGATCTCTGCCCGCCGAAGATACGTTCCGCTCCGACGAGTCGGGTGAGAATGATGAGCGCCACGGCCGAAATGGCGACCTGCACCGTCGCCATCGCGGCCACCGACGGGTCGAAGTTCCAGGACACGCGCTGAAGGAGGACGATGGGCACCGTCGTCATGCCGGGCCCCACGAGAAAGAGCGACATCTCAAGCGCGTTGTACGACGTCAGGAAGGCGAAGACCGCCGCGGCGACCAAAGACGCGCGCATCAAGGGAAACGTGACGTGCCAGAACGTGCGCAACGGAGGCGCGCCGAGCGTCATCGCCGCATCCTCGAGGTTTTTGTCGATCGTCGTGAGTCCCGCGGACGTGAAGCGTATGGTCCAAGGCAGCGTGAGCACAACGTGCGCCAGAATCAACGAGGTCATGGTGCCGGCAATGCGAATGCCAATGGCTGCGCCTACCTTGAAGAAGAAGATATAGATCGCGAGGCCGAGCACGATCCCGGGCACGGCTAAGGGAGCCAAGAAGACGCTGGCGAGAATGTCGCTTCCCGGAAATTTTCCACGCACGATGGCGATCGACGCCAAGGTTCCCAGCGCGAGGGAGATGACAGTGGCACCCACGGCGACGACAAGACTCAGGCGGAAGCTCGCAATGAAGTTTCCCGACGCGAACATGCTTTGGTAGCTTCGCAGCGAATAGCCTGGGGGTGGAATCGCGATGATGTCACTGTCGAAGAGCGACAACCAGACGATCGCACCTATTGGCGCCAGCATGATGAGGTAGGCGAGCCACGCGACCGCCGACGTGGCAAACCTTCCTGCGCCAACGCGTCCTAGCGCCATTTCTTCTGGGTCGCGGCCATGGTGATGAGGCCGCTAACGACGAGCGACGTCACGACGAGAACGATCGATATCGCACTCGCGAACGGCCAGTTCTGAAGCTCGCTGACTTGCACGTAGATCATTGGGCTCATCATCCGTATCGCGCTGCCACCAATCAGCAGCGGCGTTGCGTACGCGTCCATCGACAGGATGAACGAGAGCACGAAGCCCGTGACGATCCCCGGGAGGATGAGCGGCAGGATCACGTGGCGGAAAGCAGCATGCGGCGGCGCGCCAAGCACCATGGCGGCTTCCTCGAGTTCGCGCGGCACGGACTGCAACACGGAATCGATCGAGATCACGATGTACGGCAACAGCGACGACGCCATCGCGACGATCAGGGCAGGGGCGGTGCGCAGGAACCTGACCGGCTCGGAGGTGAGATGCAGGGCGAGCAGGAAGCTGTTCAAGGCGCCACGTTCGTTGAACAGCGCCACCCATCCCGCTGCTCGCACGACGGTGACCACGAGCAGCGGAAAGAGGAGAAGCGTGATGAGTACGGACCGCCAGCGCGGCGAAAAGCGCCGCAACGCGAACGCGGTGGGAATGCCGACGAGCACGGCCACGAAGCTGCTGGCCAACGAAATGCCGAGGGTCGTCGCGAATACCCTCTGGAACAAGTCATCCGTGAAGAACCTCGCATAGTTGGCCGGTGTGAGCGCCTCGCGCATGAGCTCACCGGGCACGAACTCGTTGACGCTGTAGCGGGCGATCAGCGCGAGCGGAAAGACGAACGAGAAGAGGAGAACGATGCACGTGGGGGCGGCCAGCCAGCCGAGTTGCCACGCCTGCCGGGCATCGTTGGACATTACTTGATCTGCTCTTCCCAGCGTTGCTGCCAGGCCGGGGTATTCTTTGCGACGTAGGCGAAATCGACGTTGACGAATCGCTTCACTTCATCGGGTGTGAAGTCGACGAGCGATTCGAGCTCCGGCGGAAGCTTGGTGCCGGCCACGACGGGTGCGTAATAGATCTTTTCCGCGGCGGCGAGCTGCGCCTGCGGCGCGAGCACCGCATTGAGAAACGTGTACGCGGCGTCCTTGTGTTGCGCATTCATGGGAATGGCGAACGAGAAGGAAACAGGCCACGCGCCTTCCTTGGGCACGACGGTCTTCACGCTCATTCCGGCCTTTGCTAGTTGCACCGCGCGCGCCCGATAGTTGAGCGACAGCCAGACCTCCCCGCTCTTCATTGCCGAATCGAGGGCCTCCTGGGTCGGAAAGGTCTGCAAGCCGGCGTCCTTCAGCGCCTTGAGCTTCTCCCACCCCTTGTCGAAATCGTGATTCGTCGTGTTGCCCACCTGCGTTGACGCCATCCACAACCATTGCGGGAACATGAAGTCGAGCGCGCCTACGCGGCCCTTGTACTTCGGGTCCCAGAACACCGCAAACGAGGTCGGTGCGGGCGACACGCGGGCAGGATCGTAGACGATCACCGCGGCGCTGAAGATGTGCGGAACGTCGTATGGCCTGCGGAACGCGGGCTCGATGCCGTTCCACGCCTTGATGCGAGACGAATCGAGCTCTTGCAGCAAGCCGTAGGCATTAGCCTGGTACATGAAGTAATCCGGAAACTGGACGACATCGTAGGATCCCGGCTGCCCCCGTTCGGTGACGAGCTTCGTCAGGCGCACTGGATGGGGTTCGATCGCGCTCGTGACCTTCAACTTCGCGACCTCGAGCGGTTTCACGATGGAAGCCTCCACCACGTCGCCATAGGTCCCGCCGACCATCGAAACGGTGACTTGCTGCGCCGCCGCCGCACCGATGTGAAAGGCGAAGCCCGACAGCGTAACGAAGGCGACAAACCCCATGCGCAAGGTTGCGCCCGTGCGGCGGATCATCGAGCATGTCATGGCCAAAGCTTCCGTGAAGAACAAATCGTCGGCAGTCCGGCGAAGTGCAAGGTTGAGAGGAGATCCCGCCTATGAAGGCATGAAATCGTCCGGCGCGCCGGACGGGATCGGTGGAAAGGTTTTCAGCGTCGCCTGGAACTCCTGGACCATCTTGCGAATAGGCCCGCGGACCCAGCCATCGTCGATCACGAGCTCCGTCTCTTCCTTGGGATCACGAATCAGGTTGAAGAGAAACGGGACCTCGAGATGGCGAGTGCCTTCGTTGGGTTCCGGCTCCCATACGAAGTGCATCTTCCAATCGCGCCACTTGGCTGCGCGAAGCTCCGACTTGATGTAGTAGCAGAAGCCTTCGCGGTTCGACTTCGCCTGCTTGCCAAGGAAGAAATCGGTCTGGTCGATTCCGTCGATCGCCCGGTCGCGCGGCATGGTCGCCTGGACAAGGCGCGCGATCGTGTGGTAGAGGTCGGTGATGTGAACGATCTCGTTCGACCTTGCACCGGCGGGCACGTGGCCGGGCCATCGCAAGAGGAACGGCACTCGGAGAGCGCCTTCCATTGCGGTGTGATACGTGCCGCGCCAGATTCCGGCTGTCCCGCGCCACGGACGTCGAAACTCCGGCCCGTTGTCGCTCCCGAACAGAAACAGCGTCTCGTCGGCAGCTTTGCATTCCGCGAGTTGATCGAGAATCTGGCCGACGCGGTGGTCCATCTCGACCATGCTGTCGGCGAACTCGCCGTTGCCGGACTTTCCGATGAAATCCGGATGCGCGATCGTGGGAAAGTGCAGCTGGGTGAGTGGTACGTAGAGAAAGAATGGGTTGCCCTTGGCGCATTCACGCCGAATGAAATCGCAGCTGCGTTGCGTCAGATCCGCGTCGATGAGGCGACGCATGTCGAGGTCGTAAACAGCCTCGTCTTGCGCGGGCTGGCCGCGAATGCCGGACATGACGTGTGGAACACCGACGACCGCCGGATCGAACCCCGGCGAGCTCGTGAAGATGCTTTCGTTCGTCGTGCGGGGGATTCCGTACCACTCGTCGAACCCGCGCTCGTGCGGATAACGGCCTGGGCGGTCGCCGAGATGCCACTTCCCGTACATCGCGGTCGCGTAGCCCGCCGCCGACAGCAGTTGCGCGAGCGTGACCTCCCACGGAATGATGCCCTGCGGCAATCCCGCCGGCACCGACTGCAACGCCCCGGTACGGATTGGATGACGTCCGGTCATCAAGGCGGATCGCGTGGGTACGCAATCACTTTCAACATTGAAGTTGAGAAACTGCATGCCCTCCGTGGCGAGCCGATCGATTCTCGGCGTCGGAGCACCGCGCATCGCCCCGCCACCGTAGCAGCCGAGTTCTCCCCATCCCAGATTATCCGCGAGGACGATGACTATGTTCGGTCGACGAAGCATGTCCTAGTGTATGCGCCGCCCCGATAAGTGTACATTCGCTTTTGCCGATCAAGTGATAAGCAATGATTGTCGCCCCGCCCGTGTCGCCGATGACCTCCGCGCTCAGCCATCTCAAGTTGCGGCATCTTCGGCTGCTCGACCTTCTCGTCAAGCACGGCACGCTGCGGCGCGCAGCCGGGATGCTTCACATTACCCAGCCGGCGGCGACGGAAATGCTGACCGCCATCGAGACGCTTTTCGGCATCTTGCTGTTCACTCGGACGCATCAGGGCGTCAAGCTGACGAACGCCGGGACGAGTCTTCTCGCGCCGCTCATCACACTGCTCAACGAATTCGAAGCGCTGGAGCATCGGGCGGCGGAAACGCGCGTCGGCAGCCCACGCAACCTTCGCATCGGCGCGCTGCCGCACGTATTCGCGCATCTCTTGCCGCTCGTGGTCGAACGCCTGGGGCCAGATCCGTCGATGGTCATGCAACTGACCGATGGTCTGTCACCCGGGCTTCTCGACTTGCTGTTGAGCGGGAAGCTGGACTGCGTGATTGGCAGGCTTCCTCCGGAGCATTTGCCGCGCGGCAGCGGCGAACAGCTCGAATTCGTGCGCCTGTACGACGAAGAAGTAGCTTTCGTCGCTGCGCCGGACAATCTGATCGCCCGTAAGCGACGTCTGAGCTACCCCGAACTTTACGAGCAGAGCTGGGCGCTGCCGAGCTACGAATCCTCCACACGCCGCGCGTTTGCCGAGACGTTCCTGCGCAATGGCTTCGCGCCGCCGGAACCAAAGGTCGAGACCAGTTCGTTTCTGTACAACCTCGAGCTTGTCAGCGCATCGTCGATGCTGACGATCGCGCCGCGCGTGGTCAGCGCAAGATATGTCACGCGGGGCTTGCTCGCAATTCTCAGGGTACCCGTGGACGCTACCCTGATGCAGGTGTGCCTGATCACCCGCACTCACTCCGCGCAAGACCCCGTGCTCGCCAGATTCCGCGACGCGGTGATCGACGCCGCCCGGCGACGCTAGCTACCGCCATCTGCCGATTCGCCCCGCGCTCGCCGTAATTCGCTCGTCAAGCGCTCAATTTCGACCGCGGCCACCTCGCGGTCTTGTATCAACTTGTCCAGAGTCTTCTTGCCAAAATCTGTCCACAATCGTTGCAATAATTGCTCCATCGCTCCTCCTGGAATAGCAGTATCGACTTTCGTTTGGCCGGCAATCGTCGGCCAGCCATGCTCGCGACAAGCAACTGCAAACAGGAAGTCGGGGAAGCGCGGACATTTGTAACCCCGGCGCAACCCCACTTACTCAGAACGCGTGAATTAATCGGCATCTCGCTTTCGTCGAACAACAGCACCGCGGTGCGACGCTCGGTCTCTCGTTGGGGCGCATCAGGGCTCATGCCCTGATTATCGCTCGGACGAGCCGATTAATTCACACGTTCTGAGTAAACGCCAGTCTCATTTTCCCGAGCCAGCTCTCAAGAACCTCTTCGCTGAGTTGGCGCCGTAGATGGAACCCTAGTCACGCCATCCGTATATTTCTTGCCTACAAGAATTACGACGATACCGGCGAAAGTAATCAGCGCAATAGCCAGGTAGGAAGAGAACGACAGAGTGTCTCCCCACACGGCGATGCCAAAGATGCTAGAGAAGACTATCCCAGTATACGAGAGAGTCGCGGCAATCATCGTGTCACCCTTGCCGTAGGCTCGAGTCATAAAGACCTGCCCCGCGGTACCAAATGTTCCCAATCCAAAAACCTCGGCCCCACTTCTCCAATTCAGCGGCGAGAACCCCACTGGAAAAATCCAGAGCAACGCTCCGATAGAAGCGATTACTGAGAAATAGAAAACCACGCGAAGCTCGGGTTCTTTCGCCTGCACGAGCCTCTTGACGTTGAGATAGGTAATCGCCGACATCAAGCCGGACAAAGCGCCGATCAAGCCTCCTACGACCTGATCACTTGCAAACGTAGGCTTTAAGAGTAGTACCGTGCCTCCAAATCCGACCGCTAATGCACAGGGGATCAAGTATCGTACCCGTCGCGGTGCGGCGAGTATTGAAAACACCGCCATATAAATGGGCGACGTATAGTTCAATGTGACTGCCGTAGCCAATGGTAATTCCTTCATCGCCTTGAAAAACAGCGCCAAAGCGAAAAATCCCGTCACTCCTCTGGTAGCGTGCAGCCGAAATCTGGACGTGCGAACTGTCTCGTCGCGTGCACGCAACATCACCACAGTCACAAGCGCGCTTGTCGCGCATCTGTAAAACAGCAAATCAGAAAGCGCGATGTGCTCACTCGCCAGTTTGACGAATACCCCCATGATCGCAAAGCACAACGATGCTGCCACAATCCATAGCGATTCAATGGTAGGGCTTAGCAAGACGTTAGCCGGTCACAACCAAAGTGCCCAATTGTGTAGCCGGCACATGCATTCAGTTGTAGAAAATACGCAATACGCATCGCCGCCGAAGGGCAGCCGCTCAACTCGAGGTATCGACAAGTTCGTCGGCATTGCTATCGGCAGGTCGATTGACTGGCGTGTCCTTATCCGCTCCATCGCTACGCGTCCCATACAGGAGCGCGCCCTGGGTGGTCAGCTTGCCGTCTACGATATCGCGGTGGATCGCTGCGGAACTGCGCAGGTGTGGATCTCCGAAGCCCCCGCCACCTGCGGTCTCGCAGATCAAGCGGTCGCCTTTGCGTAAAATCGTCATCAACTTAGACGGCACGACTTCAGTACAGCCGTCGGCGCGCACGATCACGGATCGCGCGCGCGCGCCTTCACCCCCGCCGGCCGCACCAGGAACGCCCGAGCGATGGTTCTCTCCGCGATGTGTCAGAAACACTTCTTCGGCTAGACTCTCGTATTCGCGAATTACACCTAGTCCCCCGCGGAATTCGCCCGCTCCGCCGGTATCGGGGCGAAGTTCGTAGCGATTCATTCGAAGCGGAAAGTCCAGCTCGAGTGCCTCGATCGGCATGTTCATGCCATTCGTAGCGTCCGCGTCCAAGACATCGATGCCATCGGCCCCTGCACGCGCGCCGGTTCCGCCACAAACGACTTCTCCCATGACGAAATTGGCTCCGTCTGGGTATTGGCCGCCGAAATTGAGTACGTGTTGGTTTGCGTTGAAGGCCGGCACCTTCTCGGGGACGACTTGCGATAGCGCGCCGATCATGCAATTCGCAATGAGTTTGATAGTCACGGCCCTCGAATTGACCGGAGCGGGAACTCGCGGATTGACGATGCTGCCTTCAGGAAGCGTCAGCGAGACCGGGCGGAAGCATCCGCCGTTCGTCGGAATCGATGGATCTGTCAGCGCCCTGACTGCGAAGTACGCCGCCGCCTGGGATCCCGAGGGTACGCAGTTGAAAGGACCCTTGACCTGCGGGCTGGTGCCTGTGAAGTCGAAGTGTACGCAGCCATCGCCGATCGTACCCTGTACCTCGATTCGTATCCTCTTCTCGAGCTCAATCCCATCGTTGTCGAGAAACGCGACGCATCGCCACGTTCCTGCCGGAAGTGCGCGCAACGACAGCCGCGTGAGCTGCTCGGAACGGTCGAGCAATATGTCAAAAATCGCCGTCATCGGGTCCCCATATCGTTCCGCCATCGCGACGAGTCTTCGCATTCCCACCGTACATGCCGCCACTTGCGCCCGTAGATCCCCCATGAACATGTCCGGAATGCGGATGTTCAAACAGAGAAGTTGGATAAGCGTGTCGTTATAAACGCCGCGTTCGCAAAGACGAAGCGCGGGGATACGAACGCCTTCCTGAAAAATGCTCGTCGCATTCGTCGGCACCGAACCCGGCGACATGCCGCCGAGATCGCCGTGGTGCGTCATGGCAGCGCTGAGTGCGATCACGCGGCCGCGGTGTATTACCGGAACTACTACGGCGATGTCAGGAATGTGCGTACCGCCAGCGTATGGATCATTCATGCAGAACACGTCGCCCTCGCGCATTGTCTCGACCGGGTAATGCTCGAGGATGTTGGCGACGCACGGGATGAGGGTCGTAAGGTGGATTGGAATTGCACAAGCTTGTGCGAGTGTCGTTCCCGTCGCAGTGAATAAGCTTGCAGAGCAGTCCATACCTTCCTTGACGAATGCCGAAAAGGAGGTGCTAAGCAGAGTCCACTGCATCTCCTCGGCGATGCTCTCGAGCTTGTTACGAACAACTTCGATCGTAACGGGGTCAAATTGATGGGACGTTGATATTTTTGTCATGGCAAAGTTTCCTAATCTCTTTCCAGCAGCAACGTGCCGTCTTCGGTCACATGGCCTCGCCAACCCGGTTCGATCAACGTTGTGGTATCGGCCTGTTCCACGATGGCGGGACCTAGAATTTCCGCTCCGCTTTTGAGCGCCTCGCGTTCAAAAACATGCGCCTCAACGGACTCGTCGTAGCCAGTCAAGGTGATATGCCGGCTGCCCTTGTCAGCCTTTTGTCCATTCGCCGTGTAGGTGGTGCCCCCTACAGACACCTGACCCGCTGTACGCGCTACCGACCGAAGATTGACGATGCGCGCCGGCAGCGGCTCGCCGTGGCCGTACAGCCGGTCGTGCGCGATAAGAAAATCACTGTAAAGCGTTGCCAGCGGTTTGAGAGTCGAAGCGTCAAAGGGCACCGCGATGAAATGCGACTGCCCGATGTAGCAGACGTCTGCAGAATGCCGAATCTCGTAACCGTTCGGTCCAATTTCTTCGTTTTTCATTAATTCCGTGCAGCGCTCGTCGAGACCGGCAAGAACGTCACGGAGCTGTGCGACGGTTACCTGATTGAGCGGACGATGAAACGCTGTCGAAATTTCGTGCTCGATGGGTGCGCACAGCAGACCACAGGCGGATAGCACGCCAGGAAATCGTGGGACGACAATGGACTTAATACCCAACTCCTCGGCAAGCGCCGTCGCGTGGAGCGGCCCGCCGCCACCAAGAGGAACCAGCGAGAAACCGCGAGGATCACAACCCCGCCGGATCGAAACGAGGCGAATCGCTTCGGCCATTTGTGCATTGACGACGCGATGAATGCCAAGCGCAGCATCGCGAACGGAAAGGCGTAGCGGGGCCGCGACCTTGGCTTCGATGGCCGCAGCCGCGAGCGCGACATCGAGCTCCATCGTGCCGCCTGCAAAATAGTGCGGATTGATGTAGCCGAGCACAAGGGAAGCGTCGGTGACCGTAGCTCTTTGGCCGCCACGGCCGTAGCAGGCTGGACCAGGGTCGGCACCAGCGGAATGCGGGCCGACACGCAGTCCACCTGCATCATCGATCCATGCGATGCTGCCGCCACCAGCACCGATGGCGTTGACGTCCACCATTGGCACTCGGATGTTGTAGCCATCGATCAAGCCGTCCGGCCGAATGATCGGTGCACCGCGTTGAATGAGCGCAATGTCACAGCTCGTGCCACCGATGTCGCAAGTGATAAGGTTGTCGCGCCCGACCACTCGACCAGCGGCTTGGCCACCAATGACGCCGGCTGCGGGACCCGAAAGAAACAGGCGCACCGGCCGGCTGCGCGCTACCGCCGCCGCCGTCAAACCGCCCCGGGACTGCATTATTTGAAACGGCGCCTTTACGCCGGCGTCGGCGAGGTCCTGACCCATGTCGTTTAGGTAACGATCGAGCACCGGCTTCAAATACGCGTCGAACGCGGTGGCACAAGTGCGCTCGTATTCGCGAAACGCCGGGTCGACCTCGCTCGAAAGCGACACCATCACGTTTGGCGCCATCTGGCTTATCGTGTGCGCTGCTTCACGCTCATGCGCCGGATTGGCAAAGGAAAAGAGAAACGAAATAGCAATGGCGTCGACCTTCTGTTCCAGCAAGGACACGATCGCAATACGCAGCGATTCCGGATCGAGTGCGGTGACCACATTGCCTTGCGGCGAGATTCGCTCGACAACGCCCTTCCGGAGATGGCGCGGAACAAGAAATACTGGCGCGCTGGGTTGCACGGCCAAGTCATAGATGTTTCGGCGAAATGAACGGCCGATCTCTAACACGTCCCTGAAGCCGGATGTCGTCAGCAGCCCAACCTTGCCCCCTTTTCGCTCGAGGACAGCGTTGGTTGCCACAGTAGTGCCGTGTACAAACCGAGCGACGGACTGCGGCGTGACGCCCCATCGGTCGCTGATCTGGGCAAGCGCTGTTTGCACCGCCACGCTGGGATTAGAGGGTGTGGAGGGAACCTTTAGTAGACGAATGACGCCGGAGTCATCGATGCCGACAACATCCGTGAAGGTTCCCCCGATATCGACTCCCACGGAAAGCGTGGCGGAAGTCATCGTGCCCGACCGTGGGTCAGAAGTCGCAAAACGAGCCGAAGCTACACAAGTTACAGATGTATCCGCCCGACATGGCACAACATCATCGTGTCGATGTGCCGGCGTTTCATTCATTTCCACTGTGTGCCTCTTTCTTAGGTGACTGTTCAGATGTTTTACATCGACACGGCTTCGTCGCGTATGAAAACGTTGCTACGACTGCTCTACACGTGACCGCCCTCAACGATTGAATACGCCGGATACTATTGGTTGGATCAGTGGGGTTGGCCAACGACGCCAGATGCCGGATCGATGGTATAGAGGTGGTCGAAGCTGACTCCGAATCTCATTGGTTGGCCGACCTTGATGCGCCAATCAGGACGGCAACGCGCAGAGACGTCGGTTCCGCTGAGCGAGAACACCACGATCGTGTCCGCCCCCGTTACCTCGACTACCGTGGGCGCAGCGTCAAACTGAGCAACGTTGGAGCCGGCACCATTCTCGGACACATGTTCCGGGCGAACTGCAATCTCAAAAGCCGCGTTTTCGTACTTTCGGAAACGCGCTGCATGAGCGGCGGGAATAGCCCATTGCGATTCGTTGCCGAATTTCAGGTACAGGGAATCTGGCCCATTTTTACATATGGTACAAGGTATGAAGTTCATCCGAGGGGAACCGATAAAGCTCGCCACAAAGCGAGTTCGCGGCTGTTCGTACACCTCCATCGGCACGCCGACCTGCACGATCTCACCCTTGTCCATAACGACGATTCGATCGGCTAGGGTCATCGCCTCGATCTGGTCATGGGTTACATAAACGACCGTGGTTCTGAGAAGCTGATGAAGCTTTTTGATCTCGATGCGCATTTGCGTACGCAGTGCCGAATCCAAATTGCTAAGTGGCTCGTCAAATAGAAAGACCTCTGGCCGTCTAACGATCGCGCGTCCCATGGCCACGCGCTGTTGCTGTCCACCAGACAGCGCTTTAGGCTTGCGGTCGAGGAGCTCGCATATATTGAGCAAGTCGGCCGTACGCTGGACAGTTGCGTCGATCTCAGCTTTCGATATCCCATTATTCTTCAGCGCAAAGGTCATGTTCCGCGCAACGGTCATATGCGGGTAAAGGGCGTAGTTTTGAAAGACCATGGCGATATTCCGCTGTCGCGGGCTCAAGTCATTCACCGCGCCGCCATTAAAACGTATGGTTCCCTCGCTGACTGTCTCAAGGCCAGCAATCATGCGCAGCGTTGTCGTTTTGCCACAGCCAGAAGGTCCGACCAACACCACGAATTCGCCATCTTCGATGTCGAGACTGACGTCGCGGACAACACCCACGCCATTGAAGCGTTTGCTAATGCCCTCAAGACTTACCCTTGACATTGCGTCACATTCCTTGACAGATCGCTGCAAGTAAGTATCCCCGGCAGAGCCGGGGGCTTTAGATTGTGCGCCGCTCAAAGCGGCTTGGTGGGGTCGCTAACGCGGCCCCAATTCCTTTGGGCCACCTTGCCGGTGGCCGGTCATCGCCACAGGTTCAACTGATCCAGTCGCTCATCCTCGTGTTCCTGGTTGCGGATGTACTCGCGGATCACCGTCTCATCTCGACCTACCGTTGAAACGTAGTACCCGCGGGCCCAAAAAACTCTGTCCTACGAAATTGCGCTTGCGCTCCCCGTACACCCGCGCCAAGTGGATCGCACTCTTCCCCTTGATGTATCCCACCACCTGCGATACCGCGTACTTCGGCGGAATCGACAGCATCATGTGCACGTGATCCCCCATCAAATGCCCTTCCTCGACCCGGCTCTTCCTTCTGCTGCGCCAACCGCCGAAAAACTTCCCCGAGGTGCTGCCGCAGTTGCCCGTACAGCGCCCGTCGGCGTCCCTTCGGAATAAACACTACGTGATATTTGCACTCCCACTTCGTGTGGCTTAGGCTTTCCAACTCGTCCATCGCGAAACTCCCTTTCGTGTGCTTGGTGGCTCACGCTTGGAAGTTTCGTTGATGGACTCTTTTAAATGTCAAACTGCTACGCCACCCCGGCAGAGCCGGGGGATCTCCCCAATTGTTTAGGTTGTCACTCGTCATGGCATTGGCAAGCATCACAAACAACAGCTCTTCGAATCCCCAGAGACAGAATTTCCGCGTCACCCTAAAGCGGTCCAGTAACGTAGGCATGTCCGAAACAGGAGTTGAACATTAAAGTACTGTTCCCATGGCAGCCTTCCGACTGACGCGCCAGCAAGAACACTCTGAAGCAACTGCAAATGATGAGAAGGCCCGGGCGCAACGGCATCAAGAAGTTACATCGATACACTACCTATCCGGATACTTCTTTTTGACCCAGTTAGGGTTTGCAAAAAAGTCCACGGCGCGAAACACGTCACTGGTGACAAAAAGCTCGTGTTCCACGCCGGCCGGCACGTAATTCTCATCCCCGACGTGAACCTCACTTCTCTTGCCGCCGACAATTCGATAACCGGTGCCTTCAAGAACTACAGCCCATTCATCAAAGACATGGGAGTGTTTTGGAAAATGGTAACCACCCTTGTTGCGCGTCTCCCAAAAGACAACCTGGCACTCCTTTCCGTCAAGGATCCAGCCTTGCTGAATCTCGGACAACGACGAGTGGGCTTCAGGAAGCCGCTTAATGACGTCTGGGTACGTCGCCTGTTTCAGTCGTTCACTCTGCTTCTGTTCCAACGGACTCTCCTTTGAATTGGTTTGCGGCCGCAGACCTCGGCTGCACGGGATCTAAAGCGACTGACCTTATTTGTAGTAGCCAGCCTTTTGCAGCATTTGCCGCGTTTTCTCCACAGCCTCGTCCATCGCTTCCTTGGCTGGCTTGTTATTCAGCAATACATCCTGCAACGCGGTACCCGTGATGATGAACCACTCCTCGGCCTCGGGAATTAGCGGCGGCGCTTCGCTGTACGTCAGCGCCTCCCCAGCAAGTTTCTTGCTCCGATGCACATTCGGCAATTCATACATGGCCGGCATCGCGGGATACCACGCGCTGTTGACCATCAGCTTCCTCTGAATGTCGTCTCGCATGAAAAAGTTAAGCAACTGAAATGCCGCATCCTTCACCTCGGGTCGGGAAGATGCGGAAATGGCATAGGGAGCAAATCCCACCATTCCGGAGCGCTTGCCGGACGGCCCGGTGGGCATATCTGCATACTCGATCAAATTCACTACCTTAGATGCCTTGGGATCGTCGAGTCCTGGCCAGATTGTAGCGATCATCGTCGTTTGAAGCCCCTCCCCGTTTGCGAGCGCATTGACAACGTCGTCGGTTGAGAGCGCCCCAGGCATCGAGTATTGATAAAGCGCTTTCATGTATTCAACTGAAGCGATGGCCTCTTTGCTGTTGAAGATGGGCCTCATATCCTTGTCAAAGATTTCACCGCCGAACGCCCGCAGGATCGGCATCCACGTCCAGCAGATCGGATTGCCACGCTCGGTTCGCATAACGAACCCATACTGCCTCTTCGCAGGGTCGTTCAGCACCTTGGCATTTACCAGTAGCTCGGCCCAAGTCTTGGGCACCTTGATGCCCTTAGCGTCAAAGACGTCCTTTCGATAACCGAAATCGACAGGCTTTGCCGTCGCAGGGATCGCGTAAATATGGTCTTCGATGGTCGCGATCTTGACAAGAGTGGGATAAAAACGCTCCATATCAACGCCATACTTCTTTATGTACTGATCGAGCGGCTCTAGGTAGCCGGATTTTTGAAATTTTCTCAACCAAGGCTGATCAACCCAGTACATGTCGTACTGTCCTCCGACGAAGCTGAGGACCTCCTTGTTATACATGTCCCCGTAAGGAAACATGTCGAACTTCACTGTCGCTCCGGTCTGCTCCGCAAACGCCTTGGCGACCACATCGCGGAAAGCGGCGGTGTCAGGGTTCGCCGAAGCCAGCACGCGAATGGTGATTCCGGACAATGGCTTTTGCGCAATGGCGCCGGTCGCCTGTATTCCAAAAGCTAGACCAATGAATAATGGAATAAGTCCTCTAAGCGTCGTAGATAGTCGCACTTGCAACCTCCTCAATTCGATCACTGATTGAAAGGAATCAACAATTCAAATACCTAGTCTCTGCCAGTTTTTTCGCCATTTTTCGGTCTTTGTCTCGTGTATTCCAGAGAGCACACTCCACCGCGCCGCCCAACGTGCGAGAACGCTCGCGACTGCGACATTTTCATTTATAGCGATCATCACCATTCCAATCTAGGGTGGGCCATCGAGCCGGCTCTCTAAATGTTTCGCATTCATTGCTCGCAGCTGTCTCCCGTCATGCCATCAACTCTTTACCGCTCCCATGCTGAGACCGCTCACAAGATAACGTTGAATCGCCGCTCCAAGAACCAAAAGTGGCAGGAACAGAATTGTTGCGAGCGCGGTCATCGGACCCCACTCAACGCCGTACTCCGTGCTTAATCTTGCAACTAGGGGCGCAAGAGTCATGGCGTCAGAGGCCGCCAGAATCTGTGGCAGAAGGAATAAGTTCCAGGCAAGGATGAAGCAAAATATGAAGGTAACCGCGATGCCAGGGAGCATCAATGGAATAGTGATATGCCAGAACGCGCCGAAACTCGTGCAACCATCCACGTGCGCGCTTTCCTCCACCTCGACCGGCACCTTTTCGACGAAACCGATGAGCATCCAGACCGCGAACGGCGCGGTGAATGCGACGGTCGCAAGGATGAGCGCAAGGCGTGTGTCATAAAGCCCCAGGGTTTTGGCGAGAAGAAAGAACGGTATTGCCAAAGATACCTCGGGGATCATGCGGTGAGTCAATACGCTCAGAAGCAATGCTTTACGCCACCAGAATCGAAATCGCGTAACGCCGTAAGCCGCCAGAACCGCCAACACCATGACGATCGATGTACTGACAACGCTCGTAATGATCGTATTGACGACGTAATGACTGAACTCCGGGAAAGTGTCGAGCAGCTTTCGATAGTTATCCAGCGTGGGCTCGAACAACAAGACAGGCGGCGAGCTGATAATGTCGATTCTGTTCTTGAAGGAGGAAAGTATCGTCCAAAGAATCGGCCCAACGGCGACCAAGGCCGCCACTACCAAGGCGCCGTACGCCAAGCCTGCGCGAGCGAGATCTCCGATATCCCGGACTTGCCGTCCATTCGGCGTGCGGAAGGAGCGCATTGGTGCATTCCGCATCACATCCCTCCCCAAACTTCGCTAATCATTAAATTGACCTTTACGGTGCTATGAACGCCTAACTTATGAACCTCATCAGTAGTGTCCCAACGTTTTCTAGCGAACGACTCGTAAGCCAAGGAACGAAAAGACCTTTTTCATGATTTTGCGTGTCACCGACTTGAACCGTGAACGCCGAGTTTGCGACCCTGCG
>Ga0075522_10000813_pt1 | contig 23118 bp, 15 predicted proteins | sample NGEPerA_FD_74796 | JGI IMG/M metagenome (GOLD analysis project Ga0075522, IMG submission 74796) | Arctic peat soil microbial communities from the Barrow Environmental Observatory site, Barrow, Alaska, USA - NGEE PermafrostL2-A | ecosystem: Environmental > Terrestrial > Soil > Wetlands > Peat ...
AAAAACTGTATGCTCAAACAGCGCCATGCCGATGCCGAACACGACCCCGCCGATAACCTGGCTGCGAGCTGTTTTCGCGTTCAACACCCGGCCAATATCCATGACGCTGGCGCACTTTGTCACCCGCACGGTCCCGAGCAACGGATCCACTTTCACTTTGACGAATTGCGCGCCGAAGGAATGAAAGGAATGGTGTTTGTCATCAGGCAATTCTGTGGATTCGGCCTCGATATCCGGCAGTTTTTGGCGGCCCAAAATCTCGGCGTACGTTTCTCCTTTGGAGACATCCTGGCGTAGAAACAGGCGTCCGTTTTCGACCGCAATAGAATCCTCGCTCTGCCCATGCAGCGGCGAGTCCGAGTCGCCAAGGGCCAGCTTGACTAATTTCTTCTTTACAGCAAGCGAGGCAGCACGGACGGCGGGTCCCACGCTGGCCGCCGACGCCGATCCTCCCGAAACAGGCGCTTCCGGAAAGAGTGAATCGCCCAGCTTGAACTCGATTCGTTCGACAGGCAGATCCAACGACTCCGCCGCAATCTGGGTCATAATCGTATAAGTGCCCGTGCCTAAATCCTGCGTAGCGCTTTCAACCACCGCACGACCGTTGGCAAGAATTTGCGCCCGGGCCGAGGCGGGCCAACGGTGTGCGGGATAGGTGGCGGTCGCCATGCCGTATCCAATTAAAGAGCCGCCTTCGCGCATCGAGCCAGGTTTGGGATTGCGTTCCGTCCACCCGATAAGTTGCGATCCAACCTGATAGCATTCCTTGAGATGCTTGCTGGAAAAGGGCTTTTTTCCTTCTGGATCAGTATCGGTATAATTTACCAGGCGCAACTGAACCGGATCCATTTTCAAACGGTAAGCCAGTTCATCCAACGCGGCCTCCAAAGCGTAGGTTCCAGTAGCTTCGCCGGGGGCGCGCATAAAGGTGGGGCCGGGATGATCCAGACGCATCAAGGTATGCAAAACTTCAAGATTGGGACAGGCGTAAAGCATTTGCGTCGCCGCGCCCGACGGTTCTATAAAATTGCTGACGGTCGATCCCTCGACGGTGGTGACATGACGAATCGCCGTGAGCGCGCCATTCTGGGCGGCGCCGAGATTGATCTCCTGGGTCGTTTGCGGACGATGACCATTGGCGGTGAACATTTGCCGGCGGCTGACCACGAACTTGACAGGCCGGGCCACTTGCTTGGCGGCCATCGCGGCCAAAAGCGGACGGGCCCACAAGGCTCCTTTGCAACCAAATCCTCCGCCCAGGAAGAGAGAAATGACATGGACCTTTTTCTTGGGAATTCCGAAACTCTCCGCCACGCCGGTGCGAGTCGCCATGACTCCTTGCGTGGAATCATAAAGGATGAGTTCGTCCTCATTCCAAAGAGCAATGGTGGCGTGCGGCTCCATCGGATTATGGTGCTCCACCGGCGTGCGGTAGGTTTCTTGCAGTCGCACGGACGCTTCGGCCAAACCTTTCTCCACGTCGCCACGAGCAGTCCGGAGCTTTTGGCCGACGTCGTTTTTCTTGGGTTGCGAGGTGGTGGCTTCGGATTGCATCCCTTCTTTTTGGTATTCCGGAGTCACAAGGGTGGCGGCGTATTGCGCTTGTTCGAAGGAATCCGCAACGACCAAGGCGATGACCTGGCCGTCGTAAAAAACGGTGTCGTCTTGCAAAGGCGGCCAGAACTCGCCCGGCATGGCTTGTGACTTTTTGGAATCGATGGCGTGGAGTTTGGGAGCGTTCCGGTGAGTCAATACTGCGATTACGCCAGGGGCGGATTCGGCGCGGCTGGTTTCAATCGTTTTGATCTGGCCCTTGGCAATATTGGCCTCAACCGAAACGGCGTGCGCTAGATTTGCCAATGGATACTCCGCCGAATAACGGGCCTTTCCCGTCACTTTGAGTTTTCCATCCACTCGGTTGAGAGGCTGCCCAATGATCGCATTCATAATCATAGGCAAATTGCTCCCTTTCGGCAGGCTGTCAACTGAGGGAGCGCGATTATTCGGCAAATCCACAAGTGAATAGCCGAGTCGAGGCATCGTCTGAACTCACATGTATAAATGCGGATATTTTTTGGCGCTGCTCCTGATCGTTTTGGGCCGGCCCGCCTCAGGACAATTTTCGATCACGGTGACGAAGACTGACTTGCTGATCCGATTTGAGAAAAAAAGCACTAACCGAAGCCTGGTTGAACTTGCGCCTTATGAGGATGCCACCAATGCGGTGTCGGCCGTTCCGCTCGTTCTCCACGCCGAACGGAAAAAGATTTCCATCCCGCGATTTGACGGCGAGAGGGACCGGCTCTACTCAGGCTTTGTCGCGTTGCAAAATGGAAAACCCGAAGGACCGATGCACTATGTCGAAATCACCCATGCCAGCCCGAACATTTCGAAATATCGCGACTCATATCCTCGCACCCGCAGCAAAAAGGGCCTCCAAGTGCAAATGATCGACGACGCCATCGCGCTGGGAGTCAAATATGCCGCCTTCAATTTTGACATGGGTGCGGCAGTCAAAATAAAACCTGCCAGCAATGACCTGAGATGGACAACGGATGCCCGTGAGTTTTGGTTTGACAGAGGATATATCGAGAATCTGGACAACAGAGTGAAAAGGATGTCCGGCAGCGGAGCGGTCATAACGCTGATTTTGCTCAATTATGTGCATCCCACCCTGGCATCCAACAAAATCCTTCAACATCCGGACTACGATTCCGCCTGCCCGAACCATCTTAGCGCCTTTAACACCCAAACGCCGGAAGGATTGGCCTGGTTCAAGGCGTGCGTGGAATTTCTGGCCGACCGCTATGCCGCGCCCGGATTCCCGCATGGGCGGATTGTCAATTATATTGTTGGCAACGAGGTCAACTCGCACTGGTATTGGGCCAATATGGGCCACGCCTCGATGGAACAGTTCGCGCGGGACTACGAGCGCACGGTGCGCATTTGCGCGCAGGCCGTCAGAAAATATTCCTCCTGCGGCCGGATTTTTATTTCCCTCGAGCATCACTGGAACATTCGTTACGCCGGCGCGGATGCAACCCAGGGTTTTGCGGGGCGGCCTTTCATCGACTACTTCAATCGCATCGCCAAGGAGAGCGGCAATTTTGATTGGAACCTGGCCTTTCATCCCTACCCGGAAGACCTGTTCAATCCCCGGACGTGGAAAGATCGCACCGCCACCTTTTCCAACAATACGCCGCGAATCACTTTCCGAAACATCGAAATGTTGCCGCGTTATTTTCAGCAAAAGGAACTGCTTTGCGCCGGCGAGCCGCGCCACATTATTTTGTCCGAACAAGGCTTTCATTCAACGCCAACTCCCGAAGGCGAGCAACTCCAGGCGGCGGCCTACTGCTATGCCTGGCGGAAGATCGTCAACTTGAACGGCATCGACGCATTTATCCTGCACCGGCATGTGGACAATGCGGGGGAAGGCGGCCTAAACCTCGGTTTATGGCGTCACGCGCCCGGCACGACCAGCGAACCGGCTGGCAGGAAACCAATTTACGAAGTTTTCCGGCTAGCCGACACACCGCAGTGGAAAAAAGCCTTCCAATTCGCCTTGCCGATCATCGGAATCAAATCCTGGAAGGACCTCAAGGCTTTTGAATGAACGTGATGCAGGCAAAGGCTTGCGTCATCGCGGGAAAGCGGAACAATGGGCCACAAATGCATATTCGCGCCAAGTCCTCGCCCTGGATTGCCGTTCTGGTTGGATTGCCCACAGTGCTGTTCAGCGCCTTGTCCGGTTCGGCTGCGCCGGCGGGCAAATACCTTTATACCTACACACTAAAACAGGACGGCACGCCGGCCTCCTATGACGAAGGGATGGCGGTGGCTTCGTTGCAGGGGATCATCAATCGCGCATCGCCGGAAGTGTACGTGCTTTCGGAGACAAATTCGCGGCCGGAGTATTGGTTGGATCTGCTTTCGCGCGATGGACGGTGGCTGGAGCCACGCAAGCGGAAACGGTTGCCGGATCTGGAAGCCCTGGTGAAGTTGGCGGGGAAAAGGGTCAAAGGGGCGGTTATCTGGGATCCCGCCGTGCCTGCGACGGCGAATGTCGCCACGACCTTCGCCGGGGTGAATGACGCGGTGGTGCTCAGCCCGGAATTCGCGAGTCGTTATCTGGCGCAGTGGCATTTGCCGGTGCTAAAAGACTTGCGCGGGATGTTCACGGGCGCGGAAACGGGCAGCACGAAGAACGATGCCTATCGGTGGGCGATCCGCGAATTTCTCGGTAAAGGGTTGTGTTCCTCACACCGCCTTTGCCTCTTTGAAGATTCGTTCGCCACCCGCGCGCAAGGTGACACCGGTTATGTGGTGACACGGGATTGGGCGGTGGAAAATCGCTCGTTTGTTTTTGATATTTCGCCATGGGGTGACGAAACACCAGGGGATGATCCAGGCCAGCGGCTCGGTTTGGACTTGGAAACTTACAATATGATTCTGGGCGAGACGCTCCGGCAAGCGGCCGGAAAACAGATGACTGAAGTGGCGGGCTTCTTCGCCCTCTCCAAGTATTCCGAGATGCCCGATCGCAAAAGCATCCATAAAGGTGTGCCGACGGAATGGGAATCGATCTGGTTGATGACCCCGTACAACTGCTATCAAAATACCATTGCCAGTGAGTGCTTCAATCAATCGCTGCATAGCCACGCGCCGCGGCACCCACTCAAGCAGCGCGATGTCGCGCAGCCGGTCACGCTGGAAAATAAGATTTACATTTGCGTTTTCATGTCCGATTACGATTCGGCCCAGGCGCTTTACAATTTTCTGCCGGACCATTGGGCTGATCCAGGTCGAGGAAAAATTCCCCTGGCTTGGGGCATCAATCCTAATTTACTGGAGACTTATCCCGATCTCATTGCCTACTTCTACTCGACGGCCTCGCCGGAGGATAGTTTCACCGCCGATGCCAGCGCGGCGGGCTACACGAATCCCAATCGTGTTCGCAAAGAATATCTGCCGTTGTTTGTGCGTCACAATCAACAATTTTTCCATGAAGCGGACATGACGATTGCACCGATGGTCTTGGATCAGGACCAGCCTTCCGCAGACGTTAAAGATGCCTTTGCGCAATTTGCGCCAGACGGCTTTGCGACGATTGTCGATGACCAGCATGGCCGGGGCGGCAAGTTTCCCAAGCCGCAAGTTTGGAAAGGGATGCCGATCCTTCCCCTGCTCAACGACGCGTGCAACTCGACAGGAAGCGGAGAAATCGCGGATGTCATGGCGAACGCCATCCTCCGCCATAATGTTCTGCCGGGCTTCTACTTATTCCGCACCATGTGGGTGGACCCCACGACGGTTATCGACTCGGTCGCCATCCTGCGCCGCAAACATCCCGAGTTGAAATTCCAGGTGCTGGCCCCGCGCGCGTTTTTCGGTCTGTTCAAAGAGTCCAATCAAGGTCGGGGCACAATAACCCGATAGAAGGTCTGGGGTGTTTGCGGCGTGTCAAAAAACTCAGCCACGTTCAGGTCAGGGGAACCAAGGACTGGGCCGAGGACGTTCCAATGCAGCAAGTCGCTGGATGATTCCACGATGCCCTCGGTGAGGTCGCTGATGAAGAGCCGAAATCCGCGCGCCGGCGGAAGCTGGAGCGCAGGCGGGGGAGGAGGAACCTGTTCTACTGCGCTGGATTGAATGAAGGACATCAGTGCCGGCTGCCCATTCGTATAGAGGGGCAAAGCCGCGACCAGGTTCGAGTAAAGCCCATTCCCAACCGGAACCAACCCTTGAAGATTCCGGTAAGCTTGCAACAGGACTTGTCCGCACACAACAGTCGATCCGTCTGACATCGAAACCTGAATCGTGCCGTCCCAAGATATAGAATAATTAAGCATGCCTGCGGTGATGATTGTGAGGTCACCGGTTTGCGTGCCGAGGCCGCTCGTGAAACCTTGAAGCCGAAATCCATTGGTGGTCACGAGGTGGCCGAGGCCGTCCAATTGGAAGGCGCCGCAGCGCGTCGCATACAGGGTATTCGCGACCGGGTCACGCACCGTGAAAAAGCCAAAACCCGAAATGGCTAGATCAGACGGAAGGTTGGTTGCCCCTATAAATCCTTGATTGAAAAAGTTGAGATGACTGCGCACGGCAAGGAGATTGGTGTCGAACTGGTTCAACTCAAGGCTCCCCGGAACCAGCCACCCTCGGCTGGCACTCAGTGGTGGAGCGAGAGGCGTCCACAAGGCAGCGTTGCTGGCAAGTGGGTAGAGGTCAAAGTTGGTGCGGGCAAGAAGATTTGGATTAACGCAGCCCGCCAGCAGTATCTGACCCCGCACGAATATCGTTCCATCGGTCTGGGCTTCCGTGATCACTCCATACTGGTCGATTCCGAAATCTACCGCGTAAAGCCCTGGGTTGGAGGTGGGCGAGCCTTGCGGATCGATCTGCAAATCACCAAGTGAGGCCAGCGTGGAATCCGTATAACCCTGCAACCGCAAACCGGAGTAATGAACCAAATACCCTGAGCCATCGAGGTAGAAGGCACCCGCCCGAGTGGCGAAAAGGGTATTATCATTGGTATTGCGCAAGACGAAAAAGCCATCGTTTTCGATGCCGATGTCTGTGGGCACTGCGGTGGGCGCCAGAACGCCTTGGTTGAAGGTTTGGGGCGTCCCCCCCCACTGGCTGAGTTGGACTTTCGGCGCCATTTGTTCAAGGACGCCGAAGGCCAACCATCCCGTTCCGGCTTTGCCCGGTGGGACAGGTTGTGGCAATGGCCCGGCAGAACTCGACCAACCGAACGACTGCCACCCTTGGGCAGTCAAAGCACAGGGGTTTTGAAATCTCTGAAGCAAGATCTGGCCACGGAGCATGGACGACCCATCCGGAAAAGAAACCACGATGCAACCGTTGGACTCGATGTCGTAAGAAGTTATGGCCATGGAATCATGCCCGCCGCCTCCGTTGATTCGCAAGTCGCCAATCACCGACAGTGCAGAGTCGTTATATCCCTCCACCCTTTTGCCGTAGGATGTGATCAGAAAGCCCTCTGCATCCACCGAAACCTCGCCAAACCGAATGACGCCAGCCAAACCGCACACAGGGTCGCGCACAAGAAGGTAGCCTGGGCCATTAATGCTAATGGTCGGTGGGACGAAAAAAGGAATGGCTTTTGCCGACATCGCGAGAAAAAGGATCCCGTACAGCAGGGCGATGGATCGGGCCGCGCCAATACTGGCAGTTTTTGCCTTTGTCCGGTGTTTTTTTGCCGAATTTAAACGATCGGTAGCCATCGCGGCTGATTTAGCAACAACCATGCCGCCATGTCGTCCAGCGTAATGCCCAACAAAAGGGCCGGCGCGAACGCCGGCCCGTACTCAAAACATTCTTAAGCTTTCCTCTATCCCGCCAAGGGCTGTTCGAGGAGGGGAAGGATCTCGCCTTCTTCCACGGGCGGCGCTTCGACCAAGGGCTTCAAGTCCACCCGGCGATGCAACTGGTAGCCGGTGCCCGCCGGGATGATGTGACCCATAATGACGTTTTCTTTGAAGCCGCGCAGATAATCGACTTTGCCCATCGTGGCCGCTTCGGTCAGGACACGGGTGGTGTCCTGGAACGAGGCCGCGCTGAGGAAGCTTTCGGTTTCGAGCGAGGCTTTGGTGATGCCCAAGAGAACGGGTTGCGCTTCGGCGGGTTTGCCGCCCATCTTATCGACGCGGGAATTCTCTTTTTCGAATTCGATTTTGTCGATTTGTTCGCCCCAGAGGAACTGGGTGTCGCCGGGTTCGGTGACGCGGACTTTGCGCAGCATTTGCCGCACAATGATTTCAATGTGCTTGTCGTTGATGGTCACGCCTTGCAGACGATAGACTTCCTGGACTTCGTTGACCAAATGCTCCTGCAATTCCTGCGGGCCGCACACGTCGAGAATTTCATGCGGATCGACGGGGCCTTCGGTAAGTTGCTGGCCCTTCTTGACGAAATCGCCCTTGAAGACGATGACGTGTTTGCCGATGCGGATGAGGTGCTCCTCTTCCACTTGGGTTTGCGGTTCCTTGATCAGAATCGTCCGCTTGCCGCGCACGCTGGGGCCGAAATCGACGATGCCGTCGATCTTGGAAATTTCCGCGGCGTCTTTCGGACGGCGGGCTTCAAACAACTCGGCCACGCGAGGCAGACCGCCAGTGATGTCCTTGGTCTTGGACGTTTTGCGAGGCGTCTTGGCCATCAACGTGCCGGCAACGATCTTGTCGCCTTCGTTGACCACGATGTGCGCGCCCGAAGGGATCGGATAATTGGCCATCGGCTCGCCCTTATCGGTCAGAATAACGATTTGCGGGTGGAGATCTTCTTTGTGTTCGATGATCACCATGGCTTCCTGGCCGGTGGTTTCGTCCGCTTCCTGCTTCATCGTTACGCCTTCGATGATGTCCATAAACTTCACGCGTCCGGCTTTCTCGGAGAGAATCGGGACGTTGTAGGGATCCCATTGCACAAACGGTTCGCCTTTTTTGACCTTGTCGCCGTTCTTGACCGAAATGATCGAACCGATGACCAGGTTGTGAACTTCCAATTCGCGGCCCCCCTCTTCGGAGAGAATGGAAATGGAGCCGTTTTTGTTCAGCACAATGGCGTTGCCGTCTTCCAATTCCACCATGCGGATGTCGTTGTAACGGACCAAGCCCTCGAACTTCGCCTTAATCTGCGGCTGTTTGAAGACCTGCGACGCGGTGCCGCCGATGTGGAACGTGCGCATGGTCAATTGCGTGCCGGGTTCGCCGATGGATTGGGCGGCAATAATGCCGACGGCTTCGCCGCGCTTGATCATGCCACCGGTGGCCAAATTGCGGCCATAGCAAGCCGCGCAAATGCCGTGTTTGCTTTCGCAAGTGAGCACGGAACGGATGCGGACGCGTTCGACGCCGCTGTTTTCAATCAGGCGCGCCTTGACTTCGTCGATCATTTCGCCGGAGCGAACCAGCGCTGTTTTGACGTTGGCCGGATCGTAAATATCGTCGCAACCGATGCGCCCGTTAATCCGCTCGCTCAACTTGACGACTTCGTCTTCGCCTTCGTAAATGGCCTGCACCCAAATGCCGTTGGAGGTGCCGCAATCTTCCATGCGGATGATGACATCCTGGGCGACATCGACCAGCTTGCGGGTCATGTAGCCGGAGTCGGCGGTTTTGAGGGCGGTATCGGCCAATCCCTTGCGGGCGCCGTGAGTGGAAATGAAGTATTCGAGCACAGTCAAACCTTCGCGGAAGTTGGACAAAATCGGCTTTTCGATAATGTCGCCGCTGGGCTTGGCCATGAGGCCGCGCACGCCGGCCAATTGGCGGACCTGCTGGCGGTTGCCGCGCGCGCCGGAATCGACCATGAGCGAGACGGGATTGTACTCGTGCTTGCCTTGATTGAATTCGAGGGTGCGCAACATGACGCTGGCGATTTGATCCGTGCAATGGGTCCAGATGTCGATGACCTTGTTGTAACGTTCGCCCGGAGTAATGACGCCTTTGCGATATTGTTTTTCCACTTCGGAAATCTGCTTTTGCGCGTTGTGGATTTCCTGGTCTTTTTCCTTGGGAATGATCATGTCGTCAATTCCGATGGAGCAACCCGAGCGGGTGGCGGAACGGAAGCCCAACTCTTTGAGCAGGTCGAGCATGATGACGGTCTTTTCGTGTCCGCAGACCTTGTAGCAAGTCCAGATGAGTTCGCCCAATTGCGATTTGCCGGCGACTTTGTTGAAGAAACCCATTTCGTCGGGCCAGATTTCGCTGAAGATGACTCGGCCCACCGTCGTGTCGATCGCATTGCGTTCGGCATCGCCGTAAATGGTCTTCTTGCCGCGATTAGGATTGGCCAGGCGAATCCGGTCATGGATGCGCACGCCGCCGTCATTGTAGGCAAAAATGACTTCGGACTTGGACCCAAACAGCATCCAGTTTTTCGGCTCTTTCTTGGCGCGGGGTTCGGCTGTCAAGTAGTAGCAGCCCAGCGTGATGTCCTGCGTCGGGGTCATGATCGGCCGTCCGCTGGACGGGCTGAAAATGTTGTTCGGCGCCATCATGAGCAGGCGGGCTTCCATTTGCGCCTCGACGGAGAGCGGAACGTGGACGGCCATTTGGTCGCCGTCGAAGTCGGCATTGTAAGCCGTGCAAACCAGCGGATGAATACGAATGGCTTCGCCTTCGATCAGAATCGGCTCGAAAGCCTGAATGGAAAGGCGGTGCAGCGTCGGCGCGCGGTTGAGCAGGACAGGATGGCCGCGAGTGACTTCTTCGAGAATGTCCCAGACCTCGGGCGACTGGCGTTCGATCATTTTTTTGGCCGAGCGGACGGTATGGACGTAGCCCAACTCCTTCAAACGGCGGATAATGAAAGGCTCGAACAGGACGAGGGCCATTTTCTTGGGCAACCCGCACTGATGCAGCTTCAACTCGGGGCCGATGACAATGACCGAACGGCCGGAGTAATCGACGCGCTTGCCGAGCAGATTTTGACGGAACCGCCCGCTCTTGCCTTTGAGCATGTCGCTCAGGGATTTGAGGGCGCGATTGCCCGCGCCGGTGACAGCGCGACCATGGCGGCCGTTGTCGAAGAGAGCATCGACGGCTTCCTGCAACATGCGCTTTTCATTGCGGATGATGACTTCCGGCGTCTTGAGTTGCAGCAGGTTTTTCAACCGGTTGTTGCGGTTGATGACGCGGCGATAGAGATCGTTGAGATCGGACGTGGCAAAGCGCCCGCCTTCCAGCGGAACCAACGGACGCAAGTCGGGTGGGATCACCGGCAGAACAGTCAGAATCATCCACTCGGGCCGGGCCTTGGAGTCACGGAAAGCGGCCAGCAACTTGGTGCGCTTGGCAATTTTCTTGCGAATTTGTTTGCTCTTGGTCTCGGTCATGGCGATGGCCAGATGATCCACCTGCTTTTGCAGATCGACGTTGGCCAGGCCTTCGCGCACCGCTTCAGCGCCCATTTTAGCCACAAAACCGTCCGCGCCGTAGGTCTCGCGCGCTTCGCGGTATTCGTGTTCGCTGAGCAGTTGATGGAGCTTGAGCGGGGTCGAACCGGGATTAATCACCATGTAATCCTCGTAGTAAATGACCCGCTCCAAATTGCGCGCGGTCATGTCCAGCACCAAACCGAGGCGGGACGGCATGCACTTGAAAAACCAGATATGCGAAACCGGCACAGCCAATTCAATGTGGCCCATGCGCTCGCGGCGGACGCGCGCCAGAGTCACCTCGACGCCGCAACGATCGCAGACCACGCCGCGATGTTTGATGCGTTTATACTTGCCGCAAGAGCATTCCCAGTCCTTGACCGGACCGAAAATACGTTCGCAAAACAAGCCGCCCTTTTCCGGCTTGAAAGTCCGGTAGTTGATGGTCTCGGGGTTCTTGACTTCACCTTTGGACCAGGCGCGGATGGCTTCGGGGGAAGCGACAGAAATGGCAACGTATTCAACCTGGTTGACCTTATCCAGGCCGAGCAGTTCGCGGGCATTTTCTTTAGTGTTCATGGTAAGAATAGCAATGACAAATATGCGTTGGGATTATTTCAGGCTGCTCAAAGTCAGCGCTTGGGCTGCGGCAGCTTGTTCCACCGGGTTTGAATAACCCACCTTGACGTCCATGGCCAAAGACTGCATTTCCTTGACCAGCACGTTGAAAGACTCCGGCACGCCGGCTTCGAGGCAGTTGTCGCCTTTGACAATGCTCTCGTAGATGCGGGTGCGGCCCTGGACATCGTCGGATTTGACGGTCAACAATTCCTGCAAGCTGTAGGCCGCCCCGTAGGCTTCCATGGCCCAGACTTCCATTTCGCCGAAACGCTGGCCGCCGTATTGCGCCTTGCCGCCCAGCGGTTGCTGGGTGACCAGCGAATAAGGCCCCACCGCGCGGGCATGGATTTTATCGGCGACCAAATGGCCCAGCTTCATCATATAGATGTTGCCCACCACGATCTCCTGGTCGAAGGCTTCGCCCGTGCGGCCGTCGATCAGGATCGTCTTGCCGTGTTCGGGCAATTTGGCTTCCTTCAAGTAGGCGCGAATTTCCTTTTCCTTGATGCCGTCGAAAACGGGCGTGGCGAACTTTAGGCCGAGGAACTTTGCGGCCCAACCCAAGTGGGTTTCCAGCACCTGTCCGACGTTCATGCGCGAAGGCACGCCGAGCGGATTCAAAACGATGTCCACCGGCGTTCCATCGGAGAGGAATGGCATGTCTTCTTCCGGCACGATCTTGGCGACGACGCCCTTGTTGCCGTGACGGCCGGCCATTTTGTCGCCGACGGACAATTTCCGTTTGGAAGCGATATAGACTTTGACCGACTTGATGACGCCGCTGTCCATTTCCTCGCCGGCTTCGGCGCGTTCGATTTCTTCGTCGTGCTGCATTTGCAGATCGTCGAATTTCTTTTTGAAGGTGCCGATGATTTCGCTGATTTTATTGCGAATAGGCGAGGGATCGATCTCGATGCGATCATAAACCTGGGCCAGCTTGCGCAGGAGCGTCTTGGTGATCTTGCGGTTGGCCGGGATGATGATTTCGCCGGTCTCGGAATTGACGACGTCGAGCGGAATTTTTTCGCCGAGAAGAATGTTGCTCAAGGCCTCGGTCAATTGCTCGCGCAACTCGTCGGTCTTGGTTTTGTGTTCGTCCTGGACTTCTTTGGCATGGCGTTTGGCCTCGGGCGCCACTTTGACTTCCGCCTCGCGCTCTTTCTTGGACGAGACTTTGACGTCCATGACAATGCCGTAAGTGCCGGAAGGAACTTTGAGGGACGTGTCTTTGACGTCCGCCGCTTTTTCGCCGAAGATGGCGCGCAGCAAACGTTCTTCGGGAGCCAATTCAGTTTCGCTCTTGGGCGTGATTTTGCCGACGAGGATGTCGCCGGGTTTGACCTCCGCGCCAATGCGAATGACGCCGTCCGGGCCGAGATTCTTCAAAGCCTCGTCGCCGAGGTTGGGAATATCGCGGGTGATTTCCTCGGGCCCGAGCTTGGTGTCGCGAGCGCCGACTTCAAATTCATCGATGTGGATGGACGTAAAGACGTCGTCTTTGACGATGCGTTCGCTGATGAGAATCGCGTCCTCGAAGTTATAACCATTCCAAGGCATAAAGGCGCAGAGCACGTTGCGGCCCAAAGCCAGTTCGCCGCCTTGCGTGCATGGTCCGTCGGCAATGACCTGGCCCTTTTTGATCGAATCGCCCTTGGCCACCAGGATTTTTTGATTGATGCAGGTCGCCGCGTTGGAACGCATGAATTTGCGAATGGGATAAACCCAAATGCCATTGCCCGGATCGGTGCGAAGCTTCTTCTTCGTTTCGGGAACCTTGCCGTCCGAAGTAATGATGACGAGGTTGCCGGTGACGGAGGCCACTTTGCCGGCCTCTTCGGCCACCAAGACAGCGCGTGAATCTCGGGCGACGCGCTCTTCCAAGCCGGTGGCCACGTAAGGCGACTCAGTGATGAGCAGCGGCACCGCCTGGCGTTGCATGTTGGAACCCATCAAGGCGCGGTTGGCGTCGTCGTGCTCCAGAAATGGAATCAAGCTGGCCGCGACCGAAACAAGCTGTTTGGGCGAAACGTCCATGTAATCCACTCGGGCGGGTTCAACATCGATGAAGTCGCCCTTGCAACGGCAAGTGACGCGCTCGCCCAAAAAGTTTCCCTTTTCGTCGATGGGCGCGTTAGCCTGGGCAACGATGTAAGTTTCCTCGCGATCAGCTGTCAAGTAATCGAGGTGATTGCTGACCCGGCCTTTTTCCACGCGCCGATAGGGCGTTTCCAGAAAGCCGAAATCATTGACCTGGGCAAAGGTCGCCAGGGACGCAATCAAACCGATGTTAGGCCCTTCGGGCGTTTCCACCGGGCAGATGCGGCCATAGTGCGACGGATGGACGTCGCGGACTTCAAACCCGGCGCGATCCCGCGACAAACCTCCCGGCCCGAGGGCGGACAGGCGGCGCTTGTGCGTCAGTTCGGCCAATGGGTTGATCTGGTCCATGAATTGCGAGAGCTGGCTGCGGCCGAAGAAATCTCGAATCACGGCGGAGAGCGCCTTGGGATTGATCAATTTCTGCGGAGACATGCTTTCCAGACTTTGATCGAACAAGGTCATGCGCTCCTTGACCAGGCGTTCGGTGCGGGCCAGGCCGACCCGGCATTGATTGGCCAAAAGTTCGCCCACGGTCCGAATACGGCGGCTGCCCAAGTGATCAATGTCGTCCAACGAGCCTTCGCCCTTTTTCAGGCGCAGGAGGTATTTAGTGGCGGCGACCAGGTCTTCCTTGGTCAGGATGCGGGAATCGCCACCCTTGATGCCAAGTTTCTGGTTGATCTTGTAACGGCCGACGCGGCCGAGGTCATAACGCTTCGCGTCGAAAAAGAGACGCTTGATCAACGCGCGGGCGTTGGCGGCAGTGGGCGGGTCGCCCGGGCGCAAGCGGCGATAAATATCCTTGAGAGCTTCCTCTTCGTTCTTGGTCGGGTCCTTTTTGAGGCATTTAATGACAATGCCATCGTCCACTGTGGTATCGACTACGCGGATTTTATGGATGCCCAATTCGGCAATCTGTTTGACGACCGCTTTGGAAAGCGGTTCGAAAGCGCGGGCGACCACAATCGCCTTGTCGTTATCCAACGCATCCTCGATCAGGACCTTGTTCTGGATGTCTTCGAGCTTTTCGGCCTCTTTGACGCTCAGGTCTTCGATGTCATAGAACAGCTTGAGAATCTCGGCGTCCGTGCCGTAACCCAGCGCGCGGAAAAACGTCGTCGTCAAAAATTTCCGGCGGCGTTTTTTGCGGTCGAGATAAACATAAAGCAAGTCGCTGGTGTCGAACTGCGCTTCATACCACGAACCGCGGTCGGGGATGATGCGGAAAGAATGCAAAGTTTTGCCGTTCGGATGCTGGGTCGCTTCAAAAGCCAGACCCGGCGAGCGGTGCAATTGGCTGACGATGACGCGCTCCGCGCCGTTGATGACGAAAGTTCCCTGCGGCGTCATCAAAGGCAATTCGCCCATGAAAACCTTCTCTTCCTTGGCGCCCTTCTCTTCCTTGAGCAGAAAAGTGACGTGCAGCGGCGCGCCATAGGTAATGCCCTCGCGCAGGCACTCGAGCCAATCGTGCTTGGGATCGCTGATTTCGTAGCTGTGAAAGTCAAGAATGCACTTGCCATCATAACTTTCGATGGGAAAAACTTCCGTGAAAACGGCCTGCAACCCGGTATTCTTGCGCTTGGAAGGCGGGGCGTCGGTTTGCAGGAATTCCCGATAGGAATTGGTCTGCAACTCGATTAAATTCGGCGGGGCAATGACCTCTTTGATTTTTCCAAAGTGGACGCGTTCAGTTAATCGTGATGGCATGTTATAACCTCTGATCTCTCCAGCCCGGGCTGGGATTTTTATTTAGTTCAAACGACAAAAGGCCCGTTCTCTGTCTTCCAGAAAACGCGCCGAATCAAAATTACTCGCTGAGACGATAGAATTCGTTTTAGAAATCGCTCTTTGGATTGTTCAAATCGAGCGGCGGGAATGACTCCCGCCACTCTACAATACACCATTATTATTTAACTTCAACTTTGGCGCCGGCATCTTCCAATTTCTTCTTGGCGGCGTCCGAGTCTGCTTTGTTGGCCCCTTCCAGCACGGGCTTGGGAGCGCCTTCGACAAGGGCTTTGGCATCGGCCAAACCGAGGCCGGCCTTGACTTCGCGCACTGCTTTAATCGCGGCAATTTTCTTGTCCGCGGGCACGGAAACCAAAATGACGTCGAAAGCGGTTTTCGCTTCGGCGGCCGGGGCGGCGGCAGCGCCTCCACCTGCGGCGGGTGCGGCAGCGGCAGCCGGAGCTGCGGCGGTAACGCCCCATGCGGTTTCAAGTTGTTTGACCAAGTCAGCGGCTTCAATGACCGTCAACTTGCCTAATTGTTCGACTATTCCTGCTATATCAGCCATATTTTTGTCTTTCAGTCTCGTCGCCATCCGCGGCAGCGGACGTATTCTGCTCGCGAGCCCGCGAGCCGACGATTTACTTTGTTCTTGTTGTTTTCCTCATCTCCATTTTGTCACGGAGACGAAATTGTTTGCTCGCCTTTTTCGACCCGGGCCGCCAGCACGCGGGCCAATTGCGTGGCCGGTGTGTTGATAATAGCCGCCACGCGAGTGGCGGGCGCCATGATCACACCCATGAGCCTCGAACGCAGCACTTCGATCGAGGGCAAATCGGCCAGGGCGACGATGTCGGCGCTTTCCAGGCGCTGGTTATTCAGATAACCAAAACGAATCTTGGGCTTGTCGAATTCGGCGCTAAAGGTCTTGACGACTTTGGCGGCGGACGAAACGTCCTTCTTGCCGGTGACGACGGCCAATTGGCCAGTCAAGGCTGTGCCCAGGTCCACGCCGGCTTCTTTGACCGCCAGGCGGAAAATGGAATTTTTTACGACGTGCATTTCCGCTCCAGCCTTGTTCAGGCGCTGGCGAAGCTCGGTGATCGGCCCGACTTTCAAGCCGCGATAGTCCACCACGATAAAGTAAGGCGAAGCGTTGAGGCGGCTCAGATACTCATTGCTAATATTTTGTTTTTCGGCGCGCATGATAGTATTTCCTCTCGGTTAGGCCGCTTCCAGAAATTCGCGCACATCCACCCGCACCGGCGGACTCATGGTGGCGGAAATGGTGCAGCTATGAATAAACGTCCCCTTCGAGCTGCTCGGCTTGGCCTTGGCCACCGCCTCGATCACGGCCCGGGCATTCTCCACGATCTGGTTCTGCGGAAAGGAGGCCTTGCCGATCGGGACGTGAATATTGCCGCCCTTGTCGATCTTGAATTCGACCCGGCCCGCTTTGACTTCTTTAACCGCTTTGCCGGTGTCTTCGGTCACGGTGCCGGTCTTGGGATTGGGCATCAAACCGCGAGGGCCGAGGGCTTTGCCCAGTTTGCGCACTTCGGACATGGCTTCAGGAGTGGCGATGGCAACGTCGAAATCTGTCCAGCCTTCATTGCATTTCTTGATCAGATCATCGAAGCCGACATACTCCGCCCCCGCTGCGCGAGCCGACTCGGCCGCCGCCCCCGGCTTGGCGAAAACGAGAACGCGCACGGTCTTGCCGCTGCCGTGAGGCAAGGGAACCGTGCCGCGGACCATCTGGTCGGATTGCTTGGGATCGACTCCCAATTTAAAAGCCATGTCAATGGTTTCATTGAACTTGGCCTTGGGAAATTTGGTGAGAACCTCGACGGCGGACTTCAATGGGTAAAGCTTTTTGGCTTCCACCAGTTCAATCCCTTTATTGTATCTTTTGCTTGGCATAGTATAAGCGGTGCAAACGAATGCCGCCCCAAAGGACGGAACTCTCCCGCGGTTGATTATTCCTGGACTTCGATCCCCATGCTGCGAGCGGTGCCCGCAATGACCCGGAAACCCGCCTCGTCGGAAGCGGAGTTTAAATCTTTCGCCTTTAGTTTGACAATCTCCATGACCTGCTTGCGGGTCACTTTGCCCACTTTGTCTTTGTTCGGCACTTTGGAACCGGAGGCGATCCCGGCTGCTTTCTTGAGCAAAATGGAAGCCGGCGGCGACTTGGTAATGAAAGTAAACGACTTGTCGGCATAGACGGTGATGACCACTGGAATCACCATTCCGGCCTGGTCCTTGGTCGCGGCATTGAACTCTTTGCAGAACGCCATGATGTTGACGCCCTGTTGGCCGAGGGCCGGGCCGACGGGCGGCGCCGGGTTGGCTTGTCCCGCCGGAATCTGCAATTTGATCTGTCCAGTAATCTTCTTTGCCATAAAATCTTGCTATGCTTTCTCGACCTGCCAGTACTCCAGCTCGACCGGAGTGTTGCGGCCAAAGATATTCACGGTGACTTTGAGTTTGCCGCGGTCCGGCTCGATCTCTTCAATCACCCCGCTAAAATTCAAAAACGGCCCGTCATTGATCTTGACCGTCTCGCCCACTTCAAAATGCACTTTCGGCTTCTCGACGTCTTCGGACTCGGAAATCTGCGCCTTGATCGTCGCGATCTCATCCGGCGTCACCGGCAGCGGACGGTCGCCCCCGACAATGCCGATCTTTCCCGGCGTATCCTGGATGAAATACCATGGCTTCTCCAGAATCCGATTGCCCTCATCCAGCAGCACCATGTCAATATAGACGTAACCCGGATGCAGCTTGCGGCTGGTGATGGTTTTCTTGCCGCCGCGCACATCGACCACTTTTTCAACCGGAACGAGGACCTCTTTAATATACTCGCCCATCTCTTCCGCCTTGAGGCGCTTCTCGATGTTCTCTTTGACCTTCTGCTCCTGGCCGGACAAAGTATGGATGACAAACCACTGGCTTTTTGACATGGGCAAATCCTTAAACGATTAACCGAATCAGGTTGGCCACCAGGAAATCAACCGCCACGGTGAAGCAACCCAGGAACGCAACCGAGACGAGGACCACCGCTGTCGAGCCCATCAGTTCCTCCCAAGTGGGCCAGGTGCATTTCTTCAATTCTTCCTGCGTTTCGCGGAAGTAATTGGAAATGCGCAGGAAAGCGCCTTGGCGCAAAAGCAGAACGAAGACCGCCACAGCGATCGCCCCAATAATTATAATCGGCAAATATTCTCTCATCTCATTTCTTCTTATGGCGGAGGGGGAGGGATTCGAACCCCCGGTGCGGTTTCCCGCACAACGGTTTTCAAGACCGTCGCGATAGACCACTCTGCCACCCCTCCGGCAACCCTTCCAAGGTCACTTCCCTCGTGGCAGGGCGGGAGGGACTCGAACCCACAACCGACGGTTTTGGAGACCGCTACTCTACCAATTGAGCTACCGCCCTACGCCGTCGAGTGGTTCCTCATCCCGGACGGAGCTGCTTTTCGCGCCCCAGCCGCAAAATTACGTTACGATATCGGACACGCGACCCGCGCCAATCGTTCGACCGCCTTCGCGAATGGCGAAGCGCTGGCCTTTTTCCATCGCGACTGGCGCGATCAATTCGATTTCCACGGCAACGTTGTCGCCAGGCATGACCATTTCCACGCCGTCGGCCAATTTAACGGTGCCGGTGACATCCGTCGTCCGAAAATAAAACTGCGGACGATAGTTGGTGAAGAACGGCGTATGCCGGCCACCTTCATCTTTCGACAAAACATAGACTTCCGCCTTGAACTTGGTGTGCGGGGTGATGCTGCCCGGCTTGGCCAAGACCATGCCGCGCTCGACGTCTTCCTTGCGGGTGCCGCGCAGCAGGACGCCGACGTTGTCGCCCGCGCTCGCTTTGTCGAGCAATTTGCGGAACATTTCGATGTCGGTCGCCACTGTTTTCTTGGTGTCCTTCAACCCGATGATTTCCACATCGGACATTTTGTTCAGTTCACCGCGCTCGACGCGTCCAGTGACCACCGTTCCGCGGCCTTCAATGTTGAACACGTCTTCGATGCACATCAGGAACGGCTTGTCGATTTCGCGAGGAGGCAGCGGGATAAAGTTGTCCACCGCCGCCAGCAAATCATCAATGGCCTTGAGGCCCTCGGGGGTATGATTCATGGCCGCCGTCGCACTGCCGCGCACCACCGGGGTCTTGTCGCCGGGGAATTGATACTTGTTGAGCAAATCGCGAATTTCCATCTCGACCAGGTCCAGCAATTCCGGGTCATCGACCAAATCGACTTTATTGAGGAAAACAACGACCGCCGGGACGCCGACTTGGCGGGCCAGCAAAATATGCTCGCGGGTCTGGGGCATCGGGCCGTCCGCCGCGCTGACCACCAGGATCGCGCCGTCCATTTGCGCCGCGCCGGTAATCATGTTCTTGACGTAGTCGGCGTGCCCAGGGCAATCGACGTGGGCGTAATGGCGGCTGGGAGATTCGTATTCGACATGTGAAACGGCGATGGTCACCGTCTTGGTCGCGTCGCGCACCGTGCCGCCCTTGGTGATGTCCGCATAGCTGATGGGAGTGGCCATGCCCTTTTTGCTTTGGACTTCAACAATCGCGGCGGTCAGCGTGGACTTGCCGTGGTCAACGTGACCGATGGTTCCGACGTTGACGTGAGGTTTAGTTCTATTAAAGGCTTCTTTTGCCATAATCTCTTGCTATTTCTGTTTGTATTTAACGATCCGTTGCAAAATTTGCGACATCCGCGATTCTCGACACTTTCTTATCTGGAGCCCATGATCAGGATCGAACTGATGACCTCGTCCTTACCAAGGACGTGCTCTGCCAACTGAGCTACATGGGCAAAAGCCAAATTTTCTCTTGCGTCCTGACCGCGCCAAACGACAAAAAACCATTACCCCTGCCTCTTTCATTTCGAAAGACTCTCGGGGCGTAATGGTCCTGATTGTGTCCAATCCCGATAACTGTGGATAAATTTAGACGCGCTCAAAAATATGTCAATGGGTTTTTTCAGGTTTTTTCTGAGGCTTGGGCTCAGGGCTTAACAGAACGACAAATTCCCCTTTGACGGCCCGTTGTTGCATCTCTTGCAACAACTTCGCCGGACTTCCTCCAGACACTTCCTCGAACTTCTTCGTCAATTCCCGCGCCAATATGACTCGCCGTCCCGGATATAACTCCACCAATTCCTGCAAAAGCTTCAGCACCCGATAGGGCGACTCATATAGTATAAGCGTGCCCGGCACGGACGCAAGTTCCTCCAACCGCCGCCGACGCTGGCTCGATTTGTGGGGGAGAAAGCCCGCGAAATGAAACTCTTCCGTGGACAAGCCGCACGAAGTCAAAGCCGCCACCAACGCGCACGGCCCGGGCACCGCCTCCACTCGCAGGCCCGCCGCCAGCGCCGCATTGACCACTCGCGTCCCCGGATCGCTGATTCCCGGCGTGCCGGCATCGGTCACCAGGGCGATCTTCGCGCCTTGCTTGAGTCGTTCCAGGATTTCTTCGCTGCGCCGCGCTTCGTTGAATTGAAAATAGCTTAACATCGGTTTGCTGATGCCGAAATGTTTCAAAAGCTGCCCTGAATGCCGCGTGTCTTCGGCTGCCACCAAGTCGCACTCTTTGAGCACCCGCAACGCGCGCAACGTGATGTCCTCCAGATTGCCAATCGGCGTGGCCACCAGGTAAAGCGTGCCTGGCCGCAACGGGGGTAATGGTGATTCGGTGCTGCTACTCAATCCCGGCAGAGTTGCGCAATCGCCCTCGACAGTCAAAAATTTTCCTGAAAAACTGCCGCGATGAAACAATCAATGGTTGTGCTGGACCTGGAGGGCGTGCTGGTGCCGGAAATCTGGATTGCCGTCGCCGAAAAAACCAAAATCCCGGAGTTGCGCCGCACCACCCGCGATGAACCCGACTACGATAAATTGATGCGCGCCCGAATCGAAATCCTCGACCGGCACGGTTTAAAACTGGCCGATATCCAGAACGTAATAGCCACGATGCAACCCTTGGGCGGCGCGCTGGAATTCCTGCGCGAACTTCGTTCCCTCACCCAGGTAATCATCCTCTCCGACACCTTCGAGGAATTTGCCAAGCCAGTCATGCGGCAACTCGACTGGCCCACGATCTTCTGCAATCGGCTCGTGGTGGAAGAGGGCCGCATTGCCGGTTACAAACTCCGCCAGGGACAGCCCAAACAAAGCGCCGTCTCCGCGCTCAAAAGCCTGCATTATTTTGTCATCGCCGCAGGCGATTCCTTCAACGACATCGGCATGTTGACGGAGTCAAACATTGGTTTTCTTTTCCACGCCCCGCCCGCTATTCAAAAGCAATTCCCGCAATTCCAAGCCATCGAAGACTACGGCGTTCTTTTGGCCGCCATGGAGAAAGCCATGGAACAACGGGCCTAATCCTCTTCTTTCATATCGCGGCTCATCAGGTCATGGACGGCTTCGCGCACATTTTTTTGCTCGTAAAGCATGGCGTACACTTCCTCGATAATCGGCGTTTCGATATTTAGTTGCCGCGCCAGCCGATGAGAGGCGCGCGCCGTCGGATAGCCTTCTGCCACGGTCAAAGTGTTGGCGACGATGGACTCCACTTTTTCGCCCTGGCCAATGCGCTCCCCAAAACCGCGATTGCGGCTCAAGCGGGAAAAACATGTGACCGTCAGGTCCCCCAACCCGCTCAGACCTGAAAAGGTTTTCGCAGAGGCGCCGCAAGCCACGCCCAAGCGGCGCATTTCCGAGATTGCCCGCGTGATCAAACCAGCCTTGGCGTTGTCGCCGAAGCCAAGCCCATCGCCAACCCCGGCGGCAATGGCCACGACATTTTTCAACGCGCCTCCCAATTCCACCCCTAACACATCGTCGCTCGTGTAAACCCTAAAGGCGGGCCGGTGAAACAGTTGTTGCACTCCCCTGGCCACCGCGATATCGGGATGAGCCACCACGATGGCGGCCGGAATTTCCCGCGCCACTTCCATGGCCAGCGTCGGACCCGAAAGAGGAGCACAGGTCGCGCGCGGCATCGTTGTCTTTAAAACGCCCGACATGCTCAACCCCGATTCATACTCAATGCCCTTGGTGACACTGACAGCGATGCCTCGAAAAGCCGAAATGCGCCCGGTGACCTCGCGAAAAAATTTCGAGGGCACGGCCAGCACAACGCACTCGCTCCCCTCCACCGCCAAGGCCAGCTCAGGCTGGTATTTTAGGTCAGGGGCGAGCGGAATGCCGGGAAGAAAAACCTCATTGCACCCCGCGCGCTTCATCTCGTCGAGGCGGGCCGTGTCATGCCCCCACAGAGTGACCTCGTTTTTATTTTGACACAGTAAATTGGCCAGGGCCGTGCCCCAGCCTCCTGCCCCGATGACAGTCACTTTCATGAACTTTTCTTCGTCCCCACCCTGTTTTCGGTGCCGTTGAGCAGGCGTTGGATATTTCCTTTATGTTTGACAATGGCCAGCGTGCTCAAGGCGGCCATCACCAGCGTCATGGCGCCGCTTCCGCTAAAAAACCAAACCGCCAGCGGCAGAATGATGGCCGCCGCAATCGAGGCGAGCGAAACAAATTTCGTCGCCAGAAAAACCAATCCCCAGAAAGCCAGCGCCGTCAGCGCCGCCGCAGGCGCCCACGCCAGCACGACCCCCGCCGACGTGGCAATCCCTTTGCCGCCCTTAAAATTCAGCCAGCAAGTAAAATTGTGGCCCAGAATCACGGCCACCCCCGCCGCCAGGGCGAGATTCTCC
>Ga0075522_10000814_pt1 | contig 23108 bp, 21 predicted proteins | sample NGEPerA_FD_74796 | JGI IMG/M metagenome (GOLD analysis project Ga0075522, IMG submission 74796) | Arctic peat soil microbial communities from the Barrow Environmental Observatory site, Barrow, Alaska, USA - NGEE PermafrostL2-A | ecosystem: Environmental > Terrestrial > Soil > Wetlands > Peat ...
AAGTACACGTTCTCCGTCGTCGCGCGAAACGCCGTCGGTCCGTCGGCACCGGGCACCTTCACTTCGAAGTCAGTGTCCGCGACTCCGACGAGCGAACACGTCTCGGTGACGACCTACTTCGCCTTCGCATCGTCCACGTTGACCGTGCACGATCAGCGAGTTCTTACGAAATTGGCTGCACGAATCGTTAACGAGAAGATTCACTCGTTGACGCTGCTCGGCTACACCGACGACCTGGGATCGGTACGTTTCAATCGCGTCCTCAGTCTTCAACGAGCAGTCGCCGCTGGTCAATTCTTGAGGACCCAGGTTCGTCGACTGGGCTACTCCGCGCTCACGCTCCACGAGGTTGGAAAAGGAATCCTCACCACTAGTTCGATTCGCTCACACGATCGAAAGGTGAAAATCACTGACTGACGATTTTCTCTTGACCTCAACGAACCCGTTTCGAGACCGGTATTGCGACACGTGGCGCGGCGTACTTATGAATCATCTTGTTCACTGATCGTCTGGACACCGAGGCGGTGAGCGATCAACTCAAGTTCGAGAGATCCACTTACGACCTCTAGCACCAACGCGAACGCGTCGTCCCTGCCGAGATTCGCGCCGTGTCCGTTGAGCAACAAGAACACCGCGGTGCTGAGCCACTCCAGTCTTTTGTTGGCGTCAACGAAAGGATGATTCTGGACCAGCGAGTGCAAGAGAGCTGACGCCTTGCGTTCCGGCGTCGAGTAGGCGTCCTGGTCGTAGGGACTGGAACGCGAATGAGCGAGCGCAGTATCAAGAAGACCCGAGTCACGAATTGGTCCGACCTTTAGAACTTCGATCAAACCGAGCGCGTCTTCGAGCGTGAGGTATTCGGTATCGCTCAAGTCTTGGAGAGTCGTTCGATCACGTCATCCCAACGGTCCATCATCTCAGCCGTGGCGCCAACGACGCGCTCGTGATGTTGGCTTCGCGCGTAGAGTTCGAGAATGGCGTGTCGAATTACTTCTTGGCGAGAGGTTCCTTCCACCGCGGAAAGTTCGGTTAACGCGCGTTCCATTTCCTCGTCGGTTGTGACGGTTAAGGCCATGAGTAGATGATGCCAGAGTGGTATCAATCAGCGTCGTTGGAGATGGGCGAAATCGGTGACGCGCTGGCAATACCCATGACTTCTCTCAATCCCATTGAAGACTTGGTGACGTGAGGGGTCAACGTACGAAGTGACTTCGTTTGCCAGGCTCCCTGAGCAACGCCCACCCCGTAAGCGAGGTCGTCGGCGACGCCGAGGGGGATATCGCTGACGTGAGGGCGTTGATGGCGCCACCGCCAGGCGGTACCTACAGCGAAGAGGACGAGAGCGCGTGTGCGTAGTCGTGGATGCAAAGCGGCGAGCAGTAACGCAGCGCCGAACGTGCGAACGACGCCTCGAGCGAGTGGGCCACCGGCGCGAACCATATTGTGCGTGACCACCTCGCTCGCGACCTGGCCCGGGTTGTCGGCCGTCTGGAAGTACTTTTCGCGCGCGTTGTCGCGCGCGGCTCGAACTATCCGTCCGCCAATCGCCGGTTGGCCCGCGAGTACCGAGATCCACGCGAGAAGCGTCCACGGGTCGCTGCGTAGCGGCGCGAGTCGCGCGCCGTGGCGCCTGGCGAGTTCGCCACTGGACGCTCCGTAGCGTTGGCGTTGCAGCCACCACTTTCGCCACGACGTCCGTGAGCGGTGAGCCACGGCAATCGACGAGTCGTATCGAACGAGCCAACCCCGGTCGTGGAGTCGCCAAACGAAGTCCACGTCTTCGCCCACGCGAAGTGCTTCGTCAAAACCTTCGCCGAACGCCTCGCGTCGCACCATCAAACACGCACTCGGCACGTAGCCCACGGGCCCCCCGGGTACGACGATACCGCTTCGTTCCCCCATGTCGAGAGGGCTGAAGTGTTGCTCGAACTTCTCTCGCATCGAAGGGCCCTCGGAGCCCTGGACGCGAGGCGCCGTCGCCGCGACTAGGGGATCCGTGAACGCCGCGTAGAGCCGCTGGGCGACGTCGTGGGCGTCGTCCATCGATACGTCAGCGTCGATGAACCACAAGAGCGGTCTCGACGTGGCGAGAACGGCCGCGTTACGAGCGTGTGAGGGCCCCTCGTTCTCTTGAAGGCGTAGAAGCGTGGCGTGGTAGTCCTTGGCGCACGTCGCGGCGTCAACAGCGTGGGGGGAGCCGTCGTCGACGATCGTGACGTGAAAACCCTCGAGGTCGCCCAGGAGCGTTTCGAGCGACGCGTCGTCGTTGAAGAAGGGAATCACGACGTCAATCTCGTCGACGTTTAGCTCGTTGGCGAAGTGTGGGTGCAAGAGGCCTTGTTGCACCAACGTACGCGCGAAGCGTTCTTCGCCGGGGCGCACGAACCCACCGTGTTGCCAACGATCGGCGACGGCGCGTGACGGACCCACTAGGCGGAGGAGCCGCCAGGGACTCCCGCCACTGACGAGGTCCCGGTCGACAAAGGTGGCGTGCTCGTCCAACGACACTCGGGTGCCTTCGGGGATTGGGACCTCGACGGGCGAGAGAGCCAGTGGCAAAAGAGTCCTCACGCCGCGAGTCTTTCACGCCCGGACCCAAGGCGTCCTTCGCACAAGGCAGAATGGAATCGTTCGAGGAGAGAGCGTGACGCCAGAGACATTAGTTAAAGAAGACACGACCGAAGAAGTTGAAGAGTATGAAGAGTTGCTCGTGGAGGAAGTCTCCATTGACGGACTCTGTGGGGTCTACTAAGTCGTGACACGAACGACGGTAGACGCCTTTGACGCGTCGCAGTATTGGCAGCTCAGTGAACAGGTCTCACTGCGCGACGAAGAGTTTGGCGCTTTGGCCTACCACCACGTCAACCGCCGACTCGTCTTTTTGAAATCGCGAGAGCTCGTCGAACTCGTGCGGCGTCTCGGCGGCTTTGAGAGCGCCAACGACGCCGTACGCGCCCTCGTCGCGGCCGACCAACACGACCGTTACGTATCGGCCCTGGCCGCACTCAACAAGTCGGAACTACTCAGTGGGCGCTGAGTCGTCCCTACGTAACCGCTTCGAGCGCGGGCTCGCCGCGCCCATCTGTCTGACGTGGGAGATCACCTACGCGTGCAATCTCGCCTGCACGCACTGTCTCTCGTCGTCGGGACGACGCGATCCCCGAGAACTCACGACTACAGAAGCGAAGGGTTTAATCGACGAGATCGCCGCGATGCAGATTTTTTACGTCAACATCGGCGGCGGCGAACCGATGATCCGGCGCGACTTCTTCGAACTGATCGAACACGCGGTCAACCAGCACGTGGGCGTCAAGTTCTCGACCAACGGAACCCGTATTGATAGATCGGCCGCGAAGCGCCTCGCGGGGATTGACTATCTCGACATCCAGGTCTCGATCGACGGCGCCGACGCCGCGACGAGCGACCGAATTCGCGGCGTCGGGAGTTATGGCGCCGCGCGTAGGGCGATGGACAATCTGCGCGACGCCAACTTTGGCGAGTTCAAGATCTCGGTCGTCATGACCAAAGAGAGCGTCGAGCAACTCGATGACTTCGAAGCCCTCGCGAAGTCCTACGGCGCCGAACTTCGACTGACCCGTCTTCGTCCTTCGGGCCGGGGCGTCGAGGTATGGAACGAACTACACCCCACGCTCGAACAGAATCGTCAGCTCTACCGGTGGCTCTTGGATCGACCCAACGTCTTGACGGGCGACTCGTTCTTTCACCTTTCGGCCCTCGGAAGTCCCCTCGAGGGACTCAACCTCTGTGGCGCGGGCCGGGTGGTCTGTCTCATCGATCCCGTGGGTGACGTGTACGCCTGTCCGTTCGTCATCCACGACGAGTTTCGTGCCGGGAACGTTCGAGACGCCGGCTTTGGATCAGTGTGGACGAACAGCGAACTCTTTCGGTCTCTTCGAGAGCCCGGCAACCCCGGTGCGTGCGCGTCGTGTGGTTCGTACGACGCGTGTCGAGGCGGCTGCATGGCGGCGAAGTTCTTCACTGGTCTTGAGATGTCCGATCCCGACCCCGAGTGTGTCTTCGGACACGGCGAAACGGCCCTCGCGACCAAGCGTGTATCAATTCGACCACTCTCGTCACCCGACCACTCGAGAAGGGTACCGGTGACGCTTTTCGCGCGGTAGTGCCTGTGGTGCGCGCAGACCCCTCCGGTAGTCTCACAGTGAGCGGTAACGGGGGAAAGATGGCAAGTTCGTGGTTCGAGACCGTGGCGATAGCACAACGTCGCGCCGAGAAACGTCTCCCGAAGTCGGTCTACGCGGCACTGGTCGCGGGGTCGGAGAAGGGACTCTCCTCGAGTGACAACCTGGCGTCGTTCGACCAGTTGGGTTTCGCGCCGCACGTTGCCGGTCTCTCCAACGAGCGCTCGATGGCCACCACGATCATGGGTCAGTCGGTGTCGATGCCGGTCATCATTTCGCCCACGGGCGTGCAGGCCGTTCATCCCGAAGGCGAAGTCGCCGTCGCTAAGGCGGCGGCGAGTCGCGGCGTCGCCATGGGGCTCAGCTCGTTCGCGAGCCGCTCTATCGAAGACGTCTGCGCCGTCAACGATCAAGTGCTCTTTCAGATGTACTGGTCGGGAGATCGCGACACGATGGTCCAACGACTGGAGCGAGCGAAGAACGCGGGCGCGAAGGGCCTGATCCTCACCCTCGACTGGTCCTTCGCGAACGGGCGCGACTGGGGCAGTCCCTGGATTCCCGACACGATCGATCTGAAGGCCGTTCTCAAGTTGGCCCCCGAAGTTTTGGCACGACCGAGATGGCTCTGGTCCTTCGCGAAGACCGGTCATCTGCCGACCCTCACCACGCCCAACATGGCCGCGCCGGGAGAAGATCCGCCGACGTTCTTTGGCGCGTACTACGAGTGGATGCAGAGCACGCTGCCGGGTTGGTCGGACGTGGCGTGGCTGCGCGAACAGTGGCAGGGACCCTTCATGGTGAAGGGCGTCAGTCGCGTCGACGACGCGAAACGCGTCGTCGACCTAGGCGCCAGCGCCCTGTCGGTGTCCAATCACGGTGGGAACAACCTTGACGGCACACCGGCGCCCCTTCGAGCGCTGCCCGGCGTCGTTGACGCGGTGGGCGACCAGATCGAAGTGCTGCTCGACGGAGGCGTGCGTCGAGGTAGTGACGTCGTCAAGGCTCTCGCACTGGGCGCGAACGCCGTCATGATCGGAAGGGCGTACCTGTGGGGACTCGCCGCCGAAGGTCAGAGTGGGGTCGAAAACGTGCTCGACGTGTTGCGAGGAGGCATTGACTCGGCGCTGCTCGGTCTTGGTAGGTCCGACGTCAAAGAACTCGATCGGACCGACGTCGTCGCGCCGACCGATTTCTTTCGAAAGCTCGGCTGATGGGTCGCGTCGCGATCGTCACCGGCGCCGCGCGCGGTATTGGCGCGGCCACGGTCGACGCGCTCGTCAACGAGAACTACCGGGTGGTCGCGGTCGATCGCTGTCGCGACATCGCCGACGTTCCCTACGCGATGGCGACGCCCGGCGATCTCGACGCCGTCGTCGACCGACACGGTGAGTCGGTCTTGGGACTGGTGGGTGACGTCAGGAGCGCCACCGATATGCAACTCGCGGTGGAGACCGCGACGCGACACTTCGGACGACTCGACGCGGTCGTCGCGTGCGCGGGAGTGCTGGGTGCGGGCGGCCCGCTCTGGGAGATCAGCGACGCGTCGTGGGACGCCGTGTGGTCGGTCAACGTTCTGGGCACGCGTCGACTCATCGAGGCCGCCGCGCCGAAACTCATTTCGAACGGCAAAGAGGCGCACGGTCGAATCGTCGCCGTGGCCTCAGCCGCGGGAAGTACGGGTCTCTACCATCTCGCTCCCTACACCGCCGCCAAGCACGCGGTCGTGGGACTGATCCGAGGCGTCGCGATGGATCTCGCGCCCCACAGCGTCACCGCGAACGCCGTCAGCCCCGGTTCGACGCGCACCGCGATTCTTGAAGCTTCCGCGAAGATCTACGACCTCGACAGCGTCGAGGCCTTCGCCGCGCAACAGCCAATCGGACGTCTTCTCGAACCCTCCGAGATCGCCGCGACCATTGTCTGGCTGTGCTCGCCGGCATCGTCCGCGATCACCGGCGCGGACATTGCCGTTGACGGTGGGATGACCGTCTAGAAGTGACGAAGTTTCGTGCGCCCAATCCATTGCGGCGAAGCGACGTAGCGAGTTGACAATTGACGGACGGTAGGCTCGCTCGTGGCTTGTTGTCACCTTAAACAGTCGTGAGGTCCTAATTGAGCGAATTCGCAACGCCCAGTCGTGTCGTCATTCTCGGATGCGGGTCCGTCGTGCAGTGTCTGCTGCCTCTCCTTCTTGATCACTTCAATTTCGAGCCGACCTCAGTAACCGTGCTCGAGAGCCGTGACAATCGCGCACGAATCGCACCGTCGCTTGAACGTGGTGTCCACTATCGGCAGTTTTCGATCGATCAAGAAAATCTCCAATCCACGCTCGGTGATCTCCTCGGTGACGGCGATCTGCTCATCGACTTGGCGTGGAACATCGGACTGACGGAGCTGCTCGACTGGTGTAGGGATAATAACGTCCGCTACCTCAACACGTCCGTCGAAGTATGGTTTCCCTACGACGACCCCGCGAGCGCGTCGCCCCAAGAGCGAACGCTCTACTGGCGGCACATGGCGCTTCGTCGCCAGATTGCACGATGGGCTTCGAACGATGGCCCTTCGGCCGTCGTCGAGCACGGGGCGAATCCGGGACTGGTGAGCCACTTCACGAAACAGGCTCTCAGTGAAATCGCTGAGGCCGTGCTGCGCGACGGACTCCTCGCCGACCGGCACGAAGCGATCAAGGCGTCGCTCGCCACGCAGCGCTTCAACGTGCTGGCGCAGTTGCTCGAAGTCAAATCAATTCATATTGCCGAGCGCGACACGCAGATTTCCGACCGACCCAAAGAGGTAGGGGAGTTCGTCAACACGTGGAGTGTGGATGGCTTCTACGAAGAGGGCGTGGCCCCGGCCGAAATGGGTTGGGGGACCCACGAGAAGACACTGCCGATGCTGGGCCGTACGCACGAGGGCGATGGACCCCGCAATCAGATCTGCTTCGCACAGATGGCGCATAAGACGCTGGTACATTCGACGGTTCCTTCGGGACCAATCGTCGGTATGGTGATTCGCCACGGCGAAGCCTTCACCATCTGTGACCACTTGACCGTCTGGGAGGGTGACACGGCGATCTACCGACCAACCGTTCACTACGCCTACTGCCCATCGGACGCCGCGTGGGCGAGTTTCGTCGAGCTGGAGGGTAACGAGTACGCCTACCCCGAACGACAGCGCATCATGAACGACGAGATCGTGTCCGGGCGAGACGAGCTCGGGGTGCTAGTGATGGGACACCCTTACAAGTCATGGTGGACCGGTATGCAGACGACCATCGAAGACGCTCGCCGCGTGGCTCCCCACCAGAACGCCACGACCATCCAAGTGGCGGCGTCGATACTGGGCGCGCTGCAGTGGATGCTTTCTTCACCGCGAGAGGGCGTTCGAGTGCCCGACGAACTGCCGTGGCGCGACGTGCTCGACGTGGCGATGCCCTACGTGGGTTCACTGTGGTCGGGACCTGTCGACTGGGATCCGGTGACGACGCACGTTGATTGGTTCGACCGATGGACCGGGCGTGAACTCGATCGTGACGATCCGTGGCAGTTCTCAAACTTCCTGATCCCCTAGATTCTTCGCAGTCGGCCCAACGAGAACCAGTCATTCCAGGCGATTCACCGCCGTGACAAGGGCGTGAAGCGACAAGGGAGACTGCTCGCGCCGACGTAGGGTGGATTGGGGAATTTCCTATGAGAGGAGTCCCAAATGGCGTCTGACTATCGCCCTGGAGCAACGGTGCTCGAGGCAATTGGATCCACTCCACTTATCCAGATTGACGGCATCTTCGTCAAACTCGAGTATCTCAATCCTTCGGGATCGATCAAGGCTCGCATGGCCCGCTACATCATCGAACGAGCCGAAAGCGAGGGCCTCCTAAACCCCGGCGACACCATCGTCGAAGCGTCGAGCGGCAACACGGGAAACGCGATGAGCATGGTGGCAGCCGTTTTGGGCTACAAGATGCTCGTCGTGATGCCCGAAGGTCTCAGCCCCGAGCGGGCCGCCATCTCGTTGGCCTTCGGCGCCCAGATGCTGAGCGTCGGCACCTTTCACGTCAACGAGGCGCTCGACGAGGCGAGTCGCCTGGGCGATCAACCGGGCTACTTTGCGCCGCACCAGTTCGAGTCGGAGTGGAACGTCGAGGAGAATCGCGCCTGGCTCGGTCCCGAGATACTGGGACAACTGCCCACCGGATGCACGCCCGACGTTTTTGTCATGGGCGTGGGCACCGGGGGAACGTTGATCGGTGTGGGACAGGCGTTCCGCGAAGTGAACCCCGAGGTCCTCGTCGTCGCCCTCGAGCCGAGCGAGTCGTGCACCATTCAGTGCGGCGACACCGGGCTGCACCAGATCGAAGGCATTGCCGACGGTTTCATCCCGCCGATTTATCGGCGCCATCAATCGCTCGTCGATCGAGTGGTGTCGGTGCACAGCGACGACGCGGTGACCGAGATGCGCCGGCTCGCTCGTGAGCACGGACTGCTCGTGGGACCGAGTTCCGGCGCCAACATGATCGCCGCGCGCCGACTGCGTGAAGAACTTCCCGAGACGTCCACCGTCGTAACGATTCTCTGTGACGAAGGAGAGAAGTACCTCAGCGAGTACTTCATCCCTGGCGCCGTAGCGAACGACTGAGTAGTTCCGTCGAATCGAGGGACTCGCCGTTACAAAGTCGATGTTCTTTTCGACTACAGCGGCGTGACGTAGGCGCCGTGAATGCCTCCGTCGACGAGGAACGTCGACGCGTTAACGAACGAGGAGTCGTCGCTCGCGAGAAAGAGTACGGCGCTCGCGATCTCTTCGGGTTCGGCGAAGCGCCCCGCGGGCACGTGGATCAGACGTCGGGCCGCGCGTTCGGGGTCCTTCGCGAAGAGTTCTTGGAGGAGCGGCGTGTTGACGGGTCCCGGGCAGAGTGCGTTCACGCGGATGCCTTGGCGTGCGAACTGCACGCCGAGCTCGCGCGACATGGAAAGGACCCCACCCTTCGATGCGGTGTAGGAGATCTGTGACGTGGCCGAACCCAAGACGGCCACGAAGGACGCGGTGTTAATGATCGATCCACCACCGCGCTCGAGCAACAGTGGGATTCCGTACTTGCAACAGAGGTAGACCGACGTGAGGTTTACGTCTTGCACGCGCTGCCACGCGTTAAGTTCGGTCGTAAGAATCGAGTCGTCGTCGGCGGGCGAGATGCCGGCGTTGTTAAAGAGGATGTCCACGCCGCCGTAAGTGGCGACGACTTTCGCATACATCGCCTTCACGCTCTCTTCGTCCGCGACGTTGACCTTGACGAACGTGCCGCCGATCTCCTTCGCGAGTTCAGTGCCCTCTTTTTCAGAGAGGTCGGCGACCACCACTTTGGCGCCCTCGGCCCCGAAACGAAGAGCCGTCGCGCGCCCAATGCCGCTCGCGGCGCCCGTGATGATCGCGACCTTGTGGTCAAGACGTCCCATTAGTAATCCTCCGTTGAAATAAACACATTCTTTTCTTCACTAAAACCGAGCAGCGCGTCGGGGCCGAGTTCTCGACCGAGTCCCGACTGCTTGAAGCCCCCAAAGGGCGTCGAGTAGCGCACCGATGAGTTCGAGTTCACCGACAGCGCTCCCGTCTCGACGCCACGCGCAACCCGCAGGGCCCGGCCGACGTCACGACTCCAGATCGAACCCGAAAGTCCGTAGGGGCTCTCGTTCGCGATGGCGATGGCTTCGGCCTCGTCGCTAAAGCGCACGACGGAAACGACGGGTCCGAAGATCTCTTCTTGGAACGCTCGACTGTTCGTGTCCTTCGTTTCCAGCACCGTCGGCGCCATCCAATAGCCCGGGCCCTCGGGCGCGCTACCTCGAAAGGCCACGTCGGACTCGTCGACGTACGCCAGCACCGATTCGCGCTGCGCCGCGGTAATGAGCGGTCCCATCTCACTCGACTCGTCCGAGGGATCGAGGACCTTCACGGCCTTCACGGCGGGCTCGAAGAACTCCATGAAGCGCTCGTAGGCCGAAACCTCGACCAGCAGACGCGACCGCGCGCAGCAGTCCTGGCCGGCGTTGTCAAAGACGGCGTAGGGCGCGCTCTGGGCGGCCCTTTCGAGGTCGGCGTCGGCGAAGATGATGTTGGCGCTCTTGCCCCCGAGTTCTAACGTCACGCGCTTCACCTGCTCGGCGCAGCCCTCCATGATGCGTCGACCCACGGTGTTCGATCCCGTGAAGCAGACCTTGCGAATCGCCGGGTGGGTGACGAAGCGATTGCCGACCATGGAGCCTTCGCCGGTGACGACTTGAAAGACCCCCTCGGGAATGCCGGCCTCGAGGGCGAGCTCGCCCAGTCGCAGCGCGGTGAGCGGCGTGAGCGTAGCCGGCTTTAAAACAACGGTGTTGCCCGCGGCGAGGGCCGGCGCGAGCCCCCAGCCGGCAATGGGCATGGGAAAGTTCCAGGGCACGATGATGCCCACCACGCCGAGCGGCTCGTAGAACGTGATGTCGACGCCTCCGGCCACGGGGATCTGACGTCCCGAGTGCCGCTCGGGCGCGCCCGAGTAGTACAGGAGAACGTCGCGAACGTTGCCCGCCTCCCAGCGGGCGTTCGAGACCGTGTGGCCCGCGTTGGCTACTTCGAGTTGGGCGAGCTCTTCGACGTGGGCGTCCACGACGTCGGCGAAGCGGCGCAGGGCCCGAGAGCGATCGGCAGGCGTGACTTTTCTCCAGGCGGGCGCGACGCTCGCCGCGCGTTCGATGGCGCGGTTGGTCTCTTCGAGATCGTGGACCGCGACTGAGGCGATCTGTTGTTCGGTCGCGGGGTTGATGATGCCGAGGTCGGTGCTCATAGTCGTTCAAATCCTCGGTAGCGCTCCCAGTCAGTCACGGCCGAGTCGTACGCGGCCACCTCTACCCGGGCGGCGTGGACGTAGTGGTCCACGACTTCGTCGCTGAACGCGTCGCGTGCGGCCTTGCTCTGGTCGAAGAGCTCCAACGCTTGGTGCAGCGAGGTGGGTACGCGCGAGGCGTTCGCGGCGTACGCGTTGCCTTCGAAGGCCTCGGGCAACGCCAGTGACTCGTCAACGCCGCGAAGCCCCGAGGCCACGAGGGCCGCCACCGCGAGGTAGGGGTTGACGTCGCCGCCGGGAATACGACACTCCACGCGAATCGACGATCCGTGCCCCACGACGCGAAAGGAGCACGTTCGATTGTCGAGTCCCCACAACAGGGCCGTCGGAGCGAAGGACCCTTCGACGAATCTCTTGTAGCTGTTGATGTTGGGCGCGAGAAAGAGTGAGAACTCCCGGGCGTAGGCCAGTTGGCCGGCCAAGAAGTGTTCGAACACTTCAGAGAACCCGTGATCCTTGTCTCCAGCGAAGACCGGCGTGCCGTCCTTCTCTCGCAACGAGAGATGAATGTGGCACGAGTTACCCTCGCGCTCGTTGTACTTGGCCATGAAGGTGAGACTGCAACCTTCTTGGGACGCAATCTCCTTCGTGCCCAACTTGAACAGTCCGTGTTCGTCACACTTGTCCACGAGCTCGGCGTACTTAAAGGCGATCTCGTGCTGGCCGTAGTTGCACTCGCCCTTGAGTGATTCGACAATCATCCCGGCGTCGCGCATTGAGCGTCGGACTCGCCCGAGCAGCGGCTCGACGCGTGACGTGCCCAGCAGTGAGTAGTCCACGTTGTAGAGATTGGCGGGGGTGAGATCGCGGTAGCCCGAGTTCCACGCGTCTTCGTAGGTGTCGTCAAAGACGATGAATTCGAGTTCGGTACCAGTGAAGCCGATCCAGTCGTGTTCGGCGAGTCGCCCAACCTGGCGCTGCAGGATCTGACGAGGCGAGACCAAAACGGGTTCACCTTCGACGGTCTCCACGTCAGCGAAGATAATCACGGTCTTTTCGTGCCAGGGGACGCGACGAATGGTGGAGAAATCGGCGTTGAAGGCTAAGTCACCGTAGCCACGCTCCCACGAGGTCAGGGCGAAGCCGTCGACGGTGTTCATGTCCACGTCGGAGGCGAGTACGTAACTGCATCCTTCGACGGCTCCGTCAGCGAGTTCGTCGGCGAAGAACCGTGCGTCGAGCCGCTTGCCCTGGAGTCGTCCCTGCATGTCCGTGATTGCGAGAATGACGGTATCAATATCGCCGCGGTCGATGAGCGTTCCAAGCTCGTCGCGAGACAACCTGCCCGGTGTGGAAGAACTCATTTTTGTCCCCTTAATTCAGTAATGGTCGCAATGGTAGTCGTCGATTTGAACGTCTCTTGGTTCGAAAAAAGCCTGTACAAGGCTGCCGCTTCCTAGCGTCGTGCGCTGCTCTCGATTCATCCCAAAGGGAACGCGTGTCATCATCGTGCGGCAGTGCCGAACAAAAGCAGCGACTTATCGTGCGACAAGTAGCACGTAAATCTCTGCGCTCTGGGATGTCGATCGTGGAAGTTGCTTGGCGCGCTGATACGAGAATTTGACCCAACGGCGCGTAAGTCCAGGCGAGACGCCGATTCTCCGTGGCGCAGCTTGATCCAACTCATAGATTTGATGTTGCGGGGACCTTGATTGCTCGAATCGGAAGGGTCTGATTTGGAGATCGGGACAGAGTTCCTGTTGGCGTCGTCATCAGAACATGGATTTTGGTATTTGCTAATGACTTGGTGGAACTCTATGCTCGCCCAAACGCTGTTTTTGTCGTCACCTAAATGGGGGAAATTATGCCGGAGGGACTTGATCGACCACTCGAGATGATGAGTGACACCGATCGACTGCATCAACTGGGGTACGCGCAAGAGCTCAATCGATCGATGAGTAAGTTTTCTAACTTCGCGATCTCGTTCACTATCATCTCGATCCTGTCGGGGTGCCTCACGCTCTACGGCTACGGCCTGGCACACGGCGGACCGCCGACAATGATCTGGGGCTGGGTCCTGGTGGGCGGCCTGGTCATGTTCGCGGGTCTGTCGATGGCCGAGATCTGCTCAGCCTTCCCGACCGCCGGCGGTCTGTACTACTGGGCGGCCAAGCTGGCCCCGGGAAAGAGCGGTCCCATCTGGTCGTGGTTCGCCGGTTGGTTTAACCTGCTGGGCCAGGTCGCGGTCACCGCGGGCATCACCTTCGGATGCGGCTACTCGCTGGCTGCGTTCCTCCAGTTGTTGACCAGCCAGACCTACTGGACCTCGTCAGGTCACGTCGTGGCCATCACGGGGGCCCTGCTCTTCGCCCAAGGAGTGATCAACACCTTCGGCGTGAACATCGTGTCGCTCTTCAACCGGATCTCCGTGTGGTGGCACCTGTTGGGCGTCGGCGTCATTGTCCTCCTGCTGTTCATCGCGCCATCCTCCCACGAACACCAGAGTGCGAGCTTCATTTTTGGCTCGAAGGGTTGGCACGCGTTCGGCGGGATGTCTGGGTTCTCCGCACCCTTCTATGTCTTCCTGCTCGGGCTCCTAGTCGCGCAGTACACCTTCACCGGGTATGACGCGTCCGCCCACGTGACCGAGGAGACGCATAACGCGGCGATCTCCGGTCCGAAGGGAATCGTGACCTCCATCTGGGTTTCGTGGGCCGCCGGCTTCGTCTTACTCGTCGGCGTGGCCGCGGCGATCCCCCACATCTTTCCGTTCACCTTGGGAGGCATCAAGTACACCGGCTACGCCTCGATTCCGTTCTCGTACACCGGGGCGGGGGGAGCGGCCGGCGCTCCATGGGTCTTGATCTTCGAGCACGCCACAGGTCGAGTCTTGGGAGAGTGTTTGATTCTCGTCGTGATCGTCGCGCAGTTCCTCTGCGGGATCGCGTCGATCACCGCTAACTCACGAATGATCTACGCGTTCTCGCGCGACGGGGCGATACCGTTCTCGGACTACTGGCACAAGGTGAGTAAGCGGACCCACGTACCGGTGCACTCGGCGTGGTTCGGCGCGGTCGGGGCGTTCATCCTCGCGGCCTCGGCGATGAAGAGTTCGGTCGCGTACTTCGCCATCACGTCGATCGCGGTCATCGGTCTCTACGTGGCCTATCTGATCCCGGTGTTCTTGCGTCGCATCAACCCCTCGGCCTTTGTGCCCGGGCCGTGGAAATTGGGTAAATGGGGTCCGTTCATCGGATGGGTCGCGATCATCTGGGTGGCGTTCATCTGCATCCTGTTCTCCTTGCCGCAGTACACGGCGTCGGCCGCAGGGTCGTCATTGCTGGCCTTCAACTTCACTCCGATCGCGGTCGTCGTGGTGATCGGCTTCGCGGGAATCTGGTACGCGGTCTCGGCACGCAAATGGTTCAAGGGTCCCAAGATTCAAGGTACGGCCGAAGAGCTGGCCGCCATCGAGCACGAGCTCAGCATTTAGTTGCACCGCGCTCGCTCATGGGACCACGATGGAAAGATGTGAACCCGGCGCCACGTAAGTGGTGCCGAGTTCACTCCTTTGAGTCGCCGTCGTTTTTGGATTATCGGAGGCACGGAAGGTGAGCGCCGGCGAGCGTTGGCGCACCTCTCTCGAGGCGTGGACCATTCCAGAGGCGATCCTCACCCAGGCGGAGGAGAACCCCTGGATTCTTCCCGCAGCGCTCTTTCAGATTCCCGCCATCATCTCGACGACCCCTTCGCACGAACGAGCGCGCGCGGCGCTTCGTGTTGAGTCGAGCGTCTTGGACGTGGGCTGCGGAGGAGGCGCTGCCGCCTTCGCGCTCCTACCCGAGGTTAAACGGGTATTCGGTGTCGACCGCCAACGTCAGATGCTGGCGATGTTCGAGGCGAACGCCCGCGATCGGGGCTTAGTGGTGGAGACCGTTGAAGGACTCTGGCCCGAAGTCGCCTTGCGCACGCCGGTGGCCGACGTCGTCACCGCGCACCACGTGGTCTACAACGTCAGTGACGTGGTGCCGTTTCTGCGCGCACTCGACGAGCACGCTCGTGCTCGAGTGGTGATCGAAATGACGACACGCCATCCTCTGACCTCATTGAATGAGGCGTGGATGCATTTTTGGGACCTCGAACGTCCGAGCGGACCCACGTCGGACGACCTGATCGAGGTGATGGACGAGATGGGACTAAGTGTCTCTAAGGAGCGATTCGAGGGCACCACGTGGAGTGAGTCGTCACTCGACGAAGCCGCCAACTTCGCTCGAATTCGACTCTGTCTGCCGGTGAGTCGAGAGGGCGAGGTGCGCGACTTCCTACGACGTCACCCCGCACCGACGAGTCGCTCGCTCGTCACCCTGTGGTGGGACCAACGCTCCTAGGCGACGCGCGACTCGCAGACGTGCCGCGCTCCGTGACTGTCAATCTCAATCGACCGCGACTAATTTCGCCCGGCTCCTCCAGCCTTCGGAGTGGCTCACGAAGCTCGCGGCAGTGTCAGACGTATTAGGAGTCGCTGAGCTTCGGCCCGTCGTTGGCGCTTCGAAGTGAGATAAGGTCGGAGTTGCCTCGCGGCAGCGAAGTTGGTGCAATTCCAACGCTGTCCCGCAACTGTAAGTGGCCTCTTAGGAGACCGCAAAGCCAGGTCGCCTTCCGCGAGGAGATGTGAAACACAGCTCTCGAGGTAAGGAGCGGTTGTTCGGATATCCATCCGTCGCCACACCACTTCGACGGAAAAGGAGATATCCATGATGAAGTCCCTGCGACTAACCCTCGCACTTTCCCTTGGACTAGTGGCGCTGCCAATTATCAGCGCCACGACTGCCCCAAGCGCCGGAGCGTCGAGTACGCCCCAGTGTGTCGTCTCTCTGTCGCCCACGGCGACCGAGACGCTCTTTGCCATCGGGGCCGCTAAGCAAGTTCAAGCGGTGGACACCGACTCGGACTTTCCAAAGTCGGGTCTGCCGACGAAGCGAGTCAACGCCCTTAACCCGAGTGTCGAGTCGGTGGTGGGGATCTGCAAGGTCACCAAAGCTCACCCGTCGGCCAAACCCGATCTCGTGATCATCTCGTACGACGCGAACGACATTCAACAGAAGTTGACGGGCCTGGGTATCAAGGTCATCAGTCAAGGCGCGCCGACCTCGCTCACGGGCGCCTACCAGCAGATCACGCAGCTCGGCGAGCTCACTGGTCACAAGAAGAAGGCCACCACGATGGTGGCCTCGTTGAGGTCCACGATCGCCAAGGACATCGCTTCGGTGCCCAAGCACCCCAAGAAGATCGTCACCACCTACTACGAACTCGACCCCACGTACTACTCGCTCGCGAGTAACACGTTCGTCGGCTCGCTCCTTAAAGCGCTGGGCGTCACGAACATCGCGGACGCCGAGTCGACCTCGGCTGACGCGGGTTACCCCCAGTTGAGCGCGGAGTACATCGTCAGTGCGAACCCGAAGTTGATCTTTCTCGCCGACACCGTGTGCTGCCACGTCAACCAAGCAGTTGTCGCGAAGCGTACGGGATTCTCCTCAGTCAGTGCCGTCGTACACCGCCACGTGGTTGGCTTGAACGACGACATCGCCTCGCGCTGGGGACCACGCCTGGGAATCTTGATGAATCAACTGACGGCCGGAGTAAAGAGCACGTTGACTGACTCGGCCCTCTGGAAGAAGTAGGTTGACGGCCAATCCACCGACCGGGCGCCGAGTGGCGTTCGTCGCCGCCGCGACGCTGCTCGCGCTCGCGGCGGCGGTGGTCTGTGGACTGGTCATCGGTCCGACGTCGATTGGCACCACGCGCGTTGTTGGTGACGTGTTTTCTCACGTCGGCCTTGGACACAGCACCTTGACGCCGACGCAGTCGTCAATCATCTGGCAATTTCGCGCCCCGCGAATGGTGCTCGGGCTCTTGGCCGGGGCGATGCTCGCCGTCGCGGGTGGCACCTATCAAGGCGTCTTTCGAAACCCGCTGGCCGATCCGTACCTGCTGGGCGTCGCGGCCGGTGCGGGGCTCGGCGCTACGGTCGCCATCGTCGACATCGGCGGGGCGCTCACCACGCCGAGTTGGACACCGCTGCTCGCCTTTGGCGGTGCGATGATCGCGGTCATCGTGACGTGGGCGATCGGTGGTCGAGGACTGCGTTCGAGTACCTCAACGTTGATCTTGGCCGGCGTCGCGGTCGCGTCACTCTTCACGAGTGCTCAGACGTTCCTCCAGCAACAGTCCTCGACGAACTCCATCGCCCGGGTCTACATCTGGTTGCTCGGCTCTCTCGCGAGCGCCAGTTGGAGTTCGGTGACGTTGGTTCTTCCCTACGTGGTCGTGTGCGTCGCGATCTGTGTCGCTGCGGGCAGAGCCCTTGACGTCATGAGCGTGGGCGAGGACGAGTCCCGTTCACTCGGTCTACCCGTTCGACGAGTGCGCTTCATCGTGATCGCGGCCTCGTCACTGGGCACCGCGGCCATTGTTTCGGCGGTGGGCCTCATCGGCTTTGTCGGAATCATCGTGCCCCACATTGTGCGCCTTCTCGTTGGTACGTCGTACCGAAGAATCTTGCCGATCTCGGTGGTCTTTGGCGCGGCGTTCCTGGTCTTCGCGGACACCATCGCGAGAACCGTGATGGCGCCGTCAGAGCTGCCGCTCGGTGTCGTCACGGCGATCGTCGGCGCGCCGGTCTTCGTACTGATCTTGAGCTTGCGACGCCAGACGGTCACGTGAGTACGGTTGAACTCAACGAGCTGAGCGTGCGCGCGGGGTCGGTCGCGCTCATCAGTGACGTCACGCTCAACGTCGAAGCGGGCACGTGGTGCACGATCGTGGGACCCAACGGTGCGGGCAAGACCACGCTCGTCGAAACGATCGCCGGACTGCGTCGCCCCGCGCACGGGTCGGTGATGATCGCCGGAGGGCGGGTGGGCTCTATGAGTGAACGCGAGCGGGCGCTGCGCGTCGCTCTCGTCACCCAACACCCGATTGTTCCTTCGGGAATGAGTGTTCGTGACTACGTGGCGCTCGGACGAACGGCCTATCACGGACTGCTGCGCCCGCCGAGCGCCGACGACCGCCAGGCCGTCGAGAACGTGTTGAGCCGGCTCGCTCTCGACGAGTACGCGCACCGTGACGTCGTCACGCTCTCGGGCGGTGAGCGTCAACGAATGGTCCTCGCGCGCGCCCTCGCCCAAGCCACGATGGTCATGGTGCTCGACGAACCCATTACCGGGCTCGACCTTCGCCACCAGATCACGATGCTCGAACTCTTACAAAAAGAGGTCCACGAGTGCGGTCTCACGGTGATCGCGACCTTGCACGACCTGACCCTCGCCGGGCAGTTCGCCGATCGACTCGTCCTTCTTGATCGCGGACGATTAGTGCTGGACGGACCCTCGGGTGAGGTTGTTCGCAGCAAGGAACTCGCCGAGTGCTACGGCATGAAGCTTCGCGTCGTCGACGTGGACGGCGCGGACGTGGTCATTCCGGTTCGTCACTAAACGTTTACCGCGTTCTTAGAGCGCGGTTACTTCGCGGTAGCAATTTTCGCGCGAGAAGCTCGATGTTTAACTTTCTCGACATCAGGCGTCTCGTAGACTTAGTATAAGAAACGAAGGGAATCCCGTGCGGCGCACGCGAATCGTAGCGACCATTGGTCCGGCTTCTGACTCGGACGAGACGCTCAAGGAACTCGTCTTGGCGGGTGTGGACGTCTTTCGCCTCTCGTTTGCCCACGGCGACATCCCCTCGTGCATTGAACGTCTGCGTCGCATTCGCGCCATTGCGCCCGATCTCGCGATCATGGCGGACATCCCGGGACCCAAGATTCGGGCCGGATCCTTCGGCACGTTGCCCGTCACGCTGAGCATCGGGACCGAGATAGAACTAGCCGAGGCTTTCGGTGAAGAGTCCACCGCCCAGCGCATAACCGTTGAACGCGAGAAGGTACTCTCGCAGCTCCAAGAGGGCGACAAGATCCACATCGGTGACGGTGGTGTCTCGCTCGAGGTCGTGCGTCTCGACGGGCCCGCGACCGCGCGCGTCATCTCCGGTGGCTCGGTGATGGGTAAACCGGGACTTTCGTTGCCGTCGTCGATCATGAACGACCGACTACCCACTGAAGACGACCGAGCTCGCCTTGAAGCACTTCACGATGAGGAGTTCGAGATTCTCGCCGTCTCCTTCGTTCGATCGGGCTTTGACGTCGAGTCCGTGCGCGCGGTGTTGAAACGCGACGACGTGATGATCATGTCCAAGATCGAAACCGGTGAGGGCATTGAAAACCTCAATGAGATTATCGAGCACTCCGACTCGATCATGGTGGCGCGCGGGGACCTCGGCGTTCGTCTGCCCATCGAAGAAGTACCCCATCTTCAAAAGGAGATCGTGCGCCTGGGTATTCGCTACGCCCGTCCGGTGGTGGTCGCGACCCAGATGCTCGAATCGATGACTCACTCGCAAGTTCCCACGAGGGCCGAGGTCACCGACGTCGCGAACGCCGTGCTCGACGGCGCGAGTGCCGTCATGTTGAGTGGCGAAACGGCCATCGGCGACGACCCGGTCGGCACCGTCATCACCATGGACCGGATCGTGCGACGGGCCGAGGCGTCGTTCCCCTACGCCGAGTGGGGAGCGGGACTCGGGGTGCAGCGACTGGCCGCTTCGAGCACCCAAGCGTCGAGGGTGACGGCCGCCATCACGGGCGCGGCGTGGCGCGCGGCCATGGACGAAGACGCGGCCGCCATCGTTGCCTGTACGCGCTCGGGTATGACCGCGCGAGCCATCTCACGTTTTCGTCCACCGATGCCCATCGTGGCGATCACGCCCAACGCCTCGACGGCTCGTCAACTTCGCGGCTCGTGGGGAATTCAAGAGATCTTCGTCTCACCGGCCAACGACATCGACACGCTCTGCGAAGTGGCGATCACCGAGTTGAAGAGATGCGGCATGGCCAAGGCCGGTGACGCGCTCGTGTTGATGGCGGGATCTTCCTCGGCCGGTACGGCCATTACCGACACCGTCCGTATGATTATTGTCCCTTAAGTAGCGTCCCCGGCTGGAGTACAACCAGCGATCGTGGCGCCAATGGTCAGATGAGGTACGTTCGAACGCCGCGCGGTGTGCGCCCGAGTCGATTTCAGGTCAATGAAACAATGAGATCGGGCTCGGTGGCGGCGCGCACTTCATCGAGGGTGACACCGGGCGCGAGCTCGCGTAGTACCAGACCCTCAGGTTCGACGTCGATCACGGCCAAGTCGGTGATGATGCGCTGAACGCACTTGAGACCGGTCAAGGGCAGCGTGCACTCACTAACGATCTTGTATCCACCATCTTTCGCCGTGTGCTCCATCATGACGATCACTCGTTTGGCCCCGTGAACGAGGTCCATAGCGCCGCCCATCCCTTTCACCATCTTGCCGGGGATCATCCAGTTCGCCAGATTGCCCGTGCGGGACACCTGCATGGCCCCGAGTATGGCGATGTCCACGTGACCGCCGCGGATCATGCCAAACGAAGTCGCGGAGTCGAAAAAGGAAGCCCCCGGCACGAGTGTCACGGTCTCCTTGCTGGCGTTGATTAGGTCCGGGTCCACCGCGTCGTCCTTCGGGTATGGGCCCACCCCAAGGATTCCGTTCTCCGAGTGCAACACGACGTGCATGCTGTCGGGCACGAAGTTCGGCACCAGTGTCGGTAGCCCGATGCCGAGATTGACGTACTGGCCGTCTCGGAGTTCTTGGGCCACGCGCGCGGCCAATTGGTCTCGGGTCAAAGGACTCACGGGGTCACCGTTCTTCTTTCGATGCGCTTTTCGACTCCGGGCGTGTGCACGACGCGCTGAACATAGATCCCCGGGGTGTGCACTTTCATGGGGTCCAGCTCTCCCGGTTCCACCAGCTCCTCCACCTCGGCGATAGTGAGTCGTCCGGCGGCGGCGCACAGTGGGTTGAAATTCGCCGCGCTCTCTTCGTAGATGAGATTGCCGTGACGATCACCGTATCGGGCGTGCACCAGCGCAAAGTCCGTTCGAATACTCAACTCGAGTACGTAGCGCGTCCCCTCAAACTCGCGAACCTCCTTCGGCGGCGACGCGAGCGCGATGCCGCCGGCGCCGTCGTAACGCCAGGGTAGGCCCCCCTCCGCAACTTGGGTGCCGACGCCCGCTGGGGTGTAGAAGGCGGGGATGCCGGCACCGCCGGCACGGAGTCTCTCCGCCAAGGTGCCTTGGGGGACCAACTCGACCTCGAGCTCGCCGGACAGAAATTGGCGTTCGAACTCCTTGTTTTCGCCAACGTACGATCCCGTGGTACGTCGAATTCGCTTGGCGGCGAGAAGTAGACCAAGGCCCCATCCGTCAACGCCACAGTTGTTGCTGACCGTCTCGAGGTCCGTCGCGCCGCTCGCGAGGAGCGCTTCAATGAGGGCAGTCGGGATGCCACACAGTCCAAAGCCCCCTACGGCCAACGACGAACCACTTCGAATGTCCTGCACGGCTTGCGCCGCCGTGTCTACAACTTTGTCCATCTACACTCCCATCACCTTGGCGAACATTGGTCTACCCATTCTGGTCGCGTCGTTCGAAAGAAAACTACCGTTACTCAAGGGACGAGGCCAATGCTCGGACCGTTCGAGACGGACTTGGTCGGCCCAGCAGGCTGGCCATCCACAGACTGGTACGACAGAGTGCCTCTAAGTCAACCCCGGTAGCAATATCGAGTCCGTGCAGCTGCCACACCAAGTCCTCGGTGGCGAGATTGCCGGTGGCGCTGCTCGCGTACGGACACCCCCCAAGTCCGCCAGCCGACGAGTCCACCGTCGTGACGCCATTTTGCAGGGCGACCAGGGTGTTCGCCAGTCCTTGGCCGTACGTATCGTGAAAGTGCACCGCGAGGCGGTCTCGGCCGAGGCCGCGGTCACTGAGGTCGTCCAGCAGGTCGACTACCTGTCCAGGGGTCGCCACTCCTATGGTGTCGCCCAGTGAGAGTTCTCCGCAACCCATGGCGGCGAGCTCCACTGCCACCGCTGTCACTTGCGACGTGGCGACGTCGCCCTCCCAAGGATCACCGAAGCACATGGAAACGTAGCCGCGAACCGCGAGGCCAGCTTCCGTTGCGCGTTTCACTACCGGGGAGAACATCTGCAGTGACGCGGCCACGCTCTTGTTGAGGTTTCGTTGCGCAAAGCTTTCGGTGGCACTGGCGAAGACGGCTATCTCTTTCACGCCGGCCGCGAGCGCGCGATCAAGTCCACGCTCGTTGGGAACGAGTACCGGATGGCGACCCGGGAGAGGTCCGAGCAGCGCGAGTAGCTCTTCGGCGTCCGCCAACTGCGGTATCCACTTTGGTGGAACGAAGCTCGTTAGTTCGATGGCGCTCAGTCCGGACGACGTCAAGCGGCGTACAAACTCGGCCTTGGTCTCGACGCTCAGGATCTCGGCTTCGTTCTGCAGCCCGTCGCGTGGTCCCACTTCGTAGATCGTGACGTGATCGGGCAAGCCGGCCAGCGTCCTACGCCGCGGGCTTCTCATGGCCGGGCGATGGCGTCATCGCGAATGAATTGAGAAAATCCAACGCGAAAGCGACGACGTGAGGCCAATCGAACGTCGTCGATACAAGAGCTGCGTGCGACCATGTCGCTTCTCATCTTCCTCGCGGCGACGCTTGCTTGCTCGTCGCTTCGTTCGAACCTTTGAGTAGTGTTGTTCATCATCCAGATTGACCCCTTGGCGCCGTCATCGATCTCTAGTTCAACGATTCGTCTATGAGAAAGCATCCCACGTCAAGATCTCATTCTCGCAACTTGAACAGGGCGATACCCGCTGAGTCAAGAATCGTGAGCCGGCATTCGTGAAGGGGCCTGTGGTCGTGGCAATCAAGTCGCGCCAAGAGGAAGGAGATCGTTCATGACGTTAAAGGACAAGGTGGCGTTGGTCACGGGATCGACGAGCGGGATAGGGCTCGGCGTAGCGCGTGCGTTGGCGGCCGAAGGTGTGCACCTCATGCTGAACGGCTTCGGCGACGCCGACGAGATCGAGAAGATTCGTGGTGGCTTGGCGTCGGAGTTCTCCGTCACGGTGCGCTACGACGGCGCGGACTTGATGCGACCAGAGCAAGTGAAAGCGATCGTCAAGAAGA
>Ga0075522_10000815_pt1 | contig 23095 bp, 21 predicted proteins | sample NGEPerA_FD_74796 | JGI IMG/M metagenome (GOLD analysis project Ga0075522, IMG submission 74796) | Arctic peat soil microbial communities from the Barrow Environmental Observatory site, Barrow, Alaska, USA - NGEE PermafrostL2-A | ecosystem: Environmental > Terrestrial > Soil > Wetlands > Peat ...
TGCTGGAGGTGCTCGACGGCGATGGACGGGCGGAGGCGGCGGAGTAAAGCCTGAAGGAGGAGCTAGGCGGCGCGTACGTCGTCGCCGAGCTCGGCCAGCGCCGAGGCGATGAACTCTTCCAGTTTTTGGTGGGATAGATCCTGTCTGGCTCTCGCTGTCGCCAGAGCGTCGAGGTCCGACCTCGACCCATCGCCCGAAACAGAGAGGTCTTCACGCAACAAGTGAACGCGGTCCGGCTTCATTTCGTCCTCCCGAAATACTGGATACAAATTCTCGGGCGCTGGTGATGCCGATTTAGTCTGCCGATAACGGCAGAAATTTGCGCAAAAAGAGACGAAGCCGTCCTTTTTCGCCAGGTCCCGCGGCAACGGATGATTGCTTGTCCGGTCCCGGCAAAGGGAATTTTCCGTGACCTCTACGGAGATGACACCATGCGACTGAAAGCCCCGCGCGTGCCGCCTGCCGCCGCCGAAAGCTGGACCGCGGAACAGCGCGAGATCGTCGAGCCGATGCTGGCGCGCGGCCGCGTGCTCAATATCTTCCGCACCTTGTTGAATCATCCCGCGGCGGCCAGGGGTTTCCTCGGATGGGGCGGTTATGTCCTGAGCCGCAAGAACACGCTTCCTCCGCGTGAGCGCGAGATCGTCATCCTCCGCACCGGCTTTCTCTGCCGCTCCGGTTATGAGTGGACCCAGCATGTGCCGATCGGGTTGCGCGCAGGCCTCACGGAAGCCGAGATCGCCCGCATCAAGCTTGGCGCGGACGCGCCCGGCTGGAGCGAATCCGATGCCGCGCTGCTGCGGGCGGCCGGTGATCTGCACCGCGAGCAATTCGTCACCGAACCGGTATGGGCCGAGCTGTCGCGGCATTTCAGCGACCGCCAGCGCATGGATGTGGTGTTCACGGCCGGCCAGTACACTCAGGTTTCGATGATCCTCAACAGTTTCGGTGTTCAGCTCGACGACGGCCAGGTGCTCGATCCCGACCTCCGGGGCTTTTGAGCGGACTTCACCGGATTGAAGATGCGGGTTACGCTTTTCCCGCCTTCGCTCCTTGAGCCGCATTGGACAGGCCGCTGGCTCGCCCTGCGATCTGCCGTACCTTGAAAGGAATTGCCATGCAAAAAGTCCTGGTCGAGAACAATGCCGACGGCACCACGCTGATCACGATCAACCGGCCGGAACGCCGCAACGCAATCTGCGCCGAGACGGCGCCCTTGCTGCAGAAGGCGTTCGTGGAATTCGAGCGCTCGCCGACGCAGCGGGCCGCGGTCATCACCGGCGCCGGCAACGAGGCGTTTTCCGGCGGCGCCGACACCGGCAATTTTCCGGAGCTGTGGCGCTGCATTCCGACCGTCGGTTTTGAGACCAACAAGCCGATCGTCTCGGCGGTCGCCGGCTGGTGCGTTGGCGGCGCGCTTGTGCTCGCGATGATGAGCGATCTTGCGGTGGCTGGAGAGAACGCCAAATTTTCCTATCCCGAAGCGCGGTTGGGCTTCACCGGCGGCATCATCGCCGGCCTTGCCGCGCGGATTCCGCACAAGGTGGCGATGGAATTGATGCTGCTGTGCCGCATCATCGATGCGCAACGCGCCTTCAATGTCGGCCTCGTCAACGAAGTGGTGCCGACGGGACAACAGGTCCCGGTTGCGCTGAAGATGGCGCGCGAAATGGCCGAGTTCTCGCCGCTGGTGCTGAAGACACTGAAGCGCTTCGTCACCGATGGCGTGTTGGCGCAGGGACCGTCGGAACAATCCGGCCGGGCGCAGCGCGCGCTCCACGAGGTCAAGGAAAGCGAAGACGCCGAGGAAGCAAAGAAGGCGGTGAAGGAAAAGCGCAAGGCAGCCTTCAAGGGGCGCTGAAGCATGATCCGAACGGTGAGACCAGATTCATGACCGATTCCGAGAAGGCCGCAAAAGTCGTCCAGGCGCTGCAGGAAGCCCAGCGTGCGCCGCCGCAGGCGGCTTTGCCGATCCTCAACGGACTGATCGGGCTGGTGCAGGGCGACGCGGAGCAGGCGCTGGAAGTCGAGGAGGCACGGTCGAGCGCCTTCCTGGCGATCTGCGAAGTCGGCAAGGCGTTGCATCGCGGCCAGCCCGCCGACGGCCTGTGGGCTTCGGCGATCGCCGCCGCGGAGCGGTGGAAGTCGCTGGCCGGGTGAAGCGGCAATGCCGGCCCCGCGTCAAATCCCCAGATACGCCGCCTGCACCTGCTTGTTGCCGGCAAGCTCGGCGCTGGTGCCGTGCATGATGACGTTGCCGCTTTCCAGCACGTAGGCGCGCGCTACCAGCGATAATGCACGGCTGACATTCTGTTCGACCAGCAGGATTGCGGTGCCCATCTTGTGGATCTCGCCGATCTTCTCGAAGGTCACATCCGTCATCACGGGGGCAAGCCCCAGCGAAGGTTCGTCGAGCATCAAAAGGCGCGGCTTCAGCATCAGGCCGCGGCCCACTGCCAGCATCTGCTGCTCGCCGCCGCTCATGGTGCCTGCGAGTTGTTTCCTGCGCTCGGCGAGCCGGGGGAAGATGCTGTAGACGAGTTCGAGCGTCCGGCTGCGTTCGGCCTTGGCCTTCGGCACATAGGCGCCGATCTCCAGATTCTCGTTCACCGTCATTTCCGGAAACACCTGGCGTCCCTCCGGCACATGCGCGATGCCGAGTTCCGGAATCCGGTGCGGCGGAAACGATGCGAGATCGACGCCGTCGAAGGTGACCTTGCCCGACCTGAGTTTCACGAGGCCCGAGATCACCCGCAAGGTGGTGCTCTTTCCGGCGCCGTTGGCGCCGAGCAGCCCGACCGCCTCGCCTTCGCCGATCTCGATGGCGACATCGGAGATTGCGGGCACCGAACCGTAACTGGCGCTGACGCCTTGCAGTTTGAGCACGTCAGGCTCCTCCCGCCGCCGGTGGATGCACATAGGAGCCGAGATAGGCACGGATCACTTCGGGGTTCTCCACGATCTCTTTCGGGGCGCCTTCGGCGATCTTCTGGCCGTGATCGAGCACGACGATGTGGCGCGCCACCGCCATGATCGCGCGCATCACATGCTCGACGATGACAATGGTGAGGCCGCGTGCGGACAGCTTGCCGACCAGCGCCACCGCCTGGTCGATCTCGGCGGGGTTGAGCCCGGCCATGACTTCGTCGAGCAGCAGCAATTTCGGCTGCGTCGCGAGTGCGCGCGCCATCTCCAGTCGGCGCTGGTCGATGGTGGTGAGATCTTTCGCCGCGGTCTGGGCCCGCGCCGAGAGGCCGGTGAACTCGATCGCCTCGCGCGCCATGTCCCGCGCCACCGCGACATGCCTGTCGCGCAGGAACGCACCGGTCATGACGTTGTCGAGTACAGTCATGGCGCCGAACGGCTTTGCCACCTGGAAGGTCCGGGCAAGGCCGAGCGCGCAGATGTCATGCGGCTTCAGGCCGGTGATCTCGCGGCCGAAGGCTGCGACCGAACCCGCGTCGGGCCGGTGAAAGCCGGTGATGAGATGAAAGCTCGTGGTCTTGCCGGCGCCGTTCGGCCCGATCAAGGCGAGGGTCTCGTTTTCCCTCACCGTGAAGCTGACGTCCTGCACCGCGCGCAGGCCGCCGAACCGCTTGCTGAGGCCGCGAATGACGAGAGCGTCTGCCATCGCGAACCCTACGCCCGCGCCGGCTTGCGATGGAAGCGCTGTCGGGCTTCACCGATCAGGCCCATCAGCCCGGTCGGCCGCCACAGGATCACCGCCATCAGGATCAGGCTGTAGACGGTGAGCTGCACGCCGCCGATCGAACTGCCGAGCCAGCTCTGCAATAGCGTCGAAGTCGTCTCCAGTAGCACGGTGCCGATCACCGGGCCCCAGAGCGTGCCGATACCGCCGACGATCGCCACCAGCGCGGCCTCGATCGAGATGTTGAAGGAGAATGCCGTCGGCGGATCGATGAAATAGATGTACTGGATGTAAAAGGTGCCGGCGAGCGCGGTCAGGAACGAACTGATGAGATAGATGTCGCGCTTGATCTTCGGCGCGTTGACGCCGATCGCTTGCGCCGCGTCTTCGTCCTCGCCGATGGCGACGAGGTAATAGCCCATCCAGGACCGCTCGATCACCCAGGTGATGGCAAGCCCAAGTACCAGCAGGCCGAGCACGACATAATAATAGGCGGCCTTGCTCTCGAACTGCATCATCAACGGCGCGCTGCCGAGGTTCGGGATCGTGGTGCCTTCCGCGCCCCAGGCCAGATCGCGGAACTTCAGAAAGATCAGCATCAGGGCCTGCGCTGTGGCGATGGTCGCGATGGTGAAATAGGGGCCGCGCAGGCGAAAGCACAGCCAGCCGATCGGCAGGCTCGCCAGCATCGCGACCACGCCGCCGGCGATCATGCCGATCCAGGGCGAGATGCCGAAATCGATCTGCAGGATGGTCGAGGTGTAGGCGCCGAGCCCGAAATAGGCGGCATGTCCCAGCGAAAGCTGCTTGGCGTAGCCGCCCATCAGGTTCCAGGCCGTGCCGATGAAGGAGAACAGGAGTATCCGGATGAAGATGTCGATCGCAAACGAACTGGTCACGACCAGCGGCAGTGCGATCAGGACCGCGATGCCGATCGCAAGCAAAAGGAGAGTGCGGAGCGAGAGGCCGGCCATCATCGCGCCTTGCCTCCGAGCCCGGTCGGTTTGAAGGCGAGCGTCAGCAGCAGCAGCCCGAACACCACAATCAGTCCGGAATCGGCGCCGACATATTGAATGCCAAGGGATTCGGCGACCCCCATCAACAGGCTCGCGATCAGCGCGCCGATGACATTGCCGAGCGTCCCCATCACGACCGCGACAAAGGCCATCAGCACGAACACCTGGCCTACGAACGGATAGGCCGAATAGAACGGCATCAGCAGCGAGCCGGCCGCGCCGGCGAGCGCCAGCGCAATGCCGAGCGCTACGCAGAACACCCGGTTGGGGTTGATGCCCATCAGCATCGCCACGTCGCGGTTTTGGGCTGCGGCGCGCATCGCCTTGCCGAGATCGGTGGTGTGCAGGAACACCCAAAGTGCGCCGCTCAACAGCATCGCGACCACGAATGCGATCAGCTTGGCGACGGGGACATAGAGGCCACCGAAATGCAGTGCCTCGTCGGAATAGGAAGTGTGAACGGTGCGGTAATTCGCGCTGAACAGCATCAAGGCGAGGTTGAGCAGCAGCAGCGACAGCGCAAAAGTCAGGAAAATCTGGGGCATGTCGTTCGGTCCCAGCACCCGGCGAATCAGGAAATGCTGGACCAGAACGCCGATCACGAACAGCACCGGCATCGACACGAACAGCGACAGCAGCGGATCGATGCCGAATTGGCTGGACAGGAAGAAGGAGATGTACATGCCGATCATCACGAATTCGCCCTGGGCGAAGTTCACGATCTTGACCACGCCGAAGATCAGCGTGACGCCGATGCTGACGAGCGCATAGATGCCGCCGATGAGCAGGCCGTTGATAACGGCCTGGGCCACTGTCTCCCACATCTGGCTGGACCGGCGTTCAGGTTTTCAGGAGCGGCTTGCGGGCGTCGTCCTTCGGGAAAACACTGGCGAGGTCGCCGTTCTGCCACTGCACGCCGAGCGGGCGGCCGTAGATATTCTTGCCGTCGGGACCGAACTTGACCTTGCCGCCGGGCGCCATCGCAGCATAGCCGGAGGAGACGTCGAGCGTCGCCAGCGCCGCGCGAACTTTTTGCGGGTCGGTGGAGGCGGCGCGCTCCAGCGCGTCGGCGATCATGAAGGTCTGCGCCACCAGGCCGCCGGCATATTCGAACAGGAATACGCCGGTGCGCTTCTTGTATTCGGTGTTCACTTTCTCGCAATCGGCGTTCATGTCGTGGTTCCAGTGCGCCACGCCTTGCAGACCCTCCGCGAGTTGGCCGACGTTCTTGTAGAAGTCCGGAATGACGAAGCCGCCGGAGCCGCCATTGATCGCGATATTGAGGCCGACCTGCTTGACGGTGCGAACGATCAGAATAAGGTCGTTCAAATAGGACACCGAGAACAGCGCATTGGCGCCTGACGATTTGACCTTGTTGATCAGCGGGCTCGCATCGGTGAAGCCGGCTGAATAGGGCTCGAACATCACGATCTCGACGCCTTCTCCCGGCGCCAACTCCTTCAGGCCGTTCGAAGTCGCGGTGCCGAACGCGGTATTCTCGAAGATCACTGCGACTTTCGGCTTCTCGCTGACGAGTTTCGACATCTGCAGCTGCGCCTGCGCGAATTGCGAGGCACGGGCGAACGGCGTGAAGGTATAGCTGCGGCCCTTGTTGAGCTGGTCGGAGCTCGAGCCCGTGATCAGCGGCACCTTGGCGCGCTCGGCGACTTCGCTGGCGATCAAGGTGAGCGCGCTGGCAAAGCAGCCATGGATTGCCGACAATTTGTTGCCGGTGATGAGTCGATCGGTCTCGGTGCGGGTTACCGTGGTGTCGCTCTGCACGTCGGAGATGATGAGGTTGAGCTTGGCGCCGCCGAGCGACTTGATGCCGCCCGCTTCGTTGACCATCTCGACCGCGAGCTTGGCGGCGGCAACACAGCCGACCCCGATCTGCGCCATGCTTCCGGTGGTCGGATAGAGCGCGCCGATATTGATGGGGTCGGCGGCCCAGCCGCGTAGCGGCACCGCGCCGAAGGCGGACGCGGCAAGGATGCCGCCGGTCTTCAACAGGAACTGGCGACGGTCCTGACCCTTCGACCCCTTGTCCGGCCTGGCATTATTATTAATGACGGAAGCCTTGCGCTGTTTTCTCATGCCATATCCCCCGCGCGATCACGGCACGGTTTCCCGCCGCTCGCTCGCTATTGTTTGAGTTCGGGAACATAAGAACATGTAACGCGCCAAGTGCAAAGGGGAGATGACGAGAAGCCCTGGACCTGCGTCGAACGTTGAAGGTGCGTTGCAACATGGCGCATGCCGATTGCCCGCAAGCGAAAGCGCCGGATCACATTATTGGCAATCCGGCACATATCTAGGGTTTGCCGCCTCAGCTGCGGGCGAAGGATCCCGGCTGACCGGCTATTCGGCGCTGCTCACGAGCTTGATCCGCGGTTGTGTGGCTTCCATCAGGCTGCGATAGGCCGCGAGATAGTCGAGCGCCATACGGCGCGCGGTGAAACGCGCCTCGAACTGCTTGCGGATCGCCGGCCGGCTCAGCGAGGCGAGGCGATCGACGGCTGCGACCGCGCTAATTTCATCCTCGACGATGAAGCCGGTCAGGCCGTCGTCGATGATTTCGGCGACCGAGCCGCGATTGTAGGCGATCACGGGCGTGCCGCACGCCATCGCCTCGATCATGACAAGGCCGAAGGGCTCCGGCCAGTCGATCGGGACCAAAAGCCCGATCGCGCCGCTCAGGAAATCGGATTTGTCGGAGTCGCCGATCTCGCCGATATATTCGACCAGAGGGCTGTTCTCAATCAGCGGGCGGATGAGTTCATTATAATAATCCTGGTCGGCGCGGTCGACCTTGGCGGCGATCTTGAGCGGAATGCCGCAGCGCGTCGCGATCTTGATCGCGCGGTCGACGCCTTTTTCCGGCGCGATGCGGCCGAGCACCGCCAGATATCCCGGCTTGCACGGCCGTGGCATCAGCAATTTTTCGGGCAGGCCGTGATGAATGGTGCGCACCCAATTGGCCTGCGGAACCGGCCGCCGCTGCGCGTTCGAGATCGAGATCACCGGAACCGACGAAAAGGTCGTGAACACTGGCTGGTGCTCGGGCAGATCGAGCCTGCCGTGCAACGTGGTTAGAAAGGGAGTCGGCTGCCGCGAGAACAGCGAGAACGGATAATAATCGAGATGAAAGTGCAGAAAATCGAATTCCTCGTCGTCACATTTTTGCCGCACGCGTTCCAGCATCACCATATGCAATGCATTGGGATCACGTACGGCGCCATCAAGGCGCAGCGCCTTTGGCCAGGTTGCATCAAGTTTGGCGGAAGTCTGCGAATCGCCGCTGGCAAATAGCGTTACTTCGTTCCCCAACGCCACCAGTTCCTCGGTCAGCCAGTGCACAACCCGTTCGGTTCCGCCGTAGAACTTCGGTGGAACGGCCTCCGTCAGCGGAGCAACCTGCGCGATGCGCATCTCTCACTCTCCTGTTCGTGATCATGAAGTGACAATAATCCCCTCGTCGAGTCGGCACGGACGTGCCGAGTTGGGAACGTTCCCGCATCTGCGAAGTTCCCTACAAAAGGATTACATCTTGCTGCACCACGACCCTTTCCGATGTCGCCGCCATCCCCGCGCCCCAGCTGCCCTCCATATCGCAAAAATATCGCGGCGATGGCCGCGGCGCGGGAACCGCGAGCGAGCTTCGATCATTCGATAGGCGAGCGGGTATCCCGTTAGGAAACTTCAGAAGGCGTACTGCGAACATGGACAACCTTTCAGGATATGCGAAGCGGCCGTTTGCATTCGTGTTGCGATATCTGCGCCGGCGTCTTGCCGCCCATGCCGTGATCCTGACGGCTGTCGTCGGCGCCGTTGCATGCTCAGTTGGCACGCAATATGGCGTGAAGAATCTGGTCGACGGACTTTCGGCCGGCTCGTCCCATGCGGCCAGCGTTTGGCTGGCCCTCATTCTGCTCATGTCGCTGATCACGGCTGATAATTTGCTGTGGCGAATTGCGAGCTGGACCGCGAGTTTCACATTCGTAGGTGTGACCGGCGATCTGCGCCGCGACATGTTCCGCCACCTGACCGGCCACGCGCCGAGCTATTTCTCCGACCGCTTGCCGGGAATGCTGACCAGCCGTATCACCGCGACCTCGAACGCGGTCTACACCGTCGAGAACATGTTTGTCTGGAATGTGCTGCCGCCCTGCATAGCAACGGTTTCCGCGATTGCGCTGATCGGAACCGTCAGCCCGGAGATGGCGGGTGGGATGATTGTGATTGCGGCGCTCATCGTGGTGGCGATGTTCCGCATGGCGGCCGCCGGCAAGCCGCTGCACGACGATTTTGCGAACAAGGCCGCCGCGGTCGACGGCGAGATGGTCGATGTGGTCAACAATCTGCCGCTGGTGCGGGCCTTCTGCGGGTTCACCTTTGAACATGATCGGTTTGACGCAACGGTCAACCGCGAACTGACGGCGCGGGGCCGCAGCCTTCGCTATCTTGAAAAGCTACGGATCGTTCATGCCGGCATTACGGTGGTGCTGACGATGGGACTATTGGCCTGGGCCATCGTGCTTTGGCAGCGCGGCGGCGCCACCACCGGTGACGTGGTGCTGGTCTGTACGCTCGGACTTTCGATCCTGAGCGCCACGCGCGATCTCGCGGTGGCGCTGGTCGACGTCACCCAACATGTTGCCCGGCTCACCGAAGCGCTCGCCACGCTGCTGCTGCCGCATGAACTGCGCGACCATCCGGAAGCCGAGCCGCTGGTCAAGAGCGGCGCGGCGATCGCCTTCAATAATGTTTCGTTCCGTTACCCCGGCGGTCTCAAGGTGTTCGACAGGTTCAGCCTTCGCATTCAACCGGGTCAAAGGGTTGGCCTCGTCGGCCAGTCCGGTGGCGGCAAGTCCAGCCTGTTCGTGCTGCTGCAGCGGTTCTACGATGTCCAGCACGGTGGCATCACGATCGACGGGCAGAATATTGCAAGGGTTACGCAGCAAAGCCTGCGTCAAGCGATCTCCGTGGTGCCCCAGGACATCTCGCTGTTCCAGCGCTCGATCCTCGAAAATATCCGCTATGGCCGGCCGAACGCGACCGATGACGAGGTGTTGCGCGCGGCGATCGCGGCGCGCTGCGATTTCGTCGAGACGTTGCCCCAGGGTCTCGCCACCATGGTCGGCGACCGCGGCGTCAAGCTGTCCGGCGGGCAGCGGCAGCGCATCGCGATCGCGCGCGCGTTCCTGAAGGACGCGCCGATCCTGCTGCTCGACGAAGCGACCGCAGCTCTCGACAGCGAATCCGAGGAAGCGATACGCGAGGCGCTCGGTCGGCTGATGCGCGGACGTACCGTGATCGCCATTGCGCATCGGCTGGCGACGCTGCGCAACTTCGACCGTGTGGTGATGCTGAAGGCCGGCAAGATCATTGAAGACGGTCCGCCCGATCGCCTGATGCAGGGCCAAGGCCCCTACCGCGAACTGGTGACGCAGGAAATGAGCAGGCTCGCCAGACACGCCGCGTGATCTTGCTGCTGGTGTTTCAAGTCCTGGTGCGTATATCGGGAAGGCCGGGGGAGCCGATCGAGGTCACATGGCAGCCGAAGTCGTAACCCAAATCACGACGGTCCGGGCCGTCGAAACCGTTGTGGAATCGCCGTTCTATATTCCGATGACCGGCCCCGCGGCGCGGCCGCGGCGTTCGCTGAAGCATGACGACACCTTCATCGTGCTGGACAGCCATGGCGACATTGGCGCTTCCGCAGGTGGGCCGGACGGCCTTTTCAACGCCGACACCAGATATCTCGCCCGGCTCGAGTTGCTGCTGGACGAGGTGCAGCCGCTGCTGCTCGGTTCCAACCTGCGCGACGACAATTCCGCTCTCACCGTCGATCTCACCAATCCGGACGTCTATCGCAACGGCCGGATTGTCTTGCAAAAGGACATGCTGCACATCGTGCGCACGGTCTTTTTGTGGCGCGGCACGGCCTATCAGCGGATCGGTGTGCAGAACCACGGCGACCGCACGGCGAGCCTCGATCTGACCCTGCTGTTCGACAACGACTTCGCCGACCTGTTCGAGGTGCGCGGCGAAAAGCGGCCGCGCCGGGGCGTCGCGGCCAGCAAGCTGCTCGGCCCGGCCGATGTCCTGCTCGAATACAGGGGTCTCGACGGCAAATCGCGCGGCACGACGCTGCACTTCGATCCACGGCCGACGCGGCTTGCGGTCAATGTCGCGACCTATCATCTTGATCTGGTGCCGCACCACGTCAGCTCCCTGTTCGTTGCCGTATCCTGCAACAAACCGGCCGGCTTCAAGCCAGCGCCGTTCTTTCGCGGGTTGCTGGCGCATCGCCGTGAAATGCTCCGCTCGTCGGCAGGCGCCGCCAGCATCGAGACCTCCAACAGCATTTTCAACGAGGTGCTGTGCCAATCGATGGCTGACCTCAACATGCTGCTGACGGATACGCCGCAGGGGCAATATCCCTATGCCGGGATTCCCTGGTATTCGACGACCTTCGGCCGCGACGGAATCATCACCGCGCTGCAAATGCTGTGGATCGACCCGCGGGTGGCGCGCGGCGTGCTGCGGCGGCTCGCATTCTATCAAGCGAGGTCGGTCGATCCGCTGGCGGACGCCGAGCCCGGCAAGATCATCCATGAGCTGCGCGGCGGCGAGATGGCGGCGCTGCGTGAGGTGCCGTTCGCGCAATATTACGGCAGCGTCGATGCGACGCCGCTGTTCGTGCTGCTGGCCGGCCTTTATGTCGAACGAACTGACGATGAGGAGACGCTGGCCGAGCTCTGGCCGGCAATCGAGGCGGCGCTCGGCTGGATCGACGGAGCCGGCGATCCCGACCGTGACGGCTTCGTCGAATATCAGCGGGCCTCCGCACAGGGTCTCGCCAATCAGGGCTGGAAGGATTCCTACGACGCGATCTTTCACGCCGATGGCCGGCTCGCCGAAGGCTACATCGCGCTGTCGGAAGTGCAGGGCTATGTCTATGCGGCCAAGCGGCTCGCGGCGCGTTGCGCGGCGCGGCTCGGCAAGAACGACATCGCGCGGGCGCTGGAAACCCAGGCGCGGCAACTCGCCGAACGCTTCGAGCGGGCCTTCTGGTGCGATGAACTCGGCACCTATGCACTCGCGCTTGACGGCGCCAAGCAGCCGTGCCGGGTGCGCTCCTCCAATGCCGGGCAATTGCTGTTCACCGGCATCGTGCGTGACGATCGCGCCCGCCTGGTCGCCGCCGATCTGATGCGACCGCATTTCTTCACGGGCTGGGGTATCCGCACCGTGGCGCTGGGTGAAGCGCGATACAATCCGATGTCCTACCACAACGGCTCGATCTGGCCGCACGACAATGCGCTGATCGCGCTGGGCCTGGCGCGCTATGGCCTCAAGCATTCGGTCGTGCATTTGTTCAAGGCGATGTTCGACACCGCCGCCTATATGGATTTGCGGCGGCTGCCGGAGTTGTTTTGTGGCTTCCGTCGCGAGAAGCAGCGCGGGCCCACCCTCTATCCCGTCGCCTGTGCGCCGCAGGCCTGGGCGAGCGCGACGCCGTTCACGCTGCTGGAGGCCGCGCTTGGACTCGAATTCGACGCCGCACGCGGAGAAATCCGGTTGCGCAATCCGCGGCTGCCGGCGTTCCTGAACGAAGTCGTGCTGCGCGAATTGCGATTGGGACCTTCAAGCGTCGATCTCCGGGTGAGCCGACATGGCGATGAAATGGCGCTGGAGGTCTTGCGCACGCGCGGCCAGATCCAGGTATCGATCGTGCTGACGCATTGAGGGCGTTTAACTCTGAGGAGGCCGCATGCGCGCAGTAATTTTGTCGTTTTTCCTTGCAGCCGCGCTGGCAGCGTTCGCCGCCGCGACATCTTTGGCACAGGATAACGCCAAGCCGCCGCCGGCTCCGAACCCGCCGTCGGCTCAGCAACCAACGGCGACCACCCCGACGCCGCCGAAGGAGCCGGCGCCGCCGCCTTCCGTCACCATCATCGGTGCAAGGGACGCGCATGGCATGCTTGGCCGCGACGTGCGCAGCCCGGCCAACGAGGACATGGGGCATATCGTCGACGTGATCGTCGATCGCAGCGGCCAGGTCCGCGCAGCGGTCATCGATTTCGGCGGCTTTCTCGGCGTCGGCAGCCGGAAAATCGTGGTCGACTGGAAAGCGTTGCGCTTCGGCGGCGTCAGTGACAAGAGCGACAGTATTACGCTTGAATTGACCAAGGATCAGGTGAGGGCGGCGCCCGAATACAAGGAGGATCAGCCGATCGTGGTGCTCGGCGCCTCCGGCAAGCTACAGCCATTCAGCCCCTGACCAGAAGAGGCAAGCTGTTGGTGCGCCCGCCCAGACCGTCGACCGACTCCGCTCATGACCGTCGGGAAAACGCCGCCGATGCTGATCCGCGGCTGTCCCGCGAGGGCGGATTGCGCAAATGGCCGTCGCGCGAGAGCCTGCGCGGTCTCGACTGGTTCATCTTTTTTCTCGCCGACGTTCAGACCGGATTTGGACCGTTCATCGCGGTCTATCTGACCACCCAGAAATGGACGCAAGGCCAGATCGGTCTCGTGCTGTCGATCGGCGGGATTGTCGGGCTGATCGGCCAAATGCCGGGCGGCGCGATTGTCGATGCGGCTCGCTCCGAACGCCTGGTGGCGGGCTTCGCAGTAGCGGCGATCGGCATCAGCGCGCTGGGCTATGCGGCCTGGCCGATCTTTCCCGTCGTAGTGGCAGCTGCGACGCTGCACGCGGCCGCCAGTTGCGTGCTCGGCCCAGCCATCGCTGCGATCAGCCTCGGCCTGGTCGGGCCGCTCGCGATGGGCGAACGGCTGGGACGCAACGCCCGCTACGCTTCGCTCGGCAACGGGGTCGCCGCGGCCGTGATGGGCACGGCCGGTTATCTGTTGTCGAGCCGTTCGGTGTTCCTCGTTACCTTCATCCTGGCGGTCCCGACTTTGTTGGCGTTGGCGCGGATTCGCGAAAACGAGATCGACGTGGCGCAGGCGCATGGCGCCGTGCAGCGGGAGGTGCCGGATGCAAATGCAACGAGCATTCTCAGCCTGGTGCGCCAGCGTCCGTTGCTGATCTTCGCGGGCAGCGTGCTGTTGCTGCAGCTCGCCAATGCGGCGATGCTGCCGCTGATGGCGGGCGTCGTGACGACGCGGTCGAGCCAGTGGGCGCCGGTCCTGATCGCGGCCTGTATCATCGTGCCGCAGGCGATCGTCGCCCTGATGTCGCCGACGGTCGGCCGCGTGGCGCAGGAATGGGGACGCCGGCCGCTGCTGCTGATGGGATTCGGCGCGCTCGCCATTCGCGGCTTGCTGTTTGCGACCGTGCACGATCCTTATTTCCTGGTCGCGGTCCAGGTTTTCGACGGCATCACGGCGGCCGTCTTCAGCGTGATGGTGCCGTTGATCGTGGCCGACGTCGCGTTCGGAACCGGTCATTTCAATCTGGCGCAGGGGATCGTCGGCACGGCCACCGGTATCGGCGCTTCGCTCTCGAACGTGCTGGCCGGTTATGTCAGCGACAAGTTCGGCAGCAGTGTTGCTTTCACCGGACTTGCATGTGTCGCGGCGGCCGGGCTCGCGATGATCTGGCTGGTGATGCCGGAGACGAGGCGAGAGGCGTCCTGATCGCCGCGGCGCCGGGAATGAGCGAGGCGTCATACTCTGGATGCAAGCGCCTTGCGATGCAGCGCGCCGTATGACGCCGCCGAGATATTCCAGCTGAACGATCGCGACATGGAAGGAGGCCTCGGGCGCCTCGATCCGGCTGAGCGAATTCCGGGGAAATAGCTCCTGACAGGCCAGATTGTGGATGGTCAGAATGGAGGGGATGTTGATGGCGTTCCAGGCGAGGTAGGCCGGCACCAGCGTACACCGGATCGGCTGCCCGTTTCCCGTCCAGAAGGCCCGCCGCCAAATGAGCGGCCACCGAGGCAAACTGCCCGAAACGCATATCATTGTCACGGCCTGACGCGTCGCCGTTGGGGTTGCCGGGGCGGACATAAAGTGCGGGCAAAGCACGACATAAACGGGCAGGCCGTCCCGGTTTGCGGCAAATCCGGAGCGGGCCACGCATTTCCTGACGGTTCCCCCTGCGGGAATTGCTTCCCCGGTCGAGTTCGGCAATCTAGGGTCACGCGGCGGCCGCCGGACATGCGGGCCGAAGGGAGTTTGGGATGACGATAGCCGAGAACCAAGAGGCCCATTTGACAAAGAGCTATCACGGCCTTCGCGTGCTCGATTTTTCGACCACGATTGCCGGCCCGCATTGCTCCCGGATGCTCGCCGACATGGGCGCGGAGGTCATCAAGATTGAGCAGGCCGACGGCGAGACCATGCGCAGCCGTCCCCCCGTCCGCAACGGCTGCTCGACGGCCTTCGGCCAGCTCAATGTCGGCAAAAAGAGTCTCGTGCTCGATCTCAAATCGCCCGATGCGATCGAGATCCTGCGCCGGCTGGTCGCGGGCGCCGATATCCTCGTTGAGAATTTTCGCCCCGGTGTGATGCGACGGTTGAAGCTCGATTACGGCACCCTTCAAGAACTCAATCCGAAGCTGATCTATTGCTCCATCTCCGGCTACGGCCAGACCGGACCGTCGGCCGAACGGCCGGCCTATGCGCCGGTGATCCACGCGGCGTCCGGCTACGACATGGCGCATCTCGCCTATCAGCCCGGCCGGTCGCGGCCGGACTATTGCGGCATCTACCACGCCGACGTTCTGACCGGCGTCTACGCATTCGGCGCGATCTCCGCGGCGCTTTACCAGCGTCACGGCACAGGGCGCGGCCAGCACATCGACGTCTCGATGCTGGAATCGATGCTCAGCCTGACCTTGAACGAGGTGCAGGCGTCGCAATTCGAGGTCAAGCAGACCACGCGACCGATGTTCGGTCCGCTGGAGACCGCCGACGGCTATGTGATGCTGGCGGTCGCCAGCGAGAAAACCTTCCAGAACCTGATCAAGGTGATCGGTCATCCCGAATGGGTCGCCGATCCGCGCTTTGCCCGATATCCCGAGCGCCGCGACCACTGGGGAGATCTCATGGACGGCGTCGAGATCTGGTCGCGCAAGCTTTCGACTGAAAAATGCGTCGCCGCGCTGAACAGCGCCGGCGTACCCTGTTCGGCCTATCGTACGGTCGCCGAAGCCTTGCGCGATCCGCAACTCGCGCATCGCGGCGCACTGACCGACGTGGAAGATGGCGGCGGCACGTTCAAGGTGATGAACCTGCCGTTCCGCATGTCGGGCGCCACGGTCTCCGCGGCAAAGCGGATGGCGACGCTCGGCGAACACACTGTTGCGCTGTTGCAGGAGGCCGGTCTTTCGCAGAGCGAAATAACCGCCTTCGCAGGTAAGCCGCAGATGGCGGAGTTGCGCTGATCGCAAGCGTATTGCGACGAAAGCATGAGATCTGCGGTCTTCAACCTGCGTCCACTTGCGGCCTTGCCGCGACAGGCGATTCCGGCCAATCTGCCGGACAGTCATCGCTGATCCGGAATACCGGACGAATGGCATCCAGGAGGAGCACCCATGAGGGCCGTATCGCGTTCGCGCGCTGTTGCACAGATTATCCTTACGACGGTATTTGGCGTCGCCTTGTTCACGAGCGCTGCCAACGCGCAGAAACAGGGTGGCAGCATCACCGTCGGCCTTGAGCTCGACATTCCCGGTTTTGATCCGCTGAAGGTCGGCGTGTTCGATACCTCGGCGGAAACCGCGGCGGCCGCGATCTTCGATACGCTCACGACGCTCGACGACAAGGGCGAGGCGGCGCCGAAGCTCGCGCTGTCCTGGACGCATTCGGACGATTTCAAGACCTGGACTTTCAAGCTGCGGCCCGGCGTCAAATTCCACGACGGCACGCCGTTCAATGCGGAGGCGGTGAAAGCCAATTTCGACCGGCAGAAGGATCCGGCAAACAAATGCCGTTGCGCCTTCTACATTTCCGGATTCCACGACGTGCAGGCGCCCGACGAACTGACGGTGGTCTATAACCTGACCGACCCATCGGTGAACCTGCCGGCCGTCTTGACCCTGCAAAGCTCGAACAACGTCATCCAGTCGCCGACGGCGTGGAAGACCAAGGGCGACGACTACAACCGCAATCCCGTCGGCACCGGTCCCTATATCCTGAAGTCGTGGACCGCCGGCGACCGCATGGTGCTGGAACGCAATCCCGACTACTGGAACAAGGGCCATCCCCATCTCGACCGCATCGTTCTGAAGCCGCTGCCGGACGCGCAGTCGCGCTTCGCCAGCCTGCAATCGGGAGAAGCCGACATCGTCTGGGACGACGAGTCCGACGCCGACAACATCCAGAAGGCCCAGAAGGACCCGAAGCTGACGGTGCACGTCTATGCCGGTTCGGGCGCTGCGGTTAACGCCATTAATACCAAGGGAGCACCCCTTGACGACGTGCGCGTCCGGCAGGCCCTTGTGATGGCGATTGACCGCAAGAAATGGTCGGAGGCCGTCACCAATGGTCTTGCGCGGCCCGCGACCAATCCTTACGGCGATGGCTCCTGGGTGAAATGCAAGGACGATGGCGCCCTGCCTTACGACGTCGAGAAGGCGAAGGCCTTGATCAAGGATTATGGCAAGCCGGTCGACTTCAAGATGATCGTTACCGCGACGCCGCGCGGCCGGGCCAACGGGCAAGTGCTGCAACAGTTCTGGAAGCAGATCGGCGCCAACATGGAGATCGAGCAGATCGATCAGGCGAGCTTTCCTCCGCGCGCCTTCATGCGCCAGTTTCAGATCATCGGCTGGCGCATCGTCGATCTCGCCGATCCCGACCCGCAGATGTACGCCAATTTCCACACCGGCAGCCCGGTGGCGCTCGCCAATTATTCCAATCCCGAACTCGATCATCTGCTCGAGCACGCGCGCACGACCGCCGACGTCGCCAGCCGCACCGAGGATTACTGCGCGATCAGCCGGCTCATCAACAAGGAAGCGATCTGGTTCTGGAGCTTCCAGAATACCTATTACGCCGTCTCCAGCGCCAAATTGAAAGGCCTGCCCAAGATGTATGGCGGGGTGATCGACGTATCCGACGCCTGGATGGAATAATCGCCGATGCTGGGCTTCGTGGCGCGAAGGCTCGTGTATCTGTTGCCGGTTCTGGTCGCGGTATCGCTGCTGACGTTCCTGATCGCCTCGCTGCTGCCGGGCGATCTGGCCTATGTGATCCTGGGCGATCAGGCGACGCCGGACAAGGTCGCGGCGTTGCGCCATGACATGGGGCTCGATGAACCGATCTGGTGGCGCTATCTGAGCTGGCTCGGCCATGTGCTGGAGGGCGACTTCGGCCGCTCCTTCCGCACCGGGCAGACGGTGTGGCAAGCGGTGTCGGAGCGGCTGCCGGTGTCGGTCGAACTGATGCTGCTGGCCGAGATCGTGGGCCTCGCAATCGGCGTGCCCCTTGCGATCGCCTGCGCGGTGCGAAGCGGCGGCCCCTTCGACCGCTTCATGACCGGAAGCGCCTTCGGCATGCTGTCGCTGCCGACATTCCTCTCCGCGATCCTGCTGATCTATCTGTTCGCCGTCGAGCTTCGCTGGTTGCCTGCGACCGGCTACGTTCCCTTCGCCGAAGACCCGCTCGCCAATCTGCGCTTCATGGTGCTGCCGGCGCTGACCCTGGCGCTCGCGGAATGGCCGGGGATCATGCGCGTGCTTCGCTCCGACATGATCGCGACCCTGCAGGAGGACTACATTGCGCTCGCCAGGGCCAAGGGGTTGAAGGCCTCGCGCATCCTGTTCGTGCATGCCCTGAAGCCGTCGTCGCTGACCTTGATCACGATCACCGGCATCAATATCGGCCGCCTGATCGGAGGCGCGCTGATCGTCGAGACCATCTTCGCGCTGCCGGGGATCGGCCGGCTCCTGGTCGGCGCCATCTACACGCGTGACCTTATCATCCTGCAGGGCGTGGTGCTGTTCGTGGCCGGCGGCTTCGTACTGATGAATTTCATCGTCGACCTGCTCTACGCCGTCCTCGACCCAAGGATCCGTCATGGCCACGCTTGATCTTGGCATCGACGAGGTTGCCGCGGTCGCGCCCGTAGCGCGCTCGCGCCGGCTCGGCCTGCTGTTCTGGGGGGCGGTCGGCTGGACCATCTTCATCCTTTCGGCCGCGGCTCTGGCCAATGTATTGCCGCTGCCCAGTCCGACCGACATGGACATGCTGGCGCGGCGGGCGCCGCCTTCACGGTTGCATTGGCTCGGCACGGACGGTCTCGGGCGGGATGAATTGTCGCGACTGCTGTATGGCGCGCGGGTTTCGCTGACGGTCGGGCTTTGCGCCCCGGTGATCGGGATCGCGATCGGCGGCGCGCTGGGCTTGCTGGCCGGTTATTTTCGCGGCCGTTTCGAGCAGTTGGTGGTCGGCAGCATGGACGTGCTGTTGGCATTTCCGCCGCTGATTTTCGCGCTCGCGGTGACCGCCTATCTCGGCCAATCCCTTCTCAACCTCACCTGCATTCTCGGCGTGCTCGGCATTCCCGCCTTCATGCGGGTGGCGCGCGCGGCGACGCTGACCTTGGCGCGCCGCGAATTCGTGATCGCAGCCCAGGCGCTGGGAGCCACTCATGCCCGCATTCTCCTGCGCGAGCTGTTGCCCAACGTCTTCCTGCCGCTACTCGCGTTTTTCCTGCTCGGGGTTGCCGTCATCATCGTCGCCGAGGGCGCGTTGTCGTTCCTCGGTCTCGGCGTGCCGCCGCCGGCATCGAGTTGGGGCAGCATGATCGGGGAGGGGCGCGAGAGCCTGGAGATCGCGCCACGGCTCGCCTTCATTCCGGCGATCGCGATGTTTCTGACCGTGCTGTCCTTCAACCTGATCGGCGACACGCTGCGGGCGCTCACCGATCCGCGCCAGGGCATGCTGTGACCGAGCCCGCCCTGCTTTCCGTCGAAGCGGTCGCGGTCGACCTGCCGACCCCGCGCGGCAATCTGCGCGCGGTGGACCGCGTCGATCTCAGCATCGGCGCCGGCCGCACGCTCGGGATCGTCGGCGAATCCGGTTGCGGCAAGACCATGCTGTCGCGCGCCATCCTGCAATTGTTGCCGAAGAAGGCCAAACTCTCCGGCCGGGTGATGTTCGACGGGCAGGATCTGGTGCGGCTCGATCCGGAAGCCCTGCGCAAGCTGCGCGGCCGTTCGCTGGCGGTGGTGTTCCAGGATCCGATGACCTCGCTCAATCCGGTTCTGACCATCGGCACGCAATTGATCGAAACGTTGCAGGAGCATCTCGAGCTGGACGGCCCCGCGGCGCGGATCCGCAGCGCGGAATTGCTGGCCGCGGTCGGCATTCCCGCGCCAGAACAACGGCTCGCGCAATATCCGCACCAGCTTTCCGGCGGCATGCGGCAGCGGGTGGCGATCGCCGTCGCGCTGTCCTGCGAGCCGAAACTCCTGATCGCGGACGAGCCGACCACCGCGCTCGACGTCACCATCCAGGCCCAGATCCTCGATCTGTTGGCGCGCGAGCAGCGCCGCCGCCATATGGCGATGATCCTGATCACGCATGATCTCGGCGTGGTCGCCGGCCGTGCCGACGAAGTCGCGGTAATGTATGCCGGTCGCGTCGTGGAACAGGCGCCGACGTCGGCGTTGTTCAAGAACATGCACATGCCCTACACGGAGGCGTTGCTGGCGGCGATCCCGAAAATCGATGCCGCGCCGCATACGCCGTTGCCGGCGATTTCCGGACGGCCACCGGATCCGACGCGGCCCATGGAGGGCTGCTCGTTCTCGCCGCGTTGCCGGCATGCCGCGGGCCAGTGCTATCGCGAGAAGCCCGCGCTCGTGGCTGCCGAGACCCTTGATCATCGCTTTGCCTGCTTCCATCCGATCCAACTTGCCGCCGGCGCTTGCGCATGACGATGGACGGCCGACCATCGCCTACGCGCGATCCCCTGCTTAAGGTCGAGAACCTCGTCGTCGAATATTCCGTCGGCGGCCGGACGGTGCATGCGGTGTCCGGCGTCAGCCTGGAAGTGGCGCGCGGCGAGACGCTCGGTCTCGTCGGCGAGTCCGGCTGCGGCAAGTCGACGCTCGGCCGCGCCGTGCTGCAGCTGCGCCGGGCGCAATCGGGTCAGGTGCTGTTCGACGGCGAGGACCTCACGGCGATGCAGGGCGAGACCTTGCGGAAGATGCGCCGGCGCGTGCAGCTGATCTTTCAGGACCCGATTGCTTCCCTCAACCCGAGGCGTCGGATCGGCGATATCATTGCTGAGCCGCTGGTGATCGCCGGTGTCGACGATCCCAAGGAGCGCGAGAGGCTTGTCCATGAGGTGCTGACCGCGGTCGGGCTCGATCCCTCGCTGGTGATGGGGCGGCTGCCGCATGAATTCTCCGGCGGCCAGTGTCAGCGCATCTGCATTGCGCGCGCGCTGGTGCTCAATCCGGAATTCATCATCTGCGACGAGCCGGTTTCCGCGCTCGACGTTTCCATCCGCGCGCAGATCCTCAATCTGCTGGAGGATATGAAGTCGCGGTTCGGCCTGACGCTTCTCTTCATCGCCCATGATCTCGCGGTCGTGAAGGCGGTGAGCGACCGCGTCGCCGTGATGTATCTCGGCCGGCTGTGCGAGGTCGGACCCTCCGAACAGGTGTTCGCGCATCCCGCGCATCCCTATACGGCACTGCTGATCGAGGCGATCCCGGTGCCGGATCCGGACGTGCGCCCGGCCGAGAGCGTTGCCGTCGGCGAGCCGCCGTCGCCGCTGGCCCCGCCTTCGGGCTGCCGTTTCCGCACCCGTTGCCCGCGGGCGGACCGGCGCTGCAGCGAGGAGATGCCGGAACTTCGCGAAGTCGCGCCTAAGCAATTTGTCGCCTGCCATCATCCATTGATCGCAGGCGCCTAACGCTCTAACAACTGAGGGCGCAGGCACGGTATCGCCCGCCCAACAGCAGGAATAATCGATCGGAGAGCAGCGATGAAGAGTTTCAAGGTCACCGATTTCAACGCTCCCCTGCGGGAGGTGGACGAGCCGACCGCGCAACCGTCGGGGACGCAGGTGCTGATCCGTGTCAAAGCCGCCGGCGTCTGCCATAGCGACCTGCATATCTGGGAAGGCGGCTATGATCTCGGCCATGGCCGCAAGCCGCTGTCGCTCAAGGATCGCGGCGTGTCGCTGCCGCGCACCATGGGCCATGAGAGCGCGGGCGAAGTGCTGGCGTTCGGGCCCGATGTCAGGGATGCCGACAAGGGCGGCCTCAAGATCGGCGATATCGCTTTGGTCTATCCCTGGCTCGGCTGCGGCAAATGCGCGACCTGCCTCGGCGGCGACGAGAACATGTGCATCGTCAAGCCGAATGCGCTCGGCGTCTATTGTGACGGCGGCTATGCCGATCACATGACGGTGCCGCACCCGAAATATCTCATCGACCTGAAAGGCCTCAATCCCGTCACGGCCGCGCCCTACGCCTGTTCCGGGGTCACCACCTACAGCGCGCTGAAGAAGGTGGAGACGGATTTCAACACGCCGATCGTGATCTTCGGCGCCGGCGGCCTCGGCCTGATGGCGCTGTCGCTGCTGAAGGCGATGGGCGGCAAGGGCGCCATCGTCGTCGACATCGACGCCAGGAAGCGCGAGGCCGCGGAGAAGGCCGGCGCGCTCGCGACCGTCGACGGCAGCGCTTCGGACGCGCTGGAGCAGCTTGCTGCCAAGGCCGGCGGCCCGATCCGCGCGGTGATCGATCTCGTCGGCAACCCCAAGACCACGCAACTCGGGTTCGATTGCCTGACCAAGGGCGGCAAGCTCGTGATCGTCGGGCTGTTCGGCGGCGGCGCGACCTGGGCGCTGCCGCTGATCCCGATCAAGGCCATCACCATCCAGGGCAGCTATGTCGGTAATCTGCGCGAGACCAAGGAACTGCTCGATCTCGTGCGTTCGAAGAAGATCGCGCCGATCCCGGTGACGCCGATGCCGCTCGCCAAAGCCAACGAGGCGCTGGTCGATTTGCAGAAGGGCCGCCTCGTCGGTCGCGCCATACTGACGCCGTAGGTTCTCATCGTCATTGCCTGCGACAAACGCGAAGCGTCTGCGCAAGGGAGCGAAGCGACGAAGCAATCCATGCTTTCTTTGTGGCGCTATGGATTGCTTCGCTTCGGTTGCAATGACGGCTAACATTGTCCCATCTCGCTCAAGGAAAATCCCATGTCCGCCAATAACGCGCTCCACATCGCCGTGCTCGCCGGCGACGGTATCGGCCCCGAGGTGATGGCGCCGGCGCTCGAGGTGCTGCGCAAGATCGAGGCGAGCACCGATCTGAAATTTCGCTTCACCGACGCGCCGGCCGGCGCCAATCATTATCGCGAGACCGGCAAGTCGATGCCGGACTCGACCGTTCGGCTGTGCGAGGAGGCCGACGCCATCCTGCTCGGCGCCTGCGGGCTGCCCTCGGTGCGCTATCCCGACAACACCGAGATCATGCCGCAGGTCGAA
>Ga0075522_10000816_pt1 | contig 23087 bp, 20 predicted proteins | sample NGEPerA_FD_74796 | JGI IMG/M metagenome (GOLD analysis project Ga0075522, IMG submission 74796) | Arctic peat soil microbial communities from the Barrow Environmental Observatory site, Barrow, Alaska, USA - NGEE PermafrostL2-A | ecosystem: Environmental > Terrestrial > Soil > Wetlands > Peat ...
CGAGGCGAACGGCAAGACCTCGAGGAGATGGCCGGGAACCTCGTCGACAACGCGTGCAAATGGGCGGCCTCGCAGGTGTTCATCGAGGTGCTGGTGGACCCGCCGCGCGAACCCGGGTCCGGACCTCGGCTGCGGATCATCGTCGACGACGATGGGCGCGGATTGTCGGAAGCCGAGCGCGCGCAGGTCTCGCGCCGCGGCCAGCGGCTGGACGAGACCAAGCCGGGTTCGGGGCTGGGGCTATCGATCGTTGTCGATCTTGCGGCGCTTTACGGCGGCAGCCTGAAGCTCGGCAGCGCGCCGATCGGGGGTTTGCGGGCGGAACTGGAACTGCCAGGGGTGTGAGCCAGGTGCGTTTCGACACCGTGCCCTGGCGGCGCAGCGCGAATCCGGTCCTCATTTGGCGCTGCCGATTTCGTATTACTAACGACTTCTTAACGCCGCAGCTTTTATGATGAGGGGTGGGCGGTTTTGCCGTCCGCCACAACACAAGCATGCTTCCAGGCGTATGAGCCAGACATCGATCGAGCGGCTGAGGGATTACCTCGCGCAGCTTCCGCCGCAGTCGCAGGCGCTGCTGATGCGGGAGTTCGAGCGCGCCATCGAGCGCGGCGAAGACAGTTCGGTTGCCACCATTGTGCTCGAGCAACTGCGCAAGATCGTGCGTGGAGCCGAAGAGGAAGCCCGTCCCCGTACCGACGATCCGGCGCGGCTGTTGTTCCGTCCGCTCGAGCCGTTTCTGGTGGAAGGCAATGCCCCGGTGCGGCCCGGCCAGGTGCGCCGGTCGTCGCTGCTTCCGGTATGGCAATGGCTGAACCGTGACGGCGCGTCCGAACAGGCACGCGAATTCGAAACGTCATTGTCGGCGATGCGGGAAAACGGAAGTTCGCGGGATCTGGAGTTGGTCGTGCGCAAATTCCAGCGTGCCGCGGCCGATGCGATCCTTGAGATCACAACGCCGGACGGTGACAAGCAGCGTGCGTTGTCGCGCGTTGGTCATCCCGATGTGATCGAGGATCTCTTGCCGATCGGTTCGGTTTTGCACGCGCGCGAGGCGCTCGATACCTTCGGCAGCCGGCTGCCCAGTTTCCTGCGGGTGTTCGCGGATGCCCAGATCGCCTCGGTCACCACCCCGCTCGGCGCTCCCGCGCTGCAGACCCCGCAAGTGCTGCCGTTTGCGCTGTCCCTGATCATGCAGCGGCTCACCGCGTCATGGCAGATCATCCGCCTCGCCATCAAGATGGCGGCGTCCGACGACGAAATCCGTGTTGCCGCGACGCCTTATGGCGTAGCCGTCACCATCGTGCTGCATGACCTGTCCTGTCTCGCCGCAGCCTTGCGGATGGATATCAAGCGCGGTCATTTCGAAAACGTCCCCGAGCAGCTCAAGACCCTTCACGACGGCGTGCGGGGCCTGCGGACGGAACTCGATCTGCGCAACGATTCAACCTGGGGCAGGCAACTCGCATCGATCCGCGCCGATATTTCCAACGCCGTGCAATCGGAGATCGACAGCGTGCCCGGACGGGTCCGACGCATCCTGCGTCAGCGCGCCGACAAGGACATTCCCGTCGGCGCCAAGGTCGACGCCGGCGAGGTCGACGAGGCCGCCGCCCTGATCGATTTCGTCGCGGTGTGCCGCACCTACGCCGGCGAATTGGCGATCAACGAGGTCACGCTGCGGACCTATTCGGACCTGCAGCAATACGTCGAGCACTCCACGGAGTCGCTGGTGCAATCGCTGCGCGGCAGCGACGCCAAGGCCCGTGCCTACCGGCAAATGCAGGTCAACGCCGCGATCCGTTTCTGCGACGTCCTGTTCGGTCACGACTACGCGTCACTGATGAGCCGCGCGGCCGAAAACGCCGTCACGGGCGCGGTCAGCGGCGAGCGCAAGTCCTCTCGCGCCGGCTAGAAAAAGAGTATTAATCTAGTTTCACAATTTACAGTTGACCAAACTGGGGCGAAAACATACCGTTTCGGTATGAGCGCAGCCATCAATTTCGTCGAACTCGAAAATTACGTCGTCTCGGCAAAATATCGCAACCTCATGGTTCGGGCCAAGGTCGTGGTCGTCAACAAGAGCAGCGGCGAGCAATTGTCCGATGTCGTGATCACGATTTCGTCGCCGGCCCCCAACGGCTCGCTGCGGATTCGGCTGCCCGATTCGGTCAAGCCGGGAACCTATTATCTGAAAGCCCTGAACGGCCATGGCCAGGTGACGGCGGAAAGTGCCGCATTCGAAGTCGGTTGAAATTGCGATTTTGCCCGGCTTTTCGGGGTTTGTTTGCCATAGTTGCGAAACGGGAATTGTTATTTGCCGGCCTTGGCGCCGTTGGTGTAAAGCGGCGGATCGGTGCCCTCCCGTTGGCGCCGTCTGGTCGAAAGCGCCTTGATGATGACATTGTGGTTTTTGTTCGCGCTGATGACGGTCGCAGCGATCTTCGCCGTGCTGTGGCCGCTGGGCCGTGGCGGCCGGCCGCAGGGCGAAGGCAGCGAGGGCGCCGTCTACAGGGATCAACTCGCCGAAATTGACCGTGACGCCGCTACCGGGCTGATTGGCGCTGCCGAAGCGGGAGCTGCCCGCGTCGAAATCAGCCGCCGCCTTCTGGCCACGGTCGACCGCCCGCGCGATCGGCCCGATGCCACAAATCTCAAATGGCGCCGTGCCGCGGCCCTCGTGGCCCTGGTCGGAGTGCCCGTCCTGGCGGTGGCGGTCTATTTGCCGCTGGGCTCACCGCGGCTCGCCGATTTTCCGCTTGCCGAGCGCAGCCGCACGGCCGACGCCAGGCAACCGCTCGACAATCTGGTGGCCCAGGTCGAGCGGCACCTGGAAGAAAATCCGACCGATGGCCGCGGCTGGAGCGTGCTCGCCCCGGTACTGAGCCGGCTCGGGCGCTATGACGAAGCGGTGCGCGCCTACCACAATTCGATCACTTATGGCGGCGACACCGCCGACCGCCGGGCCGATCTCGGCGAGGCCATCGCCGCCGCCGCCGGTGGCGTCGTCACCGCGCAGGCCAAGGCCGAATTCGAGCGCGCCGTCGCGCTGGATGCCGACCAGGTCAAGGCAAGCTATTTCCTGGGGCTTGCGGCCGAGCAGGACGGCCGCGCCGCGGATGCCGCCTCGATCTGGCGCGCGATGCTCGCAAAGGCGCCGTCCAACGCGCCCTGGCGTCCGCTGGTTCACGAGGCATTGGCCCGGGTCGGCGGCGGTTCCTCTGCGCCGGCGCTGTCGGATGACACCATGGCCGCGGCCAAGGATATGACCGAGACCGACCGCAGCGCCATGATCCACGGCATGGTCGAGCGCCTGGCGGGCCGATTGAAGCAAAACGGCGACGACGTCGAGGGATGGTTGCGGCTGGTGCGGGCCTATATGGTGATGGGCGATCGCGACAAGGCCAAGAGCGCTCTCGACGAGGCCCGCCAGGCGGTCGCCAACGACGCCGAACGTTTGCGGCAATTGAACGAGGGCCTGAAGAATCTCGGGCTCGATGGATGAGCATGACAGCGGGAAAAATCGAACCGTTTCCGGATCGCCTCATGCGCGGCGACAGGGGCCGCGCATGACGCGAAAGCAGCGGCGTTTGACCATGATCGGCGGTTCGCTCGCGGTGCTCGCGGTCGCAGCCGCATTGGTGCTGAACGCGATGCGCGATTCGATCGTGTTCTTCTCGACGCCCGTGATGGTGGCGGAAAAGCATATTCCGCCGGGCCGCCGGTTCCGGCTGGGCGGCCTGGTGGAAAAGGGCTCGCTGGTGCACGGCGACAACCTTGCCGTAAGCTTCAAGGTATCCGACGGCGGCGCAACGCTGCCCGTCACCTATACGGGGCTTCTTCCAGACCTGTTTCGCGAGGGGCAGGGCGTGGTGGCCGAAGGCGCGCTCGATGCTTCCGGCGTATTCAAGGCCGACACCGTGCTCGCCAAGCATGACGAGACCTATATGCCGAAGGAAGTGGCCGACGCGCTGAAGAAACAAGGACACTGGAAGGACGATTACGGCAAGCCGGCCGATCGTGCCAAGCCGGCTGCAATTCAGGGAGCGGCGCGATGATCGCGGAAGCCGGACATTACGCCCTGGTACTGGCATTGGCGCTGGCGCTGATCCAGTCAACGCTGCCGATCCTCGGCGCGCGGCTGCGCGACCCCGCTCTGATGAATGTCGCGCGTTCCGCCGCGCTGGCGCAATTGCTGTTCGTGGCGGCGTCGTTCGCGGCGCTCGTCACGCTACACGTCACCTCGGATTTCTCCGTCGTCAACGTGTTCGAGAATTCGCATTCGCTGAAACCGATGATCTACAAGGTCACCGGCGTTTGGGGCAACCATGAAGGCTCGATGCTGTTGTGGGTGTCGATCCTGGCGTTGTTCGGCGGCCTCGTTGCCGCCTTCGGCAATAATCTGCCATTGTCGCTGCGCGCCCATGTACTGGCGGTGCAGGCCTGGATTGCCAGTGCGTTCTATCTGTTCATCCTGATCACCTCGAACCCGTTCCTGCGCATCGCCAATCCACCGATCGAGGGCCGCGATCTCAACCCAGTGCTGCAGGATATCGGGCTCGCGGTGCATCCGCCGATGCTCTATCTCGGTTATGTCGGTTTCTCGATTTCATTCTCCTTCGCCATCGCCGCGCTGATCGAGGGGCGGATCGATGCGGCATGGGCGCGCTGGGTGCGGCCCTGGACGCTGATGGCGTGGATATTCCTCACACTCGGCATCGCGATGGGTTCGTACTGGGCCTATTACGAGCTCGGCTGGGGCGGCTGGTGGTTCTGGGATCCGGTCGAGAATGCATCGCTGATGCCCTGGCTTGCCGGCACTGCGCTGCTGCATTCCCTGGTGGTGATGGAAAAGCGCAATGCGCTCAAGGTCTGGACCATCCTGCTTTCGATTCTGGCGTTCTCGCTGTCGCTGCTCGGCACCTTCCTGGTGCGCTCGGGCGTGCTGACGTCAGTGCACGCGTTCGCCACTGATCCCAGGCGTGGCGTATTCATCCTGTTGATCCTCTGCATCTTCATCGGCGGCAGCCTTGCGCTCTACGCCTGGCGCGCCTCCGGGCTGAAGCAGGGTGGCCTGTTCGCGCCGATCTCGCGTGAAGGCGCGCTGGTGCTGAACAATCTGTTGTTGACCACCGCATGCGCCACGGTGCTCACGGGAACGCTGTATCCGCTGGCGCTGGAAGTTTTGACGGGTGACAAGATCTCGGTCGGGGCGCCATTCTTCAACCTGACCTTCGGACCGCTGTTCGTGCCGCTATTGGTCGCAGTGCCGTTCGGGCCGCTACTCGCCTGGAAGCGCGGCGACCTGCTCGGCGCGGCGCAACGGCTGATCGCGGCCGGCGTGGCGGCGCTGGTCGCGATGGCGGTAGTGTGGGCATGGACCACCGGCGGCAGCGCGTTCGCGCCGCTTGCAATCGGGCTCGGCATCTTCGTGATCGCCGGCGCGGTCAGCGACCTTGCCGAGCGCATAGGCTTGTTCCGCGTACCGCCGGCAACTACCTTGCGCCGCGCGCGAGGATTGCCGCGCTCGAATTGGGGAACGGCGTTCGCGCATGCCGGCGTAGGCATCGCCCTGATCGGGATTGTCTGCGAAACCACGTGGAACAGCGAATACATCGGCATGATGAGGGCCGGCGACAGCGCCAAGATCGCGGGCTACGACCTGGAGCTCGAGGGCCTGAGAGAACGGCAGGGCCCTAATTATCGCGAGCGGGTGGCGCAATTCGCGGTCAGCCTCGACGGCGAGCGGCTCAGCCAGATGACGCCGTCGAAGCGCAATTTCACCACGCGCGGGGGAATGTCGACCACGGAAGCGGCATTGCTGACGCGGGGCGTCAGCCAGCTTTACATCTCGCTTGGCGATCCCGCGCCCGATGGGTCGATCGCGGTGCGGATCTACTACAAGCCGATGGTGCTGCTGATCTGGTTCGGTCCGATCCTGATGGCGCTTGGCGGCATGCTGTCGCTGTCGGACCGCCGGCTGCGCGTCGGTGCGCCAAAACCGGCGCGGGCGATGCGCGGATTTCAGGCGGCGGAGTAATCCATTGAAGAAAATTCTCGCCTTCCTTTTCGCCGTCGCGGTGATCGCGGGATCGTCGGCTGCCTATGCCGTGCAGCCTGACGAGATCATGGCCGATCCGGCCAAGGAGGCGAGGGCGCGGGCGCTGTCGCAGCAGTTGCGCTGCATGGTTTGCCAGAACCAGTCGATCGACGATTCCGAAGCGCCTTTGGCGCGCGATCTGCGCTTGCTGGTGCGTGAGCGGATAGCGGCCGGCGACAGCGATTCCCAGGTGATTGATTTTCTCGTCGCGCGCTACGGCGAGTTTGTGCTGCTCAAGCCGCGGCTCGAGCGGCAAACCTTGCTGCTGTGGCTGTTGGCGCCTTTGGTGCTGGCCGGAGGCGGGCTCGCGCTGTGGCTGACCGGCCGGCGGCGCGCCAGATCGGTTGCGGCCGAAGCGCCCTTCAAACTGACCATGGAAGAGGAAGCCCGGCTGGAGCGGCTGATGGCCGCGGAACCTTCGCCGGACCGGCCGGCCTAGAGCTCGGTTTCGATGGAATCGAAACGAGGCCCTAGATTCTTGTTTTGACGCGTTTTCTTCGCGCGAACCGGTAACCGCTTCGCTCGAAAACGCTCTGGCCTGCGTTAAACTGCCGCATTCATTCAGGCCTTCATTACAAAAGTTTAATTCCGCCGCCAGCGCGCTGTAAGGCGGAAATACCCATGTTTGCGTTGTAGAGGTGTGCGCTCCCTGCACCGTCGATTTTCAGGCCCTGGAGATTATTGAATGAACGACCGTCCGACCGATCTTTCGTCCCGCCCGCCGTTACAGCCACCCCACCATTCGTTGTTCTCCGCGCGCAAATTCGCGCTGATGGCCTCCGTGATCGCCGGCCTCGGTGTCGCGGTCTACGGCTTTGACCCCTCGCACGGCCCGATCGATCTCTTCAGCAGCCCCGCGCAGGCGCAAGTCAACAACGAAGTCAGCAAGGTCGAGAAGCCGGTCGGCTTCGCCGATATCGTCGAGCGCGTCAAACCTTCGGTGATCTCGGTGAAGGTCAACATCAACGAGAAGGTCGCGAAAGACGACGGCAACAATAACGACGACTCTTCACCGTTCCCGCCGGGCTCGCCAATGGAGCGCTTCTTCCGCCGCTTCGGTGGACCCGATGGCTTGCCGCCGGGTCTGCGCGGCGCTCCGCACGGACGCGGCATGGTGACCGGTCAGGGCTCCGGCTTTTTCATTTCCGCTGACGGTTTCGCCGTCACCAACAACCATGTGGTCGACAGCGCCGACAAGGTCGAGGTCACTACCGACGACGGCAAGATCTACAAGGCGAAGGTGATTGGCACCGATGCACGGACCGATCTCGCGCTGATCAAGGTCGAAGGCGGTTCGAATTTCCCGTTCGCCAAGCTCTCCGACGGCAAGCCACGGATCGGCGACTGGGTGCTGGCGGTGGGCAACCCCTTCGGCCTCGGCGGCACGGTGACGGCCGGCATCGTCTCGGCCCGGGGCCGCGACATCGGCAACGGTCCCTATGATGATTTCATCCAGATCGACGCGCCCGTGAACAAGGGCAATTCGGGTGGTCCGGCCTTCAACACCGAAGGCGAGGTGATGGGTGTCAACACCGCGATTTATTCGCCGTCCGGCGGTAGCGTCGGCATCGCGTTCTCTATTCCCGCATCGACCGTGAAGAATGTGGTCGCTCAGCTCAAGGACAAAGGCTCCGTCAGCCGCGGCTGGATCGGCGTCCAGATTCAGCCCGTCACGCCCGACATCGCCGACAGCCTCGGCCTGAAGAAGGCGGAAGGCGCGCTGGTGGCGGAACCGCAAGCCAACGGGCCGGCGGCCAAGGCCGGCATCGAATCCGGCGACGTCATCACCAAGGTGAACGGCGAGACGGTCAAGGACGCGCGCGAGCTCGCCCGTACCATCGGCGGTTTTGCGCCCGGCGCCGCGGTAAAACTCGATGTGCTGCACAAGGGCCAGGACAAGGTCGTCAACCTGACCCTCGGACAGCTGCCGAACACGATGGAAGCCAAGGCCGATAACGACAACGGCGATAACGGCTCGGCGAGCCGTGGCACCGACGTACCCAAGCTCGGTCTGACGCTTGCCCCTGCCAACAGCGTCGCCGGCGCCGGCAAGGAGGGGGTCGTGGTGACCGAGGTCGATCCCAAGGGTGCGGCGGCGGAGCGTTTCAAGGAGGGCGACGTCATTCTCGAAGTTGCCGGAAAGAGCGTTACCAACGCGGGCGATGTGCGCGAGGCGATCAATACCGCGCGCTCCGACAACAAGAACAGCGTTTTGATGCGGGTCAAGAGCGGCGGTTCAACGCACTTCGTTGCGGTGCCGCTGGCGAAGGGCTGACGCAGGATGATCAGAGATGGAGGGTGTCGCCGGCAAAGTCGCCCCCGCCGACGGCTCTTTCCGGGGGGCGGGTCAAAGGCCCGCTCCCCATAACTACCTTCCGGTGGAATTATGCCCCCCTCCGTCGGAAGGTTCAAAGGGCGGTGAGGTCCCCCAGCTTCACCGCCCGCTTTTTTGCCGAGCGGCGGCGGCTCGCCTTGCTTGAGCCTGCCGACCGCGCCATGGTGATGGAAGGCTGGCCCACTTGACGACCGTAACCGACCAACAGATGCGCCTCTTGATCATCGAAGATGACCGCGAATCCGCCGATTATCTGGCGAAGGCGTTTCGCGAAGTCGGATACGTCGCCGACCTCGCCGGTGACGGCGAGGAGGGCCTGGCGCTCGCCGAAAGCGGCGACTACGACGTGCTGGTTGTCGACCGTATGCTGCCGAAGCGCGACGGCCTGTCGCTGATTGGTTCGCTGCGCGACAAGGGCAATCGCACGCCGGTTCTCATCCTCTCCGCGCTCGGGCAGGTTGATGACCGCATCAAGGGACTGCGCGCCGGCGGCGACGATTATCTGCCGAAACCCTATGCATTCGCCGAACTGCTGGCGCGCGTCGAGGTGCTATCGCGCCGCCATGGTGGCCCGGCGGAGGAAACCACCTATCGCGTCGGCGACCTCGAACTGGACCGGCTTTCGCATCGGGTCGCGCGCGGCAAGGACGAATTGACGCTGCAACCGCGCGAATTCCGGCTTCTGGAATACCTGATGAAGCACGCCGGCCAGGTAGTGACGCGGACCATGTTATTGGAAAATGTCTGGGATTATCATTTCGATCCGCAGACCAATGTCATCGATGTGCATATTTCGCGGCTGCGCTCCAAGATCGACAAGGGATTCGAGCGGCCGCTGCTGCATACCATTCGGGGCGCGGGGTACATGATTCGTGACGGCATTCGGTAGTAAAGCTGGTTTCTGAAGGAGGCGTTTCCGAACGTTCGTGGTGTCGTGGACCCCCAACTCGGCCTCGCTGATTTAAGACGGAAAGTCGAACTTGAAATCGACGAGTATGTCGATGACGACAAAAAGAGAAAGCGTTGTGTTGCGGGCGCTGACGCGAGAGGAGCCATTTGCTCTTTTTTGCCTGACGCGCAGAAATTTAGGCTCGTCATGAAAAAGGACTGCGATCTGATCAGCTTTGGTGTCGATGGTGACGCAGTTGGCTGTTTTTTGCACGCTAGGCCGATGCCGATTTCGGCTTTACACCTCGTTTTGTCGCGCGCGAGTGCGAACGTTTCTTGTCGTTTGAGCTTCTGAAGATTTCTCGCATTTTCACCCGCCGCTTTTTCGCAAGCTTATCCGGTCTGGCTATGACCAGATCGTCCAGGGAAATCGCCAATACCCTCGCTATGGCGGCAAGCGTCCGTACGTCGCCTGTCTTTGTTCCGCTCTCGATCTGGGAAACAAAACCTTGGACGACGCCGACCGATTTCGACAATGCTTTTTGAGTCATGCCGCGATGCTTGCGCCAGAATGCCAACGGCGTTTTGGCATCAAGCAATTGGTTCGCCTGTTCGCTGCTCAGCAGCGTCTCGGTACCACTCTCGATATCGGCGAGGATACGGTCGGCGTGTGCCGCGTCCGCGGTGTCCTCATCGCGCCGTCCGGCAGTCAAGGCGTCGAACTCGGAGCGCGACAGGATCACAATATCGTCGCCTTGCGGTGTCTTCGTCATGACGGGCATATGCCGCTCTCCTATTCGTAAATTTCGCCGCGGGGACCTAAGTCCAGAACGGTGATGGTCGTGTCGGTCTCGGTGAACAGCACGCGGAAGCCCCCGACACGAAGCCGCTTTGCGCTGCTTCCGCCAAGCTGGATGACATTGTTCGCAAGTGCCGCGGGGTTCGTCGCATATTGCTCAATCTTCGCGCGGATCTGCTTCGCGCGATTTTTGTAAGCCTGAAGACTTCGAAGCGCGACTTTGGTGTACAAAACCGCTTTCATGGATCAAATATACCTATTAGAGATATTGATGTCTATATGCAATTTCTAAAAGAGATATAACGGTCTTGCCGCGCTCCGGTCATTGGGTTCATGAACGCTTTGTCACTTCTGACGCGCCGACGCCCCATGATAATGTCCATGACTGTTTTTTGAAGGGTGACTTGCTCCGTGACGGCATTCGGTAAGCTGATCCGAACCACGGCGTTCCGGTTGACGCTGGTCTATCTGCTTTTGTTTGCCCTGTTTGCGGCGTCGCTGCTCGGCTATTTCGCCTGGAACACGCGCCGGCTGATCACCGAACAGATCGCTACCACCGTGAATGCGGAAACTGGCGAACTCAGCGATATCTTCGGACGCCGCGGCCTGCGCGGCCTCGTTTTCAACATTGAGAACCGGGCGCTGCGGCCCGGCGCCAATCTCTACCTCGTGACCACACCGAACGGACAGGCCATTGCCGGCAATGTCGGCTCGCTCGCGCCGGGGGTTATGGCGACTACGGGCTGGTCGGAGACCGCCTACCGCCGGCTCGACGAGCAGGAAACGGCCGACCACCGCGCGGTGGTGCGCGTTACCGAATTGCCCGGCGGATTCCGCCTGTTGATCGGGCGCGATCTGGAGGAGCGCCGACGGCTGTTCGGCATCGTCGCCAAGGCCGCGCAATGGTCGGTGCTGATCGTTGTGGTGCTCGGCCTCGCCGGCGGCATCTTCGTCGCGCGTCGGGTGTTGCGGCGGATCGACGCCATGACCGGCACTACCCAGCGCATCATGGCGGGGGACCTCAGCGGACGTTTGCCGGTCGGTCGCAGCGGCGACGAACTCGATCGCCTCGCGGAAAATCTCAACGCCATGCTGGAACGCATCGAAGCCCTGATGATGGGGCTGAAGGAGGTTTCCGACAATATCGCCCACGATCTGAAGACGCCGCTGACGCGCTTGCGCAATCGTGCCGAGGACGCTCTGGCAAAATCCGGCAGCGAGGCGGAATACCGCAACGCCCTTGAGCGCACGATCGAGGAATCCGACGGGTTAATCCGCACCTTTAATGCGCTCTTGATGATCGCGCGCGCCGAGTCCGGGCAGGCGCGCGGCAACATGGACGACTTCGACGCGGCCGATGTCGCCAACGGCATTCATGAGCTTTATGAACCACTGGCGGAGGAGGACGGCATGACCCTTCACGTGAAGTCCGCGCCGACGCCACTTCACGGCAACCGCGAACTGATCAGCCAGGCGCTGGCCAATCTGGTCGAGAACGCCATCAAATATGGCAAGCCCGTCGCGGCGGCGCAGCCGCTTAGCGCCGGCGCCAGCCCGGAAAACCGGGAAATCCTGATCGAGGCGCGGCGCGATGGCGACACCGTGCTGCTCAGTGTCACCGACCACGGACCGGGAATTCCTGAAGGCGATCGCAAACATGCGGTGGAGCGGTTCGTGCGGCTCGAGGCAAGCCGTACCCAGCCCGGTTCCGGCCTCGGCCTCAGCCTCGCCTCGGCGGTGGCGACCTTGCACCACGGCGAACTGCGACTTGGCGACGCACATCCGGGCTTGACCGCGACTTTGGCGATACCGGCTCAAGTGGGAACCAGCGACAGGCTTGGCAGCGACAGGCTTGGCAGTGACAGGCTTGGCAGTGACAGGCCTGGCAGCGACAGGCTTGCGGCTCAAACGCAGGATGTGTCACAGAAGGGGGCATGAACTCATCCGCTGACGGCGGCGCGGACCAACATGGTCTGGCCGCGCGGTTCGTGGACGGCCCGCATGTGTCCGCTCCCGATCAAGCCGAGCAACGCCTGATAGACTGGCTGACCGAGCTGCCGCCTCTGGAGGCGGGCGGGCTCGGCGAACTGCTCGGTCGGTTTCCCCGCGCCCGGACCATTCTGCTCGGCATCGCCGAAGCCTCGCCCTATTTGTTCGATCTGGTGCGCGCCGATGCTGGCCGCCTGCATCGCCTGCTCGCATGCGACCCGCAAACCCATCTCGCCGGATTGATCGACGACGCCGGACGCGCGGTCCCGATTGCCGCGAGCGAAGCCGATGCCATGCGGCTGCTGCGCCGGATGAAATCGGAGGCCGCGCTGTTGATCGCGCTGTGCGATATCGGCGGCGTGTGGCCGGTGATGCAGGTCACGGCGGCGCTGACCGATCTCGCGGTCGCGGCCGTCCAGGCGGCGCTGCGCTTCGTGCTGCGGCAGGAAGCCGTGCGCGTACGATTGTTGCCGGCGAACCTCGATACGCCGGAAGTGGATAGCGGCCTGATCGTGCTCGCAATGGGTAAGATGGGCGCGGGTGAGCTGAATTATTCCAGCGACATCGACCTGATCGCGTTTTTCGATCCCAAGGCGCCGACGCTCGCTCCCGGTATCGAACCGCAGCCGTTTTTCGTGCGCGTCACGCAAGGCTTCGCACGGCTATTGCAACAGCGCAGCGGCGACGGCTATGTGTTTCGCGTCGATCTGCGGTTGCGGCCGGATCCGGCCTCGACGCCGGTGGCGATCTCGATCGACTCGGCGCTGAATTATTACGAGCGGGAAGGGCGGACCTGGGAGCGCGCCGCCATGATCAAGGCGCGGCCATGCGCCGGCGACATGAAAGCGGGCGAGGCGTTGATGGCGGACATCGCGCCCTTTGTCTGGCGCAAACACCTCGATTTCGCCGCGCTTGCCGACGTCCACGACATGAAACGGCAGATGCAGACCTATCGGGGTCAGAGCGAGATCGCGGTCGAGGGTCACAATGTCAAAGTCGGTCGCGGTGGCATCCGCGAAATCGAATTTTTCGCGCAGACCCAGCAATTGATCGCCGGCGGCCGGCATCCGGAATTGCGGGTGCGGCCGACGCTGGAGGCGCTGCAGATGCTGGCCTCGAGCAACTGGATCACCATCACCGCGCGCGACGAGTTGACGAAAGCCTATGAGTTCCTGCGGCGGGTCGAACACCGCTTGCAGATGGTCGCGGACGAGCAGACCCATTCGCTGCCCGACGAGGCCGAGGCGGTGAAGCGCTTTGCATGTTTCTTCGGCTATGCGGGCCGCGCGGCGTTCGCGAGCGACCTGCTCGGCCATCTCAAGGTCGTGCAGGGCCACTACGAAAAGCTGTTCGAGGGCGATCCGACAGGCACGGCAAGATTGCCGGCGGTGGATTTTGGCGCTGGGCCTGACGATCCGCGCCTGCTCGAACATCTCCTGGCACTCGGCTTCAAAAAGCCGGCGATGGTGGCAGAGACCGTGCGGCAATGGATGGCAGGCGAGTATCGCGTGTTCAGGACGGAGATGACGCGGAACGCCTTCGTGGAGTTCCTGCCCGCACTGATCGACGGGCTGGCGCATGCTGAAGAGCCCGATGGAGCGGTAACGGCCTTCGACCGCTTCCTCGCGGCGTTGCAACGCGGCGGACGGCTGATCTCCCTGCTCAGCCAGAATCGCGATCTGGTCGCGCTTGCGGCGCTGATCCTCGGCGCGGCGCCGCGGCTCGGCGACATGCTGGCGCGCCAGCCGCAGATCATGGACGGCCTGATTGATCCGCGCTTTTTTGGCGCGATGCCGGACCAGCGCGAATTGTCCACGCGGCTTGCGGCGACGTTGGCCGACGCCAATTCCTACGAGGAGTTCCTCGATCGCCTGAGGCTGTTCGGCCAGGAGAGCCTGTTTTTGATCGGCACGCGGATTCTGTCCGGCACAGTCTCTGCCCAGCAGGCCAGTACGGCCTTTGCCGACGTCGCCGAAGGCATCGTCGATACCGTGCATGATCTCGTGACCGGGCTTTTCGCGGCCCAGCACGGCCACATCCGGGGACAGCAGAGCGCGATCATCGCGATGGGCCGGCTCGGCGGCCGCGAAATGACGGCGTCTTCCGATCTCGACCTCATCCTGCTCTACGATTTCGACGCCGAACAGCCCGATTCCGACGGGCCGCGATCGCTGCACGGCGCGCAATATTTCGCGCGCTTTACCCAACGGCTGATCAGCGCCTTCACGACGCGGACCAATTATGGCGTGCTCTACGACATCGACATGCGGCTGCGTCCCTCGGGGCGGTCAGGGCCGCTGGCTTCACACGTCAACTCGTTCGCCGACTATCAGGAGCGCGAGGCATGGACCTGGGAACATATGGCACTGACCCGGGCGCGGGTGATCTCGGGTCCACCGGTATTCCGCCGCCGGATCGAAAGCCTGATCCGCGAGGTGTTGACCCGGCACCGCGATGCGCAGGGGGTTGCCTCTGATGTGGCTGACATGCGCCGCGCCATTGCGCTGGAAAAGGGCGAAAACGACGTCTGGGATCTGAAATATGCTGCCGGCGGCATGCTCGATATCGATTTCATCGCCCAGTATTTGCAGCTCGTCCACGCCGCCGACAAACCGGATATCCTCGACGTCTCCACGCTGCAGGTGCTCGATCGCGCGAGCCGGCTCGGCGTGCTGCCGCAAGCCGCTGCCGAAATCCTGCGCTCGGCGGCGCATCTTTATCATGACCTGACGCAGATCCTGCGGCTCTGCGTCAGCGAACGGTTCAAGCCGGAAAGCGCGGGCGAGGACCTGCAGCGCATCCTGGCGCGCGCCGGCGACACGCCGGATTTTTCTTCGCTGGTGGCGCGCGTCAGGGAAACCGAAAGCGAGGTGCGGCGGGTGTTTCGCGAAATCGTTGAGGGGCAGGCTTGAGCCGCCGCCGCTGGCTTGCACCGCCGTGAACCGTCCGGCCGCGATCCCCCATTTACGCTTCAATGGAGGTCGGATAGGCTGTTGCCGTCCTCGTGAGCCATGCGTCCTTGATGTTTCCGCGAACTGAGGGTCGGCCATGCAGCCAGTGAACGAAGCCTCTTTCGAGACCGTTTTGGGCGGGCGCGTCGATGAGATGCTCGAAGCCTGCACGCGATGCGGCAAATGCGTCGAGGTCTGTCCGAGCGTGAAACCCGCCGGGATCGCGGATGCGAAGCCTGAAGAGATCATCTCGGGCGTGCTCGATCTGGTTCGCAGCGGCGAGGGGCCCGAGGCGTCGCGCAAATGGGCGGTGTCCTGCATGCTGAGCGGGGAATGCATCAAGGCGTGCGACTACAATGTCAATCCGCGCTTCCTGCTGGCAATGGCGCGGCTTGGCATGACGAAGGCCGCTAGCCCGGCGCCTGCGCGACGCCGGCAGGGCGTGGAAAAATACCGCGAGATGGGCCGCGACGTCTCGGTGCTCTCGCAGCTGCAGCTCGATGGCGAGGTGCTGGAGCGGCTCGGCCAGAAATCGGCGTCGGCGGCGACGCGTTCCGAGGTGCCCGACTTCGTGTTCTATACCGGCTGCAATGTGCTGAAGACGCCGCATATCGCGCTGCTTGCTCTCGACATCATGGATGCGCTCGGCATTTCCTACCAGGTGATGGGCGGGCCGAGCCATTGTTGCGGCGTCATGCAGCTGCGCACCGGCGACGTCGAGATGTCCGGGCGGATGGGCTCGAACTCGATTGCGAAGCTGTCGCAGTCGAAGTCGGGCGAAGTAATTTCCTGGTGCCCGAGTTGTTATGTCCAGTTCACGGAGACCACGCTACCCACGCTCGAACGGCAACAGGGCGCGCGGCCGTTCGAGATGACGCCCTTCATGCGGTTTCTGCACGGGCGCCTGCCTCAGTTGAAACCGCATTTGCGGCGGCCGGTCGAGATGCGCGTCGCGCTGCACCGGCATCCCGGTATCGCCGGCGTCGTGGAGGCCGCCGTCGAGCTATTGACGGCGATCCCCGGCCTCGATCTGGTCGACCTCAAGCAACCCGCCGTCGGCCTGCAGAGCTTCAGTATGGCCGCGCTTCCCGCGTTCAAGCGCGAGTTGCAGTTGAACGAGCTGCAGGCGGCAAGTGAAGCCGGGATCGACGCACTGGTTGCGGTCTATCATTCCGATCACCGGGAACTTTGCGCGCACGAGCGGGACTGGCCGTTCCGCATCGTCAACATCCTCGATGTGATCGGCGAGAGCATGGGGCTGTCCCGGCACGATCGCTTCAAGGAGCTCAAGATCATGCAGGATGCCGACCAGATCGTGGCCGAATGCCGCGACCTGATCGCCCGGCACTCGCTCGACGAGTCGGTTGCCCGCGACGTCGTCGTCAAGACGCTGCTGGGCGACCAGCCGCTTCCGCTGAGGGGTGCTGGTAAAGCAGCGACTGGCGTTCCGCTTTAGGAGGCGTATTCCGCCAACGAGGCGCCGCTATTATCGCACCATTCCCGCCAGTATCGTTGCCATCTTTCTGTTTCCTTCGACGCTCAAATGCAGTTTATCCTGCAGCGCCATGCCTGGTTGCTTCAGTACCGAGATGTAGATTCCCATGGCATCGATGATCCGGATGCCCCGCGCACTTATCTTGCGCTTGATCGCTGCTATATTGGCGGCCGCGCCGGCGGAACCGGCGGCAAGCTTATGGGCGTCATTGAAGCCATTGATGGTCAGGATAACGATCCTGGTGCCATCGGGGACGGCGCTATCGACGCGCGCCAGTTCGGCTGCCGTGGTTTCCCCGTTCACCCCGGCGTTGATGACGTGGACCTGAGAGCCTCGCGTCCGCAACAGGCTCTCCAGCACGGCCGACCACATTTCATTCGCCGCCACGTAGCCATGGGCTGCGCTATGGCCGAGCGCCACAATTTGCGCCGCAGCGGGCCCAGTGGAGACGAGAAAGGCGCTGCCAAGTAACAGCGGCAAGGCACGGATGTTTAAGCGCCTCATATTGGTCCCTTCGCGTTGATGTTCGCGCTTACTGTGACGGCGCGACGGCGTCGATTTGCATGATCCCGTATCGGTCGAACAACTGGATCCGATCGCCGTTGACGACCGGGATGTAGCAGCGGCGCTGTGCGCCGGCAATGCACAGCCGATCTTCGGCGACGGACCATGTTCCGGGCGCCGGTCCAAGAGCATTGTCCCAGTGCAGATAAGTGATCTTGCCCTCGGGCTCGAACCGTATGGTGCAGGGACCGTCCTTCAGTCTGGCGCCGTAACTGATGGTCTTGCCCTTGAATTCTGTCACCAGCCCTTCGCCCTTCAACTGCTGCCCCTTTGCCGCGGCGAGCGATGCATCGGGACCGGGATCATAGCCCTCGGCCTTCAGGATCAGCCAGAACAGCCTGGCAATGCTGCGTGATGAAGGTTCGAGATGCGGCGTGTCGCGGTCGACGCGATGCACCACGACGAGGTCAAGCGAGGGCACCACCAGGGCATATTGTCCGCCGGCGCCTTCGGCGAGGAAGTTGCCCTCGGGTAACGTAACGGTCGGTGCGATAGCGCCACCGAGAAAGTCGACCCACCAGAGATAACCGTAGCCCGGACCAAAGCCCGACCTCGAATAGGCGTGCGTGCTCTCCTGCACCCATTGCTGCGGCACGATCTGTCGGCCGGCCCAATTGCCCAGGTGCAAATAGAGCAGTGCAAAGCGCGCCAGGTCGCGCGCGCTCATGCGGATCGGATAGGCCGGATGGATCGAGGCCTAGCCTCGAAAGTAGACGCCATCCTGCGGCCGGTAGTCCTGCATGCCGATCGGCCTGGCGATCTGCCGGTAGAATGCACCGAAGATGTCGGTGCCGGTCGCATGCTGGTAGATCGTGCCGAGCGCGTTGAAGTCCCAATTATTGTAATACCAGAAGGTGCCGGGTGCGTGGCTGCCGCGCGGCGGTCTGGCCTTGGCCATCCCAGGTGTTTCATAGAGCCCGCGTGATAGACGCCGGATCGGGCTTCCAGGAGCTCGCGCACCGTCGCGCCCTTCTCGATGTCGGTCAGGCTCGGTGGGCTATCGTCGATGCCGAGTTCCCCAAGCGTCTATCGAGATTGATGAGATGTTCGGACGCCGCGATGCCGATCAGGGCGCTGAGCAGGCTTTTGCGGACGGATGCGAGTTCCATCGGTGTGGCCGTATCGCCCCATTCGGCGACCACCTTGCCGTGCTGAACGATGATGACGGCGCTGGAACGGATCTGCTCCGAAAAGGCCCGGGCTTGCGCCAGCCCCGTTTCCGACCAGCCCGATGTCGTGGCATGCACCCATTCCGCTCCGGGAAATCCATCTTCGGCGCTGACCGTGCTGAACGGGGCCAGAGCGCACAACAGGATGAAGCCGAAAATGAATTGGCGAACAGGCATGGAATCCGCGCGGGCAGGGCTTGCCACGATATCATAGCCTTCAACCACGCCATGCCAAGCAAAACCCGTCTCGGCGGCCGGCCGGGGTCGAAGCCAGCGCAATCCTCGGCGCGGTTGGCGCAGACGCTCGGCGTATCGGACGCCGTGCGCATCATTCCCATCGTCGACCCAACCGTCCGCTATAGCGTCGGCCTCGCAGTCCCGCAGCGCGATCCGCTGACGCCGATGATCGCAGCCTTGGCGCAGACTGCGCGCGAAGTCGCGCCGACGCTGGAACCTTGAACGGTGAATTCGGGATTTACTAGGCCGCTGCGGAAATCTTCGTTCGCACCTTGCCCGGGTCGCGCGGCAGCGAAACGAGGACCACGGTGCCGGTCCCGAGCTTTGAGCGCAGCCGCATCGATCCGCCGTGCAGATTGGTCAGTGACCGCGCGATCGCAAGCCCCAGGCCCGAGCCGTGATAGGTCTTGGTGAGCTGGCTCTCGACCTGCTCGAACGGCCGGCCGAGCCGCGCCAGCGATTGCGGTGCGATACCGATGCCGGTGTCGGCGATCATCAGCTGGATCGTATCTGAAAATTCGCGGCTGCGGACCACCACCTTGCCGCCATCGGGCGTGAATTTGACGGCGTTGGACAACAGGTTGACGACGATCTGCTTGATGGCGCGGCGATCGGCCACCACTGGAATGTCGCCCTCGATATCAGCGTTCAGCACGAGGTGCTTGTCCTCGGCGCGGCCGGAGACCACGCGCAGCGATTCGGCGAGCGTCTTCGACAGGTCGAGCGTTTCCATGTCGAGCTTCATCCGCCCGGCTTCGATCTTTGACATGTCGAGGATGTCGTTGATGACTTCCAGGAGATAGTGACCGCTGGTCAGGATGTCGTGGCAATATTCCTGGTATTTTTCCGATCCCAGCGTGCCGAACATGCCGCTTTCCATGATCTCGGAAAATCCGATGATGGCATTGAGCGGCGTGCGCAGTTCGTGGCTCATATTGGCGAGGAATTTCGATTTGGTCTGGTTGGCTTCCTCGGCGCGGTTTTTTTCCTCCGAATATTTCCGGGCGAGGTCGGCCATCTCGATTGCCTGCCGCTCCAACTCGGCCTGCGAGCGCTTGAGGTCGATCACGGTGGCGCGCAGGCGCAGGTCGTTGTCGACGAGTTTCTGTTCGTGCTGCTTGATCCGGGTGATGTCGGTACCGACCGAGACGTAGCCGCCATCCTTGGTGCGGCGCTCGCTGATGTGCAGCCATTTGCCGTCATCGAGTTGCGCCTCGAAGGTGCGCGCGCCGGGCGTCTGGACTCCGGCCTCCTGCAGCCTTGTGCGCACCTCCGGCATGCTGCCGACCTCGATCACGGTTTCATAGGAGGTGCCGGGCGTCACCGCCGAATCGGGCAGCCGGTGCAGGCGCTGGAAATGCGAATTGCAGAGCACCAGGCGGTCACCGGCGTCCCACAGCACGAAGGCCTCCGGAATGGTCTCGATCGCGTCGCGCAGCCGCAGATCGGCTTCCACCGTCTTCTCGGCGAGGCTCTTCTGCTCGGTGATGTCGACGGCGATGCCGATCAGGTGCATGCCGGAATCGGCGGCGGCGTGGCTCAGTTCGCAGCGTACCCGGAGCCAGATCCAGTGGCCGTCGACATGCTGCATCCGGAAGGTCTGGTCGATGTGGTCGATCTTTCCGGAAATCAGCCGGTCGCCGATCTCGAACAGGTCGATGTCGTCGGATTTCACCAGCGCGTTGACCTCACCGAAGGTCAGGAGGTCGCTGCGGGTATCGAGGCCCAGCATCGTGAACATCGATTGCGACCAGAAAATGCGGCCGCGCGACAGGTCCCAGTCCCACAAGCCGCAACGGCCGCGGTTGAGTGCGGTGTCGATGCGGCCCCGCACCGCGTCGTTGATAAGGTCGCCTTCGCGGGCGCGGGTCGATTGCCAATGGAACGCGAAGCCCAGGATCAGCACCACGAAGCCTGTGGTGGCGGAAAGCGTCACGGAGAGCGCCGCATCCGAACGCCAAAGCGAATCGACATTCTCCTGGATGATGATGACCTGGCCCGGCAGCGACTTGACGATCTGGCGGACCGCCATCGCGCTACTGCCGTTCGGCAGGCTGATATCGCTGACTCCGGCGGGCCTGCCCGGCGCGCTCAGCGGCAGCGTCGCGCTGATGACGTCGAGAACGCTGGAGGTGTCGCCGAACGCGGCCTCGACGGGAACGCGGGCGAGAATGCGATGGTCCGCCCCGGTGACGATCACATGCCGTCCGGCCGCAAGGCCCCATGACGGGATCATTCCGGGCAGCAGCAATTGCAGGCGCTCGAAGCCCGCCGAGCGGTCCTGCCGGTTCAAAGCAATGCGGTCGATGCGCTCAGTGAGTACGTCGGCAAGTGCGGCGAGGTCGCGCCTGGTGGAAGCGCGCTTTTGCCGGTTCTGGTCGACCACCTGAACGAAGGCGCCGAGGCAGATGGTGATGAGGAAGGCGATGATCAGAGTGGGTACGGCGCGGCGAAGCGCGGGCTCGGCTATCAGCAGCCGGCGATAGGCCGGTTTTGCGATCGATTGCGCCAATCCCTTGATCGAATCGGATTGGACGCACGCGTTCGCCGCGTGAACACGCGCCATGCCTTTGGCCCCCTCGGAAAACGTTTCTGCACCCCGGTTCGGAACGATCCCAGTCCATTTCCGAATCACAGTGATTTGAATCCAGTTTTTGCGGGCTGTCGAGAGTCAACGATTCGTTAAAGCAAATAAATCTTGTCCAATGGAGAATCAGGACTCCGAAATGCCCGCAAACCACCGGCAAAGTGAGTCCGAAAGGAGAACGTGCGCCTTTCGCCCGTCACGGGCGGCGCGACGACGATCCGAATCACGCGTTGGGCGGCTCGGCGTGGCTGATGACGCGCTTGACGGTCGGAAACGCGCGGCGCAGCGCGCGCTCGATCTCGTCGACGCTCTCGTGGACCTTGATCACGCTCATCGAGGGAGCGGCGCGGCAATGGAAATTAACGATTTCGCCGGCGTCGGTGTCACGCACCCGCACGCTGTGGACGTCGTGGATTGCGGTGTCGCCTGCAAATCGCGTCAGCGCCGCCTCGATCGTCCTGACGCGATCCGGCGCGGCGTCGGTGCCGAACGGCAATTCCGGCTCCAGCGGCTCGATATGGGTATCAACCTCGACATCCTCGCCGAATTCGTCGCGGACGCTGCGTTCCAGATCCTGGGCGATGTCGTGGGCGGCGGTGAGCGCCATCTCGCCGTCGACTTCGAGGTCGATGCTGACCGTGAGCCTGCCGCCGAGGTCGTGCACGGTGACATGGTGGATGGCGAGGCCGGAATTGCGCGCGATCACCATGATGCGTTCACGGACGCTCTCATTGTCGCGCGCGACCGGCACTGCGGTGAATGTCAGGTCGGTATCGTCGAGCGCCTTTGCGACCGCGGCCTCTGCCTTGCGCTTGATTTCCTCGACGCGGTCGATCGGAAAGGTGCGGGGCACCTCGACGATGGCGTCGATGAAATGCGTGGCGCCGACCATTCGTACCCGCAGGCGTTCGATGCCGACCACGCCGGGCACCGAGCGGATGGCGGCAGCGGCCTTTTCCGCGGCGCCTTCCGGGGCGCGGTCGAGCAGCGTTTCCACGGTGGAGCGCGCCATTCGCAAGCCCAACAGTGCGATCACGATCGCAACTGCGATCGCGGCGGCAGCGTCGCCCCAGCGATAGCCCAGCCACGATAGCGCCAGGCCGACGATGACCGCGACCGAACCGAGCACATCGGAGGCGAAATGCAGGGCATCGGCGGCGAGGGCCTGGCTCTTGGTGTCGTGCGCGGTGCGGTGCAGTGCCCGCGCGCGCCAGAAATTCACGGCGATATCGGCGAGCAGCACGATGAACGGGATGACTGAAATGGTCGGCGGCGGCGCGCCTTCGCGCAGCCGGCTCCAGGATTCCACCAGGATGCCGCCGGCCAGCACGTAGAGCATCGCGATCACGCCGAGCGCCGAGATGCTTTCGAACTTGCCGTGGCCGTAATGATGTTCCTCGTCGGCGGGACGATCGGAAACCCGCACCACCATCCAGGTGATAATGGTCGCGACCATGTCGACGGTGGAATGCAGCGCCTCCGAGATCAGCGCGAGAGAACCGATGGCGATGCCGACGGTGAATTTGGCGGCGGCCATGCCGGCGCTGGCGAAAACCGAGAGCGCCGCGACGCGGGATTTGACGACATGAACGGGATGACTCATGGGCGCGGGTTTAGCAGCCCGCCATCAAGGATTAAAGCGCGGATCGGGCCGCGCAATCGCCACTCATTCGCAAGCAGCGTTTGTTACGAATTATTCCGATTAGGAGTTGCGGCATGGGGCGCCACGACACCCCTGAGCCCCGCGCGCTCCACCGACTTCGCCAGCAGGCCGTTCGTCTGCACGTCCGCGACAAAGCCGCGCAGAAAGTCCATCCCATTCTCGCGGCCCCTCGGAATCGCAATGGCGAGGTGTTCGACGCCCCAGCGGCCATCCAGCACGCGCGAGCCCGGCATATGGTCGGACATTCCAAACAAGGTCGGCTTGTTGGTGGCGAACAGGTCGAGTTCCCGCCGCTCGAACATTTCGACGC
>Ga0075522_10000817_pt1 | contig 23073 bp, 20 predicted proteins | sample NGEPerA_FD_74796 | JGI IMG/M metagenome (GOLD analysis project Ga0075522, IMG submission 74796) | Arctic peat soil microbial communities from the Barrow Environmental Observatory site, Barrow, Alaska, USA - NGEE PermafrostL2-A | ecosystem: Environmental > Terrestrial > Soil > Wetlands > Peat ...
GTGGAAGGGAACCTGCTCGATTCGGGGTTGCTGGTCCCTTCCCCCGGCACAGCTCTACTCCAAAACGAGCACCCCACGAAGTGGTTTGGAGACTGCTGGGTGTGGACGGCCAGCGCTTATCTGGGCTATCCGGGTTTCAGGCCTCTCGAGGGGGCGCTGGGCGAGTACAACGGCAAGTTCATGAGCGGGCAGATGGTGCTGCGCGGCGGTTCGTGTGTTACGCCGGCCACGCATATTCGTGCCAGTTACCGGAATTTCTTTGCGCCAGAGACACGCTGGCAATTCTCAGGAATTCGGCTCGCTTTTTAGTAACCCTTTTCCGGTACATGAGCATCCAACAAACCGCATGACAACTTTCTCTTTTCCCACATTTGCTGGACACATTGCGGAACGAGTCGCCGACGAACCTGCTGTCAGACAACAAGTCATTGCGGAACCGGTTTCGGAACCGATCAGTGACGGGCAGGTTGCCGCAGCTGTGCGCGCCGGGCTCAACTCGAGTCCCAAGCGGTTGCCGCCCTGGCTGTTTTACGACAAGGCAGGGTCGCGGCTCTTCGACGAAATCACCGAGCGGCCGGAGTACTACCTGACGCGCACCGAGCGCAGCATTCTGGCTTCACATGCGGACGCGATGATTGCGCAGGCCGCCGATGGGGCGCGGTTGCGGATTACGGAACTCGGCGCCGGCTCGGCGGACAAGACGCGGATTCTGCTGAAGGCTGCCATTGAACAACAGGGAACGGTTGTTTACGAACCGGTGGATGTTTCAGCCAGCGCGCTCGAGGCGGCCAAAGAAAGAATCGAGCGCGAGATTCCCGAAGTGCTGGTGGCTCCGCGGGTGATGGATTACACGCAAGGAAACGGACGCGGACTGCATCTGGAGCCAACCCCGCCCGGCGAACGCCGCCTTGTGCTCTATATCGGCTCGAGCATTGGCAACTTTGAGCCGCGTGAAGCGATGCGACTGCTGCAACGCGTGCGCGCCGGGCTGAACCCCGGCGACGGGTTTTTGCTGGGCGTGGATCTGGTGAAGGATGAGTCAACGCTGCTGGCCGCCTATAACGATGCGGCCGGAGTAACGGCTGACTTCAACCTGAACCTGCTGGCGAGACTGAATCGTGAGTTGGGAGCGGAGTTTCCGCTGGACGGCTTTGAGCACCACGCGGTTTGGAACAGTGCAAAGTCGCGGATAGAAATGCACCTTGAGAGCCGGGTCGCGCAGAAGGTCTCACTTTTGGCGCTGGACTTGGAAGTGGAATTCGCCGAAGGCGAGACGATTCATACCGAGAACAGCTACAAGTATCGGCCAGGGCAGGCGGAGGCGATGATGGCTGCGGCGGGGTTTGTTTCTGCTGGGAGTTGGACGGATGAACGCGGGTGGTTCAGCGTTTACCTTGCCCGCGCGGCGTAAGGCGCTCATTGCACCTGCCGCCCCGACTCGTCCGCAGCCCTATGCGTTTTCTTCCTGTTCCCGTGTCGCGTCCTGCCCCTGTTTCTGCGTCGGGCAATAGAGCCAGCGCAGCAGGCCATAAGCTATGAGCAGCAGGAACACGGACATCAGCAGTTGAGGAAGCATTGACTCCAGCGACCCTGCGCGGGATGCACCAACGGGATAATTCTCTGCGTACTGCCGTTGCAGTAACCAAACTGTGAGGGGATTGACAGCGACTCTCACGATTTGCGAAATGCCTTGCGATAACAACAGGCCAATTGCGATCGCGCCCACAAAGCTATCGACAAGAGCGGTCTTCACTCGTTCAAGCATCTTTCTTCCTTTTAAGTTTGTCCCGGTAATTGCTTAAAATGCGCATCGGACCTGTGCCGTAGATCCATAGCGAAAGCAGCCAGGCGCAAGCCAGATTGTTTACTGCAACGGATAGGCCGAGAAGGGGCGCTTGCAAGCTCACATAGCGAGCCGCGTAATCCATGGTGCGTGGGATGTACGGAGGATTGTTGGTCGCCAAGGCTATGGTCAGGAAGGATAAAACACGGGAAGCTGGATCCAACAGGGCTATGAATACGGGTTCGATGGCTCCCGCGAGCAATACCGCGATCACGATAGCGGCGACGTGGGAATCAATCAGGACCTTGCGAAGAGTGGCTTGCATGGTTTCTCTCGCCTGGAGGTTTGTGCTGCCCCACCCTTTCGCCAGAAAAAGGCGAAAGGATGGGGCACGGAGGATTCCAGCTGTCCTACTTCGACGCACCGATTCTTACCAGCAGAATGTCGTGGCTGGCAAGTTCAATTGACTGGTTTTCAGTGAGCGTCACATCCTTGCCGGTCCACAGGTCCTTGCCCTTCTGCGGGCCGTGGAGGCCAAGCCTGGCCAGGCTGAGATGGATGGGGTGGGTGGAGTAGCGGTCAGCGCCGACGTTGAGTACAGCAATGGCCGTGGCTCCGCCAGAGAGAGGCCGGATCCAGAATTCGACCTCGCCGTCGGCGTAGGCGCGCGTTCCTTCGCGGCCCAGCTTGTCCTGGTCGATGGCGATCACGTCTTTGTTGGTGAGGATGGCCTTGATCTCGGGCTTCATGTTGGGTAGATCGTTGCCGGCGAGGAGCGGCGCGGCCAGCATGGCCCACATGGAGAAGTGCGCGCGGTTTTCAGCCAGCGTTAGCTTGCCGTTGCCCACTTCGAGCATGTCTGGATCGTTCCAGTGGCCCGGGCCCGCATATTTGGCCAGCCCTGCCTGCTGGTTAATGATGTCGTAGATGCTCATCCAGTCGGCCCGCACGTCGCCGGTGGTACGCCACAGGTTGCCGCCGAGTGCCGGCGCCCACTCCCACGGTGCATCCCAGCCATACTGGCAAAGCGAGTAAACGATGGGGCGGCCGCTGGCCTTGAGCGCCTTGCCCATCTTGTCGTAGGCGGCCACCATGAGCCGCATCTGCTCGGCCTTGTCGTCGGGAGCCTGCTTGGCCATCACTTCGGTGCGAAAGCTGCACAGGTCGTACTTGAGATAGTCGATGCCCCAGGAGGCGTAAAGCTGCGCATCCTGCGTTTCGTGGTCCAGCGAGGCCGCGTAGTGGGCGCAGGTCTTGGGGCCCGGGCCGGAGTAGATGCCGATCTTGAGACCCTTGGAGTGAACGTAATCGGCAAGCGCCTTCATGTCGGGGAATTTGTCGTTGGTGCGCAGCACGCCGCTGGCGTCGCGCTCGCCTTCCCACGTGTCGTCGATGTTCACGTAGATGTAGCCGGCGTCTTTCATGCCGGTGGCTACGATCTGGTCGGCGGCCCCGCGGACATCCTTGTCGGTGACTCTGCCGGCGAAGAAGTTCCAACTATTCCAGCCCATGGGCGGGGTGGGAGCAATGATCTGCGCCGCGGGTTTGTGCGACTTTGTGGCGACTGGAGTTGCGGCTGTAGTTTGGGCTGAAGTTGTAAACGATGCGAAGGCAAGAACTGCTAACGAGAGAGAAGCGGAAAGGCGCATGATTAACCTCTGTAAACGATCTCAGGGAATACTATGCCGTGGGAGTTGGGTTGGGCAATACGAGGAACGCGCATTCAGCCGAAGAGGTTGTCGATCTTCTGACTCAGCGTGGAGACTTGCTGGCGCAATTCATCGACTGCGGTCTCCAGTCGGTCAAGGCGCTCCTGACTTGCGCTGTTGTCGGGGCTGGAATCCTCGGCTGATGCAGGCTCGGCGGCGGCGAAATGGATGGATTCGACGGGCCCGGAAAGCAGATGCGCGTAGCGTGCTTCCTTTGTTCCCGGTACGCGCGGAAGAACGGCGGCCAGTGAAGGCTCGCGGTCCATCAGCTTTTGGATGCCGGCGAGCACGTCGGCGATCTCTTCAAAGCGGTGCAGGCGCTCCGTGCGGCCGCGCAGCTCGCCGGGAGTTTGCGGCCCGCGCAGAAGCAGCACACACAGCAGCGCCGTTTCAGCGCGGCTGAAGTTGAACGCCTCGCCGAGCCAGTGCTCGTACTTGGTGACGCGGCCGTCGGCGGAGCGCGCGCGACCGGCCAGGCGCTTGTCTTCAAGGCCGTGCAGGGCCTGGCGCACGTCGTCCTCGTCAAGGTTCATCACCGGCTCGCGGTTCGAGCGCTGATTGCATGCGTTGATAAGCGCATTGAGCGAGAGCGGATAGTAGTCGGGGGTGGTGACTTCCTTTTCGACAAGCGCGCCGAGAACGCGGGCCTGGGCGGCGGTGAGCAGAATTGCCTCAGCAGGGGACATAGGTCTATTCTCCCACGCTCGATGCCGCCTCTTCCGGCTGGGCTTCGCGATTGCGCGTCAACAGGAAATAGACCAGGGGCGTGACGATGAGGCTGAGAACCATTGAGATGGTGAGGCCTCCAATAACAGCGATCGCCAGCGGTTGCAGCATCTGTGAACCGGCACCGAGCGCGAAGGCCAGCGGCAACATGCCGCAGACAGCGGCAAGGGCAGTCATGACGATGGGGCGCAGGCGACGCTGGGCTGCGTGGAGCATGGCATCGTGCGCCGACGCACCCTCGGCGCGGAATCTCTCGTCGGCGTCGAGCAGCAGGATTCCGTTCTTGGCCACGATACCGATGACCATGATGAGTCCCATGAACGACGCGACGTTGAACGTGGTGCGCGTAACAAGCAGCGCCAGAATGACTCCGGCGATGGAAAGCACCGATGAAGTGAGAATCGCGATGGGTGCCGGAAAGTTGCGGAACTCGGTGAGCAGCACGCCGAATACCAGCGCCAGCGCCAGGATCAGCACGCGCAGCAGATCGCGGAAGGATTTCTGCTGCTCCTCATAGGTTCCGCCGTACTCTACTCGCACTGAAGCGGGAAGGTGGAGGCCGGCGACGGTCTTTTGCACCTTGGCCACGCCGGAGCCGAGGTCGGAGCCTTCAAGGCGGCCGGTGACGACAACAAGCCTTTGCAGATTTTGCTTGCGGATTTCGTTTTGCGGCGGCAATTGCTCGACGGTAGCCAGCGAGCCGAGAGAAGCGGTGTGGCCCGAACCGCTGTTGAAGACTGTGTTCTGGATGGCTTCGAGCGAGGAGCGGGTTTCATCGCCGAGACGCACGCGAATGGTGTAAGGGCGGCCGTTGGCGATGATTGGATCTGTGGTTGCCACACCATCGAGAATTGCGGTTGCATCCTCGGAGACCTCAGCCGGAGTGAAGCCGAGACGGGCCGCGACCACGGGATCGATCTGGAAGTTGGTGGCCGGGCCGCTGACGGTATTCTCGATGCCGTTCTGCACATCGACCACACCGGGAATCTTGCCGATGGCATCGCCTACCCTGGGACCGAGTTGTACGAGCTGTGCCGCGTCGTTCGTAAATATCTTGAGCTGGATGGGCTCGGGGGCATTGGAGAGGTCGCCGATCATGTCCTGCAGCACCTGTATGAACTCGACGTCGAGTTCCGGCTCGGTGGTCCTGATCTGCTGGCGAACATCTGCCATTACATCGTCGATGGATCGGCTGCGCTTGGCTTTCAGTTTCACGGTAAAGTCGCCGGTGTTGGCTTCGTGAACCGCGTTGAACCCCATTTCCATGCCGGTACGGCGAGAGGTGATTTCCACCTCGGGCGTGGCATGCAGGATCCGCTCGACGTGTTCTAGAACGCGATTCGTTTCGCTCAGCGAACTGCCGGCGGGCATGATGTAGTCGAGGATGAAGCCGCCCTCGTCCATCTCCGGCAGCAGGTCGGAGCCAAGCGCGTTGTAGCCGGCCCACGTGCCGATGACGAGCAACACACAAGCACCACCGACCCACAGCGGCTTGGCCAGCGCCCAGTCCAATGCGCGCTTGTGAAGCTGGAGCACGCGGCTCATCACGCTCTTTGGCTGGTGCTCTTCCTGCTCTTTATCTTTGTCTCTCTTGCCAAGCAACACCAGGCTCAGGCCGGGTGTCCACGTAAGGGCCAGCATCAGCGACGTGAGCAACGCCGCTGCCATGGTGATTGCAAGCGCGCGGAAAAAGCTGCCGGTAACGCCGCTGACTGAAACAAGAGGCAGAAAGACGACGACGGGCGTAATGGTGGAACCGATGAGCGGTGTTGTGATTTCTTTGAGCGCCTTGCGCACGGCTTCAGATCGGTTTTCGCCGGCGTCACGATGCATCACGATGTTTTCAACCACCACGATGGCGTCGTCAATCACCAGGCCAATGGCGGCTGCAAGGCCGCCCAGCGTCATCAGGTTGAAGCTTTGGCCGATGCCCCAAAGCACAAGGATAGTAACGGCGATAGTGACCGGAATGACGAGGCCGGCGACGAGCGACGATGTCCAGTCGCGCAGGAAGAGGAATAGGATGATGCAGGCCAGGATAAGCCCGATGAAGATGGCGTCACGCACGCTGGAGATCGAGTCGCGCACCAATTGCGACTGGTCGTAGAAGAGCTCGAGCTTGACGCCCGCCGGCAGCTTGGCGCGCAACTCTGTGACCTTGGCGGCCACCGCATCCGCCACTGCGACAGTGTTGCTGGAGGGCTGGCGCGCGATGGTAAGGAGAACCGCGTCTTTGCCCTTCGCAGTCACCGTGGTGTAGATGGGCAGGGTTGCCTGCACGACCGTGGCTACGTCGGCTACGTGCACGGGAGCGCCCGCTGACGTGCTCTTGACGACGAGCTGACGCAGCCCATCGGCGTCGTGAACCTGCGCGCCCACCAAGCCGAGAATCAACTGATGATTGGCCTCGTACAGTCCCGGCGAGTCCACAATATTCGAAGCCTGGATGGCGTTCACCAAGTCCTGAATAGTGACTCCCGCGGCCTGCATCAGCGCCAGGTTCGGGACCACATGAAACTCCGGCACCTTGCCGCCCTGCACCAGCACAGTGCTGACGCCCGTCACGCGATTCAGCGGAGGCTTCAGATCGTAGGTGGCAATCTCCCAAAGCTGCGTCTGCGGAATGGTATCGGAGGTGAGGCTGTAGCCGAGAATTGGAAACGTGGCGAAGGTAAGCCGGTTGGAGGTGATCTTGGCTGTGGCTGGCAGCGTTTGTTCCACCCTTGACAGTGCCGCATCCACCAACTGGAGCGATTGGAACATGTCCACGTTCCAGTCGAAGAAGAGGCTGACCTCAGCCTGGCCGCGGCTGGTAATGGAGCGAACAGTCACCAGGCCCGGCACGGTGTTCACCGCGTCCTCAATGGGCTTGGTAATAGTCACCTGCATCTGCTCGAGCGGCATTACGCCGTTGTCGACGCCAATCACCACGCGGGGAAAGTTGGTCTCGGGAAAGACGGAGATCGGCACCTGAAATGCAAAATAAATCCCGGCAATGGTAAGAACCGTTGCGAAGAAGAAGATGGTGCGTGTGGAACGGGCCAGCCAGAAGGGTTTCTGGGCTTCACTCGTTTTTTCGTGCGCGCCGGGCTCTTCGTGCAGCATCAGTCCGCCCCTCCGCCCTTGCCGGCTGCTGGCGCCTCTTCCTCTGCCGCTGGACCCACCTTGACCTTCGTGCCATCATCGAGCCCGTATGCCCCGCCAGTGATGACAAGGTCCGTTGCTCCAAGCCCGCCGGTCACCTGCACGTCTTCGGCGTCTGCGATGCCCAGGGTGACGGGCTTGCGATGCGCCGCGCCGTCATCACCCACCACCATTAACGATTTGCTTCCGTCCTGCGCGGTGAGAATTGAGGCAGCCGGAACCTTCCACGCCTTCGCGACGCTCCTGCCGGTGATGGAAACCTTCACCGGCGTACCAACCTTGAGCTTGCCCGCCTTGTTGTCGATCTTGAGCCAGACTTCGACCGTAGTACTACCGGGGTCAAGCGCCGGGCTGATGAGTGATACCTTCCCCGCCACTGGTTCGGCCAGCCCTGGCACGTGGACCGACGCTTCGTCGTCCACCTTCATCTGCTGAGCGAGGCTCTGCGCGATGTGTGTCTTTGCAAGCAGCGTTGATGTTTCCATCACCGTGATCAGCGGCGCACCGGCAGCCGCGGTTTCACCCGCGAATAACGGCCGGTCGGTAACGACGCCGTCAATGGGACTTTTGATTTCGGAGTAGTTCACCGCGGCTTCGGCGCCCTTGTACTTGCCTTCGGCAGAGGTCAGTTGTCCCTGCGCGGACTTGAGCGCGGCTTCACGGCTCACGCTGCGCACCGATTCCAGGTGCTTTGCCGCTGCGTCGTAAGCTGCCTGGGCCTGCACCAGCGCGGCGGTGGCGGTATCCAGATCGCGGCCCGGAATTGCCCCTTCGGCAAACAATTGCTTGCGGCTCTTCACGATGCTGAGGTTCAGATCGAGATTCGCCTTGGTCTGCGCCACATCCGACTCGGCCTTCAGCGTGTCTTCCGGCACCTGCGCCCTGGTGGCCGTATCGTAGGCTGCCTGCGCCGCCACATACGAGCCCTTGTTGTCCAACGCCGCCGCGGCAAGATCGTTGTTCTCCAGGATGGCGAGCAACTGGCCTCCCTTCACGCGCGTTCCGCGCTGCACGTAAAACTTGCGCACCGGCGCACTGATCTTGGGCGCGATGGCCGCTTGCGCCAGCGGCGCCAGAACCGCATCGGCTTCAATATGCTCGGCGATGGGCCCCTCCTCAGGATGCTCGGCCTGCACGGTCACAAGTGGCTCCGGCTCAGTCACCTTCTTGCAGCCCGGTAAAAGCGCTACAGGAAGCGCCATGGCGCAGAGCAGAATCCAGCGCGGCTTGAAGGTAAGCGCCTGAGGTATTCGATTCCAGCTTGTCAATACTGCAGATCCACTCGTCATACTGCTCGTTTTCCTGGTGCTGATTTTCCTGCTGCTCATCTTCCTGCTCTTGCCTGTGTTACATGGTTCCAGTCAGCGTTTGCAGATCGGCCAATGCGGCCTCGTAGCGCACTCTTCCGTCCTCGCGCGCGTTCTGGGCGGTCACAAACGCGCTTTGCGCATCCACCACTTCAAGCACCGTTGCCTCGCCGTTGGAGTAGCGCAATTTGGTCAGGCGCAGGCTTTCGCCGGCCGTGGCCACGCTGGCGTCGAGCGAGACAAACTGGTCGCGCGCCGTTACGGCCTCGGAGTAGGCCTCGTCCAGCCGCGCAATCAGCCGCCGCTGTGTGGCGCTCAGCGCCACCTGCGCGGCGCCGCGTCGAATCTCGCTCTGTTTCACACGGTGCTCGGTCGATAGCCAGTCCCACACCGGAATGTCCAGCGTCACGCTGGCCGAGTAGCCCAGGTTGCGCACTTTGTCGGGCCCGTTGAAGGCAAGCTGTGGAGCATCGATGCCGTATGTCACGTTCAGCCCCAGGTCCGGCAGGTAGGCCGCCCTCGCAGCCAGTACATCGGCGTTGCTCACGCTCAACGCCGCCAGCGCGCTCTTCAACTCGGGATTGTTCTTGCTCGCGGCCTGTTCCACATCTTCACGCGAGGCCAGCGGCGCCGCCTCGCCGGGCGCCTGCAGTGAGTATGCAGTGCGCGGATCTGGGAACAGCAGAACGCCCAGTTCCAGCCGCGCCTTTTCGGCAGCCAATCTGGCATCTTCAAAGTCGCGCACCCGTTGCTGTTCCGTCAGTTGCGCTTTCACCACGTCAGCATGAGCGGATTCGCGTGTCTGTTCGCGTTCGTCTGTCAGTTTTGTAAAATCCGCAGCTTCCTGGCGGGCTCGCTCGGCAACCGTCAGCTTGTGGTCTGCCGCCAGCGAGCCGTAGAACAGGCCGGTAACCGCCGCGACCAGTCCTCGCCTTGCCACTTCAAGCTCGGCCGCCGCGAACGCTGACGCCGCATCGGCACGCCGCACGCCTGCCAGCCCGGCCAGTCCAAACGTCTCGTTCACCAAGGCTTGGCTGGCATACTCGTGCACCGCGTTGTTGGCGATGAACTTTTGTGCGGGCACTGTGCCTGTAGTGGTGGCCACGCCGTTGGGCTGCGTGTAAATGGCCTGGTTGTGATACACAACGCCGGGCAACAGGGCGCCGCGCGCAATATACCGGTCAAGCGAGGAGACTTTATTCTGGGCCAACGCTGCCGCATACGCAGGCTCGTTCGCCTCGGCGCGGTGAATGGCCTCTTCAAGCGTGATGACAACGGGCTGGGCCGAGGGCGCGGGATTGGCTGCGTCTCCCGGTGTCTGACCTTGGGCCGAAAGTACCGCTGCCGCAGCCAGCAGCGAAAGAGCGAGCCGGCGGCCCGGAGTTCCAAATTGCCGCCGTCCCTCTTCGCGCCGGAAGTCGCCCCGCATGGTCACACTCAGAAGCATACAATCGGCGCCTGAGTTTTTCCTTAATCTGACTAAAACTTCAGGGACATGTTTCCACGGATTCGGTTACCGGTCTTGCTCTTCTAAGATTTCCCCGTCCCTCCCCGGCCCTGCTCTGCGATACTACTGAGTTATGCCAATTGCCGATCTGCAACAAGCTGCCCAAAAGATTGCCGGATTTCTTGCCACGCTGAACAAGCTTGGCGGAATGCGCCTGAAATACCGCATCACAGCCGGTGAAGGCGCTCGCGACCCCGAGGGCCTGGAGGCCCGCCAGATTTACGTGGAACTAGGCGGACCCGATGTGCCGCTGGTAACCCAGCACAACGGCGAGTTGCTGCACGCCCTGGAAACGATCGCCGCGCAGATGCTTCGTCTGGACCAGCGCGAGAACGACCTGGTAAGCTTTGACGCCGCCAACTTCAAGGCGCTGCGAGCCCAGGAACTGCGGCTTCAGGCCGAAATTGCCGCGGAAAAGGTGCTCAAGAGCGGAATCCCCTATGCGTTTCCGCCCATGAATAGCCGCGAACGCAGGCTGATGCACCTGGCCTTCAAGTCACTGGAAGGCGTTGAGACAGCCAGCAGCGGCGAAGGGCAGGATCGTTTTCTGGCCGTGTTTCCAGCGGGCAAAACCAACCTGCCTGTGACGCCGCCTATAAAGCCGAGAGGCTTTGGGCGCAGGTAGACCGGGCGAGGCTGACGTCGGGCCTTCTGTATGCCACAATACCCACCTATGAGAACTGCAATTCTTTTTCTAACGCTGGCGCTCACGGCACTTGTGTGTTCGGCGCAAAAGCGGCTGGTGCTTATCGATCAGGACGCCTCCGGCCCAGGCGGCTCCGACCAGATGGCGATTATGTCGCTGCTTGAGGCTCCGCAGGTTAAAGTGCTGGGCATTACTATAGTGACCGGCGACGCCTGGCGCGACGAGGAGACGCAGCATACGCTGCGCATGCTGGAACTTACCGGACACGCCGATGTGCCGGTAGCGCGCGGTGCGGTGTTTCCGCTCGTCCGCACGCAGGAAGAGACGCGCCTCGCCGAGTCGCTCAATGGGAAGCAGACCTATCTGGGCGCATGGCGGCAGGCGCCGGCCGTATCATCCGCGGAGGCCACGCAGGGCAGCGCCGAGAGGCCTCGGCCGCATGGACCTTACGAGATTCCGCCCATGCCCGAAGGCCGGCCATCCATCAAAGCGATCGATGAGGACGCGGCGCACTTTCTCGTTCGCCAGGTGCGCGCGCATCCGCATGAGGTGACGATCTACGCCGCCGGCCCGCTCACCAACATTGCGCTCGCCATCGCCATCGATCCCGAGTTTGCTTCGCTGACCAAGGGGATCGCGCTGATGGGCGGAAGCCTCAATCCGCAGACCGACGATCCGGAGTTCGCCACCGACCCGCGCCACGAATTCAACCTCTGGTTCGACCCTGAGGCTGCCCACATCGTGTTGCGCGCCGCCTGGCCGCGCATCGACGTGACCACCGCAGACGTGTCGATCAAAGCTCCGTTTTCGAAGGAGATGCTGGATGCGATTGCGAAGTCGTCCACGCCGGCCGCGCGCTACATTTCCGCTTGGAGCAAGAACCGCTACTACATGTGGGACGAGCTGGCTGCCTGCGCGTGGGTCGAGCCGGGGGTCATCACCAAAGAGAAAACGCTCTATATGGATGTAGACCTGAGCCACGGCCCCAGCTACGGGAACACGTTGACGTGGAATGAAGCGCTCAAGCCCGCTACCGGAGTGCGCGTGGTTCATGCGCAGATCGACCTCGACCTGCCCCGCTTCCAAAAAATGTTCGTGGAATTGATGACGGGTGCGACCCGCTAGGCACGCCTATTAGGGACCGACTTTTTGGGTTACGCTATTTCAGAAAACGCCGTAGAAGGGGGTCCGCCGATGGGAAAGTTTCTCTTGCTGGTCTCGTTCTTTACGCTGGCTTGCGCTGGCTGGTTGGCGATCATGGAGACGGTGCTGCGGCATCCTGGGTACGTCGCACGCATCGGCACCGCGATTGTGATTGCTGCGATTTGTGTGACCACGATCCTGGTGCGAATGCTGCATGCAGGCATCCGATGCGAGCGCTGGCTCTGGTTGGGCGCGGTGGCGTTGATCGCGCTGGGAGTGATGGCGTTTTTCCGCAATGCGCACGCCAATCACTTTGAAGGGTTCGTCTTCGTGATCTCGCTGGTGCTTGTAGTCCAGGGCGTGCTGATGCTGGCCACGCTGGGCAGGGCAGGAGGCAGTGCACGGCCGCTAAGCTAGCTGACCCGATACACGATTCCCACTTCTTAAGGTCGCGACCTGGGTCACCCAGCAAAGAAGGACAAAGATAAACGTTCCCCGCAGATGCAGTGCGATAGTATGCTGACGCCGGGGTACTCGATACTGTATGCCGCGAATTTGCTGGCGGCCAGTCAGAGACCCCGGAAAGAGGATCGAATGAACATTCCCCGTTCATTTCTCAGTGTCGCGATCGCCGCGGCACTTTCTGCCACTCTGCTTGCCCAGCAGGCCCCGAGTGGCTATCACAGCGTTGCCTGCATCAAAATCAAGCCGGGAAAATCCGCCGAATTCCAAAAATGGACCGCGACAGATGGCCGAGCATTTCAACAGGCAAGAGTGGACTCCGGCGAAATCACCGCATGGCTCCTGATGCGCTCTGTCATCCCAGTGGGCACCTCGGCGCAGTGCGACTTTCTGAGCATTTCTGAGTACCCCGGGGCGCCGCCAAAGCCCATGGGGCTCGACGCAATGGGCCCAGTGCTCAAGAAGGCCGGGCTCACCATGAGCGCTCAGGAGTTTGTAGACCATCGCAGCTCAATGACTGAGCTGGTTTCAAACAATCTGTTTCAGAACCGGATCACCGTGGGCACCATGAAGAAGGCCGACTACTTCATGGTCAATTACATGAAAGTTCACAGTACAAGCGATTGGCTCGCCGCCGAGAAAAAAATCTGGCAGCCTCTCGCGGAGTCGATGGTGCAGGCTGGCGCCACCAGTGGCTGGTCGGTCAATGTGCAGGTATTGCCCGGCGGCGCTGATCTGCCGTTTCAGGCTGTTACTGTCGACGTTTATCCGAGTTGGGATGCCGTCTTTGCGGGAAACCCTCACTTTGCAGAGAATTTCAAAAAGGCACATCCCGACATGGAGATCGGTACAACCATGGAGAAGCTGGACCAACTACGCACCATCGTGTCGAGGACACTGTTTACCGTTGACGACATGGTGACGTCGGCGAAGTAGCAGGAGACTGAACTCAACCTATGCGTCGTGTTCCATCAGCCTGAGTCCGCTGGCGGAACACGCCGTACTTGCGTTTGGAGCTATGATCCGAATCCATCTTGAAGCTGCGCCAACACGCCGGACAGCTCATCTCTTAAACTAAAGAGTGGAGGAGTTATGAGCGACGGCCGCGAAGAACGCGAGGAACGCGAAAAGCGCCGCAAGCAAGAGGAGCGCGAAGATCGCGAGGACCGGCTCGACCGTAAACCTCTGGATCCGTGGGAACCGGAGCGCGACGACTCCTGAGAATTCGCCCGATAACTTAGCAATCCAAGTGAGTCGAAGCCCAGCCATTCCACCAAGGCAACTTAATCCAGCTTAGGATGCAGTTTGTGGAAGCCCGTGCCCTGCTGATACGCGCGGCCAAACGCCGCCAGCTTCGCGTCCTGGTAATGCCCCGCTAGAAACGTGAGCGAAACCGGTGTGCCCGGCCCGCCGATGTCGTCGTGGTCGCCGTCGTCGATCTTTGGTGGCTTGGGAGCATCATCGCCGCGCAAACCATTCGGCAAAATCAGCGCCGGGTGGCCGGTCAGGTTTGTCGCGATCAGTTGCGTATCCGTCGATGGCGTCACGATGATATCGACCTTCTCAAACAATGCCGAAACCTCGCGAATAGCGAGCGTACGCGCACGGTTGGCCTGGATGTACTCCACTGCCGGATAGAAGCGCGCAACGCGAAAGTTGTTGGGCCAGTCCTCGATGCCCTGCTCTGTCAGCAGTTTGTCGTGACCAGTCATGGTGAGATCGTCGAATGCGGCCGCGGCCTCTGCCGTGAGCAGCGGAACCATGGCGTCAAAAGGCAACTTGGGCAGCTCGACCGGAATCAGATTCACTCCCATTGCGCGCAGCTTGCTGAGTGCGGCCTGCTCAAAGCGGCGGTCGTAATCGCGTCGCACACGCCCGGCCTGCAGTTCGGCATTATGCTCCTCGCGCTTCTTCTTTTCTTCATCGGTTTCGTTGGTCGCGGCTTCCTTGAGCTTGAGCGGAGAAGGCGGATCGAATTCGCTTTTCAGATAGCCGATGCGGAGTTTCTTCCAGTCGAAGGCTCGGTCCCAGCGAAATTCAGCAGGATACACCGATGCATCTTTGCCGTCAGGTCCGTGGATGGTTTCGAGAACCAGCGCGCAGTCCTCAACGGAACGCGCAATGGGGCCAAGCTTATCCATGGTCCAGCTGAGGGCCATTGCGCCGGTGCGGGGGACGAAGCCAAAGGTCGGCCGCAGCCCTGTGGCGCCACAGCGAGTTGAAGGCGACGAAATGGAGCCCAGCGTCTCCGAGCCGATCGCGAAGGCAACGCAGCCCGCCGCCACCGCACTCGCTGAACCGGCAGAAGAACCGCTCGATCCCTGCTCGGGATTCCACGGGTTGCGCGTGCGCCCGCCGAACCACTTGTCGCCCATGGCCAGCGCGCCAAGTGTGAACTTGGCCACAAGCACGGCTCCGGCAGCATCCAGGCGCTCGACAACGGTGGCGTCTTCATCAAACGACTGGTGCTCGAAGCCGCCAGCGCCCCAAGTAGTTGGATAACCTTTAACAGCAAGCAGATCTTTTGCGCCCCACGGTATGCCGTGGAGGGGCCCACGAAATTTGCCGGCGGCAATTTCCGCATCGGCGGTTTTGGCCTGGGCCAGGGCTCGTTCCTCAGTAAGCGTGATCACGAAATGTAGTTTCGAATCGTAGCGCTTGAGGCGGGCGAGGTACATCTTTGTCAGCGCCACCGATGTGATCTGCCGGGCGAGAAGAAGGCTCGCTAATTTGTTGATCGTCGCGAAGGCCAGGTCCTCAATGTGGCTGGGAGCGTGAACCGATGCATCCGGCTTCCATGCAGTGGCGGCCTGCTTTTCCGCTACCCGTCTAGTCGCAACAGCTCCCGCCGCCGGCTGCGGATGAAACACAAACGCCGGCGGAATGGAATTCGGAATTTTGAGCGCGCGAATCTGCTCGTAGCCACCGCGCTGGTCGTTCAGGCCGTCGAGCATCATCTTCTTCTGCTCGGCTGTGAAGGGACCAACGCCGGCAAGAAGGGCGGTCTGGTCGAGCATTTCAGGAGTGATCTTGGGCAGTTCGGCAGGCTTGGCGGCGGGGGCGCTTTCCTGCGCTTGTGCGGCCAGAGTGTACAGAATGCCGGGCAACAGCGGAGAAGCAATTCCGGCGCGACTGCACGCTGCGAGAAACCCTCGACGATCAAGTGTCATGCCGGTTTGTCCTTTGCGGAAGGGAATGTCCTTTCGCAAACTATAACGGACGCAGTGGCGAACCTCCCGCCCTTTCGCCAGGAAGAATGCGAAAGGATGGGGCACGGAGTATCTTCGCTGATCCGCAACGCTGCCGAACAGCGTTCAGAACCGCAGAACTGGCCCAGTGGATACGCGGCCGTTTGAGTTCACAACGCCCTGAACGGTTGCATTGCTCGCTTGAAAATTGGTGTTGTAAAAGTCGCCCGTGAAGCGCCAGGCCAGATGACGCGAGACGCCCACGTCAAGACCGCCGCCGGCAGCCATGGCAAATGTCGAGCCAGGCTTGAGCGACGGAATCACCTGTTGATTCAGGTGCGCGCTGCCAACCATTCCATGAACAAAGAGAGTGGAGCGTCCAAGGTGCACCGAGACCTGCGGGCCGACCAGAAAGAAATAGGCGTGCGGATTGAAGACCGGACTGTCGTTGCGATAACTGCCCGAGACGTCGCCCTTGATACCGAGCCACGAGCCGACGATGGGCAGCGGCACGCGCAGCGACGCGTCCCACCCGTTCATACCGCCCACAAATGGATTGGTCTGCGTAGAGTCGTAGTCGCGAAAGACATACGAATAGCCGCCGTACAACTCGTAGTTGGGCGCGGACTCGTGGTGGGGGCGGATTTGTGCGCTGAGGCCGGCAGGCGCAGCCACAGCAGGAATTAGCAGGAGCGCAAAGAAGAGTTTCCGTAGCATGAAATCACCTCAAAAAACCTGAAATGAAACCAGGGCAAGAGGAGTGCAGGCATTCATGGCTGCATGTGCGCGAGCGGCATGGCCGGAATCGCGCAATACCCTTTAGATGCAATTCGCCGGCGAGAGTTAGCAGAGGCGGATGTGACAGGCAATTTAGCAGCCGACAAAAATCTCTGCAAAAAAGATCTTGACATATTCCCATATAAGCATGTAATTTCCCCAACATGGCACGAGCGGCAACCACCTCCGATGCGTTCAATGCTGTAGCCGAACCGCGGCGCCGGGAGATTCTCAGTTACCTGGCTATGCGGGAACGGCCGGTGGGTGAGATAGTGGCCGCACTGAGGCTCGACCAGCCCTCGGTTTCAAAGCATCTGGGAGTCTTGCGAAAAGTAGGCCTGGTGCGAGTGCGCTGCGAGGGCCGGCACAAGTTTTACCAGACCAATGCCGCGGCGATCCAGCCGATGCACGAGTGGACGAGAGAGTTTGAGAAGTTCTGGCAGCACCAGTTGATCCGCGTGAAGGAACGCGCAGAGAAGCGAGTCAGCGACGATCGGCAAAAACCAAATCCCCATAGTTGATCTCAAGGAGGAATCGTGATTCAGACAGCACCGAGCATTGAAAACATGATGTTGGACATCAAGCAGGAAATGCACGTGAGCGCGCCCCTTGACGTAACCTTCGAGGCGCTGCTTGAACAGATCGGTCCCTACAACGAGCGGGACAACAACGAGCCCATGCCTATGAAGATTGAGCCGTGGCCGGGCGGACGCTGGTACCGTGACCTGGGCGACAACAACGGCCATTTCTGGGGTCATGTGCAGGCCATCAAGCGGCCCACGTTGCTTGAGATTTCCGGACCGCTGTTCGCGTCTTATCCGTTATTGTCGAACGTGCAATACCGGCTTACGGAGTCGGACGGAGGCACGCTGATTACCTTCCGGCACACCGCGCTCGGCTTTATCGAGGAGCAGCACAAGGAAGGTGTCGGCAAGGGCTGGGCATCGATTCTTGACCGCGTCCGCAAGCGCGCCGAGTCGAAGTAACTCTCACGCGTCGTTGCCACCTCTCGCCCTCTCCGTAGAAGTCGCGAAGAGGCGGAGGTGCCCCGCAACGCCGCAAATCGGGTTGCATGCGTGAATCAGTTCGCCGGTGCGCCGAGTAATCGCGTTCGAAACTCGGCCGCACCTAGACAAGTTTCCCATTTCCCAAAATCCAAGGAGGATCGCTATGACCATCGCACAATCGTTTCTTGCAGAATTTGAAGTGCAAGCGCCCATTACGCGGAAGTTCCTTGAGCGGCTGCCGGAAGACAAGCTGACCTGGAAGCCGCACACAAAATCCATGACTGCCGGGCAGCTCGCTTATCACCTTGCTTCCGTCCCCGGAGGAATCGTTCGGTTTGTCGGGAACAATCCGGCGCAGGCTCCGGAGAAATTCGACTTTCCGCAGCCCGCAAGCCGCGAAGAGATACTGAAGGCATTTGACGAGAGCGTCGCAACGGTGCGAAGCCTCTTGCCAAAATTTGACGATGCTGCCATGAAGGAAACCTGGCACATGATGGCCGGCACGCATGAAGTAATGGCTCAGCCGCGCGGTGAATTCGTTCGCGACGTCATGCTCAGCCATTGGTATCAGCATCGCGGCCAGTTCAGCGTTTACCTGCGACTGCTGGATTGTGCAGTGCCCGCAAGCTGGGGGCCCAGCGCTGACGAGGCTCCCTCGTTCATGCAGCAGGCCGCGCAAGTGGTGTAATTCCATCTTGAGGTGAGACCTATGTGCCCTGTATGCATGGCAACGGCGGCGTTGATCGCAGGTGGCGCTGCGGGAAGCGGCGGGGTGATTGCCCTGACGTTGGTTACAAGCAGCCGGAGAATGCCGGCTCGTCCTGTTGCAAGGATGAGCACGGCTCCTGAAGGCTGGGCATTGAAGGCGCGCTGATTTACGCACCTCGTGAGCGGCATGTTACTTGTCGACCTCCGTCACCAGCTTTTCGGCGCGGCTGAGGGCGTCGAGTCGGCGCTGTTTCTGGGCTTCAAGTTCGACCGGGCTCATGCTGTTGGCAGAGATGCGCTTGGTTATGTCGTTGAGGTGCTGGGCAAAGGATGCGCCAAGAGCCTGGACGGAGGCCTGGGCCTGGAAGAGAACACTGTGGAAGTGAGTAATCTCTTCCGTGGCAAGCTCGGGGTGATAGCTGAGACGATCACCGGTCTGCATGGCATCGATCAGCAAATCGGGCGCCGCAGCGACGGGCCAGGTCTGCTGCAGGCAGTCGTAGACGCCGCGCAGGCGCGTCATGGCGCCGGCAAATCCATCCAGTTCGCCGCGGCGAGCGGTAAGGCCGGCGGCGCGGCGGACTTCCACCGTAACTTTGGCGGCAGCGCTACGGCTGGAGACTGGAGCGATGGTGGTCAGCGTGTTGCCTTCAAAAGACCAGCCTCCGTTGCCCGTCACTCCCAACTTTTTCGCCAATGCAACGCCGTTGATAGTGACGGAAGCAGGAGGCCAGTCGGCGGGGAGGCGCAGCTCGTAGGCCCGAGCATGCAACATGCCAGGATAGCTGCCCGCAACCGGACCAATTTCTACACGCAGCGTGTCACCGGTTTGCGTGGCCTTGATAGGAGTGCGCGCGAAGACACCCTTTTGATATTCGACTGCAACGCCTGAGTCTTCATAAACCTCATAGCTGGAAGATGTGCCCGGCGCAAGGGGCCACACGTTGACAATGAGTGGATCGACCGGCTTCTGACCGGTGTAGAGCATGGGCGGCTGCATGGGGACGATGGCGCCCGCGCGCAGATAGACGGGAATCTGATCGATGGAAAAGGCACGATCGACAGTGGCAGGGCCGGTAAAGTGCTTGCCGGTGGGCCATTCGATCCACTCGCCTTTGGGAAGCCATACTTTCTCCGCGGCCAGGCCGGAGACCTTGTCGGCCGGCGCAGTCACGGGCGCAGCCAGCATCTGGTCGCCGAAGACGTACTCTTCCCTGCTTTGGTAGGCTGCTGCCTGATCAGGCCAGTCGTAATAGAGCGGGTGAAGGAAGGCTACACCGGAGTCGTAGGTGCGGCGGCCCTCGGTATAGAGATAAGGTTCGAGCGCGTAGCGGAGCTTGAAAGTGGAGCGCAGGATCGACGAGTACGGTTCAGGATAGGCCCATACGCGGCGCTCGGCGTCGGGGTTCTTGGTGGTGTGTGTACGCAGGATGGGGCTGAAGGCGCCGAATTGGACCCAGCGGGTGTAGATCTCCGGATCGACGACACCGGGCATGTGGCCGCCAATATCGTGACTCCAGTAGGCATATCCGACGTTGGCAGCGGTGGCCGTGAACCAGGGCTGGAAGGCGAGCGAATCCCAGACCGAGACGGTGTCGCCGGAGAAGCCGATCTGGTAGCGGTGGTTGCCAAGGCCGCCCCAGCGGTGGAAAAGCAACGGGCGCTTACCCTCGCGCTGCTGATCGGTGAAGTGGACGTAGTTGAGCCACCAGGTGGGCATGACGCCGGGCATCGAGGTGTGTTGCTCCTGCTGCCAATCGAGCCACCAGAAGTCGATCCCCTGCTTCTCCAGCGGATGGTGGAGAAGGTCCATGTAGTTGGTGGCGTACTTCTTGTCTGCGATGTCGAAGGGAATTGCTTTTCTCGTCGCCGGATTGACGCCCATCGCCGCGGCCATCGCGGGATAAGCCTGCTCCCACGGCTGAACGCCTGAGGCAGGATGCATATTGAGCGTGGCTTTCAGCCCCTCGGCGTGAATCTTCTTGAGGAAATCGTCGGGATCGGGAAAGAGAATCTTGTTCCAGGTGTAGCCGGTCCAACCGAGCTGGTGATTTGATTGATCCACCTGGCCGGCGGCCTTGAGCTGATCGCCGCTGATGTGCCAGCCCATGTCGATGACCAGGACGTCCAGCGGAATATCGTTCTCGTGGAAACCTTGAACCAGCTCATCGAGTTCCTGGTCGGTGTAGTCCCAGTAGCGGGACCACCATGCGCCGAAAGCAAAACGCGGCGGCAGCGGGATGCGCCCTGCGACTTTAACGTAGTCGCCGAGAGCCTTGCGATAGTCGTGGCCGTAGCCGAAGAAATACCAGTCCTGCCGTTCGCCGGCGGGGCGCTCAATGACCCACGGCCATGGGCTCTTTTCGCCCTGCAGAAACCGGAAGTCGGCGGAGTCGAAGAGCGGACGGGTGGAATCGTCCACCAGTGCCCAGCCGGAACGCGAAACCAGGCCCGGCTCGATGGGCTCCTTGGTCTGGTCGCCACGGGCGCCGTCGAGGGTGCGGGTAGTGCCCTGTAAGTTTTCGGAGTCGACCAGGCCCGGATGCCAGACGACACGTTTGCCATCGACGGTGAGCGAAATGAAGAGATTGTCCGGCTTGAAGCGGCCATCAGCTGAAGGCGAATAAGTGAGCGTGAGCGCGTTGGTCTTGATGGTCAGCTTTTGAAAGCCATTCGCAAATGTCTTTTCGAATTCCGGCACCGGCATACGCCGATTGAGGAACACAAACGAGGCGTGATCTTCAAACTTGCCGTCGGCGGCCCACTCCATGCGGATGAGTTGCGGCGTGAGTACGGTAAAGCGCGCGTTGCCCAATGTGACCACGGCGTTCGGATCGGCCACAGGATCCGTGACAGTATCCGATTGCGCCACAGGGGAGCCAACACGTGCTGGTCTCTTGACTTGCGCGGGCGTTTGGGCGCTCAATCCAAGGCTGCATCCAATCACAAGACCGAGAGCTGCAAAATGACGCAGAGAGATACGCACACGATCCTCCTGTTTTTGCTATACCGGGAAGCCTATCACTATCGGGCAGGAATGAGCGTATCTGCTCCTGTGTACTTTCCGGGCCCGGTATGGAATTGTGCAACGTGCCGGCCGCCTCCCGGTTTGGCCTTCCGCAGCGCACGCTTCACGTCTGTCAGCCTTCAACCCATGAGTGTTAGCATGGCGCTGCATCTCTTTCATCTTAAATAGAGATTCGCTGCGGATTTCTGAACCGCAGAGGAGAGCCGTATGGCAACTGCCCCGGACTATCCGACGACGAAGATTTCATCGTTCCTCTACGTCATTACAGGGGTAACGGCCATCGCGGGTTTTCTCTACGGATACGACACGGGAATCATCTCCGGAGCGCTGCTGCCGATAACGAGCGAGTTTCACCTCGGCCACCGCATGCAGGAGATTGTGGCGTCGGCCATCCTGGTGGGCGCGGTGATCGGGGCACTGAGTTGCGGAACGATTTCAGAACGCATCGGCAGAAAGCGCACGATCATGACGGTGGCCTGTGTCTTTTGCGCCGGATCGTTCTGTTCCAGCATCTCGGCGAGTCCATACCTGCTGGCGCTGTCGCGCATTCTGCTTGGGTTTGCGGTGGGCGGTTCGTCGCAGGTGACGCCGATGTACATTGCCGAGTTGGCGCCAAGGCAGCGGCGCGGACGACTGGTGATCTCGTTCAATCTCTCCATCGGCGTCGGAATCCTGGTGGCAAATATTGTGGGCTTCATGCTGCAGGATTTGTGGAGCTGGCGGATGATGATCGCCGTTGCTGTGGTTCCGGCGATCGTGCTTCTGCTGTGCATGCTGCGTCTTCCCGAGAGCCCGCGCTGGCTGGCGGAGAACGTGTCAATGGACGCGGCGCGGAAAGTTCTGGAGCGGGTACGCAACAACGAAGAAGACATCAACTACGAACTCGATGAGATAAGGGTGGTAGTTGCGGAAGGTGGCAGCGGAAAGAAGGCGAGCTGGTCCATGCTGGCCGAGCCGTGGATACGGCCCGCGGCGGTGGCGGCCTTCGGCGTGGCTGCGTTTACTCAACTTGGCGGCCTCGAGACGATGATCTACTACGCGCCGACTTTGCTTTCAGGCGCTGGCTTCGGTAAGTCGGCAGCGCTGCTCACCGGCCTGAGCGTGGCAATCGTGTTTGTAACCATGACAGCAATCGGCCGCCATATCGTGGACCGCGTTGGGCGAAGACGGCTGACGCTGGTAATGGTACCGGGAACGGTCGTCAGCCTCATCGTGCTGGGCATCATGTTTCGCATGGGCATGGCGAAGACTCCACAGGGCTCGTTGATCCTGGTGGCGTGCCTGCTCATCTACATGGTCTTCAACGCCGGCGGCGTGCAGGTAATCGGCTGGCTGATGGGGTCGGAGATGTTTCCGCTGGCGATTCGCGGCAAGGCGAGCAGCGTACACGCGGCCGTGCTGTGGGGCTCGAACCTGATTATCACCTCAACCGCGCTGAGTACCGTGAGCCTGCTGGGAACGGGCGGCGCAATGTGGGTGTATGCGGGGTTGAATTTCCTGTGCTTCCTGTTTGTGTGGCGCTTTGTCCCAGAGACGACCGGGCACAGCCTGGAAGATATCGAGAATCATCTCCGCGTAGGAAAGTTCATGGAGCTCAAGATGAAGCGGGCGGGGCGGTAGGGCTGGCTTGGGCGTTATGTAGCGCTCTCTTGCGAAACCAAGAAAGAAAAGAGCAAAGAGGATCTTGAAGGAATCTCGGATCAAGTTTCCATGGATCCGCCGCCATTCCCTCGGGGGCTAAAGCCCACGATTATTTTGCTGAATTTGCGGCGCGGCTGAAGCCGCGCCCTTTCAAAGTACAGGCCTATTCAAAGGCTTGCTAATTCGATCCCTCGTCGTCCTCGCCTTTTTCCGTGATCTGGTTCCCCGCCAGCCGCTCCAACTGGTTGCGCCAGTCAAGGGACTCGATGAACGTTTTTGATTCGCGCCAGCCGGCCT
>Ga0075522_10000818_pt1 | contig 23070 bp, 25 predicted proteins | sample NGEPerA_FD_74796 | JGI IMG/M metagenome (GOLD analysis project Ga0075522, IMG submission 74796) | Arctic peat soil microbial communities from the Barrow Environmental Observatory site, Barrow, Alaska, USA - NGEE PermafrostL2-A | ecosystem: Environmental > Terrestrial > Soil > Wetlands > Peat ...
CGGCGACGGCGACGGCGACGGCTACGGCTCCCGCTCCGGCTACGGCGACGGCGACGGCGACGGCTCCGGCTCCGGCGACGGCGACGGCGACGGCTACGGCTCCCGCTCCGGCTACGGCGACGGCTGATCCCAGGCCGCTCGGCGGAGCTCGTGGGCTTCGCGCTCGCACCGCCGAGCGGCCTCCTTTCCACCCCATCAACCAGGAGCAAACATGCCCCGCGCCAGCGAACAGAACGACATCACCAGCATCCATACCGGCCGTCGGATCACCAGGATCACCGATTGGCGAGCCCGGCGCGCCGGCGCCTACATCACCATCTACGGCTACGGACCCGGCAACATCACCGTCAGGGTCACGGAGATCGAGCGGATCGAGGCTGGCAGTCCGGTGACCGCCGTCGACAAGCATGGGCAGCGGTGGACACTGGCCTGACGATGGGCGAACTCTTCGGCCGGCCGATGAAGGCGCTCTCGCTCTGGCAGCCTTGGGCGGCGCTGATGGCGGCGCACGTCAAGCTGCATGAGACGCGCCACTGGAAGACGGCTTATCGCGGCCCCATCGCCATCCACGCGGCCAAGCGGCTCGACGTCGCCGGCGCGCCGGAGGATCTGTGCATCGCCGCCCTGGGCGCCGATTGGCGCACGACGATCCCGCTGGGCGCCGTGGTCGCGGTCGGGCGCCTGACCGGCTGCCGCGACGCCCATCTCATCCGACGCCTGGTCACCGCCGGCGACCTCGAGGCCGGCAATTTCTCAGGCGGCCGGTTCGCCTGGCGCGTCGAGGATCTGCGCGAGCTCATCGAGCCGATCCCGACGCTCGGCCGCCAGGGCCTGTTCGACTGGCTCGCGCCGGCCGACCTTGCGGACCGGCTGAAACCGGCCTTTGATCACGCCGAGGCCTGCCGCGTCATCGGCTGGGCCTGAAGGAGCCGACCATGCTCGTCCTGCGCAATGGCCTGAAATGGCGCGACGGCCGCCCCCGCTGGGAGCCGTCGCCCGCCAGCCGGGCGCTGGGCCTCAAGGGGCTCGACCTCAAGCGTCCCGACGGGACCTGGATGGACCGGGGCGAGGCGATCGGCGCGGCCGACGCGCGGGCGCTGTGGGCGGCCATGCTGCGGGCGGCGGCCGCCGGCGGTATCCCCGGCGCCGAGGCCCTGGCCGATCTGCGCCGGGTGCTCGACCGGCTGACGGCGCCGGCCGACCCCACGGCCGCCGCCAGGCGGGCGCTGATCGGCGACCTGCTGGCCGCCGCCAGGACGCGCCTGGGCGAAGCCGTCCAGGCCGGCGACCGGATCCCGGCGCGCCGGGAGCGCACCGTGGCCCGGATGGTCGAGGCCTATTTCGCCTCGGACGATGTGTCGATCGCGCCGGCGACCCGGAACGCCTACGGCACCCACGGCCGGCGCCTGGTCGCACGGCATGGCGAGGCGCGGGTGGCCGAGGTCACCCGCGGCCAGCTGGTCGCCTGGTACCGCGAGCTCACCGCCGGCGGCCTCGGCCTGGCCAACGCCAACCAGTGCATGGGCGCGACGGCCGCCTTCTTCGCCTGGGCCGCGCGGCAGGATCCGCCGTGGCTCGGCGCCTCGCCGGCCCGCGAACTGGGCCTCAAGGCCGCGCCCGGCCGTCGGGTGTTCTGGTCGATGGAGGCCGAACGCGCCTTCGTCGGCTGGGCCGACGCCAACGGCTACGCCGACATCGCCGACGGGATCGTCGCCGGCCTGTGGACGGGGGCCCGGATCGGCGACATCTGCGCCGCCAACCTGTCGCACCTGGCCGGCGAGGTCTGGCGCTTCACGCCGGCCAAGACCGCCAAGCGCGGTCAAGAGGCCATGCCGGCGATCATGGAGCCGCTGCGCGCCCGCATCGCACGCCGGCGCGGCCAGCTGGTGGCGGCGATCGACGGGGCGTTCCTGTTCGACCCCCGCAGCGGCCGGCGCTACGACGCCAACACCTTCGGCCACCGATTCGGCCTGGCGCGGGCCACGTTCGCGGCCCAGGAAGGGGCGCCAGAGGGCTTCTCAGGGTTGAGGGTCCAGGACACGCGGGACACCTGCATCACCCGCCTGTGGGAATCTGGCGTGGCGCCCAGCCGCATGTGGCCGTGGACCGGCCACAGCCAACGCAGCATCGAAGCGATCCTGCGCGAACACTACATCGTCCTGCGCGAGCAAGGCGCCCTGGCCATGGCCGGGCAGCTGGCCACCTGGGCCCGGGCGCAGGGGGTGGCGTTGTGAACACGACTTACGCGATCGACTTCGTCGTCGAGGGAACGATCTGCCAGAAGACCGCCGCGTGGCCTTCAGTTCCGGCGTGCGGTGACGTAGTTCGCTTGGCGCTTACGCCGGCGCGGGATTTCATGGTCTTCGGTCGCCGGTGGCGCGGTCCGACCGCCGTCGAGCTGTTCGGCTCGCTCCACGATCCTGCCGGAACGTAGCCTGAACGCGCCGGCCCGAAGTCGGACGTCCGACTTGCGCGAAGTCGGAAAAGTCGGAAATAGGCCGGCTTTCCCCAGGTAATTCAGAGACGCCACTAACAACGCTTTCAAACGCTTGTTAGAGGGGGGCATGGCCGAGGACACTTCCCGCGAAACGCCGCCCGCCGGGCTCGACGACGACGAACCTATTCCGCTGGCGCCGGGCCTGCCGCCGGAGATCGCCTCGCCGCTGGCCCAGTTCGAGGGCCGCAAGCCGCCGGCGCCGGCGTGGTTCGACGCCGCCCTGGCGCGGGCGCCGGAGCGCTCCTTCGTGCCGGTTCTGGGCGCCAACGTCGAACTGCTGACCTGGGGGACGCGGGGCAAGCCGGGGCTGATCTTCGTTCATGGCAACAGCGCCAACGCCGACTGGTGGAGCTTCATCGCGCCGTTCTTCGCGGACGAATTCCGGGTCGCGGCCCTGTCGCTGTCGGGCATGGGGGCGTCGGACTGGCGGGAGGTCTACGCCTTCGAGACCTTCGCGACCGAGATTCACGCCTGCGCCGAGGCGGCGGGATTGTACGAGAACCCCGAAAAGCCGGTCTATATCGGCCATTCGTTCGGCGGCTCGCAGGTGTTCTATTCCGCCGCCCGCCATCCGGGGCGGATGCGCGCGGCGATCCTCATCGACACGGGCTTCGGCGGCCCGCCGACACCTGCGGAGATGGAGGCTTGGCGCAAGGAAGAGGCGCGAGCCGGCCGCGCGCCGCAATGGGGCGGCCGGCCCCATCGCAGCGGACCCAACAAGGTCTACCCGACCCTGGAACAGGCCCTCGCCCGGTTCCGGTTCATGCCGCCACAGCGGGCGGGGAACCTCTGCGCCGCCGACTGGATCGCCAGGCGGTCGCTGAAGCGGGCGCCCATGCCGGACGGCTCGGGCGAAGGCTGGACCTGGCGTTTCGATCCGGCCGTGTGGACCAAGCTCGACCGCACCGGAATGAGCGATCTGAGCGCCGCCGCGACCGCGCCCATGGTCCACATCTACGGCGACGATTCGGACATCATCAAACGCCACGGGATGGCCGGGCGGGGCAACGAGCTGATGGCGGGGATCCCGCGCATCGTCGTCCCGGGCAGCGAGCATCACGTGATGGTCGACCAGCCCCTGGCGCTCATCGCCGCCCTGCGCGCGGTGCTGGCGGTGTGGCCGGCTTGAGCGTCGCGGCGCCGTGGTGTAGCACCGCCCAGGTCAGCTGAACCACACCGCGCCACCAGGATCGCCCGCACGCCATGGCCGAGACCGCTTCCGACTACCACCACGGCGACCAGAATCCTTCGGCGCAGGTCGCCACCTATCATCTGTTCAACGCCCTGACCAAATACGGGGCGCTGCACATCGGGGTGCTTATCCTGTTCTTCACCCTGTGGTTCTGCACCGGGGCGGGCTTCGGCGGGGCCTTGATCACCGCCGTGGTCCTGTTGGTCGCCGGCATCGTGTTCCTGCGCCGCAAACCCGCCGCCGACCACTAGGGAAGGGGCCTCGATGGCCGTCGTCGCCGTGACCCGGGAGCGCCACATGGGCGAGCCGCGCGTGGCGATCACGCCGGACGCGGTAAAGAAGTTGGCCGCCCAGGGCGTCCAGGTGGTGATCGAAACGGGCGCGGGCCTGACCGCCTCGATCGGCGACGAGGACTACCGCGCCGCCGGCGCGACCATCGCCGCCGACCTCTCCGCCACCCTGCGCGACGCGGACATCCTGTTCAAGGTGCGCGGCCCCGTGGACGAGGAGATCGCGCTGCTCAAGCGCGGCGCCGTGGTTGTCGGCCTGCTCGATCCGCACCAGGCGAGGCCGCTGGTCGAGACGCTGGCGGCGGCCGGGCTCACCGCCTTCGCCATGGAGTTCGTGCCGCGCATCTCCCGCGCCCAGGCCATGGACGCCCTCTCCAGCCAGGCCAATCTCGCCGGCTACCGGGCGGTAATCGAGGCGGCGCAGGCCTATGGCCGGGCGATGCCGATGATGATGACCGCCGCCGGCACCATCGCGCCGGCCAAGGTGTTCGTCATGGGGGCCGGAGTGGCCGGGCTGCAAGCCATCGCCACCGCCCGCCGCCTGGGCGCGGTGGTCAGCGCCACCGACGTCAGGGCCGCCGCCAAGGAACAGGTGGAATCCCTGGGGGCCAAGTTCGTCGCCGTCGAGGACGAGGAATTCAAAGCCGCCGAAACCGCCGCCGGCTACGCCAAGGAGATGAGCGCCGAGTACCGCGCCAAACAGGCGGCCCTGGTTTCCGATCACATCCGCAAGCAGGACATCGTCATCACCACGGCCCTGATCCCCGGCCGCGCGGCCCCGCGGCTGGTCAGCGCCACGCAGGTCGCCTCGATGAAGGCCGGCTCGGTGATCGTCGATCTGGCCGTCGAGCAGGGCGGCAATGTCGAGGGCGCGCGGCCGGACGAGGTGGTGGTGGCCGGCGCCGGGGTGAAGATCGTCGGCGTCGCCAACCTGGCCGGGCGCATCGCCGCCGACGCCTCGGCCCTCTACGCCCGCAATCTCACCGCCTTCGCCGGCCTGCTGCTCGACAAGGAAGGCCGCCTGACTCTGGATCTCGACGACGAGATTCTGAAGGCCGCCGTCATCACCCATGGCGGCGTCGTCACCCACCCGGCCCTCGCCCTCCAGGCCGCCTGAGGGAAGGAGTCGAGCCATGGACGCCGTCGATCCCACCATCTTCCGCCTGGCGATCTTCGTCCTGGCGATCTTCGTCGGCTACTACGTGGTGTGGAGCGTGACGCCGGCCCTGCACACCCCGCTGATGGCGGTGACCAACGCCATCTCCTCGGTGATCATCGTCGGCGCCCTGCTCGCCGCCGCCGCGCAAGGAGCGGCCGGCAGCCACGTATGGATCTCCAAGAGCGCTGGGGCCGCCGCCGCCGGCCTGGCCTCGGTGAACATCTTCGGCGGTTTCCTGGTCACCCAGCGCATGCTTGGAATGTACCGCAAGAAGGACAAGGCCAAGTGAGGGGTCCATGAACGCCAACCTCGCGTCCCTGGCCTATCTGCTCTGCGGCGTCCTGTTCATCCTGGCGCTGCGGGGGCTGTCGTCGCCGGTGACCAGCCGGCGTGGAAACCAGATGGGCATGGCCGGCATGGCCATCGCCGTGGCCGTGACTTTGGCGACTCTATGGAAAGCCGGGACCCTCGACACCGTCACCCTGGCTCTGATCGGGGCCGGGGTGCTGGTCGGCGGATCGATCGGCGCGGTGATCGCCCGGCGGGTGGAGATGACCGCCATGCCGCAGCTGGTGGCGGCGTTCCACTCCCTGGTCGGCCTGGCCGCGTGCCTGGTCGCGGTGGCGGCCATCTATACCCCAGCCGCCTACGGCATCGCCGCGCCCGAGGGGATCAAGATGGAGAGCCTGATCGAACTTTCCATTGGCCTGGCGATCGGCGCGGTCACCTTCACCGGCTCGCTGATCGCCTTCGCCAAGCTCAACGGCAACATGTCGGGCGCGCCGATCCTGCTGCCGGCCCGGCACCTGATCAACCTCGCCATCGCCGTGGCCATCGTCGTCCTCATCGTCCTGCTGGCAGCGAGCGGCGGCGAGGCCAAGTGGGCGTTCTGGGCGATCTTCGCCCTGGCGCTCACCGCCGGGGTGACCCTGATCGTCCCGATCGGCGGGGCCGACATGCCGGTGGTGATCTCGATGCTCAACAGCTATTCCGGCTGGGCGGCGGCGGCGCTGGGCTTCACCCTGGCCAATATCACCCTGATCATCACCGGGGCCCTGGTCGGCTCCTCCGGGGCGATCCTCTCCTACATCATGTGCAAGGGCATGAACCGCTCGTTCGTCTCGGTGATCCTCGGCGGCTTCGGCGGCGAGACGGCGGCGGCCGGCGGCGCGGTGGAGACCCGGCCGGTCAAGCAGGGCTCGGCCGAGGACGCCGCCTTCATCCTGAAGAATGCGAGCAAGGTGATCATCGTCCCCGGCTACGGCATGGCCGTGGCCCAGGCCCAGCACGCCCTGCGCGAGATGGCCGACCGCCTGAAGGCCGAGGGCGTCGAGGTGAAATACGCCATCCACCCGGTGGCCGGCCGCATGCCCGGCCACATGAACGTCCTCCTGGCCGAAGCCAACGTCCCCTACGACGAGGTGTTTGAGCTCGACGACATCAATTCGGAGTTCGCGGGCGCCGACGTCGCCTTCGTGATCGGGGCCAACGACGTCACCAACCCGGCCGCCAAGACCGACCCCAAGAGCCCGATCTTCGGCATGCCGATCCTCGACGTCGAGAAGGCCCGCACGGTGCTCTTCGTCAAGCGCGGCATGGGCTCGGGCTATGCCGGGGTCGAGAACGAACTCTTCTTCCGCGACAACACAATGATGCTGTTCTCCGACGCCAAGAAGATGATCGAGGGCATCGTCAAGGCGCTGTAAGCGTCGGCGGAAGGCCGACATGAGGGTCGCCAGTCGGCAAAAGTCATTGCTCGCTCGGGATATATTTTGTATATCTAACTCCGGTGATCCGGCGAAGGCGAACCGCAATGCATGTCCAGATATCGAAATGGGGCAATTCCTTGGGTCTGCGGCTGCCGCGCGCCCTGGCGCAGCGGATCGGCGTTCGCGAAGGGGAGAAGGTCAACCTCGTCCTCGATGGCGACCGGCTGATTGTCGAAGCGGCGGCGCCGCGTTGGCGTCTCGAGGACCTGCTCGTGAACATGACTCCCGAGGCGATGGGCGACGCCTTCGCGTGGGGAGACGATAAGGGCCGCGAAATCGTCGATGACTGACGGCGACTACGTTCCGGAGGCGGGCGATCTGATCTGGACCGATTTCGACCCCCGGATGGGGCGCGAACGGAGCGGCCGGCGGCCCGCCGTCGTGCTTTCGGCGCGCGCCTTCTCTCGGGTCTCCGCCTTCGCGATTGTGTGTCCGATAACGACCAGGCTGCGCGATTTTGGGTCGAGCGTTCTCCTGCCGCCCGGTCTGCCGATCGGCGGCGAAATCCTCACCAGCCACATTCGCAGCATCGACACCATTGCCAGGCCCATCCGCTACGCGGGCGCGGCGGTCCCGGGTGGCGTTCTGGCCGAGGTGCGCGCGAAACTCGCCACGCTCTGTGGAATCGAAAGTCGCTAGACATGGCCGAGCATTCCGAGCAGCCGCCGCCGCGCGGCGCGGTGGTCGAGATCGGTGGCGGCCGGCGGATGCGCGCCGTGCGCGCCGGCCCGACCGCCTCACTCCATCCGCTCGTCCTGCTCGAAGCCGGCGCGTTCGGGTTTTCGGCGGACTGGGCGGTGGTGCAGGAGCGGCTGGCGGGCAAGGGCCTGCGGTCGCTGGCCTATGACCGCGCTGGGCTCGGCTTCTCCGATCCGGGGCCCTCGCCGCGCGACGCCCTGGCCATCGCGGGCGATCTGGAGGCCCTGTTCGCGGCGATCGGCGAAGCGGGGCCGCTGATCCTCTGCGGGCATTCGATGGCCGGGCTGCATCTGCGGCTCTACGCCGGGCGCAACCCGGCCCGCGTGGCCGGCGTGGTTCTGGTCGATGCGACGACGCCCGAGGCGATGGATTCAAAGCTGGTGAGCGGCTTCGTCGACCGGTTCGCCGGTGTTTCCAGGATGGCGGCGTGGGGGGCGAGATCGGGCCTCTTCGCGCCGCTGGCCAAGGCCGGCGTCGCCGACGGCATCGGTCTTACCGGCTCGGCAAGGGAAGAAAAGCGCTGGGCCTTCGCCGATCCGGTCCACAACCACTGGGCGGCGGAGGAGGCGGCGCAGTGGCCGAGGGCGGCGGCGCAGGCGCGGGCGGCTGGCCGCTTCGATCCGGCCCTGCCGGTCGCGGTGATCCTGGCCGGATCGCCGGAGGGAACCGAGCGCTGGAAATCCCTGCAGACCGCGCCGGCCAATGCCTCCCGCCACGGCTCCATCGACCATGTCCGGGGCGCCTCGCACGCCAACATCCTGGGCGCCCGGTTCGCCGACCGGGTGGTGCGCGGAATCGAGAACGTGCGGGCGGTGGCCGAATCAACGGACCATTCATCCGCGCCGGGCTAGGACTTCGAACAAGGCCCCGCTCGGGCGCTTGACGGTGGGGCCATGAACCGCGCGCTTGTTCTCGAAGGGGTGACCAAACGCTACGGCGCGTTCACGGCGGTCGATGACCTCGGCTTCTCGATCCGGAGGGGGAAGATCCTGGGCTTCCTCGGACCCAACGGGGCGGGCAAGACCTCGACCCTGCGCATGGTACTGGGCCTGGTGACCCCGACCTGCGGCCGCATCGAGGTGCTGGGAGATTCCGACGCCTCCAGGGTGCGCCAGCGGATCGGCTTCCTGCCCGAGGAGCGGGGGCTCTACCGGCGGATGACGCCGGTGGCGGTGATCACCTTCCTGGCCGGCCTCAAGGGCGTGCCGGGACCCGAGGCGCGGCGACGCGCCCGCCTGCTGCTCGAATCGCAGGGGCTGGCCGACGCCGCCGACCGCCAGATCCGCTCGCTCTCCAAGGGCATGGCGCAGAAAGTCCAGCTGCTCTCGGCGATCGCCCACGAACCGGACCTGGTGGTGCTGGACGAGCCGTTCTCGGGCCTTGATCCGGTCAATCAGCAGTCGCTGGAGGTGCTGATCCGGGGTCTGGCGGCGCGTGGGGCGACGGTGGTGTTCTCGACCCACGTGATGCAGCATGCCGAGCGATTGTGCGACCAGGTGGTGCTGATGTCCGGCGGCAGGAAGGTGTTCGACGGCACGGTGGAGGCGGCCCGGGCGGCGGCGCCCAGGACCCTGATCCTCGAAGGCCATTTCGACGGCGGCGCGCTTTCCGATCTGCCCGGGCTGAGCCATTTGGCGGTCGAGCCGCTGGAGACCGGCGGCCGGCGGGCCACCGCCTCCCTGAACGCCGACGCGCCGGCCCAGGAGGTGCTCAAGGCGGCTTTCGCCAAGGGACTGGATTTGAGCCGGTTCGAACTGCGCGAACCCAATCTGCACGATGCCTTCATTGTCCACACCAGCGGCGGAAGATCGATGCCATGAACCGGCCGGAAGCTTCATGAACCGGCTGCTGCGGATCGCCTGGCGCGAGTACCTGGCCTATGTGCGGACGCCCGGATTCTGGCTGTCGATCCTGCTGCTGCCGGTGGGCATCTCGACCTACGCCCTGGCCCCGATGCTCATGGCCCGTTCAACGCCCACCGCCCAGGTCGCGGTGGTGGATTTCAGCGGCCGCGGCCTCGAGGCGCCGGTGGGCGCCGCCCTGGCCGCGCTTCGGGCCGGCGGCCGGCCCCAGGCCCGTCTGGTCGCCGCGCCCGGTGGCCCGTTCGTCGATGCCGCCGAGGCCACGCGGACGTTGCGCGACTATCTGCGGGGAAGCCGCGAACTGCCGGGCGGCGGCCGGCTGGAGGCGGCGGCGATCCTGCGGCCGGCGGGGGACACGGTGGCCGTCGATTTCTGGAGCCGCAACGTCGCCGACCGCTCGCTGGAAAACACCGTGGGCCTGGCGGTCCAGACGTCCCTGCGCCGCCAGGCGCTGGAAAAGCAGGGCGTCAGTCCCGAGGTGCTGTCGTCGATCGACTCCCTGTCGCCCAGCGTCGCCGACTTCTCGCCCAAGGCCGAGCGCGGCCGGGTGGCGCTGAAGGATCGCCTGCCGGGGATTGCCGGCTTCGCCATGGGCATGCTCCTGTGGATGGTGGTGCTGACGGGCGCGGGCATGCTGCTCAACAGCGTCATCGAGGAGAAGAGCAGCCGCATCCTCGAGGTCCTGCTCTCCTCGTGCTCCGTCCCCGAGATCATGGGCGGCAAGATCCTCGGCGTGGCGGCGGTCACCGGCACGGTGCTGGCCTTCTGGATGACCATCGCCGGGACCCTGGTGGCCATCCGCTCGCCGGTGGTGGCCGGCGAGGTGCTGGGTATCCTCATCGCCCATGGCCTGTGGGCCTATTTCATCCTCTATTTTCTCGGCGGCTATCTGATGTTCGCCACCCTCTATGTCTGCGTCGGGGCCTTCTGCGAGTCCACGCGCGAGGCCCAGACCCTGCTCGGGCCGATGATGATCCTGATGAGCGTGCCGCTGATCTTCATGAGCCAGGCGCTCACCCAGCCCGACGCGCCGCTGCTGCGAACCCTGTCGTGGATTCCTCCGTTCACGCCGTTCATGATGGCCGCCCGCGCGGCCAGCGACCCGCCCCTGTGGCAGGTGGCGGCGACCGCGATCATGATGTTCGCGGTCACCGGGCTCGAACTGTGGGTGGCGATCCCGGCCTTCAAGTCCGGCGCCCTGGCCACCGGCCGGTTCGAGTTGAAGACCTTCGTCGCCAGTCTGGCGCGGCGGGGCCGGGACTGATCGATATCGCGGTCCGGCGCCTATATCTCCACCCATGCTCCCGACCCTTCGCCAGCTCCACTACCTCAAGCTCCTGGCCGAGCATCGCTCGTTCAGCCGGGCGGCGGAGGCGGCCAACGTCACCCAGCCGACCCTCTCGGCCGGGGTGGCGGAACTCGAAAAGATTCTCGGAACCGCGATGGTCGATCGAAACCGCTCCGGCGTCATCCTCACGGAGGCGGGGAGCGAAGCGGTGGCGCGGGCGCGGGCCATCCTGGCCCAGGCCGAGGATCTGGTCGATCAGGCCCGGGCCTCCGGCCAGCCGCTGGGGGGCCGTTTCCGGCTGGGGATCATTCCCACCGTCGCGCCCTTCCTGCTGCCCGCCGCCCTGCCGGTGCTGCGGCGCCGGTTTCCCAGTCTGCGGCTGTTCCTGCGCGAGGATTTGACTCACCGCCTGATCGCCGACCTCAAGGCCGGCGTCCTCGACGCCGCCGTGGTGGCGACGCCCTATGACCTCGCCGGCCTCGACTGGGCGCCGGTGGCCGAGGACGAGCTGCTCGCCGCCTTCCCCGCCAATCACCCGCTCACCGCGCGGGAACGGATCGCGCCGGAGAGCCTGGACGGCGAGGAGCTGATCCTGCTGGAGGACGGCCACTGTCTGCGCCAGCACGCCCTGGCCGCCTGCGGCCTGGGCGGCAGGCCGGCCCGGCCGGGCCGCGACGAGGCCTTCGCCGCCACCTCCCTGCCGACCCTGGTGCAGATGGTCGGATCCGGCCTCGGCGTCTCCTTCCTGCCGGCCATGGCCGTGGCCGCCGGCCTCGCCGAGGCCGCCGCCGTCACCGTCCGGCCCCTGGACTGCGACAACGCCACCCGCCGGATCGTCGTCGCCTGGCGCGCCGGCTCGACCCGGGCGGCGGAGGGAGCGCTGCTGGCCGAAGTGTTCGCGGGGGCGTGAGCCTCGGTGGCTCAGTGCGGGTCACGGATGACCACGACATCGAGGCCGGTGAGTCCCGCCCAGGCCCGGTCGGCGGTGATCGCCGGCAATCCCCGCGCGCGGGCCAGCGCCAGGCAGGCGCGACCGCCCAAGGAAAGTCCGCGCGACTTCGTCGACTTGCGAAGCTCGCCGCAGACCATGGCCTGCTCGGCGGTGAAATCGACGACATCGATTCCGGTCGCTTCCGCGACGGCCCGCGCCTCACGGGCGGCCATGCCCCGCTCGCCGAGCTGGGCGACGATCTCCGCCAGGTTGACGGCGGAGAGAAGGGCGCCCGGCAGGGCGGCCATGACCACTTCGGCGCCGGGTTCCGCGAGCAGCAGGGCCAGCAGAGCCGAGCTGTCGAGGACCGCGTCACTCACGATCGGCGGCGGCCCGGCGCTCGGCGAACAATTCATCGACCATGCCGGTGGCGGCGGGGCCGACATACCGTCCGACCAGGGCCTGCGCCCTACGCACGGCGGCTTCGACCGGCTCGAGGACCACCGTCCCATCGACGAACCGCGCCACCAATCGTCCGCCGCCGGCCATGCCGAGCGCGGCGCGCATTTCGGCGGGTATCACCACCCTGCCGTTCGGAGCGACCTTCAGATTGGCCTGCATGGCCTCAGCGGATCCGCGTCATGACACGAATCAATCGTGTGTCACGAAGCGTTGGAATTTCAATGACGCGCTTCCGGGCCTCGCTTGGTCACGATTCCTGCCAGAGGGCGAGTTCGATCGACCCGGGGGCGAACAGTCCCGCCGTGCCCGCGTCGGCGGTCATCTTCTGCCAGGTCGCGTCGCCATAGATCTTCATGCGCGCCGCCTCCCAGGCGGCGGCGTTCTCGTGGGTGGTGGAAAGCACGACGTGGCCGCCCGCGCCGGTCAGCCGCGAGAGAATCCGATACTCCGACCCGGTCAGGCTCTTGATGTGGCCGGCGACCTTGGTCAGGTATTCCATGGCTTCGGCGGTCTTGCCCCCGGCGATGACGAACGAAGCGGTGATGAGCATCATCGGACGTGTCTCCTTTGAACGTTTGATCCTGCGCCTCGGACCGTGGCGGGGCGTTGCACCCGGCGCGTCCCCCCTTTGGGGGAGACGGCGGAAAAAAACGAAACCGGCGTGCGCGCCCTACCCCGTCACCAAGTCCAGCCGCTCGAACCCGTTGAAGAACGGCAGGGTCCGGCGGAGCGGAACGGCCGCGGGATCGGCGAGGGCCAGGGCCGGGAATCGCGCGAACAGGGCGGCCAGGGCGACCTGGGCCTCGAGCCGGGCGAGCGGCGCGCCGACGCAGATGTGCGCTCCGCCGCCAAAGGCGACATGCGGCACGTGGGGCCGGGTGATGTCGAAGCGGTGGGGATCGTCGAAGACCTCGGGATCATGGTTGGCGGCCTTCAGCGAGACGTAGAGCACTTCCGCCTCGGCCACCGGGCAGCCGCCGACCCGCATGTCGCGCGACGCCACTCGGCCGGTGACATCGACCGGCGATTCCAGGCGCAGGGCCTCTTCCACCGCGGCGTTGATCAGCCTGGGATCGGCCTTCAGCTTGGCGAGTTCCCGCGGATGGGTGAGGAACAGCCAGACGGCGTTGGCGATAAGGTCGGTGGTGGTCAGGTTGCCTGCGACGAGCAGGCCGATACAGTTGTGGCAGATCTCCGCATCGGAGATCGGCGCTCCCCCCGCCTGCAGCACGGCGAGGTCGGAGATCAAGTCGTCGCCGGGCGCTCGACGACGCACCGTGAGGGCGTGTGTCAGGTAGTCGAGGAAGCCCTGGTTGGCGCCGTCCATGGCCCGGGTTTCTTCGTCCGAGCGGGCCGGGTGGAAGATCATGATCGCCGCCTCCGACCAGGCCCGGAACCGCGGCAAGTCAGCGGTGTCAACGCCCAGCAGCCAGGCGATGGCGTCGATGGGGATGGGGATGGCGTAATCGGCGATGATGTCGAAGCCGCTGGCGCCGGCCAGGGCGCCCAGCCGCGCCTCGACGATCGCCTCGATGGCGGGGCGGGAGGCGGCGATGCGCTTGTAGAGCGCCTGCATGATCGGCGCGCGGACGCGGGCGTGGTGCGGGTCGTCCATGAAGATGATCGGACTGTTGCGCGCCGCTTCGCGCTCGGCGGGACCGAAGTCCGGATTGGGCGTGGCGTCCTTCATGGCGTGATAGACGCCGGCGGCCGCACCGGCCTTGTCGGGATCGCGCCACAGGCTGCGGTCGGTGACCACGCCGCGCACGTCGGCGTAGCGGGTCAGGTACCAACCGCCCAGGCCCTCGTCGCGCCGCACCGGGCATTCGGCGCGCACCTGGTCCAGCATCTCGTGGCCCGAAGCGCGAAAGGCCGGGTTGAGCGCCGTCAGCCCAAGACCGCCCGGCGGCGGCTCGGCGACGGCCGGCGATCGTGTCTCCATCTTTGTATCGCTTCCCTCTGGCCCGAGTTCGACGATGGCCGGTCTCCGACGGCTGCGCATCCCCCCAACGGGGGAGCGCGTGACGGAGCGGGGACCCGGCTCTACCCCGTCCTCCCGCCGCCGCCGATCCAGGCGGGACTGGAAAGAACCAGCTTTATCAGCTCCGCCTGGCGGCCGACGCCGACCGCCTGCATGATGTGCCGAAGGTGCGTCTTGACGGTCTCCGGGCCGATGCTCAGCCGCCGGGCGATGGCGCGCGCGTCGTCGCCCCCGATCAGGGCGGCGAGCACCGTCGCCTCGCGTTCGGTCAGTCCGAACAGCCGCCGCAGCACCTCTTCCGAGGTCTCCATCGGCCGGCGGGAGTCGGCGAGATAGATCGCGATCGCGCCTTCCGACGCGCCGAGCAGGCCCGCCGCCGCCGTCTGGAGCCGGCGGACGACCACCTGGACCTGTCCGGCCTCGCCGACCGCCAGAGTGAGGCCGACCGGCGTATCGCGTCCGTCCCGCGCCTGGCCCACGGCATGGCGGAGCCCCGCGTCGGCGCGCGGCGCCGTCGCCTGCAGACGGCCGGCGGCCCAGCGGACCGCGTCGCCTTGCGCCAGCATCGAGCGGGCGGTGGTGTTGGCCAGCAGCATCTCGCCCTCGCGCGCGACGATCATGCCCAGCGGCACGCCGTCGATCAGGGCCTGGGCGGCTTCCACGGCGCCGCGGGCGCGGCGCAGGGTTCCGAACATCATCACCGCCCGGCTGATGTGAGGAATGAACCGGCCGAAATCGTTGCAATCATCGACGGTGTAGGGCGCCTGGCCCGGTCCCCGCATGACCCCGGCGGCGCAGGTCGCCTCCTCTAGGTCGAGGGTGAAATACATCGCATATTCGATCCCGGCCGGCGCCAGCGCCTGCCGGTACATGGGTGACGACCAAAGCGTCTCGTCGGAGACGATCTGGCGGCAGTGATAGGCCTTGAACGACCGGGGTGGCGCGCGCGGATCGCTCGCCGTCATGTCTATGTATGTCCGGAAGGCGCGTTCGAAATCCTCGACCCGCGATCCCCAGAGTCTGACGAAGGGAGAATGATCGTGGACGGAGGTATAGTAGCTGATCTGGGCCTTCTGGCTGTCGAACAGCCCGGCGAGGAACTTGAGAGCGTCGTCCCACCTCTCGACGCTGACCGAAGCGTCGTAGATCCGCGCCACGGCCTGGGAAAAGTCGTCGATGTCCAGCACGTCCGGCCCCCGCCACCGCGGGACCATGATGGACCACGACCCGACCCGGCGCTCGTGCACGACCCTGCGCCGGAAAGGCGCGAAAGTCATCGGTTGACCATGCTCGTCGCGCGAGGACCGGGTTCAGCGGGCGGTCCGGGGCCGCCGCGCGCCCGAGGCGACCGGGTCGTCATCCATCCCCTCCCGCATCCGCGCCACCACGCGGCTGAAGGCCGGGCCGAAAACGCGGAAATAGGAGAATATCGCCTTCTGGCCCGTGGGCAGGCTGGCGGCAAAGGGGACCATGCCTTCGGGGACGCTGGTCTCACACATGATCTCGCCCTCGGCGTGGGGAAAGGCGATCGGCGCGGCGCGGACACGACCGAGGTGCGGGCAGGCGCCCTGGGCGGTTCTGGCGCAGGCGGCGTGAATCGGCGGCAGATTGCTCAGATAGCGCGTTCCCACCGCGCCCGCGATCGGGGCCATGGTCCCGGCGACCGTGGGAAACAGCCAGCGATCCCCCGGCGGCGTCGGCGCGCCGCAGACGTGGCAGAGATGGCGAACCACCCCCAGACGCTGGCGGATCAGGTGCATGCCGCCCATCACCGGCTCGCCGACCCCCGGCTGGGAGGCCTGCACCGCCTCCATCCGCCCGGGGAAACTCGCCGACGGCGCCAGGCCGAACCGCATCTCGCCGCTCCACGGCACCACCCACGGCACGTTGTCACCGATGCGCCATTGCGTCTCGATCGTCATCGAACAATCCGGCGTCGAAGTCTCGAACCGCCAAGACGCCAAGACACCAAGAAGAATGGATTGCGCTTCGCGCTCGCGGGCGGTGCGTGGCCGCTTGATTTCGGCGTCTTGGCGACTTGGCGGTTCAACATACTCAATCCATCAGCTTGCGGGTCAGGTAGGTGAACTCCAGGGCCACGCGCTCGGCGCGTTCCTGGAGGTTGGCGGAGGCGGCGTGGCCGCCGTTGGTGTTCTCGAAATAGAGGAACGGCAGGCCGAGGGCCGCCATCCTGGCGGCCATCTTGCGGGCATGCACCGGAGTCACCCGGTCGTCCTTGGTCGAGGTGACGAAGAACGGCTCGGGATAGGCGACGCCGGCCTTGAGGTTCTGGTAGGGCGAGATCTTGCTGAGAAACGCGGCCTCTTGGGGATTGGCCATGCTGCCGTATTCCCCCGCCCAGGAGGCCCCGGCCCCGATCTTCTCATAGCGCAACATGTCCAGGAGCGGCACCTGGATCACCACCGCATGCCACAGCTCCGGGTGCTGATTGAATTCCACGCCCATCAACAGGCCGCCGTTGGAGCCGCCCTCTATCCCCAGGCGCCGGGGCGAGGTGATCTTGCGGGCGATCAGATCGGCGCCGACGGCGGCGAAATCATCATAGATGATCTGGCGGTGGGTCTTCAGGCCCGCCTCGTGCCACGCCGGTCCGAACTCGCCGCCGCCGCGGATATTGGCCAGCACATAGACCCCGCCATGCTCCAGCCACAGCTTGCCGATGGCCGCGGAGTAGCTGGGCAGCATCGAGGCCTCGAAGCCGCCGTAGGCGTAGAGCAGGGTCGGATTGGCGCTGTCGAGCTTCATGCCCTTCGGGTGGACCACGAAGTAGGGAATCTTCGTGCCGTCGCTGGACACCGCCTCGAACTGCTCGACCTCGTCCGTCGAGGCGTCGAACCGGGCGGGGAGGACCTTGACGTCGCGGTGCTCGCCGGTGGCCGCGTCGGCCCGCCACAGCCGGGTGGGATCGAGGAAGCTCTCCACCGAATAGTAGATCTCGTCGCCGGCCTCGGTGGCGGCCGCCACGCCGACCGAGGAGTTGGCCGCCACCGGCAGCGGCGTCCGCTTCCAGGCCCCGCCTTGGCGAGAAAGGACGGTCAGACCGCCGCGCACATTGTCGTAGAGGGCGACCACCACCCGCGAGCGGGTGGTCACCGCCTGCTCGATCGCCTGCCGGGGTCCCGGCGCGATCAGCAGGTCCGCGGGCGGCGTGCGGCCGGCTTCCAGGGCGGCGAGATCCAGGGCGATCAGCGATCCCTGCGTCAGATTGGCGGCCCCGGGGGCGGGCGTCCAGTCCTGTTTCAGGGTGACGATCAGCTGGCCATCGACCAAGCCGTCCACCGAGGCCTTTGGCGGCAGCGACAGGCGCACCAGGCCGTGGGCGGTGAGCAGGCTGGTCTCGGTCTCGAAGAAGCTCACCGCCCGGGTGATCACCACCGCCGTGTGGCCGTCCCCGTCGCGCAGCACCGAGGCGTCCGCCGCCACATCCGTGGGCTGGCCGCGGAAGACTTCCGTCGCCTGGGCCAGGTCCTGGCCGCGCCTGAGGGTCTTGACCACGAAGCCGTAGCCGGATGTGGTCATGGTCCCCGGACCCCAGTCGCGGGTGACGATCAGGGTGTCGCCGTCCAGCCAGTCAGCCGACTGCTTGCCGCGCGGCAGGGCGAACCCGCCGGCGACAAAGCGCTTCGACGCCAGGTCGAACTCGCGCACCTGGTCGGCGTCCTCGCCGCCGTCGGAGAGCGCGACCAGGCAGCGGCGATATTCCGGGGCCTTGCAGTTGGCGCCCTTCCACACCCAGTTGGCCTTCTCCGCCGCCGCGAGGGCATCGAGGTCGATCACCGTCTGCCAGGCCGGGTGGGACGTGGCAAAGCTCGCCGCCGTCGTCCGCCGCCACAGGCCGCGGACATTGGCCGGATCCTGCCAGAAATTATACACCGCGTCGCCGACCAGCTCGGGCTGGGGAATCCGATCGACGGCGTTGACGATCGTCAGGGCGTCGGCGTGAAAGGCCGCGTAGCGCGGATCGCCCTTCAGCACCGCCAGTGACCGGGCGTTTTCCTTCTCCACCCAGGCCAGGGCGCGCGACGATTCCATCGACTCCAGCCACAGGTAGGGATCGGGCGCGGCGGCGGTGGTCTGGTTCACGGAGGATGTCTCGGCGAGGGCGGACAGGGCCGCGACCGCGGCGATAGTCAGGTTCATCCCCGATTTTCGCCGTCGCGTCCGCCCATGTCCAGCCGCCGGCGAGCCCGCCCACGACGGCGCTCGCAAATTGGGGGACATGAACGAAATTCGAGGAAGGCGAATTTCAATCAAGTCCCAATTTGCGTCAGGCGGATCGCGACCCAAATGGCGACTTGATCGCAATGCCCTCTCGCATTGCGTTCATGTTGCCGATTTGGGCACGGGGTCGCCCCCACGGGGATGCGCGGACGTTGCCTTCACGGTATAGCCCGGCGTCATGAGCCGTCCGTTCATCAAGATGAACGGGCTGGGCAACGACTTCGTCGTCGTCGAGGCCCGGTCCGCGCCGTTCATCCCCTCGGCGAGCGAGGTGCGGGCGCTGGCGGCGCGCGACGGCGGCGTCGGCTGCGATCAGGTCATCGCCATCGAGCCCTCAGCCCGCGCCGACGCCTTCATGCGCATCTGGAATTGCGACGGCGAGGAGGTGGCGGCCTGCGGCAACGGCGCGCGCTGCGTCGCTTGGCTGCTGATGGAGGCGGCCGGACGCGACCAGGCCAGCCTGGAGACCGCCGCCGGCGTCCTCGAAGCGCGGCGGGCCGGGGACAAACTGGTCAGCATCGACATGGGCGAGCCGGGCCTCGGCTGGGAGGACATTCCCCTGGCCGAGAAGATGGACACCCGGGGGATCGAACTGCAGTTCGGCCCGATCGACGCGCCGGTGACGCACACCCCTGGCTGCGTCTCCATGGGCAATCCCCACGTCGTCTTCTTCGTCGCCGACGCCGAGGCGGCGCCGGTGGCCGAGGTCGGGCCGATGATCGAGAACCACCCTCTGTTTCCCCAGCGGGTCAATGTCGGGTTCGCCCAGATCAAGGCCGCCGGCCGCATCCGCCTGCGGGTCTGGGAGCGCGGCGCCGGCCTCACCCGCGCTTGCGGCACCGGGGCCTGCGCGGCCCTGGTCGCGGCCCACCGCCGCCGCCTCTGCGCCCGGGCCGCCGTGGTCGAGCTCGACGGGGGCGAACTCATCGTCCAGTGGCGCGAGGTCGATGACCGCGTGCTGATGACCGGCCCGGTGGCCGTCGAATTCACCGCCCGCCTGCCGCAAAGTCTGGTCGCGTGACCCACCCCGCCCTTGCCCCCGGCCGCGTCGCGGTGATCACCGGCGGGGCCGACGGCATTGGCCTGGCCGCCGCCCACCGTTTCGCCGGCCTCGGCATGAACCTCGTCCTCGCCGATCTCGACGCGGAGAAGCTCGCCGCCGCCGGCAAGGCCTTGAGCGAGGCCGGCGCGCAGGTCGAAACCGTGGTCACCGATGTCGCCGACTATCTCCAGGTCGTCCGCCTGCGGGACGCGGCCCTGGCCCGTTTCGGCGATGTCGCGGTGCTGATGAACAACGCCGGGGTCGGCGGCGGCGGCCACGCCTTCGAGAACTTCGACGGCTGGCGCAAGGTTCTGGGCGTCAATCTCGGCGGGGTGATCAACGGGGTCCAGGCCTTCACCCAGGCGATGATCGATCAGGCGACCCCCGCTGCCATCGTCAACACCGGCTCCAAGCAGGGCATCACCACCCCGCCGGGCGACACCGCCTACAATGTCAGCAAGGCTGGCATCAAGGTCCTCACCGAGGGTCTTCAGCACACCCTGCGCAACACCCCGGGCTGCCAGGTCATCGCGCACCTTCTCGTCCCCGGCTTCACCTTCACCGGCCTGACCCGTCGCGGCGGTCCCGAGAAACCCCCCGCCGCCTGGACCGCCGATCAGGTCGCCGGGTTCATGCTGGAGGCCATGGCCGCGGGCGATTTCTACATCCTCTGCCCCGACAACGACGTCACCCGCGCCATGGACAACGCCCGAATCGGATGGGCCGCCCAGGACCTGACCGAAAACCGCCCCCCTCTCTCGCGCTGGCATCCGGACTGGAAGGCGGCCTTCGAGGCGTTCATGGCCAGAGCCGCCGATCACCGTCCATGACCCCTTCCGTTCGTAGCGCGGGCTTCCAGCCCGCTCTTGTTCACCTCCGCCCTTCGTCACCCCCCAAGTGCGGGCTGGAAGCCCGCGCTACGAGAGAGGAGCGGCCGGCCCATGGCTGACGGTTTCCTCCCCATACCCTCGGTCGACGTCGTCACCTTCGGCTGCCGGCTGAACGCCTGCGAGTCGGAGGCCATCGCGGCCCAGGCCGCGGCCGACGGGATCGTCGACGCGGTGGTGTTCAACACCTGCGCGGTGACCGGCGAGGCGGTGCGCCAGGCGCGCCAGGCGATCCGCAAGGCGCGGCGGCAGCGGCCGGGGACGAAGCTCATCGTCACCGGTTGCGCCGCCCAGATCGATCCGGCCGCCTTCGCCGCCATGGAAGAGGTCGATCTGGTCCTCGGCAACGCCGCGAAGGCCGCCCCCGGCGCCCTGCGAGGTCACGGCGTCGAGGTCGGCGATGTCATGTCCGCGAGGGGCCACGCGAGCCGCGCCTCCGGCGCGCCCGCCGGCCGCGCCCGGGCCTATGTGGAGATCCAGAACGGCTGCGACCACCGCTGCACCTTCTGCGTCATTCCCTTCGGCCGCGGAAACGCCCGCTCGACGCCGGCGGCGGCGGTGATCACCCGGATTCGCGCGCTCGCCGCCGAGCACGCCGAGGTGGTGCTGACCGGGGTCGATCTGACCAGCTGGGGCGCCGATCTCGATGGCGCCCCGACGCTGGGGGCGCTGGTGGCGCGCATCCTCGCCGAGGTCCCCGAACTTCCCCGCCTGCGCCTCTCCTCCATCGACGCCGCCGAGATCGACGCCGAGCTGATGGCCTGCCTGGCCCGCGAGCCGCGCCTGGCGCCCCATCTGCACCTCTCGCTCCAGTCCGGCGACGACCTGATCCTCAAGCGCATGAAGCGCCGCCACTCCCGCGCCCAGGCCCTGGCCCTGATCGAGGCCGTCCGCCGGGTTCGCCCGGAGACCGCCTTCGGCGCCGACTTCATCGCCGGCTTTCCCACCGAAACCGACGCGGCGTTCGAGAACACCCTGGCCCTGGTCGAAGAGGCCGGCCTCGCCTTCCTCCACGTCTTCCCCTACAGCCCCCGTCCCGGAACCCCGGCGGCCCGAATGCCGCGGGTTGCCGGCGCCGTCGTCAAGGAGCGTGCCGCCCGCCTCCGCGCCGCCGGCGACGCCGCTCTCGCCCGGCACCTCGACCGCCAGATCGGCCGCCGCGTCACCGCCCTGGTCGAGCGCGCCGGCCGTGCCCGGGCCGAAGACTTCACCGAATTCGCCTTCGCCGGCGAGGCGGCCTCGGGCGCTCTGATCACCGGCGAGATCACCGCCCACGACGGCCGGCGCGCCACCCTGGTCCGGCGACGGCGCGCCATCCCATGACCGAACCCAAGCGCGGCTGGCTGCAGCGGCTCACCGGCGGCCTGGCGCGTTCGTCGCGGCGGATGAGCGAGCAGGTGAGCCGGGCGCTCACCGCCCGGCCCCTCGACCAGGAACAACTCGACGCCCTCGAGGAGATGCTGATCGAGGCCGACCTCGGCCCTCACGCGGCGGCGCGGATCGCCCGGGCCTTCGGCGCCCAGAGGTTTGGCCGCTCGTCCACCGACGCCGAGGTCAAGGAGGCCCTGGCCGGCGCCATCGCCGCCGAACTGGCGCCTCGCCAGGGCCGCTTCGATCCGCTCGGCGGACCCAGGCCCTATGTGGTCCTGTTCATCGGCGTCAACGGTTCGGGCAAGACCACCACCCTGGGGAAGATCGCCGCCGACCTCACCCACCGGCGCGCGCGGGTGCTGATCGCCGCCGGCGACACATTCCGGGCGGCGGCGGTGGAGCAGCTGGCGGTGTGGGCCGATCGGGCGGGGGCGGATTTTCTTTCCCGTCCCACCGGCGCGGACGCGGCCGGATTGGCCTACGACGCCCTGGAGCGGGCACGGATGGAGGCCTACGACGTTCTGCTCATCGACACCGCCGGGCGGCTGCACAACAAGCAGGGACTGATGGACGAACTCACCAAGATGATCCGTGTCCTGCGCAAGCTCGACCCCGAGGCGCCCCATGAGGTGCTGCTGGTCCTCGACGCCACCGTCGGGCGCAACGCCCTGGCCCAGGAGAACGTCTTCGGCAACGCCATCGGGGTCACCGGCATCGTCATGACCAAGCTCGACGGCACGGCCCGCGGCGGCGTGCTGGTGCCGGTGGCCCAGGCCTCCGATTCGCCGATCAAGCTGATCGGGGTGGGCGAGGCCATCGACGATCTCCAGCCATTCGACGCGGTCGCCTTCGCCCGTTCCCTGGTCGGCCTCGAGGCGCCGGTCCATGCCTGAGGCCGCCACGAAGACGTCCTGGCTGCGCTGGACCATCGACGGGGCGCCGGCGGTGGCCTTTCTCGCCGTGCTGCTGATCACCCACGATTTCCGTCTCGCCACCTGGTGGGTGGTCGGCGGCTCGGCCGTGGCCCTGGCCGCCGGCCTCGTCCTCGAACGGAGGATCGCCCCCCTGCCGGCGGTGAGCGGCGGCATGGCGATGGTGTTCGGCGGGGCCAGCCTGATCCTGCACCGCGCCGACATCCTGCAGATGAAGATGACCATCGTCGATGCGGTCCTGGGCGCGGTCCTCTTCGGCGGCCTGGCGATCCGGAAGAACCCGCTGAAATTCATTCTCGGCGGCGCCTTCGCTCTTACCGACAAGGCCTGGGGGGTGCTGGCGGTCCGCTATGGTCTGTTCTGGTGGGCCTGCGCCGTGGCCAACGAATTCGTCCGCCGCACCCAGACCGCCGAGACCTGGGGCATATTCCGGGTCGCCGTCATCGTCGCCGCCGTCGTCTTCGCC
>Ga0075522_10000819_pt1 | contig 23044 bp, 22 predicted proteins | sample NGEPerA_FD_74796 | JGI IMG/M metagenome (GOLD analysis project Ga0075522, IMG submission 74796) | Arctic peat soil microbial communities from the Barrow Environmental Observatory site, Barrow, Alaska, USA - NGEE PermafrostL2-A | ecosystem: Environmental > Terrestrial > Soil > Wetlands > Peat ...
CTACGTGGCCGACCTGGTGCTGGCATTGCCGCTGGCGATTGGCTTTCGGATCAACCTGGCACTTCCCCGCGGCCGCGCCTGGCTGCCGGTGTTCTTGGCCGGTTTCTTCGAGACCGCCGGCTCGGTCTGCATCGTGCTCGGCGCTCGGAGCGCGCCGCTGGCGGTGGTCTCGCCGCTGGCCAGCCTGGCGGCCGCTTTCACCGTCGCCTACGCCTGGGCGATCCTCGGCGAACGCCCGGCGCGCGGCGTCCTGGTGGGCGGCCTGCTGGTCTCGGCCGGCGTGGTCGTCCTGGCGCTTTGAAACGATCTGATCGGGACCTTGGGAGGGGCTTTGCCTCCCAATCCCCTTTCCCGCCCGAAACGGTAGGCAGGGGACGGAAATGCTAGGCAGGTGACCTAGTTTGGGCGGACCCGGCCGTCCCGGACGCCACTAACGCTCGACTGGTTCGGGCGCGTCTTCGGAGTCCTTGCCGCCGATGAATCCGTGAGCGAGCCCTTGAATCTTGTCCAGGACGCCCATCTTCTCGTTGTCCGCCGGGACCCTTCGCGGGGGAAGACGCAAAACAGCTCGTAAGTATAGTGAGCGTATCCCTCCTTCACGTATCGGCCATAGACCGACTGGCAATTGAATTTCTCAGTCACTGCGTCCGAAAGTTTCCAGTCCGGCCGATTGAGACGAACGATGAAGGGCGTCATCCAATTGTTCATCCTTTCTTCCGAAAAGGCCCTTGCGCCGCGGATCGCCAGGTGGCACCATCAATCCGTTAGGTAGATGGGCATCCGGAAGGCGGCGACGCTCTCCGGCTGGCTCGCGAAAGGTCCCAGCGTTGGCGCGCTCGGGACCTTTTTCTTTGTCAGAGAATCATCACGGCACCTCGCCATCGGATGTAACCCAAAAGGGCGTGATATCGCGCTGGTTTGTTCCGTCGGAAGCGAGGGAAAGTTCCGCGGGAAGGTTCCGCAGGAACTTCCGTTAGAGCTTCTTCTTGGCGCGTGAGTCGGCGGCGGAGAGCCCTTGGGGGCGGATGGCGGCCGCCCGCGCTTCTCCACATCTGGACGGCTTCCCGTCGATTTATTGGGGAAAAATGGTACGATCCGGTCACTATGGGGGTGCCAGTCGGGGTGAACGATTTTCTCCTGGAACTGGATGGACCCGATGTTCGTCCGGCATCGGTGGACTCTGCCAAGCTACTGGGGTTCGCCTCTGCGTATCTCGATCTGTTAGTCCGCATGGCGGGTGACGAGGAAGCGCCGATTTCATTCCATGGTCTGAACATCATCGACAAGTGCGTCGCGATTCAGGTAGTGCCCGATGATATCGATTACGCTCGTGTGCTTGCCGGGGCTTCGGCGCCGTACCTTTCCGGAGATCGAGCCCCCCGAGGCCTCGGGGCCAATGTCGCGCGGGTTCAGGAGTCTCTCCGGGCATTCCCGAAGGACTTTAAGGCGAAGGTGATCGTCGGACCGTGGGTTCAAGATCTGTTCATTCCAGAAACGAAGCCTACGTCCGACCTGCCGACCGCCGTCGAAACAATGAGAGCCAACATTCAGCGGGTCGGGGGAGCCGACCCGCGGGTTCGATTCAAGGGTCTTCTCGATAGGTATCCGTTCTCGATCGACATCTCGCATGCTGAGGCGATAGCGCTGGCGCCGTACCTTTATAAGGACGTCGAGATCGTCGTGAGAGTTACGAGGACAGTCGATGGGCGAGTATCCTTTTGCGAGCTAGAGGGATTTGAGCCGATCTCCGATCAGGACTCCGGGGCGGCTTGGCGAGCGTGGTTCAAACCGCACGCCAAGTATTGGGACGACGTGAAGGACATATCGGAGGCACTCGGACGGCGTGATCAATCCTGAAAAACTTCCGGCGAGGGCACTGATCGACACGGGCGTTCTGATTCGCGCCCTTGGCCAAAAGCCACAAGACCCAAGGGCGAGTGTCTGTAGAGACTTCTGGGATGCAATGCTGGCAGCTAAACGTCAGATCTTGATCGCCGCTCCTACGATTACGGAAACGACCCGTAGCACTGACTTTCCTGCGTTACCACCGCCTTCGGTGCCGAACGTCCTGGTCGTCGCCTTCGATCTTCGGGCAGCCCTCGCGTGCTCAGAGAAGTTCCCTGAGCAGGTGATCAAGAATGAACAGAAGTCGACGGGCCTCTTCCTGAATTATCTGCGATATGACGCCTTGATTCTCGCGTGCGCCATCCGGTACGACGCAATCCTGGTAACGCTGGAGGCGCCCATGTCCGGGGCTGGCAGCTAAGGCTGGCCTCGTCTGTAAGCGACCTGAGGATTTTGAGAGTCAGCTTGGGATGAAGGTGTTATTCGCCAAGGATCCGAAATAGCTCCGTCGCGGATCGGCCTCCCGCGGCTCCCGAATTCAAACTGACCCACTACCCGCGCCGACGGTCCCCTACTGCGAGCTGGCGTCCAAGATGAGACCGGCGTCTATGACGTCGATGCCGCTCGGTCCGTTCGTACAGCCGTCGTACTTGAGCGATCCGTTAGGCTGCCGCGTGTACACCCGTTCGCATGCCAGGGCGGAGCACTGAGACTCGCTTGCGGCGCAGACGCAGCCCCCTTCGCAGGTGCCCGAGGGGCACCCAGCAAGCCCAAGGGGAGCCAAGAGGAGCGCCAGGACCACCGCCGTCCGCACGGACCGAGCTTACCGCCTCCTCGGAGCGAATTGGTAGGCAGCCCTCCGAAATGATGGGCAGATGGCTATTAGGAGGCAAAGCTCCCCCACGCGTTAATCTGATCGGGACCCTGGGAGGGTCCCGCGCCCCCCGCGACGGGCTCACGCGAGCAAAGCTCTCGCTCCCCACGCGTTAATCTAATCGGGACCCTGGGAGGGTCCCGCGCCCCCCGCGACGGGCTCGCGCGAGCCCGGGGTCCCCGCGCGCGTCTGCGCGCGTGGGGTGGTCTAAAGCTCTCGCTCCCCCGGCGAGCAAAGCTCGCGCTCCGCCATGCGGTCGCTGCTAGACTGCCGCCGCGATGGCGCACCAATACATCTACACGATGCAGAACCTCCGGCGGGTCCACCCGCCCAACAAGGAGGTCCTCAAAGGGATCTATCTGTCGTTCTATCCGGGCGCCAAGATCGGCGTGCTGGGATCGAACGGCGCCGGGAAATCGACGCTGCTGCGGATCATGGCCGGCGTCGACAAGGACTTCTTCGGCGACGCCAAGCCGGCCGACGGGATCCGGATCGGATATCTGCCGCAGGAGCCGACCCTCGATCCCAAGAAGAACGTGCTCGAGAACGTCGAGGAGGCGGTGGCGCGGACCAAAGGTCTCCTCACGCGGTTCGACGAGGTGAACCTCAAGCTGGGCGAGGACATGTCGCCGGCCGAGATGGACAAGCTGCTCGAGGAGCAGGGCAAGCTGCAGGACGCCATCGAAGCGGCCAGCGGTTGGGACCTGGATCGCACGCTGGAGATCGCGATGGACGCGCTCCGGTTGCCGCCGCCCGAGGCGGACGTCACCAAACTCTCGGGCGGCGAGCGGCGGCGCGTCGCGCTCTGCCGCGTCCTGCTCGAGCGACCGGACCTGCTGCTCATCGACGAGCCGACCAACCATCTGGACGCCGAGAGCGTGGCCTGGCTCGAGCACCACCTGCACGAGTTCCCGGGGACCATCGTGGCGGTCACGCACGATCGCTACTTTCTCGACAACGTGGCGGGCTGGATCCTGGAGCTCGATCGCGGGGCCGGGATCCCTTGGGAGGGAAACTACTCGTCGTGGTTGGAGCAAAAGGGCAAGCGGCTCGAGTCGGAGGAGAAGACCGAATCGGCCCGGCAGCGGACGCTGGCGCGCGAGCTCGAGTGGGTGCGGGCCTCACCGCGCGCGCGGCAGGCCAAGTCCAAGGCCCGCCTGGCGGCCTACGAGGAGCTGCTGGCCGAAGAGCAGCAGAAGCGCGAGGAGACCATCGAGATCAGCATCCGGCCGGGCCCCCGCCTGGGCGACGTGGTGGTCAAGGCCGAGCACCTGCGCAAGGCCTACGGCGACAAGGTGCTGATCGAGGATCTGAGCTTCAACCTGCCGCGCGGCGGGATCGTCGGAATCATCGGCGCCAACGGCGCCGGCAAGACCACGCTGTTTCGCATGATCACCGGGCAGGAGAAGCCGGACGGCGGCACGCTGCGGATCGGTGAGACCGTCAAATTGGCCTACGTCGATCAGAGCCGCGACACGCTCGACGGCGGCAAGACCGCCTTCGACGAGATCGCGCAAGGGGCCGAGTATCTGGAGATCGGCAAGCGCAAGGTCCCGGCCCGCGCCTATGTCGCCGGGTTCAACTTCAAGGGGACCGACCAGCAGAAGCGGGTCAAGGATCTCTCGGGCGGCGAGCGCAACCGCGTCCATCTGGCCAAGGTGCTGCGCTCGGGCGGCAATGTGCTGCTGCTCGACGAGCCGACCAACGATCTCGATGTCGATACGCTGCGGGCGCTCGAGGACGGCCTGCTGGCGTTCGCCGGGTGCGCGGTGGTGATCAGCCACGATCGCTGGTTCCTCGATCGCGTGGCCACCCACATCCTGGCCTTCGAGGGCGACAGCCAGGCGGTCTGGTTCGAGGGCAACTACCAGGACTACGAGGCCGATCGCCGCCGCCGCCTCGGCGCCGCCGCCGACCAGCCCCATCGGATCCACTATAAGAAGCTGATACATTGAGGCGCGGGGGGGGACGGCTTCGCCGGCCCGAGCCCTTGGCAGGAGGTTCGGAACCCTTCCAGGGTTCTGAGGTATATTGACGTTCATGATCCCGTACGAAGAGCTGGATCGGGCGCTGGCGCGCTGGAAGACGCGATCGCAGAGCGGCGTGGTCGAGCCGCCGCGCGCCGAAGCCGAGAGCTACGACGCCACGCCCTTACCGATCTCCCCCGACGATCTGGGCAGCATCCCCGAACCGCTGCCCGTCGCGACCGAACGCACCGGCGAGATCGACCTCGCCGAGCTCGAAACCTACGAAGACTGATTCGATCGCGTTGGCCCGTCCGCCCATGACCTGTCGGTCGTGTTCGCTTATGACTCATCGTCGCGAACGTTAGAGAGCCAACAGAGTGCCAACGCCCGGTCGATCGCGTCGGGGGAGGGACGGCTGCGCCGGCCCGAGCCCATCGCGGGAGGTCTAAGGAACCCTCTCAGGGTTCCTTTTTTAAAAATAGAACCGGGCGCCGAGGTCGCCGTCGATGCCGAAGTCGATCCCAGGCACGATCCAGATCGACGGCGCCAGCTCGAAGAACACCTCGATGAAGTTCGGGTTGGTGAACATCAGGTCGAGGCCGATCGGCGCGCGCGCCGCGATCGCCACGCAGTTGTTCTGACAGCCACCCCACCAGACGAGGCGCCCGCCGCCGCCGACGTGCCAGTCGAGCTGCGCGGTTCCCCGGATGATGTTGGACTGCCAGAGGTAGTCCATGTTGAAGCTGCCGTTGTCGTGTCCGAAGTTTCCACAGACCTGATTGCCGTTCTGATCCGTGTAGCAGGTCCCGTAGCCGTAGGTCTGAAACCCTAGGCCGAAGTCGAGCGCGTTGGTCGGCGAGACCCACAGCTTGGCCGATAGGCCAGTCGGATCGCCGAGCTGAATCCCCAGGCCGAACTTGCGTGAATAACCGACCTCCGTCGCCCGGGCCGCCGGGCCGACGATGGCCAAGAGCAGCGTGGCCGTGACGGTGGTGAGGAGTGTCCTTTTCATGCCGCGTATAGTACGCACGAACGCTGGAGCCGGACAGGCCGTTTGGAAAAATCTCGGCACATTTATGGGCCAACTCTTGCGGCGCCGCAGGCCACGCGGCGGCGCCGCGTTCCGGGTACGGCGCCCGGGAGAATTCGGATTCGCCGCGCGGTCCACGGTTTTGGAATGTTGCTGCTCTGCGCGCCCGCGTGTCGCCGCGCGCCGACACCCGCGCCGCCGCCGTCCCCGTCGGAAAACGCGCGCGCGATCGAACGCGCGTCGACTTCGGTGCCGAGGCCCGCGGTGGCCAGCCAGCCGAAACGGCCGTCGGGTCCGGATCCCGACGCATTGCCGGCCGCGCCGGACATTCCGCCGGAGCGGCGCGCCATTCAGGTTCAATTCGGCGACGGCCAAGAGAGGGTGGTCGACGCCGACGCGGCGCGCGCGCGCGGGCTCACGCTGGTCGATCTCTCCGACGGATGGGCCCCCTCGGTTTTCGACGATCGGGTCGGGCCGCAGCACACGACGCTTTCCAATCCCTACCGCGCCATCTACACCGGCCTGGCGTCGGATCGCACCGACGGGGACGGACAGCCGCTCTCGGGCGGCGAGCGAAATTACCTGGAGCTCTACGGGATTCCCCCGACGCTCTCGGTGTTGCGACACCGCTTCCTGCGCGACGCGCGGCCGACCTGCGCGTCGGCGTTCGATCCCGAAAAGCTGCTGGCTGTCGATGAGATTCGCACCTGGGGCGCCAGCACCGAGCAGAAGGAGCTGGCCCGAGCAACCGCGCGCGGCGCACGGTTGGAGGCGGCGCGCGCGGCGGCCAATGTGACGACGCTGGAAGCGTTGGCCGAGGCCCAGCCGCGCTTCGCCAAGGACGTCACAGAGCAGCTTCGGCTGCAGTCCGAGCGCGAGGCTTTCAGCGAGGCCGAAAAACGTTTGATCTGCGAAGGGCTGCTCAGCCCCGCCAAGCACAAGACCGGCAGCTACGACACCGCGATGCGCGCCGCGATGCTGGATTTTCAGCAGAAGCAGGCGGTGATGGATCAGGCCGACATCCGCCGTGGCACGCTGGAGGCGCTGGCGCGCTCGCCGCTGGAGAACGATTTCTTGGCGCTCCGCCGCGTCCTCACCGAACGGGCCATGCACGCCGGCGGCTTCGTCGAGGACGGCAGTGTGGGCGATTCGCCCTCGGACCCGAGCACGCCGACCTACCTCGGCGTCGACGGCACGCGGCACCGGGTGCCCGATCTGGCGACGCCGTCGCTGGACGCCACGCTGGCCCGTCTCGGGATCGCGTCGGCCGACGACGCGTTGGCGTTCTTTGCGCGACATCCCCGCCAGGACTTCGCGACGCTGCGGGTGGCGGTCCGCCTGCCGACGCCGCCCGAATATTACAGCGGCGCGATGGACCTCTCGGCCGAGATCGACCGCGGCGACGTCTGGTACGACTTCCCCTACGACGCGTCCGGCGCACGCCTGCCCCAGCCGCGCGAGCGCTTTCCGACCTTCACCCTCTTCGTCAAGTGGCGCGGCGAGCGGGTGCCGCTGGTGCGCTGGCGGACCACCGTCGGGGGCTGGCGCGCCGAGTTGGCCTCCGACGGGCAGGAGTATTACCGCTGGAAGGGGTCGGACGTCGGCCCGCGCGTCTGGCGGCACATCGTGGCGGCGCCGGTCTGGATCCCCCCCCCGACCTCGCCGCTGTCCTCGATGGTGAAGGAGAAGAAGGTCAACGGGACCTACGTCCACGTCACCAACTACGACGAGACGGGCCCCGGCTATCTGTCGGCCTACGGGCTGGCGGCCGCGATCCACGAGGAGATGCGGCAGGGAGAAGCCGGCCCGACCTTCTTCGACAACGGCATCCGCACGCACGGGTCGTTCGATTACATGTCGCTGCGAGGCCGCTTCTCGCACGGCTGCCACCGGCTCTACAACCAGCTCGCGATGCGGCTCTTCAGCTTCGTGCTGGGCCACCGGCACATGCGCGCGATCGGCTCGGTCCCGCTGGGATTTCGGCGGACTTTTTATTGGCAGGGAGAGGTCTACGAGATGCGGCTGCCGAGCCGCGGTTTCTACTACGAGCTGGAACCGCCGCTGCCGGTCGATGTGCTCGAGGGGCGGATCAAGGGCGAGCTGCAAAAGCCCGTCTCGGGCTATGTCCCGAAGCCGGGCGTGAAGTACGTGTCGGCGAAGCCACCGGGCGTGTCCGATTCGCCCGAGTCGCGCGCGGGGGACGGGCCGTGACCGGCCGGGGTGCATTTGATCGCAGGCTGGTCGCGGTCGCCGCCGCGTGGGCGGCGCTGGTCGGTTGCGACGGGGATTCCAACCATCGGCCGACGGCGCCCCGCGCCACCGGCCACCCGACCACGGCAGCGGCCCACGGCCGGCCGGCCACCGTCGTCGACGATGACGTCGACGACGATCGCGGTCCCGCCCCTGCCACCGCAGGTGGCGGGCGCGACAAAGTCACGATCAAGCTCTCGGTGGACGCGCACTGGAAGGCGCATGTGTTCTGGGGCCGCAAGGATCTGGGGGTGGCGCCGCTCCAGATTGAACGCCCCCGGGGATCCGGTCCGCTCGACCTCTTGATCGTCGCCGATGGGGCTTTGCCGCTGCACACCCGCGTCTTCACCGATCGGGACAGCGGCCTAGCGGTCCGCCTGTACGCCGAAAGCGAGGCGCCGGGGCTGTTGGGATATCCCCGAAGCTTTTCGCTTCCAACTTCCAGGCGTTTAACCCACAATGCCGGAACTTTTCCCCGGCCCCGCCGGTAACCAGAGGAGATCGATCGAATGGGCAAGCCGCTGTCGAAGTCAGACCTTATTTCCAAGTTGGCCGAAGAGAACGACGGGAAGCTGACCCGGAAGGACGTCAAGGGCGTCCTCGAGTCGCTCGCCACCATTGGCTATAAGGAGCTCAAGAAGACTGGAATCTTCCTGGTCCCCGGTTTCGCCAAGTTCGTGGTGATCAAGAAGCCCGCCACCAAAGAGCGCAAGGGCATCAACCCCTTCACCAAAGAGCCGACCGTCTTCAAGGCCAAGCCGGCCCGCAAGATCGTCCGGGCTCGCCCGGTCAAAGCCGCCAAAGACGCGGTTTAGCGGGCGCACGGGCTTCTGGCCCGTCGGCAGCTCGACATTGGCCATTCGCTCGAAGCGGTAAGCGCCGCGCAGGCGGCGACGGCGGTCTCACGTGGGGCTGTCGTCGCTGTGGCGCGGGTGCTGCCAGAGGCCAGACAAAGCGAAAGTGCGTGCTTTTCGCCGCCGTCGGCATAGCAATAACGTACACTTAAGCGCCTTTTGTCCCTACAGACGGCAGAGGCGATGCCGAATATGTTGGAAGTGAATCTCAACGGCTCGGGTGCGGCGCACGGCGCCGGGGATCTGATCGCCGAGGCGGCCGAGGACGCTCGCGGCCCGGGGCTCGAAACGCTGGCGATTTCGAACCTGGCGTTCGCCGAAGATCTCTACTTTCAATTTCTCGAGGATCCCTCGAGCGTCGATGCGGCCTGGCGCCGGGTCTTCGAACGGCTGGACGCGGGCGGCGAGCCGAACGGCGCCGGCGCCCACAAGGCGACGCTGATTCCCCCGACGGCTTTTCCGCGCAGCATCTTCGGCGCGGCGCCGATCGCATCGGTTACCCCGATTGCCGGCCGCACCTCGGTGCGCTTGCTGTCCGAGCGCGTGCAGCGCCTGGTCGAGGCCTACCGCGATCTCGGCCACCTGTTCGCCGATCTCGATCCGCTCGGCCTGGTCAAGCGCGGCGGGCCGCAGATCGCGCTCGAGGACTACGGCCTGGCGGAAGAGGATCTGGATCTGGTCTTCAGCAGCGAGAATGTGGCCGGTCCCGACCGGACCACGCTGCGCGACCTGGTCGATCTGTTGCGCGAGACCTACTGCCGCAAGATCGGCGTCCAGGTCGCCCACCTGCACGATCGCGAGCTGCGGGCCTGGCTGCAAGGGCGGATGGAGAGCACCCGCAACCGGGTGGCGCTGACGCGCCCCGACCGGATGCGGATCTTCCGGCAGGTGATCGGCGCCGAGGTGTTCGAGCAGTTCCTGCAGAACAAGTTCTTGGGCTCGAAGCGGTTCTCACTGGAAGGGGCCGAGAGCCTCATCCCGCTTCTCGAGCGCCTTTTCGAGCGCGCGGCCCGCTCCAGCGTCGGCGAGATCGTGATCGGCATGGCGCACCGCGGGCGGCTCAACGTGCTGGCCAACGCGCTCCGCAAGCCCGCCTCGCAGATCTTCGCCGAGTTTCAGGACAAGCTCGACAACATCGACCCCAGCGACACCAGCGGCGCCGGCGACGTCAAATACCACCTGGGCTTCTCGATCGATCGGGTCTTCGGGCAGGGGACCGACGAGCACAAGGTGCACGTCTCGCTGACCTTCAACCCCAGCCACCTCGAGTGGGTCAACACGGTCGTACAAGGTCGCGTGCGGGCCAAGCAGGACCGGCTGGCCGACAGCGGCCGCACGCGCTGCCTGCCGATCCTGATCCACGGCGACGCGGCGTTCGCGGGCCAGGGGATCGTGGCCGAGGCGCTCAATATGTCCGAGCTGGACGGCTACCGGGTGGGCGGCACGGTTCACATCGTGGTCAACAACCAGGTCGGCTTTACGACCTCGCCCACCAGCGGCAAGTCGACCACCTACGCCACCGACGTCGCGCGAATGCTGCAGATCCCGATCTTCCACGTCAACGGCGAGGATCCCGAGGCCATCTGCCAGGCGGTCGATCTGGCGGTCGACTTCCGGCAGCAATTCCACCGGGACACGCTCATCGAGCTGTGGTGCTACCGCAAGCTCGGCCACAACGAGGGCGACGAGCCTTCGTACACCCAGCCGGTCATGTACCGCGCCATAGCCGCCAAGCCGTCGATCCGGACGGCCTACCTGGCGTACGACGCGGCGACCCCCGCGCCCGACGGCGCCGCGCGCATCACCGCCGAGGAGACCGACGAAATCGCGGCCACCAAGCGGCGTGACCTGGACGCCGAGCTCGAGATCGCGACCCGCACCGATGCGCCGCCGCGGCCCAGCACCTTCGCGGGCGCCTGGGCCGGCATCAAAGGCGGCGCCGACTGCTCGGTGCCCGAGGTTCCGACCACCGTGCCGGCGTCCGCCATAAGGACGTCACGCGCGCGCTGGTGACCCTGCCGGCGGACTTCAACGTCCACCCCAAGTTGCAGAAGCTGATCGTCGAGGCGCGGGCCGCGATGGGTGCTGGTGAGAAAGCCATCGACTGGGGGATGGGCGAGGCGCTGGCCTTCGGGACGCTGCTGGCGGGTGGAACGCGCGTGCGCCTGTCCGGACAGGACTCGCGTCGCGGGACCTTCAGCCACCGCCATGCGGTGCTCAGCGACTATAACGATGGCCACGAGTACACCCCTCTTTCGCACGTGGCGCCCAAGCAGGGGGTGTTCGAGGTCCGCGACAGCCCGCTCTCCGAAGGGGGCGTGCTGGGCTTCGACTTCGGTTACAGCCTGGACATGCCCGAGGGGCTCACGATCTGGGAAGCCCAGTTCGGCGACTTCGTGAACGCCGCCCAGGTGATCATCGATCAGTTCTTGTGCTCGTCCGAGGCCAAGTGGCACCGGGTGAGCGGCCTGGTGCTGCTGTTGCCGCACGGCATGGAGGGGCAGGGGCCCGAGCACTCGAACGCCCGGCTCGATCGGTTCCTCAACCTCTGCGTCAACGACAACATGCAGGTCTGCAACCTGACCACTCCGGCGCAATACTTCCACGCGTTGCGCCGCCAGGTGCTGCGCCCGTACCGCAAGCCGCTCATCATCATGTCGCCCAAGAGCCTGCTGCGGCACCCGGCCGCGACCTCGTCGGTGGCCGACTTCACCGAGCGCGGGTTTCAACACGTCATCCCCGACGCGCAAATCAAGGATCCGGCGCGTGTCAAGCGGGTTTTGCTCTGCACCGGCAAGATCTATTACGACCTCATCGCGGCCCGCGAAGCGCGCAGCTACGACGACGTGGCCATCGTGCGCATCGAGCAGCTCTACCCGCTGCACAAGGATGACCTGCTCGAGACGCTGTCGGTCTTCGCGCCCGGCACGCCGGTGGTCTGGGTCCAAGAGGAGCCCAAGAACATGGGTGCGTGGGCCTATGTGAACCGCGAGCTGCCGTCGCTGCTGGCCGGATCGTTCCCCTGGTCGAACGTGACGCGGCCGCTGTCGGCCAGCCCGGCCACCGGATCGGCCAAGCGACACACCCGCGAGCAGACGCGTCTGGTGGCGGAAGCGTTCGGGAAAGGGGCGGTCTGATGGCGCTGGTATTGCGGGTCCCCGCGCTCGGTGAGTCGGTGCGGGAAGCTACTTTGGGGGCCTGGAAGCGGGCCGAGGGGGACGAGGTCACCGCCGACGAGCCGCTGGTCGAGGTCGAGAGCGAGAAGGCGACGTTGGAGGTCCCCTCGCCGGGCGCCGGCGTGCTGCGCAAGATCCTGCGCAAGGCCGGCGACACGGTGGCGGTGGGCGAGGCGATCGCCGAGATTGACGAGCTGGCCGCGCACGCGACGGCCGGTTTGGCGGCCGCCGCGCCGCCGCCGGCCAAGGCCAGCAACGGGCGCCAGGCCAGCGCGCGCGAGGACGCCAAACCGCGCGCCACCGAACCGGTGCGCGGATCGGCCGGCGAGAGCACGCTGCGGGCGGCGCCCTCGGCCCGCCGCGCGATGGCCGAGAGCGGCCTGCCGGCCGACGAGGTTAAAGGCTCCGGCCGCGGCGGTCGGATCTCGAAAGAGGACGTGGTGCGCGCGCTCGGCGAGCAGAAGCAGGAGCGCGCGCCGGCGTCGCTCACCATCGAGGCGCCCACCGCCATCCGCCCGGCCACCGACGCCGCGCGCGAGCGGGTGGTTCCGATGTCGCCGCTGCGCAAGACGGTGGCCCGCCGCTTGGTCGAGGCCCAGCACACCTCCGCCATCCTGACCACCTTCAACGAGGTGGACATGACCAGCGTGCTCGGTCTGCGCGAGCGTCACCAGGAGCGCTTCGTCAAGCAGCACGGCATCAAGCTGGGCTTCATGTCGTTCTTCGTGAAGGCGGCCATCGAGGCGCTCAAGAGCTTTCCGGCCGTCAACGCCGAGGTTCGCGGCGCCGACATCGTCTACAAGGATCACTACGATATCGGGGTGGCCGTGGGCGGCGGCAAGGGGCTGGTGGTCCCCATCGTGCGCGACGCCGATCGGCTGTCGTTCGGCGAGATCGAGATGACCATCGCCGGCCTGGCCGCGCGGGCGCGCGACAACAAGCTCACGCTCAAGGAGCTCGAGGGGGGCACCTTCACCATCTCCAACGGCGGCGTCTACGGCTCGCTGCTCTCGACGCCGATCTTGAACCCGCCGCAGAGCGGAATCTTGGGGCTGCACGCCATCCAGAAGCGGCCGATCGCGATCGGCGACGCGGTGGTGGTGCGCCCGATGATGTACATGGCGCTGTCATACGACCACCGGCTGGTCGACGGGCGCGAAGCGGTCCAGTTCCTGATCCGGATCAAGGAGTGCGTCGAAGACCCGGAGCGCGTCCTGCTCGAAGTCTGAACAACGAGAAAGGGACCCTGCAAGGGCACTCGAGACCTCCCGCGAAGAGCCCGGTCGGGACCCACGCGATCCGAGGTGCTCAGACCGCTGAGGCGGGAACGCGGGAGCGGCGGGTGGTGGTGCGGCGCTGGCTCGCGCGCCCGGTCGCGCTGCGGGGCATCGCGACGGCCTGGCGCTCCCGCGATTTGCGGCCGCGCTTGGCGGCGTACATGGCCTGGTCGGCGTGGCCGAGCAGGGCGTCCACCGAGTCGCCCGCCTCGGGCCAGCTGGCGGTCCCCAGGCTGAGCGAGATCGGGATCTCGCGCGCGACGTTGGCGCCTGCCCGGGCGGCCCGCAGCCGGGCGAGCAGGTGACCGCAATCCTCGGCCGACAGATCGGGCAATAGGATCCCGAACTCGTCGCCGCCGGTTCGACAGGCCACGTCGTGGTTGCGCAGGTGTGCGATCAGGAACTCGCCCACCTCTTTGAGGACCGCGTCGCCGGCGGCGTGCCCGTGCTGATCGTTGACGCGCTTGAAGTCGTCGACGTCGACGATCATGACCGAGAACCTGCGGCCGGCGCCGGCCCGCTGCGATCGGCTCAGCTCCTCGCGCAAGCGCTCTTCGAAGAAGCGACGGTTCCAAAGCCCCGTCAGCGGATCGCGGTAGGCCATCGCGCGGAAGACCGCCAGCCGGGCCACCTCGCGGCGGAGGGTCGCATTCTGGCGCTCGAGCCGGACGAGCTCGACGGCCAGATCCTCGGGCGGCTTGCGGTTCATGACCGGTGCCACCATACCGAGATTCGTGCGGCGGCATCCAGAAAAATGGCGCGTCCGACCTGGCGGGCCATCGGGGAGAAGCTCAATGAATCTCCTTCCCCCACCGACCCAGGATCCAAGCCGTCGCGTTGTCGCGCCGCGAGTAGACCGCGAACCCGTCGTTGTTGAGGCGACCGGCCGGCGAGAGCTGCCAAAACAGACCCAGTTGCCCGCCCGATTGGTCGAAGAGGTGCCGCAGCCAGGCGTCGTAGCTCTGGGCGCGCTCGGCGTCGGGCGCGGCGAACCCGCACTCGCCGAGGTAGGCCACCTTGCCGGTGACCGTCGCCAACGCCTGGTGCCGCTCGATCCAGATCTCGGCGTCGCGGGGGGTCGAAAAGCCGTAGTTGCTGGGATAGAAATGGTACGAGAGCATGTCGAGCGCGTCGATGCGCGCGAGCTTCGAGAAGCTGCAGCCTTCGTCCCCCCGCACGGCGTAGTAGTTGGTGAGACCGACGTACGGCCTCTCGTCGTCGTCGAATCCGTCGCCGCCGTCGGCCACCAGCTGGTTGGGTGCGATCTGTTTCAGGAAGGTCGCCAGCTCGGCGATGGTGTCGGGCAGGCGGGTGGTCCCGGCGCAGCTCGTGCAGCGCAGCTCGTTGCCGATCTCCCAAGCCAGGATCGCCGGCTCGTCGCGGTAGGCCACGCCGGTGAAGGTGTTGATCCGGTTCATGAGCATGAAGGCGTAGTCCTTCCACCACTGCTTCATCTGTTCATCGCTGAAGAAGGCGTCCCGATCGACCGGGCTGCCGTAGAGCTGGGAGGCCCAGGCCGCGTAGGCGGGTAGCCCGCCGTACTCGCCCCAGTTGTTGACCAGCGGCACCACCAGGCGGATGCCGCGGCGGCGCGCCTCCCAGATCGCCTGGTCGAGCCCGCGTAGGCCTTCTTCCCGGAATCCTTCGGCGGGGCTGCGGCGGATCGACGAGGTGTCCTTCGAGTCGTTGAACCCCCAGATGCGTGCCACCGGCAGCGACAGGCAGACCAGATCGTCGAGCACCTCGCGCGCGGCCGCCAGCGCCTGGGGATCCTGATCCTGCTGGGCGTAAGACAGCAACTGCTGCAGGTAGTAGAGGTTGGTGCCGGTCGACCGGAAGGCGATGGTGCCGTCCAGCAGCAGCGCGCCGTCGGCCCGGCCCAGAAACCCCGAGATGGGCGCCAGCGGCGGGCAGCCGGTGTCGATGATCTCGTCGGCCCCCAGCTCATTGGGGGTGGGGGCGGCCGTCTTCACCGCGCGGCCACAGGCGCCGGCAAAAGACGCCAGCACGACGGCGCGCCAGACTTCTCCCGCCCGCCGCCGGCAGGTCGGGAGCGGTCTCAGAGCAGCTTCCCCCGCAGGATCGTGGCGGCCACGGTGAAATAGATGACCAACCCGCTCACATCGACCAACGTCGCTACGAAGGGGGCCGACGCGCTCGCGGGGTCGAAGCCGAAGCGCCGCAAGATGAACGGGAGCATCGAGCCGGCCAGCGTCCCCCACAGCACGACGCCGACCAGGCTGCAAGCGACGGTCGCCGCCACGCCCAGGTACTGCGGGCCGTAGGTGTGGAAGAGCCCTTCCCAGGTCACGATCCGCAAAAATCCGATCGTCGCCAGAACGATCCCCAGGCCGATGCCGGCCACGAACTCGCGCCGCACCACCCGCCACCAGTCGCGCAGCTTGACCTCGCCCAGCGCCATGGCCCGGATGACCAGCGTGGTAGCCTGCGAGCCCGAATTGCCGCCGCTCGAGATGATGAGTGGGATGAACAGTGCCAGCACCACCGCCCGCGCGATCTCCTTTTCGAAGAAGCCCATCGCGCTGGCGGTCAACATCTCGCCCAGGAACAAGACGCTCAGCCAGCCGACCCGCTTGCGGATCATCCGGCGCATGTCGATCTGCAGGTACGGCGCATCGAGGGCCTCGACGCCGCCGACCTTCTGCATGTCCTCGGTGGCCTCTTCCCGCACGACGTCGACCACGTCGTCGACGGTCACGATCCCCTTCATGTGGCCATCGACGTCGACGACCGGCAGGGCCACCAGGTGGCTCTGGCCGAACTTGAGGCTGACCACCTCCTGATCCATCTGCTCGGGGATGGTGGTCACCTGCCGGGTCATGATCTCGGCGACCCGGGTGCGGACGGTGGCCGTGAAGAGCTCGCGGAACGAGACCACCCCCAAGAGGCGCTGCTCGCCGTCCAGCACGTAGCCGTAGTAGATGGTCCGCGGCTGCTCGCGCATCTGCTTGCGCACGTAGCTGATCGCCTCGTCGACGGTCATCTCGGGCCGCAGCCGGATGTAACGCGGGTTCATCAGCCCGCCGGCGTTGTCTTCGGAATAGGCCAGGAGCGCGGTCACCTCGCGGCGGGTCGGCTCATCGAGCAGCGCCAGCAGCGCGTCACGCTTCTCGGGCGGCGCCGCCTGAATCAGATCGGCCGCGTCGTCGGGCGGCAACAGCCGCACCCAGGATCGCTGCTCGCGGGCGGGCATCCCCAGCACCACTTCCGCCTGGTCGTGGGCGGCGATCGAGAAGAAGAAATCCTCCGCGTCGTCGCGTGGCAAGAGCAGAAACGCCTGGATCCGATCGCTGGGCGTCAGCAATGCCCAGACGTCGCGGATATCCGCCAGCGATAGCGGCTCGCGTTCGGGAGTCGGGGAAGGGGGGCCGGCTTCCATGGCGATCTCGACCGAGGGTCAGCGGGCTCCGGGCTCGGGGCGGTATTCGCAGGCCTCGTAGAACTGGCGTCCGAACGCCGTCACGTAGAGCGCCTTGCGCTGAAGATCGGCGACCACCACGTTACCGGCGTCGTCGTCGGGCCCCGGGGCCTCCAGAGGCGGCGCTTGGCGGGCCTCGGCGCGCGCGATCGCGGCCTGCACCTCGGGGCTCTCCTCGAGCGCGCGAAACATCCGCGTGTCGTCGGCGATCCGGACCGGCCGCAGCTCGGTCAGCCCCAGCCGGCACAGATTGTCGATGTAAAGCGGCACGCGCGAAAGGTTCTCGCAGCCGGCCTGCTCGCCCAGGCGGTTGAAGTAGCGCAACTCCGTCGAGAGGGTGCCGCCGAACTTGTAGCGTGCGCCGACCGTGAGCAGCGGGTAGGGCCCGTCGTGCTGAAACAGACCCACCAGGCGCACCTCGTCGGCGGTGAGTTGGCGCAGGATGCTCAGGAACGCCGGGTGGACCTTGGCCGCGGTGGTCTCGTCCATCGCGGCTGCCAGCAGGTTCAGGTAACGCTCGCGCATGGTGGCGCCGTGGCGCACGCTGCCCGCCAGCGCCTGCGCCGCGAAGGCCAGCGCGGGCGCCCGCCGCCGCGCGCCCGGGATGGCCGTCATCCGCTCGCCCAGATCGCGCAGCGTGCTCGGCAGGCGCACCGCCATGTCGGGCAGCTGGCGGAGGTTGCCCGCCGCCAACATCGCCATCGCCCCTAGACCTCCGGTGAAATTTCCCCCCAGCCCGATCTCGCGCCCAGGGCGCAGCATCAGATCGCGGATCGCGCGCGTTGCGTTCCGCACGGCCTCCCGCTCCTTGCCGAAGATCATGGCCGGGAGGTTACCCGATTTGGGACGGCTGCGGATCCCCCACGCAGCCGATTCCAAGATTCGGTCAGCCGCTCGAGCGCAGGCCGGGATCCTGCTCGGACGCCGGTCGCGCCGGCGCGGGAGCCGCACCGCCGTGGCTCTCGATGAGCTGCAGGCTGGGGCGGCGCTGTCGTCGCGTGCGGATCTGCGGCCACAGCGCGTACAGCGTCAGCGGCGAGAAGATCACCAGCTCGGCGACCAGCTCGAAGAGGCCGGCCTGTGACAAGAGCTTCAAGCCGCGCGGGGCATCCGGGAAGATCCGCCAAGGCGAATGAAAACGCGTGAGCGAAAGCGGCCAAAACAACATCAGGCCGCGACCGCCGGCGCCCAGCGCGTCGAGCACGGCATGGCTCGCCAGCGCCAGCCCGCCCGCCAGCGCCGTTCGCATCACGGGCCAGCCGACCCGCCGGGCCACCAGCGCGCAGACCAAAGCTCCGACCAACGCGAAGGAAAACGAGTGCGAGGCGCCCCGATGACCGAGCGGGCCGCCATCCGAGGCGCCCAGCGCCACCAGAAATACGTCCGCGTCGGGCAGCATCGACAGCGTCATGAACAGGAACAGCGCGCCGAGGGGAGCCGCCGCGCGGCGGCCGGCCGCTCGCGCCCCGCCGCCGTGCAGGCGACCGGTGAGAAGCCCGACCGCGACGTGCCCGAAGCTCGCCATCCTCAATTATGGTCCGTCGGCCAAGTTCGGCCCGGGCATTCGGCCGTCACATCGCTGGCGTGGGGCGCGCTCGACGCGGTACGGTGTCATGCGGGCAACGGATGAGATTTCGCGCCCATCTGGCCAGCGCCAGCGCCGTGCTCGCGCTGGCCGTCTGGCTGTCGTCGGGAACGATGGCGCCCTACGCCGCGACCTTCGCCTACCCGGTCGTCACGGCGCCTTGCGGCTATCTGGTCAACGTCGACCATCCCCACCACGAGGGCGTCTTCCAGATGCTCGACGGCCAGCCGCCCAATCGCTGGCAGCACAGCCTGGTCCTGCGGCGCCTGCTCTTCCCGCTCTGGGCGTATCCGTCCATGAAGGTCGGCGGCTTCGAGGCGGGCGGCTTCGTGGCCAGCCTGCTCTGCCAGGTCACGGCGCTCTGGCTGTTGGCGCTGCACCTGCGGCGGCGCTGGGGCGAGCCGGCCGCGATCGCCGGGACCTGGCTGCTGGCCGTCTACCCGGGGATCACCTACTGGGCGGCGCTGCCCTACGCCTATGCCGCCATCGTGCCGGCCTCCATCGGGCTCGTCATCTTGTTGGCGCGGATCGACGAGCGGCGCGGTTGGCGACAGATGATAGGTCCCGCGGCCGCGATGGGGCTGCTCTTCACGGCCTACGATCTGGCGCCCTACTTCGGGCTGGCGGCGGTCCTGCTCTTGGTGCGGCGCCGGCGTTTTGCCGACTTGCCGGTCGCGCTGGTCGGGATGGCGCTGGCGCCGGTCGGTTCGCTGCTGCTGCTCAAGCTGGTCTTTCACGCCCCGCTGTCGAACGGCAACACCGCCATCTACGGGATGGTTCTGCGGGCGTACCTGCATCCGCCGACGGTCGGCGTCTGGCTGCGCAGCCTGGCCGACTTTCCGTCGGTCTTGCTGGCCAACTTCGTGTTCAGCAACCTGGTGTTCCTGCCGGTGCTTTTTCTGGCGGTCGTCGCCATCACCCGGCAGCGTCCGACGCTGGTCGAGGGGTCCGTGATGGCGGCCGTTGGGGCGGTGTTCCTCTTCAACAATCTGGCGCCACCCTATGCAGGGCGCTGGCAGATGCGCGGCGATTTCATTCCGCGCCTCTATCAACCGATCTTCGTGGCGCTGCTGATCTACGGCGCGCGCGCAATCGGTGGCGCCGGTGCGCTGCCGCGCCCCAAGCGGGTCTTGCTGATGGCGCTGACGGCACTGACCGTCCTCGGCAATGCATCGGTCGCCTTTGGTCCGGTGGCCCGCGTTCCGTGGGCGGGCACGATCTATCAGGCCTTCTACCAACACTCGCCCCCGGGCACCTTGGAACAGAATCTGACCCGCTACGGCCGGCGCCCGCTGGGGTTTTGTCGACGCTTCTGAGGAACGCCTGTGGCCTTGGTTCGGCGGGCCGGCGCGCGCCGTCGCGAGCCGGGCTTCAGATGGCGCTGGCCACGATCTCGAAACAGGGTCCAAGGCGGCGTTACGGCGCGGCGACCTCGCCGCGCGCGCCCGGTTGCAAATCGACCCGGGTACCCGGCGTGATGAGCCGTCGGGAGACCTGGCACAACCTTTGTATTCGCTCAGCAGGTCGCGTTGCGAGGTATCAGCGAGATGTGGTCGAGCTATTCGAATCTTGAGTCGCCCAAGGCCCGGCCGGTCCGCCCTCCGGTCGTCCACTATCCGTCCTGGACCCGGCGTTTCACCCTGGCGCGTGAGGCCAGCCTCACCGGCGCGCGGCTGCTCCGCTACCGACAACGTCGCAAGACCGTGGTGACGGCGATCTGGTGCCTGGCCGTGTCCATCGCGGCCATCACGATCGCTTGCCTGATCATGCCCAGCTGAGCTTGGTCGCGGGCAAAGGAAGGGCGGATCGCCGGCGGCTGCTAAGCTTGCCGGCGATGACGGCGGCGCGAGATTTCACGACCATCAGCCCTTCGGCCCGTTCGCTGCTGCTGATGAAATCGCAGACCGCCATCCCCTTCGCCCGGCAGGCGGCGGCGCTGGTGTTCGGCTCCGCAGGGCTGGAAACGGAGCTCGGGGCCATGAACCGCGAGCCGATCAGCGGGCTGCGGCTGCAACACTTCGAAAGCCGTTACCGCAGCCTCGATACGCTGCTGGCCGACAGCGGCCTGACCCGCATCTTGGAGCTCGGCGCCGGGCTTTCGTTCCGCGGCCTCGATTTGACCGGACGCGATCCGAACGTTCACTACCTGGACACCGATCTGCCGGAGATGGCGGCGCTCAAAGCCGATCTGGTGGGCCGTCTGCAGGCGGCGCCTCCGGTTGGCCGGCTCGAGGTGTTGCCGTTGGACGCGCTCGATCCGGTCGCCTTCACCGAATTGGCGGCCCGCCTGACACCCGGTCCGCTGGCGATCGTCAATGAAGGCCTGCTGGTCTACCTGGACGCGACCGAGAAGAGCCGCCTGGCGGCCAACATTCGAAAGACCTTGCGCGCCTACGGCGGCGCCTGGCTGACCGCCGACGTCTACGTGCGTGGCCCGGCCGAAGTCCGTGCGCCACTCAGCGCCCGCGCCCAGGCCTTCCTCGACCAGCACAACGTCGAGGGCAACAAGTTCGCCGACTGGGAATCCGCCGAGCGCTTCTTCGTCGGCGAAGGCTTCGTCATCCAGCGCAAGCTGTCCCCGTCCGACGATCCGCGCCACGTCCGCGAGTCCTGGGTGCTCACTTTGTGAGCCGCGCGGCGCCGCCGGTCGCCGTCTCACCAGGTCTCGCCGAAAGGCCGCGCCTCGACCTCGAACGACCAGACCGACCGCTTCTGCCGGGTGACCTGAAAGACCGCTTCGGCGACCTCGTCGGGTTTGACGAAGAAGCTGTCCGGCTTGTCCGGCATCATCTTGCGGGTGCGCGGCAGATCGACGACGCCGTCGAGGATCACGATCGCCACGTGGACTCCGGCGGGCCACAGATATCGGGCCATCGATTCGGCCAAGCTGCGCTGGGCCGCCTTGGCGGGCGCGAAGGCCGCGGTCTTGACGTTCCCGCGCCGCGACGCCGTAGCCCCGATGAAAACGATGCTGCCGCGTCCAGCCTTCTTCATCGGGCCCACCACGCATTTCGACGCCAGGAACGCGCCGAGGGTGTTCACGCGCCAAGACTGCTCGAAGTCCTGCGCGCTGACGTCCTCGATGGTGCCCCACACGCCGCTCCCCGCGTTGTAGACCAGCACCTCGACGGGCCCCATCTCGGCGGCGATCGTCGAGAACGTTCGTTCCACCGACGCCGGGTCGGCCACGTCGCAGGCAAAGGCCCGCGAGCCGGCGAGCCCCTTCTCCAGCGCCGCGCTCAGCTCGGTCGACCGGGCCAGGAGCGCCACCGCGTATCCCTCGGCGTGAAACCGCCGCGCCAAGGCCGCGCCATTCCCCGGCCCGACCCCGACCACCACGCAAACTGGGTTGCCCATCGATCGCCTCCGCCATCAGACGTAGCACGAATGATATGGTGGCTGCTGGAGTCGAAAGTGCCGAGCGTGCTCATCGAGGTCCGGAAGAGCTATTCACCGGAGCAGGAGACGGCGATCATCGAGGCCGTTCATGTGGCGCTTCGTGAGGCCTTCGAGATAATGCCCGGCGATCGGAACGTCCGGCTCGTTGTTCATGAGCCGCACCGCTTCGCCTGCCCGCCTGCGTGTCAGAAGCCCGACTCTTACACGCACATCGGCATCGACGCCTTTGCCGGCCGTTCGCTCGACGCCAAGAGGAATCTCTATCGAGCCATCGTCGCCAATCTCGAGCCGTTCGGGATTCCGCGCGACCACGTGAAGATCCTCCTTCGAGAGCTCCCGCGCGAGAATTGGGGCATTCGCGGCGGGCAGGCGGCATGCGACGTCGATCTCGGCTTCAAGGTCGACGTGTAGTGCGGGGGCCGCAATCGGCGACGGTCGCCGAGAAAGCCGGATAAACTCGCCATCACGTATTCAGCAAGCCGGGGTGGCGAAATGGTAAACGCGACGGACTTAAAATCCGTTGCCGCGAAAGCGGCTTGTGGGTTCGAGCCCCACGCCCGGCACTGGGAATTGTTCGAGAATTTGACGGGGCAGCCGATGATCGGCGTCGTCGGGTGGACGGTCGCGGGTACTATCTGGGTACTAGCGACTTGGGGAGAAGGCTAGCTTCTCTGGTGGTCGATACAGATCCGGCATGAGCACGGACTTTTGCCCGTGTAGTGGCGCAAGCCGACTAGCGTCTGTCCGCGACGATCAAATCGAGGGTAGATGCGCTCGAAAAGGTCGGTCTCTTTGTTCTCAATGAATCGGCGCAGCGCATAGCCAACCAAGTCAGCCGCCTGCACCATCGACGTGAGTTCGGAGTCGACGAAGAGCGGTGTCTCGATGATAAGCGGAATCTTTGAATACGTGGTGCCCTGCGAATGAAATGATCGCATCAACGCGGTCAGGTTCTTCGATGCCGTCTGGTTCTGGTCGTGAACCAGCATTCCGAAGTCTTGGGCCTGAAGGCGGTATGCGCTCCTGTTCCGGGTATCGGCGCATTAAGAAAGCCGTATGAATTTCCTGGCCGGCGAGCCGATGCGCTTGCTTGATCTTCGAGAGTTGGAGGTCTTTGCTTTTCCACGTCGCGGCGGGGATCGCGACGGCGACTAAAACGAAGTGACTCGTTCCAGCGGCTTCGACAACACCCGATTCATCGAGGTAGGCGATATGCACGTCGTGCGGGCTCTAGCAGCCTGTGGACAATGTCCCGCGGTGACCTGAACACCTGATCAAGATCGACGGCGGATCTCGGGTCGTGCACGATGCGGCCATGGCATTGGGAAAGCGCGGCGACGAGCAGGAA
>Ga0075522_10000821_pt1 | contig 23014 bp, 32 predicted proteins | sample NGEPerA_FD_74796 | JGI IMG/M metagenome (GOLD analysis project Ga0075522, IMG submission 74796) | Arctic peat soil microbial communities from the Barrow Environmental Observatory site, Barrow, Alaska, USA - NGEE PermafrostL2-A | ecosystem: Environmental > Terrestrial > Soil > Wetlands > Peat ...
ACTTTCTTCACCGGCACTTCGGGATTCACCTGCGCGATGGGTTTTTCGCCGTTCATCGCAAGGATGAGATTTTTCACGGCGCAGGTGGCCTGCCACATGACACTTTCAATTTTCATTTCAAGCATGAGCCGGTTGCGTTTCCCATTGCCGCGCCCGCCCGGCAAAGGCCGCCGCATTTTCCGGCCAGTCGTGCAGCGTGGACGGGTCAAAATCCGCGCCGTTCGGCCAGACGAGCGTGTGAACTTCAGGATCAATTTTCACCTGATTAAATAACGCCAATTCGCGCAGCGGACCAAAAAGTTCTCCGGCCAAAGCGGGACGAAAATCAATCGTCTGCTCCGTGGCGTCATCAAAACCGACGCGCAACTTGTAAGGCGCGACGATATTGACCGAGCGGACTTTGTAAATTGGATGTTTCATCATTGCAAAGGTGCGATTGGCTGCGGCAATTGTCCAGCTTGCAGTCGCGCCCAATCTTCGAGCAGCGCGTCCTGATGCAATTCCGCCCACGCCTCGACCATGCGTTGCTGGCGGCGCGGCAACTCGCCGCTGATCAGTTCAACCGGATTGATGGAATAAACCGCGACGGCCTCGCCATAGTAAGCGTGAAAATGCGGCGTGTGATGTTGCACACCGGCTTCCATAAACATTCGGATGATGATTCCGAAAAATCGGCTTAATTCAGGCATGGCAAAAATGTTAAACCACTTTCTTCACCGGCACTTCGGGATTCACCTGCGCGATGGGTTTTCCGCCGTTCATCGCGATTAAATTTTCAGCGTTCATAAATTTATCTGTGGCTGATGAATTCCTGTGCGTTCATTCCGATGTCTTTGGCAATCTGCCGCAGCAACGGCGGCGCAATGTCGCGGCCTGCATGAAACGGCACAGTTGTCCCACGTCCGTCCGCGTGACGGAATTGCCGGTGCGAACCGCGCTGGCGCACTTCCACGAAGCCGAGAGTTTCCAGAATCCGAATGACCTCGCGCGGCTTTAGGACTGGAAGATTGCTCATGCGCCCGTAAGAATCGCCTGTGTGCCCACAAACTCCGCTTCCATTTTCGGCTCGCCGTCTTCGAGCAGCATATCAATCACTTCCTGCAAGTTCCGGTTCAATTCATCCAGCGTCGCGCCCTGCGAGTGCGCACCGGGAAAGCCGGGGACGTAACCGACAAACAAATTGGTTTCCGGGCATCGTTCGACAACGGCAGTGTAAGTTTTCATATCAGGCGGTGACTTGTTCGTAGGAAAAGCTCGGAATCCCGGCGCGGTCTTTTGCGTGTTCAATCGTCAGGGCGCAGATGTTCCCGGCCTTGTCGAGGTCAAGCAGCGTGTCCTCGTCAAGGTCGCGGGTTTCCGAAACCACGCCCGGCCGCAGTTCGATGTGCAGCGTGTCCGTGTCTTCAAAGTATTTTACTTTCATAATTCAAATGAGCGGTCGAAAAATGCGTTGTGAACCGTTTCGCCATCAGGCAAAAGTATAACACGCAGAAATTTCCCGTCCATCTCCGCAATCACCGCCCAACGCCGGATGCGCCCGTCGGCTTGAATCTTTTCTTTCACCGGATTTTTGACGGCGCGTTCAATCCATTCATCTCGAATCATCATGCGGTCAGGCCGAGTTCGCATCGCCAGAAAATATTTTGTGCATTTCATGGCGTCGCGGGAAAATTTCTCAAACAACTTTTTTCACCGGCACTTCAGGATTAACTTCTGTTGGTTTTTGCACAATTCTTCAGAAGATGGCAAATACGAGAATGTTATGTCAATCTCACCGTCGCCAATCACGATCTTTTCAATCATGGCTTCAACAATTTTGCGCTTGTCTTGCACTGGCAATTTCGGCCAGCGGTCATACAACGTATTGGCCTCATGCAGCACATCGTCGGCAGAGAGCTTGTTGATTTTCAGGAAATCCACCTCGGCTTGAAGCTTGGGCAGTTCTGCTACAAGCTGATTCAACCGCGCTTCAGCGGGCTTGTAGAAATCGCCAAAGCCTTGCGGCGTGATTTGTTCCTGAACATAAAGCTGATGCGTTCGCTTCATTTCATCCCTGACCTTCTGGATTTCGCGTTGATGGGCTTCAAGCAATGCCGACTTCTCGGCCAAATTCTTGTCCGCTGCTTGCAAATGACCGGCGATGCGCTTTGGTTGGCCGAAAAAGACTTTCAATTCCTGCGGGATGATGTTTTCCAAGTCCACAATCGGGATTTTATTTCGGCAACTCCGGCAAAAGTATTTTGGATTGTTGGATTTGACATACATCTTGTGGCCGCATGAACAATACGCCAAGCCACTGAAGAGATGCACCGGCGGCTTGCCGGGCTTCTTGAATGATTTCGATTGCTCCTCAAGAATCTGATTCGCCTGATTCCAAAGGTCTTCGGAAACAATCGGCTCGCACTCGACCTTGCCCCATTCGCTTTCGGGCTTCGGTTCACTGTTCCATCCGTTACCGACGACCCGATTGAAGAAATAGACGCCTTTGGCGCTGGATTCCTGCAAAATCCTCAAAATTGTAGTGTCACGCCATATATTACTATCGCGAGTGCGATAGCCGCTGCCGTTTAAGTGCTGGGCAACGTGTCCCTTGCGGCGGTGCTGCACAAACAGTTCGTAGGCTTTCCGGCGAATGGCCGCTTCTTCCGGCACGATAACCAATTTTCGGTTTTCCCATTTGTAGCCGTAGGGTGCTTTGCCATTGATGGATTTGCCGAGTTTGGCGCGGATCAATACGGATGCATTGACGCGCTCGGTGATTTCCTCGCGTTCCCACTGCGCGAACACGCCAAGCAGGTGAAAGAACATCCGCCCTCCGGCAGTGCTGGTATCAATGGCTTCGGAGAGCGAAACCAGGTCGGCATTATATTTTTTGAAAAATTCGGCGAAATCCTCCAACTCGCGCCGGTTGCGGGAAAGCCGCGCAAGCTTTGAAAAAACCAAACCAGTGATATGGCCGCGTTCAATGTCCTTCATCATGCGCTTGGCCTCCGGGTGCTGCATGACGGCCTTGCCGCTTTGTCCGGCAAGATCGTAGATTTCTTTGACCTGCCAACCACGACTTTTGGCGTAGCTGCGGGCACGTTCCTCGTGATGTTCTGGGCTTTCGCCTTTGGCCTGATCTTCGGTCGAAACGCGAATCCAAATGCCAATAGATTTGTTCAAGACGCTGTTGTCCTTCATATACTACTTCATACCCGAAAAAGCATAATGAATTCAAGGAAAATCAGCCATTTTACGAAAAAACTTTCACTTCAAGTTCTGTTGCATGGCTTCAGCCATGGTGCGATGGGCAATGTCTTCTTTCTGTTGCTGTTCCCTTGGGGAAAGTTTCGGGATCAAGCGTTTTATTTTGTAGCCGCCATACTGTGTTTCGGGTGCTTGCGGTGCGGGCAGTTTCAACGTCTTCAAATATGCGATGAACTGGTCGGGCTGGAAATACTCCACTCGCTCCGCTAATTCTGAACCGAGACTGCCGGAAACGGCATTGCCAATTTTTCGCAAGCGTTCGTCATCCAGACAAATCACCATCACTTTGGGAACGCCCGCCTTCAAGCACTTCGCCACATTACGAACTTCATGGTCAATGGTGGTTGAAATGGAAATTTCACACGCAATGATCTTACCGGTGCGTTCAAGCCACAAATCCACGCTGCCTTGCCCGTCCAAAACGGGTTTTTCGATCACGCTGCGAAAACCGAGTTCTTCCGCTGCTTGTTTGATGCGCTGCTGAATGGCTTGGTGCTGCGCTCCGCCCCGGCCTAAATCACGAGGTGGTTCGTGTTTGATGGCGGGTGCATCAAATTTTTCCTTCGGAATTTCGGCAAGCCTTGGTGGTGTGATTTCGATGATTGGGGGCGATTCTACTACTTTCGGCAATTCTGCAACCGGTTTTGCTGGCGGGGAAGTCGGCGGCGTAACCGTTGGCACACTCTCACGCGATTTCGCCAGCATCGCCTCAACGTCCGCTCGTGCCGTCCCATATTTTTTTCTCGAAGCCGTGATGACTTCCTGCCGTCGTGCTGCGGCTGAATTTTTGTCCGGCTCTGCGGGCAACGGCACGCTCAAATTAAAATCGTAGTCACTGCGTTCGACACGAACGACGGCTTGCCCGGTCTCCAGGTTCCTTAAATCGTTCGCTTCAAAGTATGAGAATCCCTCGGCAAGTTTTTTTGCGTCGTCGTCGCCAACGCGAAATACGATGCGGGTATAAGGATGCGACATGACGGCACTGGCGACTTCGGGATTGCGCTGCAACTGGTGCAACTCATGGTGTGCCAGCGTCAGGCCGATCCGATATTTCCGCGCTCCTGACAGAATTTCCGCCATGGTCGGCGTGATGAAGTTGGCAAACTCGTCAATGTAGAGCCAAAAGTCCCGTCGCTCCATGATCTGCTGCGCCTGTCGGCTCATGGCAGTTTGCTGAAACTTGGAAACGAGCAACGTGCCAAGCAAATGAGAATTTTCCCGCCCTAACAATCCCTCCGGCAGTTTCGCCAGAAAGATTTTGCCGCTGTCCATGATGTGCGCGATGTCCAGCCGGTTTTCCGGCTGTGACACCATATAACGGATCGGCTTTTGAGCAAGGAACGTGTCGAGCCTCGTCAAAATCGAGCCGATGGACTTGGTGCCGGACAAGAGCGGAAAACTCTTTTGCCAGTAATTTACAACATAGCTGTCCCTCACTGATTTCAGAAATTCATTCCGAAACGGCTTTTCAATTAGAAATTGCTGCAAGTCGGCAAGTGTCCCGCGCCGGTCGCTTTCCAAGAAAGCGAGAATGGCATTTTTCAGCACGCTATTCATCTGGTCGCCCCAAGACGTGCTCAAACGCTCAAAGACGGCAACCAAGTCAGAGGCCAAAAGATTTTTCTCAAGGTCGCTGTGTGCGGAGAGGATATTAAATCCAACGGAATACTCGCTGTCGGATGGGTCAACCAAAACCACGTCTTTGATTCGGGATTCGGGAATGATGCCGCAAATCCGGTCGATCAAATCGCCGTGCGGGTCGAGAACGGCGATGCCTTCGCCCTTTTCAATGTCGCTTTTTATCAGATTGAAAAGCAGTGTGGATTTGCCTGTGCCGGTTGCGCCGATGATGTGGCAATGACGGGTGCGCTGCTCCGGTGACAATCTCACTTCGACCGTTTCGCCAGCGTGTTCGTTATTTCCGAGCAACAAGCCATTTCCGTGGCGGGCAATCATCGGAGCGGCTTTGGTTTTGGTGGTTTGCCGTTGAAACACGGGCGAACGCACGGCACTCGACGGCAGATGCACAAAGCCGGTCAATTCGTCACTGTTCAAAATCATTCCACTGCGACGGGACTGTCGCTGCAACACGTCTTCAATGTGGTTTTCAAATGGGTAGTCGTCGTTGGTAAGCGGAATGAGTTCGTTGCCGTTGGGATGGGCGAATACGCGCAGCGATCCGGCGAGGTCGCGCGCAAGCTGCAACATCCGTTCACGTTCCCCGGCACAAACCAAAATACGGACCACGGCGGCAAACAATGGACGGGCAACTTTGTTTTCTGCCGCGTTTGCCAATTCGGGGGCATCAACGAAAAACGGTTTGCCGTCCGCATGGGCGACGGAGCGCACGATGCTCTCCGGCCACGGTTCGGCGGCGGGCTGGAACAACACTTGAAACAAGCCAAGCTCGCCCGGCTGCAACTCTGCCAGTGCGCCTATGATACCGATGAAGGGATCAATTTTGCCGCTGGCGAGCGGCAACATGAATTCATGCGCCAAACCGAATTCAACCGCCAGCACTTCATCGCCGGTGGATGAATTCCATGCCTGCTTCAACGTGCCTTCCTGCGGGACAAAGACGGCTTCGGGGAAATACGCCTGCAATTGGCGGCGGAGCAATGGGGCGTCCTCGTCAGCGGCGGCGAATTGCGCCGTTACTTTTTTGTGAGTGCCAAGCAATTCAAAGGCAATCGGCTCGCGACACAGCGAAAGATTCAAAAGGAATTGTTCAAACGCTTCTTTTGAAATATCGAGCTTGTCCGGCAATGATGCCTGAAATTCAATCAGTTCTTCCCGAACCAGTGATTGCGGTTCCGGTTCTTCCTCTGGTTCGGATTCAACCGATGCTAGCGGTGTCTCGGTGCTTAATTTGCCGCTCAATTTTTGCACCAGAGAACTTAAAAAAGTTGCCTTCCGCCCGTCATCAATCGCAGGGGCACCGGGCAAATAGTGACCGTGGAACGGTCTGAACGGCGGTTCCGGGGAAACGGGTTCGTCAAACATCTGCCAGCCGCGTCCGCGCAATTCCCATTGGTGAAATTGCTCTGTCAATTGTTCGTCGAGCCGCGACATGACGCATTAAGGTGATGGCGGAATTCGTGAGGACTCCACTGTTTTTGATTTATACAACTCGCCAAGGATGGGGCTGTATTCATTGAACTTGATCAGTTTGATGCCTTTTGCGCCGGTGGCTTCCTCTACCAACGCTTTGACAACTTCGTTGACCGTATCGCAATACATAAGCCGTGTGTCCTGCCGATAGTATGTTTCCTTGCGAAAAAATCGCTCGTAGATTGATCCAAAAATTGGCGATTTGAGGAGCGATGCGTCGAGGTCGCGCAACCCCATTGCCACGGCGTTTCGCATGATGTAGATAAGTAAAACAATCAGCACCACCCAGCCAACCGGCCAGACAAAAGGCGTCAGGACGCCAAAAAATCTGATGCAGATGATAAAAGAAAGGAAAATGCAGATTGCAAATGCTCCCATTAAAATCAGCAATTGCCAGATTTTGATGACGGCAGGAATTTCGGCAAAACGGCAACTGAAAAAATATGCTGTGCCGAATGGCGCGGCGCAGATGTCGAACACCAACCGCTCGCGGGTCATGCGCAGATATTCGCGCTTGGCGGACAGGAGGCCGCCTTCGGAGAATTCGACGCGAGACATTTCGAGGCCGGGAACTTCACGAGATTTCAATTCCTTCTCGACCACTTCGTAAAAATCTTTGGTGGACGTGCTGAAATTGGAAATGAGGGAATACCAGTGGCTTAAAACGTCAGCCTGTTTCGATTTGAAAAAGCTAAACATGGTGGAAAGTGAAAACGATTTGCACTGGTTCGACAAGTTTGATTTACCATTTTCACAAATAAAACCCCATTCACTATTGAATGGGGTTTGAGGGCGACGTTATTTCTAAAAATATCCCAAACCCCTCAATGAGGAATGACCGGGATTTCCCATGATGATGTGATCCAAGACTTCAATTTTGAGCAACTGACCGGCTCGAATCAAATCCTGCGTTACCTTGATGTCGGCATCACTCGGCGCGGGGTCGCCGCTCGGATGATTATGGATGAGGACAATCGCCGCTGCTTTCATGGCAACCGCCACACTGAACACTTCGCGCGGATGGACCAAGATGGTGTCCATCGTGCCGATGGAAACCAGATGATGGCCTTTGACCCGTCTGCGGGTGTTTAAGAGCAACACGACAAAACATTCGCAGTCCGGGTTGAAATATGGATGCGTCGCAATGTGCATCCGCCAGTAATCGGCGATTTGTTGCGGCTCTGCACAGATTTTCATTGCCTCGGGCACCGGACAATCCCGCAAGGCGATCACCTTGTATTCCTTCGGATTGTAATCTTTCATGCGGCAACCTCCGTGATACGGTCATACGTTTGATTTTTCATCGTGGATTCCTGTGGGTTGTGGGTTTGAAAGGAACTAACCACTGTGAAGCGTATGACACGGTTGAAAATTGAAACAGGTGGGCAGACTTGCCAGAACTGGCATATAAAAAAGAGCGACCCTGACGGATCGCCCTTGTAGTTATCACCTTACCTTGCGGTTAAGGATTTCGACTTCGGATTGCGGTGAGATAAGGAACGTTGTGGGCGGCGGCTGGAAACGAACCGGCTTGTCAAAGCGGGTCTTAAAATCCCGCACTGGCCGGTTCATAATCACCATCGCCGCGCAATCGTTGACCCGGACAACGCGGCATAATCTTCCGTTGAACCGAAAGATGTCTCCACTTCGCAGCCGGAAGGGATAGAACAACGCCTGCCAGAAGATGCCGAACTCCTTTTGATTCGGATCAATCAGGCTGCGCTTCTTGCGCGCGTTCATGCAACGCCCTCCAATTCCGTTTCCCGAATGTTTTTTAACAATTGGTCAACATCCCGGCTGGCAAGCGTCCAGCTTTTCCGTGGCAATTCCACGATCACCGTCCATTTGAAGCGTTGGTAGAGGTTCAACGCCTGCTCGTCGTTCTGGCAATGATCGGCAAGCAATGCCAGCGCCAGTTGCGCCGGACCGCTGCCGCAATAGCCCCATTCAAATCCGGTTGGACTGTGATTATACAAATCCAACCGGGGATTAAGGGGTCGGCCATTGACCGTGACAATGACGGCATACCCTTGGCGGTATCCTTCATACCTTTTCATCGGACGCCCTCCAGAATCTCCACCAAGTCTTCGGGGAACAGATGCTCCGGCTCGGCATTGGGCGTGTCGAACTCATGCACCTTGACGAAGCAATGCGTGGACAGATGAGCCGCGATGTCTTCGCGGCCAAACTTGCCCGCCTCGTTTTCATCCAGCATGACGATGACGTGGCTCTGGCCGGTCGTGTGCTGCCGGAGCAATTTCTCCTGCGCGGCGGACATGGTGCTGCCCATGAGGGCAACCACCTTGCGCCAGCCGTTCTGGTGAATCTTCATGCAATCGAAGAAGCCCTCAACGATCACAAGCGGCTTGTCCGCTGGTTCTTTGATGGCGCGGTCAAGGTTGAACAACTCCTGTGACTTTCTGAAGCCAGGCGGCAGTTTGTATTTGGGTGTGTCCTCGGACGGTTCACCGATGAAACGACCGGCATACGCAACGACCTTGCCTTCCACATTATTGATCGGAATGGCAATCCGTCCCGTCATCATGCCTTTGGCACAGAAGCCGACGCCGAAATCCACGATGGTTTCCAGCGTCAATCCGCGATCTTTGATGAGATACGGATGTTCCCGTTCCAACTTGTCCAAACGAAACTGCAACGGTTTGTTGGGTGCGCCGTTCTCCTGCACCGGTGCTGGACGTGAGGCTGGCTTCGGTTTTGGAGCCTCACCGTTCCTCGACGGCTCGCTTGTTTCCCCGGCTTCGGGATTTGAATCTCCCGACATTTCTTCGGGATCAAGATGAAACCATTCGATGGCTTTGTTGGCGGCGGCAAGAATGCTCACGTCGTCCATCTCGGCGATGAAGTCGAGGGTGTTGCCGCCGTGTTTGCATTCCGAAAAGCAATTCCAGACGTTTTTACTCGTGCTGATGCGAAACTGCGTCGGATTGCTGCCTTTGTGGATCGGGCACGGACCACTTAAACTATCTCCGCCCCGCTTGAATTTGTCCAAGAGGCCGTAGTGCTCAAGCACTCCCTCCATGGTGATGGCTGCTTTGACGGCTTTGAAGTCAACATACTTTGATTTGGGCATAATTATCCTGTGGTTATTTGGTTGTGAAGAACTGTGCGGCTTATGAATTAAGCTGCATCCACAGGGAATCCTATCTTCTGCCGGAAGAATTAGCAGGGTGGGCAAACTTGCCAGAACTGGCAAGTCCAGGAGAGCAGCTATTTTATGGGTATATTATGTTTTATGCGCGATGGGGACAGAATCTGCTTCTCGGAAAACGACAAAACCCATTGGTATCATTGGAAGAAATTGAAATTGGTAGCGCGTGCTGGAATCGAATCCGTCTTTGCTCTGATCACTGCAATTTTTGTTCTGCAGCTTGTGAGTAACATTTTCTCGTAAGAAAGAGCGGATGGGTGTATCATCGCAATCAATCAGTCGGAAAAAACTTGTTGCAATGAAACCCTATGAAAGCAGAGTGCATATCGTCCATTCGTGCCGTGAGTCATTCATTTAGCGGAGTGGTCTTTGCGGGAGCAATTCTGCTGATTGCCACATGCGCATCTGCTCAAAATCTGTTTGTGTCGGATTTAGGCAACGGCGACATCATTGAAATCACGCCGGGCGGAGCGCAAAGCACCTTTGCCTCCGGTTTGACTGCTTGGGGACTTGCCTTTAACAGTGCGGGCAATCTGTTTGCAGCGAATCAGGCCTACGAAAATATTATTGAAATCCCGCCAAGCGGAGTGCAAAGCACCTTCGCCTCCGGGTTGGATGGGCCTATTGGACTGGCCTTTAACAGTGTGGGCAATCTGTTTGTGTCGCAACCCTACTTCGGTAACAACATCATTGAAATCACGCCAGACGGGGTGCAAAGCACCTTTGCCTCTGGGTTGGATTTTCCTGAAGGACTGGCTTTTAATAGCGCGGGCGATCTCTTTGAAGCGGATTTGAATACTGGTCACATTTATGAATTCACGCCAAGCGGAGTGCAAAGCACCTTCGCCTCGGGGGTGTGGGGTGCGGTTGCACTGGCCTTTGACAGCACGGGCGATCTGTTTGTAGCGAATCAGACCTATAACAATATTACTAAAATTACGCCCAGCGGAGTGCAAAGCATCTTTGCCTCGGGGGTATATGAGCCTTATGCACTAGCCTTTAACAGCGCTGGCAATTTGTTTGTGGCGGAGACTGACAGCGACAACATCATTGAAATCACGCCTGATGGAACGCAAAGCACTTTTGTCTCCGGCTTGGATGAGCCTATTGGACTGGCTTTTCAGCCCGTGCCTGAACCACCGACTTTGGGATTGATGGCTGTCGGTGCTACGGCACTCCTCGTTCGCTTCCTCAAGCTGGGCCACCTGACTACTTAGCAATGTTTGGGATGGACTGCCGTTGGTCCATCCGGCCAAGTTATCCTCACGCACCATGTGTGGACCGGCACAATCTCCTTCGTGAAAGGAGCCTCTGTTTTTGTCAATATTCTCTTGAACTTATCCATAGAAACCCTATACTCCGCTTCCATATGACTATTGATTTGTCTTCGATCAGCACCGCAATGTTGCGCCAGGCCATTGCGATTAAAGGAACAATTGAATCGCTTTCCCGCGAACTGATTTCCCTAGTGGATGGATCAGGAACAGCCAAGCCAGCCACCCGGCGCAAGATGAGCGCCGCTACGCGCGCGAAAATTGCGGCGTCTACCAAGGCACGCTGGGCCGGGATCGCCAAAACCCCGTCCATCAAGACGGCTGCGCCCGCCAGGAAGCAGCGAACGATGAGTCCGGCGGCCAAAGCCAAGCTTTCGGCATTGGCCAAGGCACGTTGGGCCAAGATTAAAGCCAGTGGCAAAAATTCGATGTAGTCTTTTTACAAAGCAACCAATGCAGTCCGGCTTTCGCGGGACTGCATTTTATTTTAGGGACTTGCAAATGGGGCAATTACGAGTTCAAGGTCATTTATCAGGAAGATTTCAGGAAGCTATTATCGGAACACAATCTCCTTCGTGAAAGGAGCCTCTACTTCAAATATAATCCCGAGTTATATCACGTAAACATCTGCATTTTGAAAATTAAATACCTGCACCATGAGTTAAATCAAGTGCATGAGCGATGACGATAATTGTTGTCGCATGGCTCACATTAAATCGCCTTCCAATTTCACGACAGAATTCATTAAGTTCTGCGGAATTGGGATGACCGTTCTGTAAGCAGGAATGAAAATGTTCGGATCTTGGATTTTGGTGGTTTATGATACGAGAAATACTTCGCTTTAATTCAGGGGCATTTGTTCGGACATGGTTTCTGATGCCATTATTCAAATAATTTACGGTCTGCTCGTAACATACGCGTTCTGAAACGGCGTAATCTCTCAACCAGACGCGGTAATATATTTTAAGAACATTCGGATCAGCATCAACGAAACTGCCAGGGGTAAGAAAATGCAACCCATGTTCAGTCTCAAAAGTATTCAAGCTCCTTTCAAGAGCATCCATCGGGCACATAAGTTCGTCTTCCTCGCTAGTGGTAGGATTGGAAACGCTTTGTGTTAAACTGTCCGATTCAATGTCATAGAATTCCGCGTATTGTTTTGCGTAAAGCAATTCGTGCGCGATTGCGCGCCTTCTCTCGGTAAGATTGTTTAGCCAAGTATTTTCATCTTCGCGGGGACGTTGAGGACTAAACAGCGTTCGATTTACAAGAATATAAAATGGATAAAACGGTAATGAATAAGGTTCACCATTTGGATTCTTGAGTTGTTTCGATCCCTTAATGCCGTCAAGTGAAATGAGGGAAGGTTCTTGTGCAAGTGATTCGAGATAATCTCCAAAATTGCATTCAACAAGCACCGGCTGAAAATAAAATCCACGATCAAATGCCGCATGAAGATGGGGGTAATCCGCCCGTAAACCATTTTTCCACTTTTAATCAGCGCGTCAATATTTGAAAGAGAACTCTTAAATATGCGTTCATTTTCATCCAGGGGTTTAGTCCCGAAATTAATTAACAATTGCCAAGTGTCAAAAGTCATTTGTCCCTTTTAGATTTGATAGAAAAAAAGCTTAACGGATTTGTTTTAAGTTACAACAAAAAAAGCTTCCTTTTCAGGAAGCTTTGACGGAAATCTTTTTTAGGAGATTCGGCTCAAGCGGCTATGGCGTGAGCCTTGGATTTTTGTGGAGTTGTATCAATTCGTTTGCGCGAATCTTCCACAATGTCATGGACAGCAGCGATCGGGCCGTTAATGAGTTTTTGGTGCTCTTCCGGCGTGACGGGCGTCCCGTTAAAACAATGAATCGCCGTTATCCCTTTGGGGTGGGCGGCAACAGCTTGACTTGGTTTTGTGTTCATAGTATTATGTAATAAGGTGATGATGGCTTGATTAACTTCCGAAATTTTGTTAAAATGTTTTATTATATCGCCAACGCGCTGAATACCGCTTGGGCATTAATTCAGCAAGCCGATTTGTTAAATATTTCACTGACAATTGAAGCATTTTTCACGCCATTTTTCTTAAAACATTATTTTCAAAGAACTCAATTTCTTGAAACAAACGTCTTGCACATACCTAATATACCTCACAATCAATTGTAATACAATCAAAAATGAGTTGAAAATACTAAACGGGATGTGAATGTCAAGCCTTTTTGAGGCTATATTGAGCCAGTTATTGGGTGCCGGTGTTATCCACATGTCCGTCAATCACCGCGTCGGCGGCCTCCAACAGCACGCCGATGTAAGCAACCCGATTCCCGAACAGAATCAATCTGTCCCATTTCAAGCCAGTGTCCAAGACACCGCTGCCCCATATTGTTGTTGTGCAACGCATTTTTTTCAATAGGAAATCTCGCACAGTATCGCCGGAACGGATATGGGGTGTTACCCGACTGTTACGGCCAGCGGGAAATTTCGCATCGCAAATATCAATAAACTGCCTGAATCAACCTGCGGGCGCACCATTACCATCTGCATAATCTCCTTCGTGAAAGGCATCTGCTTCTGGCTATTCTAGGAGTGCCGAAATTTTGGCTGATTTTCCGCACTGCCAGACGGGGGTGAACGGGTTTTTTTCCAAAACAGTCCGGTCGGCAAAGAGAAACAACCCGTGGCCGCGCTTCAAACGCGAGCAGGCTTCAAGCAGCGAAGTCACGCGCATGGCATTCGTGGTGACGGTGAGAACGCGGAAACGATGGATGTCAAGTTTCCGCTGGTGGACTTTCTGCGTCCATGTCGCCTCGTATGCGAGAAGTTTCCGATAAAACGATGTCTGTGATAATCCGCTTCGCACAACCGGCATGGTTCCCCGGTCGGCCTCAAGAAAGAAATACACCCGTTGCATCTGCCCGCCATGATCCGGGTATTCCAATGCGAACACGCGGTCGGGAACGACGCCAAGCGTCACGCCGTGGTCGTGAACTTTTACCCGCCATTGGAATTGATTCCGTTCTGATTGAAGCGCGAGCTGGTCTTCGTAAAGCAATCGAACGTTGCCGGATTTACGGCAAGCCAGTTCAAGGGACACCATCACGTCGGAAACAAGGATCGCGTGTTCAAGGAACATCCGGCCAACGCCGTCATCATTTCCATTTCCCGAAACGGTGATGCCAAGCTCTTGCTCCAAAAGTTTTCCGCCTTTGCTGCTCAAGCCATAGACCATCGGGCGCGTGCCGCCGCGCTGGTAGTATTCAAGCTGTGCGCGTGGCCGCGTCAAATATCCGTGATGATAAAGCATTTTCAGCCGCCGCAAAACCTGTTGCTGGCTATCGGCAATCAAGGCGACAATCTGATGCGAGCGCAAAAATCGGTGCTGGTGGACAAGGCGAATAATCTCGCGGTCGCGTTTTGTAAGCTGGATGGGGGCAACTGTGGAAGCCCGCTTGAAACGGGGTGATCGTTTTTTTGGCATCCTTGCAGATTGCCGTGAACAAAGGAAACGATGTAGGTGGGCAAACGTGCCAGAATTGGCACGTCAATTACTCATCCTCCGGCAATTTTGCCCGGCCAAAATAGACAGCGGACTTTGACAACATGGAGCCTGTTAAAATCCTGTTGAACTCTTCCTCTGTATCCCTATACTCATTCCACTATGAGTAACCTATTGTCATTAACAACAACACAATTACGGCACGCGGCTGATCTGAAAGAGAAGATCGAAGCCTTAAACAAGGAACTGGTTTCGATTCTTGGTGCTTCGACATCGGCACCTGCCAATGCACAGAAGAAAGGTAAAATGAGTGCCGCCGGACGCGCCAGGATTGCAGCGGCTCAAAAAGCGCGGTGGGCGAAGATTAAATCGGCAAAGCCAGCCGCCAAAGCACCGGCCAAAAAGCGCACGATGAGCGCAGAGGCCAAAGCCAAAATTTCAGCAGCGGCAAAGGCTCGATGGGCCAAAGTCAAAGGTGCGGGCAAGAAATCGCTGTAATCCATTTCGAGTCGGATAAGAAGTGCAGTTCCGTTTTGGCGGGACTGCATTTTTGTTTAGAGATAGGAACCCAAATAACATTCCTTCTTTGAAGGAATAAACTTATTAACATTAGCCATTCATCCACCGCTTTAATTTGTTCTGAATCAAGCCGCGCGGCATGGCAAACCGTTCGCGCGACAGCGCAATCAGATTTTCTTTCCGGCCAATGCGGTTTTCCAGCGGCGGCAACATTTTTGCCCGGAACGGTTCAAGGTTGGAACTGTCCACGAGCAACTTCACGACGGCCTCATACCGCGCAAGATCAGCAATGGTTGTGGCCGTGAATGTCTTGCCGAATTCCTTTTCCATCACCTCGGCGTCCGTGTAGCCGATGCGGAATGCGATGAGCGTTCCGACGTTGCCAAACACCGCCTGTCGCACTGGTGGCGAAAGCTGGTCAATGTATTGGTGCGACAGCGTGAGAGCCAAACGGTATTTGCGGGCTTCCGCCAGAATCGAAGCAAAGGCATCGGTCGAAAAATTCTGGAACTCGTCAATGAACAAATAAAAATCGCGGCGTTCGGATTCGGGGCGGTTTGCCCGCGCCATTGCGCCAAGCTGGAACTGCGTCACCAAAAGGGAACCAAGCAGGTTCGCCTTGTCATGTCCAAGCTGGCCTTTGGACAGATTGGCGATGAACAACCGCCCGTTATCCATCACGAAGGGAATATCCACCTTCTTTTTTATCTGCCCCAAAATATTACGAATCACCGGATTCAAAAGAAACTGCCCAAGTTTATTTTGAATCGGCGCAATCGCCTCGCGTTTGAACCGCTCGTCATAGTTTTCATATTCCTCCGCCCAAAATGCCCGGATGAACGGGTCTTTGACTTGCCGGATTATTTTTGCGCGATACTCGTCATCAATCAAAAGGCGGTTCACGCCCAAAAGCGTCTGGTTGCGACATTCCAGCAATGCGGACACCGCATTGTAGAGAATGTATTCCAGCCTCGGCCCCCAAGAATCGCGCCAGATGCCCTTAAACGCCGCCACAATGCCGGAAGCGACTAAGTGCCGGCCATCCGGCGTCACGTTGCCGATGACATTCAATCCGACGGGGAATTCCAAGTCACTTGGATTGAAATATACCAAATGATCCGCCCGCGACGGCGGAATGTGGTTCAACAGTTCCTCGGCCAAATCTCCGTGCGGGTCAATGACGCCGACGCCGTGACCAAGGGCGATGTGCTGTAAAATCAGATTGCGGAGCAATGTCGTTTTTCCCGTTCCGGTTTTGCCGATGATGTAGATGTGCTGGCGCTCGTCAATGGCGGCAATGCCAAAAGGCTGGGAATCGCCCCAGCCATGACGCTCGCCGATTGTGATGTCTTGGTCATTCATGGTGCCAGAATCAGCCGCCACCCCTGCCGCCGGAAAAATCCTGGTTGCGGGTGATTTTGCCGGTGGTGTGCCGCTGGCAGTAGTGCTGGGCGCACGCCTGCGGGATAATGGCGGCTGATTCTGGAATCCGAACGCGGCTGCCATAATAACAGCAGCCCGAAAAACGGACGCGCCAGTCGGCGCGGCTGAAATATAAAAGCGCCCAGGCGGGCGGTGCTTTCACCCTCGGTCATCCAAAGGTAGTGTCTTGACGAGTTTGGTAGTCAAACCCGTCCCCGTCGTCCTCCGCCTTCGGGTGAACCGGTCGCGGTAGCGTGCTTTGGTCGTTGGGCGATAGCCCTTATCTTAAAACCAGTCCCCAACGTGTCGGCGGGTATTGGCCGACTTTACCTTTGCTGGCTAAAGGACAACGGATAGTGTCTTTTAGCACGGCTAGCCCGAAGGGAGGAAAGGTAAAGTCGGGCGGTAGCCGACGACACGTTGGGAGCCAGTGGTGCGGCGGTTAAGCCGTGGAAGTAGAAAGTGATGGGCATTAGCCCCTACATATCATGTATGTAGGTAGTATGTAGGGCGCGTAATCCGAAATTTGACCAATAGATCAGCGTTTTAATATCTGCAAGTATAGAAAACAAAAAGCCACCAGTTTTGATGGCTGTGAAACGACAGGAAGTAAATCATTTTGAACCACTAGCCGTTGATTCATGGCAATGACTTTGGTTGTCGGATGATTTCTCCTTGGACTTCTGAGAGTTAAGGAACATCCTAGTTCTTTCAGGCATCGGAGTTCTAATTGGTTCTGCTTAAATTTCAAACTTGCCACTTCTGGCAATTCTACACCCCTACCTTCATTTCAATACTGCGTTACCATCATCCCGACCGTCCTTGATCGGATCGGTCGCACTGTTTCGTTTCCTAACATCATCAATGAGCGACAAATCAGGCAACAAGTCCTGGCTATTTAATGCTACCAGCGTATCGAGAATTTTGTCCCAAGTTCGAGGTATGTCCTGTCGTTGGTCACAGTAATCAAAATTAGGTCGGTTGACGATCTCCTGAAAGGATAATGATGGCTTAAAATCTACCTTTTTTCCGTTTACAAAACGGTTCGAGGTGAAGATTTTGATCATATCGCGTCTTTCTTCGGGTAGTGCTAGGGCGTGGCTCAACCCAGCGTTTCCAGCCAGTTCGAGGAATTTATCCAACTTGGTTGGTGCTGCTCTGCCATCGCGAGCTAAATTCGCCAAATTTGCCTCCGTAGCTTTCTGGTCAATCAGCAAACTTTTCTTTCGTGCTTCAAACATCTCCTTGTCGAGAGATGCGTCCAAGTAGGCGTCTGTCAGGCGGTTCAGCCGGTCTTTGATTTGCCCCAGCTTCATATTCAAATTCCGGGTATCATCTTCTTGACGCGTCTCCCAATCTTTTTTCATTTTCAAAATCTTGGCTTTGAAATAAGCCACTTCATTTTCATTGAAGCGAAACTTTTGAATGAATTGTGCCGCTTCCATACCGACAACATCTTCACGGATTGCAATCTGCGGACACTGTTTATCGTGACAACGGTAATAGACAGTGCCTTTCTGCCGTTCGCCAATGAGTGAATATGTGCAGTTACAAGTAAGCATCCGGCGAAACTCAAAGTTGTGTCGCTTGCTGCGCGTATTGACTTTGCCGGTCAGGACGCCATGCACACGGTCAAAGAGCAGTTTGCTTATGATCGGCTCGTGAATTCCAATGAAGGTTTCGCTCGTCTTTTGAATCTGAATGATGCCGATATAAAACGGATTATTGAGCAGTGTGGACAGTCCGTTAATGGTCACAAACCCGCCATTGCGATTGCGCAAGCCAAGCTGGTAAAGCTCCCAACCCAAAGTTTCAAGGCTGTAACGGGCGGTTCCATACAATTCAAATGCCTTTCGGATGAGCGGCCCCATGACGGGATCAATGGTCTTTGCCTTGCCCTTGCCTTGGTCAACATAGCCTATCGGAGCGCGCAATGGATAAAGTCCCTGCTTCAAACGTCCATAAAATCCTTTACGCGTTTCTTCGCGCAGGTTTCGGATGAAATCAGCGGCAACAACGGCCTGAATGTCAGCCGAAAGACGACCGCCGCGTGTTTGGAGATCAATACTTTCGGTGACGAAATGGACTTCGATGCCTTGGTCTGACAGTTCGCCGATGGCCGCCCAATCACGGAGATTGCGGGCACCGCGATCCAGTTTGTGAAGGATAATGCCCTGCGCCTTTCCGTCACGGAGAAGTTTTAACGCCTGATTGAACACTGGACGGCCTCGCTTGGCGGCAGTTTCCATTTCTTCAAGCCATGTCGTGACGTTGAATTGATTGCGCTCGGCAAAGCGCAAAATGGCATCGCGTTGTTCTAGTAGCGATACTCCTGTCGTCCCTTGTTTGACCGTGGAAACACGGATGTAGCCGATATATCCTGACATTGATGGGAATAGTTATGGAATTTCAGAAGTCGACACTTCACATGGTATCGCATCACTATCTTCTGTCAATTGTTCGGCTCTTTCTAATTCCCGGCGTTCAAAAATGCCTAATACCAATGTGAGATACCGTTCAAAATTATCTTCCGCCTCGGCCAGTTGTTCGTCCGTGAAATGAGGATATAAGTCACGAATGGTTGGGGCTGGATTTTTGTCCATAAGACAAAACTTATAGCCGCCAGCCTTGTATTCATAGGGGAGCAATCTTGCCAAAACTGGCAGGTCAGGTTTCGCCTCCTACTTGACTAATTTATCAATATATGTTGTAGTATTGACGATAACACTGTGTCCAGCCGACACGGTGTTTTTCATGAACATGCCAATTCTGGCAAGTTTGCCCCCCTACGCCGGTCTTTGCTGCCCGGCTATTCTTTGGCTCTGAACTCGCCATGAGTTCGGTTATCAATCCATGCCCTCGCTACCAAACTATTTGCGAACCAATCGGAAGCAAAATGCACTTTCACAGGAGGAAGTGGCTTTTTTGCTGGGCATGAAGGGATTGGATAAGGGTGGGAAAGTATCTCGCGATGAAAGCTACTCCCGTGTTCCGACATTGGAATTCGCCCTGGCGTATGAGGCAATTTATGGCAAACCAATCCGAGAACTGTTTGCCGGTCTCTATGAGCAGATCGCGCCGGAAGTGTCTGCTCGGGCAAAAACACTTTCCTACCGGCAAAACGGGTCGCCTGATCCAAAAAGACAGCAAGCTCTTTCGGAACTGGCTCTCCGGCATAAGAAATTAGTCATTTAATCAATAAACATGAATCAAACTGTGTCAAAACAAACTCGTATTCTTGCCGTCGCGCTCACAGCCAGGGGCTTTGGTTATTGCGTCATGGAGAACCAAGTGATTCTCGAATGTGGGAACAAGGGGGTGAAGGGAAATAAAAATCTCCAGTCGGTTTCCAAAATCGAAAAGCTGATGAAACAATTCCTGCCGAATGCGTTGGTTTTGCAGGATGTGAGCGGTGCAAATTCTCGGCGTGCGCCCCGGATCAAAGCGTTGCACCAGCAAGTCATCGGATTGGCTGCAAAACAAAAGTGCAGGGTCGTGCTTTTCACAGGGGAAAAATTACGAATTACGTTGCTTGGTGATATCAAAGGGACAAAACACCAAATGGCAGAATTTCTCGTTCAAAAATATCCGGCTGAACTGACTAATAAATTACCGCCGAAACGTCGCTTTTGGAAAAACGAAGATGGCCGAATGGATATTTTTGATGCGGTTGCCTTGGCGGTCGTATTCTGGATAAGGTGAAGGGCATAAAAACCCGAAACACCGGCGGCGAAAGAAAATAAAGAGTGCCGTTCCGGTAACGAGAAATACCCAGGTGGAAGGTTCGGGAACTGGTGTTCCCTCTATTTCAATTTGGAAAGAAGGGTGAGCGTTAGAGGATATCCAATTCACTCCATCGCTTGATGAGGCAAAATTGGCATCAATGAGCCAATTGTCCACTGAATAATAATTGAGATTGTTCGAATAACTCCAATAATCAGAAGTCGAAAATGAAAGAGACATAGAGGTGATAACTATCCAATACGTTGCAGAAGGAGATAAAGTTATTCCTGTATCTCCAAGATTATTTCCGGGAACACCATTAGCATTGCTGTAAATTGACCCGATAAATCCAGGCACTCCAACTCCGCCCATTTGAAACAAATCTAAAATGTAACCCTCGGCGGCCGGGCCAGTTTCAAAAGACTGCGCTAACCATTGATTACTTCCAAAGGAAATCCGACCATCCATAGAATTGGTCAAGTTAGAAAGATAGAGGGTCGAATCTGGCAGAATAATGCCTTGTCCTTTTGCCGTCGGTAATACAAAGGTTGAAAGAGTAGTGATTATGAGTATAATTTTATTATTCATATTGATTAGTTTGTTATCTTTCTTCCATGGGGCTTATTTGGGATATGGCAATTCTTTGCCATTATTCTGCATTGCTGCTTCATAAATTTTCATATAGCCTGATAGTAACTCCTTCAATTCAAGCGCAGTTTCTTTCAAGTCCTCCTCATTTTTTTTATCCGCAAACGAAATAACCTCTTCTGATAAACCGAGTAGGACTTTTAACGAATCACCTTGAATGACAATACCTGGGAATTGTCTTTTTGGCATTTGAATAACTGGACAATTTATCTTCTCGGAAAAAGCTTCTACGGTTATTGTTTTCATTAGTAAACACTTTTGAATTCGATCAATTTTCTCATTCAATTCTAGCAAGTTCATTACGAAGGTCAGTTTCTAATTGCATAAAATCAGGCGTTATTCCTTTTTCATTTGGTGTAGGAAAAACCCCTACCAATGTGCCTGATGCTTTAAGTTTTGGAATCAAAATTTCAAAAAGTGTATCCAAGTCAATTTCGCGAGCTTTATAATCCTCCCACTTGTCATATGCGCATAATTGTGCATATTCTTGAGCAGGCCATAGGGCAAATGCGTGTTTTCCATCATCAGTTTCCGCGAGGGCCCATCCATCCGAAAACAGTCCCCAAACTTTTCTTTGATCTGCCGCTATTTTAATAAAATGTGAATATCGTTTTGGGGCAGGAAGCGCTAACACACTTTCTATTTTTTTGTCATTTATTTTCATTGACTGACCTTCGGTGGTAGTGGCCGCTCTTTATTGGCTTTTCCAAAATCATCATACTTATGTTGCAGCTTATGTAAATCCCGATCCTGTAAATTTGAATGGCCATAGTTATAACCTTTCGCAGCTTCTCGGCCTCGTTCATGTGCTAAATCTTTGACTGATGGATTGCGAATTGTATCTCTATTACCAGTTTCGATTTGTCGTTTTTCATTTTTAATCCAACCACGGTCAGCCGATGATATATTTGGATTATCGGATAATTGACTTAATCGCTCTTGTTTTCCTATCCGACCTGCATTTTTTATAGCTGTTGCGCTCTCTTGAGCGACTTTTCCGGCTTCTTTGCTTCCAATTTCTTTTACACCGACCTTAATTCCCTCTTTTACTCCTCCTTCAGCTATTCCTTCAATACCTTCAGTTGTAAAATTCAATGTCGAATCTGCCGTTGCTGCTGCCATTCCTAAAACTACTGTGGGCACTTCCACGAGTTTCCAGCCCAACGAATCCCGCATCGTCATCAACTGATAACTGGTCTTAAATGTTCCCGTATTAAAGAACGCGTCGCCGACAGTATCAGCGACTCCATGCCCGCTAGGGTCGGTATACCGCAACGGATTATTCACACAATACGCGTAACGATTGTAACTCTGCGGATCGGACAAATCAGGGATGACGTCGTCCGGCTGAACAAACCGTCCTAGTATCGGATCGTAGTATCTGGCGTTATAATAATACAAGCCGGTGCCGTCGTCCAACACCTGGCCGGTATATCGCCGCGAGACCTTGAACACGGTGGAACTTTGCGTGTAACGGGATTGTCCAAAAGCTGAATAGCCATAGTTCTGAATCTCATTCCCGTTCGTATCCGTTTGGATGGACGTGGAAGTCAGGTCGTCCGGGTGAATTGCCAAGACCCGAAAGGTCGTCAGTAAGCAGAGTAACGAAAAGTCTAGGATGCGACTCATGTCATGCCATTGGCTGTAGTCTTATCCTGGATAGGAATGAAACCTGCCGAGTCCAACAGGCTTTTCAAATGTAAGACTTTTTGCAAGCCCGAGCATCTCTTGAGACGCCTTTGACTGGCATACATCAAATATTTCAAAATCTTCAAAATGGATTACTTCCAAATCATAAGAGTCTAGCTTTTTTGAAATCAGCGAGATAGCAACTCTCTCGTTTTCAGCTAGAGCCAGTGTGGGCACAAAGGCATTTCGCCTACCGTTTAAGATGTCATTCCCTTCTTTCGCTCTCACTTGGAAAAGCGCAGACCATATCTTAATTTTTTCTTGTTTCATTGTTTATTGGGAATACTCATGATGAATGCTTGGATTTTCTTTCACAGTTAAACTATAATCCAAGCTGGTTTAATAGCTCTCTGGCTCTTTTTTTAGTAAGCGGCTGTGTAAGTAAAGGATTCGCCAATTCATGAATTAATTCACGCAGAATTTTTTTATTGTCTGACGCGAAACCAATATCATCTCTTCCCTCAATAGCGTTGGCCCAACTTTCCACTTCGCTGACAGTTGTGCTATCGTCTAAATAAAGTTTAAGAAGATTTTCAAAATGCCTTGCAGATAAAAAGGCAAGTTCAACATCTGAATCCCAAGGAAATTCTGCCAAGGCAGTCTTGATATGCCCAATCGGCTGCTCAAAATTAAGTAATTCATCGAGAAGTTTTTTTCGTTCTTTCATATCATTCAACCAAGAAAATTTTTGAAATACTGCTTAATAAACCCCCATTC
>Ga0075522_10000822_pt1 | contig 22971 bp, 24 predicted proteins | sample NGEPerA_FD_74796 | JGI IMG/M metagenome (GOLD analysis project Ga0075522, IMG submission 74796) | Arctic peat soil microbial communities from the Barrow Environmental Observatory site, Barrow, Alaska, USA - NGEE PermafrostL2-A | ecosystem: Environmental > Terrestrial > Soil > Wetlands > Peat ...
CGCGAACGCGGAAACATCCCGCATAGGTTACATGACGGGGACGCTCAGACAACCTGCATTTCGGTCGCAATCATGCGCGACGCGTAGATCCCCATCCATCCGGTCGGGTCGAGCCAGCCGTCCTCGTTGCGCGGCGGCTCGATCGCGCGGATGTGAGCATCGGTGATCTCGCAGAGGTCGTCGATGGCGCGCGGCGAATCGACTTCGGTCGACCAGAAGAACCGTGCGCTGCCGCCGATTTCGTGTTTGGCGACGAGGCAATTGGGCGCGCCACGCGCCGGATGATAGAGCCCGACCGCGGAATACCCGTGCTGGTGGCTCACCACCATCACCCCTTCGGTGCCGGGAAACGCGTATTTCATCGCCGAGAACCACCGGCACAGCGCGGCAAGTTCGCCCTCGGTGAATTCGTAGCCGCCGCGCTCGCGGTTGTTCGCCGCCGCATCCGGCGTCGATGCCCGGCGCATCCTCAATGGGAAGCGCACGACATTCGTAGTTTCGAACCCGTTGCCCACTGTGCCCCCAATGATCGGTTCCCGCGACGCCGCAGGAGCAATCCCCTCAGATTTTCCGCGGGAGCCCGCGGCTTTGCCGCGACGGTGCTGTCGACCGATAGGGGGAAGAGCGAGTTTTATCCCACTACTTTCCGCCGCCCAGCCGATACAGCCACGATGCAGCCTTCGTGCTGAAGAATACAGTCAACGCCCGATTCCAAGTCAATCGGGCCTGTGGGCGGTGAGAGTTTTTCCGCGCGACCGTCACCTTTTAGTCACAGTTGCAAAAAGGCGACATGCTGCGAAACCAGTGGTTTTGTCGGGGCCTGGCGAACGCAGTGCGACATCGAAGCCGCACAAAAGTGCGGGTTCGGATAAATCCAGCCGAATTTTTGATTACTTTGCGGCCGGCGCGACTTCGACGACCTGCTCGACCTTGACCGGGACGACGCCCGCATCCTTCATCGCGAGCTGCTCGGCCGCGCGCGGCGACATGTCGATCAGCAGCGACGGACTGACCGGGCCGCGATCGGTGACCTTGACGATGACCGAGCGCCCATTCTGCAGGTTTGTCACCCGAGCCAGCGAATTGAGCGGCAGGGTGCGATGCGCGGCCGTCGGCCGGATGGTGTCGAGGCGATCGCCGCTGCTGGTGCGCTGCCCGATGTAATGACCGCCATACCAGGCCGCCCGGCCCGTCTCGATCCGGCCGACGCAGCGAACGAGCATGGGGTTCGGATCGGCGGCGGCGAGGCGTTCGGGACGCGGGGCTTTGCCGTCGGTCTTGTCACGCGGTTTGGCGACGAGTTTGCCGGCGTCCGCAGGTTTCTTTGCCGCTTTCGCCGATACCCCGGCGCGGCGCTCTTCCGTTTGGTTGACCGGGGGACCGGTGATCGCGGCGATCGATGCGAATTGGGCGACTTGCTGGGTGACGGCGGCGATCTGCACGATCGTATCGCCCATCGGCTTCTCGCCGGAACCGCCTTGCGGGGTGGGAATGAATTTATCGCCGGCGGCGATGCGCTTCGGCGTTTGATCGGCCATTGCGGCGCCCAACACAGCCAGCACGGCGACCGCGGAAACGACAATGAATCGCAACTTCATCCCCACTCGACCCCTCATTGTTATCGCTTGACGCAGCTGCGCAGACCCACAGCGGCGCTATTCGGGCCCCAAACCGTTCAGAAAAAAAAGCGGGCACGCGTCGTCCCGGATCGTTGCAGGAAATCGCCCAGGTAGGACGGGAGGAAATGAATGCCGCACCCTAGGCGGCGCCGAAGCCCCTTGTCAACCCGAAAGCGAATGAAATGCGCCGGCCCGGCAAGTCCGATCCAGGCATCGAAACCACTTGCGGAATTTGCGCCACAATTATCCTAGCAAAGAACAGCGCAATTTGTATTTACACGTCCATTTTAAGGATGAAGAGCTGTGGAAGATCGACTCAGACATTCATATATTATTCACCGCAGGTTCTCTTTGTTCGATACATGCCTTCTCTGTCCTTAAAGCATTCGGCAAGGAACGTCGCCCGATCAGGGAATCGGTTCATGGACCGCGCGGAGAAAATGGCGGTCAAGCAAGTGCTGCCAACAGCCTCGCGGGTCACGCGGGAGGTGTGCCGCTGTCTTTTCGCACAGTAAGATAAGGCGGACGGGTGCCGGCGGGGCACGATCGCGGGCAGCGAAAAGAAAGGATCGGCCATGGCAGCAGCGGAACGCGTCTTGATCGTGGGCGCGGGGGCGGGGTTGAGCGCGGCGCTCGCGCGAAAATGCGCCGCGGCAGGGATGGAAGTTTTCCTCGCGGCGCGCGACACGGCGAAGCTCGCCGGGCTGGTGACGGAAACCGGCGCGACGGCGGTCGCCTGCGACGCGACCAGCGTCGCGGATGTCGAGAAGCTGTTCACCGCGGTCGATGCCGGCGGCGGCGTCGACCTCGTCGTCTACAACGCCAGCGGCCGGGCGCGCGGCCCGATCGTCGATCTCGACCCGGCGGCGGTCGAGCAGGCGATCAAGGTGACCGCCTTCGGCGGGTTCCTCGTCGCCCAGCAGGCGGCGAAGCGCATGGCGAAGCAGGGCCACGGCACGATCCTTTTCACCGGCGCCAGCGCCGCGGTGAAGGGCTATCCGCGCTCGTCGTCGTTCGCGATGGGCAAGTTCGCGCTGCGCGGGCTCGCGCAAAGCCTCGCGCGCGAATTGCAGCCGCTGAACATCCATGTCGGCCACATCGTGATCGACGGCGGCATCGCCAAGGATAGCGATCCGCGCGCCAACGAACGCGGCCCCGACGGACTCCTCGACCCTAACGCGATCGCCGACACCTATCTGAATTTGCATCGCCAGCCGCGCAGCGCCTGGGCCTGGGAAATCGAACTGCGGCCCTGGATCGAGAATTTCTGAGGAACGGGCGAGCCGCAAGTGCTCCGATAAATTGACTTTTGGGGGCGAGCTGTTATCTATTCTCGCCATGACCTTTGCGCGTGACGAGCTGCGACTTATTTCCTCGGCGCCCTAACCCGGCGCCGATCTGCTCGTCTTCGCCCTGTCTCTGGGGCTTCTGCGCAAGTGGTGACTGCCATGATTTCGGCTTCTCGGACATTTCGGGTTTTTCGCGTGGGTAATTGTCGTCGGCTGCGACTTACCGCCGGCCGGCAGGGTTGAGCCGCCGGCCCGTCTTGTCGCGGACCCGTATTCACCGCCGCCCATTTCTGCGAGACCCGGCGGCGCCCGCCAGGAGTTTCCGATGTCCCAAAAATCGACCATGCCGATCCACAAATACCGGCCCTTCGCCCCGATAAACTTGCCCGACCGCACATGGCCGTCGCGGGTCATCGCGAAGGCGCCCATCTGGTGCAGTGTCGACCTGCGCGACGGCAACCAGGCGCTCATCGAGCCGATGGGCCCCGAGCGCAAGCGGCGCATGTTCGACATGCTGGTCAAGCTCGGCTTCAAGGAGATCGAGGTCGGGTTCCCGGCCGCCTCGGAAACCGATTTCGCCTTTGTCCGCGAGCTCGTCGAAGAGGATCTGATCCCCGAGGACGTCACCATCCAGGTGCTGACGCAGGCGCGCGGCGAGCTGATCGAGCGCAGCTTCGCATCGATCCGCGGCGCAAGGCGGGCGATCATGCACCTCTACAATTCGACCTCGACCCTGCAACGCCGGGTGGTCTTCGGCCTCGACGAGGCCGGCATCACCGACATTGCGGTAGCGGGCGCGAAGCAGATCCGCGCGCTCGCCGAGGCGATGCCGGAAACCGAGGTGCTGTACCAGTATTCGCCCGAGAGCTTTACCGGCACCGAGCTGCCCTACGCGGTCGAGATCTGCGAGGCGGTGATGGATGTCTGGCAGCCGACGCCGGCGAAAAAGGTGATCCTCAACCTGCCGGCGACGGTCGAGATGGCGACCCCAAACATCTATGCCGACCAGATCGAGTGGTTCGGCCGCACCATCAAGAACCGCGACGCGATCGTCCTCAGCCTGCATCCGCACAACGACCGCGGCACCGCGGTCGCGGCGGCCGAATTGGGCGTCATGGCCGGGGCCGACCGGGTCGAGGGCACCCTCTTCGGCAACGGCGAGCGCACCGGCAATGTCGATGTGATGACCTTGGCCCTCAACCTGTTCAGCCAGGGGGTCGATCCGGGCATCGAGATCAAGGACATCGACGACATCGTCCGCACCGTCGAATACTGCAACCAGCTGCCGGTGCACCCGCGCCACCCCTATGCCGGCGAATTGGTCTACACCGCATTCTCCGGCTCGCACCAGGACGCGATCAAGAAGGGATTCGACGAACTCGCCAAACGGAACGACGAGTTGTTCGAGGTGCCCTACCTGCCGATCGACCCCAAGGATCTCGGCCGCACCTACGAGGCGGTGATCCGGGTCAACTCGCAGTCCGGCAAGGGCGGGGTCGCCTATCTGCTCAAGGAGGATCACGGGCTCGACCTGCCGCGGCCGCTGCAGATCGAATTCTCGCGGATCGTGCAGGAAGTGACCGACCGCACCGGCAAGGAGATGACCAGCGCCGATATCTGGGCGCTGTTCCAGGACACCTATCTCGGGCGCGACGGCATCGCTCTTGTCGATTACACGATGCTGCCCGAGCCGCGCGCCGGCGAGCGGCGTCTCTCGGCGACGGTGACGGTCGACGGGGCCGAGCGCCGCATCGAGGGTGTCGGCAACGGCCCGATCGCCGCCTTTGTCGATGCGCTGCAGCAGGGTTGCGGCATCGGAGTGACCTTTCTCGACTACAGCGAGCACGCGGTCGGCGGCGGCGCCGACGCGCTTGCCGCCGCCTACGTCAAGGTGCGCGGCGATGGCGACGAAGCGCTGCACGGCGTCGGAATGGACGGCAACATTATCACCGCCTCGCTGAAGGCGGTGGCCAGCGCCGCCACCCGCGCTCGAAAAGCGGCGCATTGATAGGTGCAAGACCGCACCAACCCCCACCGCAACCCTCCCTCGTCGGTGGAGGAGAGAGGGGAAGGATCAAGCGCCAGCGCCAGAGATAACCCCCTCCCCCGCTTGCGGGGGAGGGTCGGGGTGGGGGTGGTCGCGACACTGCTCGTGGCGGCCCCCGCCTTCGCCAACGATTCGACCGCCGAGCTCGGCACCGGCGGGCTTGATTTCGTGCGGAACGAAAATGTCGAAATGCGTTCCGAGCAGCTCTCCATCTCGACCGCCGAAATCCGCGTCACCTACCATTTTTTCAACAAGAGCGAGCGGCCGGTCACCAATCTGGTGGCGTTTCCGATGCCCGACATCACGATCGCCGACGAGGACGCCAACATCTCCGTGCCGACCGAGGACCCGGCCAATTTCCTCGCCTTTACGACGCAGGCCAACGGCCAGCCGGTCGATATCCAGGTCGAACAGAAGGCCTTCGCCAAGGGTCTCGACCGGACCGCGATGCTCCAGGAGATGAAGATCCCGCTGGCGCCGCATTTACGGACAACCTACGCCGCCCTCGACGCGCTGCCGCGGGACGAATGGCGGCAGCTGATCGATCTGGGCCTCGCGGAAATCGCCGAATACGCGACCGGCCCCGATTATAAGATGCACCAGCATCTCGAGCCGCGCTGGACGCTGAAGACCACCTATTACTGGCAGCAGACCTTTCCGGCCCAGCAGGAGCTGGTCATCGAGCACCGCTACAAGCCGAGCGTCGGCGGCAGCGCCGGCACCACTCTCAGCAAGCCGGACGACCCGGACGCGCGGGCCGAAGAGAAAAAATATTGCATGGAGCAGGGCGTCATCGATCGGGCGCGCGAAATGGTCGAGGCGGCGCGCAAAGCCAAGAATTCCTCTGTCGGCGAGCGGCGGATCGACTACGTCCTGAAGACGGGCGCCAACTGGGCCGGGCCGATCGCCGATTTCATGCTCACCCTCGATAAGGGCGCGCCGGACAATCTGATGAGCTTCTGCGGCAAGAACGGCTTGAAGAAACTCTCGCCAACCCAGTTCCAGTTGCACTACACCGATTTCACCCCGACCCGGGATTTGGCGATCCTGATCTTGACGCCCAAAATCATGCCGTAGACGAGGAACAGATGGCCGCAACCGTCACCGCCGTCAGCCGCAGCCCCGGCCATACGATGTCGAAGCCGAACGAGGATTGCATCCGCCTCCTCGCCGGGCTCGGGGTCGAGGACGACGCGCATATGGGACCGACGGTCAAGCACCGTTCGCGCGTCGCCAAGGACCCGACCGCGCCCAATCTGCGTCAGGTGCACCTGATCCACGCCGAGCTGCACGACGAGCTGGAAGCCGGCGGCTTCCAACTCGCGCCCGGCGAGATGGGCGAGAATTTGACGACGCGCGGGGTCGATCTCCTGGGGCTGCCGGTCGGGGCGCGGCTGCGCCTCGGCGCCGAGGCGGTGGTCGAGATCACCGGGCTGCGCAACCCCTGCTACCAGCTCGACAAGCTCAGGGCGGGGCTGATGAAGGCGACGCTCGACCGCGACGCCGACGGCAACCTCGTGCGCAAGGCCGGGGTGATGGGGGTGGTGCTCGCCGGCGGCGAGATCAGGCCGGGCGACGCGATCGAAGTGGAATTGCCTCCCGAACCGCACCGCAAGCTCGCGGCGGTATAAGCCCTCAGAACACGCCGGGCACCAGCCGGGCGGTGCGGCGGCAATAATCGGCGTATTCGGGGAAGGTCTCGCGCATGCGGGCTTCCTCGACCCGCAGCTTGACGACAAAGCCGGCGAGGATCAGCGCCGCGGCGATAAAGCCGCGCGCCGCGCCGATCGCCAGCGCCGTGCCGAGGAGCGCCAGCAGGATGCCGGTGTAGATCGGATGGCGCAGCCAGCGGTAGGGGCCGGTTCGGATCAAGGTGTGGCCTTCCTTGACCGTCACCTCGCCGCTCCAGTTGCGGCCCAAATGCCAGCGCGCCCAGACCGAAAACACCAGCCCGGCGGCAACCAGCACGACGCCGCAGAACGGCGCCGCCGGCCCGGCGGGCAGGACCGGCCGGTTGAGCGCCGCCGGCACCATCCGCGGGAAGACCAGCAGCGCGCAGCCGATCACCACTGGGGCCCGGTTCCAGATCGCGGCGATATGCCGCTCGCGCCATCGCGTCTGCTTGACGTTCCAGGCGGCGGCCAGCCAGAGCGCGATCCAGAGCGCCCACAGCGCCGGGATCAGATAGCGCGACAGCTCGGCGCCGGTTCTCATCCCGCTTACATTCTCATGCCGCTTATAGGAGCTTGCCGACGCCCTCGATCACCGTATCCCAATCGTCGATTTCGCGGTCCTGCGGGTGGACCATGACGTGCTGGACGCCGGCGGCCTCGTATGCCGCGACGCGCTCTTTCATCATCCCGACATCCTTGCCGTCCCAGTGCGAGCGCACCGAAATCGTAAAGCCCGGCTCCGGCCGGTCGCGGCGCAGCCGCTTGACCACCTCGCCGGCTTGCTCGGGCGTCACCTGGCTGCCGTGCCACCCGTCGCCGATGCGCACGGTGCGCTTGTGCGCCGCCTCGGAACGGCTGCCGTGCCACATCGGGATCGGCGATATTGGCTGCGGCAGCATCGTCATGTCCTTGATCTCGGAGGCGATGTACGTGCTGTCGAAGCTCACCGGGTCCTGCGACCACACCGCCTTCATCATTGCGATGCCTTCGTCCATCCGCCTTCCGCGCTCGTTGAACGGGACGCCGAGCGCGGCGAACTCCGGCTCCAGCCAGCCGACCCCGACCCCCATGATGAGCCGCCCGTTCGAGAGATTGTGCAGGGTCGCCAATTCCTTGGCGAGCGGCAGCGGGTGGCGCATCGGCAGCACCAGCACGCTGGTGCCGAGCCGCACCCGCTCGGTGACGGCGGCGACCCAGGTCAAGGTCAGCACCGGATCGTAGAACAGCGGCGAGCGCGGGAACTGCGCGCGCGGCACGATGATGTGCTCGCTGACCCAGACGTCGCTGAGCCCCAAATCCTCGGCCCGCCGGGCGTGGCGCTTGATCAGCGCCGGCGCCGCCTGGCTGCCGGCATGCGGCAGGTGCATCCCGATCTGCATGTCTATCCCCCATTCCTCGCGCGTTGACAGGCACGGCCCACTGGCCGCCACAATGCCCGCAACGACGGGAATTGCGAAAGGGGGGTTGCGATGCGCTTTGCCGGTAAAATCGCGCTGATCACCGCCTGCGCCAGCGGCATCGGCCGCGCCACCGCCGACATCATGGCGCGCGAGGGCGCGGTCGTCGTCGGCGTCGACAACCACCAGGAGCGGCTGGATAAGACCCTAGCGGAACTCACCGCCGCCGGCGGGCAGGCGCACGGGCGGCCGTGCAACGCGCTCGACGCGGGCGAGGTCGACCCGCTGGTCGCCGATATCGCCCGCGAATTCGGCGGCATCGACATCCTGGTCAACGCGGTCGGCGGCAGCACGATCATCCCGCGCTCGGGCGCCACGGTCGACGAGCTGACCCTCGAGGAATGGAAGAGGCTGATCGACTTCAACCTCGACGGCACGTTCCTCTTCACCCACGCCGTCGTGCCGGTGATGAAGCGGCGGCAGAGCGGCAAGATCGTCAACCTCGCCTCGATCGCCGGGCGCGGCCGCAGCGCCTCGTCGTCCGCCGCCTATGCCGCGGCCAAGGGCGGCATCATCGCCTTCACCAAGAAGCTGTCATACGAGCTCGGCCCCTACGGCATCAATATCAACGCGATCGCGCCGAGCACCACCTTGACCGAGCGCATCCGGCCGCATTGGGAGCGCCGCAGCCAGGAGGACCAGGCGCGCGCGATCGACGCGACGCCGTTGCGCCGTGTCGCCGAAGCGGTCGACCAGGCGCGCGTCATCTGCTTTCTGGCGTCGCAGGACGCCGATTTCATCACCGGCGTCACCATCGACGTCACCGGCGGGAGCTAGCTCGAACGTACTTCCCGGCGAACGCCGGGACCCATTTTTCGGGGCCCGAGACGGCGGAACAGTAGGCCCCGGCTTGCCGGGGAGCGATAAAACTAGGGAGAAATAGATGGCGACATTCGTACTCGTCCACGGCTCGTATCAGGGCGGCTGGATTTGGCAGAAGGTGGCGACGCGGTTGCGCGCCGCGGGGCATGAGGTTTACGCGCCGACGCTCGACGGCTGCGGCGAGCGCGCGAGCCAGGTCCGCGCCGGCATCGACACCGAAAGCCAGGCCGACGAGATCGCTCAGCTGCTGTTTTACGAGGACCTCGACAACGTCGTCCTGGTCGGCACCAGCTCGGGCGGGATGGTGGTGTGCCGCGTCGCCGAGCTGATCCCCGACCGCATCGGGCGACTTGTCTTTGTCGATGCGCTGGCGCTGCTTCCCGGCGAGAAGATCCGCGACATCGTCACCCGCTCGACCGCGCAGGCGACCGGAATCACCGCCGGCCCATCGCGCGAGGACGCCGCCAACCGGCTCTTCGCCGACCTCGACCCGGCGCTGCGCGAGCACGCGCTCGAGCGCTACACCCAGCACCCGATCGCGGTCTACGACCACGGCGTGAAACTCGACAAATTCTGGTCGATGCCGTGGGAAGCCAGCGTCATCTGGTGCAAGCGCGCGCAGAACCCCGGCGAGGCGCACCAGCGCCGCACCGCCGAGAAACTGCAGGCCCCCTTCATGGAGCTCGACACCGGCCACTACCCGATGCTCAGCGAGCCCGAGAAGCTGACCGCGATGCTGCTGAAGGGGTGACCACGTACAGTCGTCATTGCGAGGAGCCTGCAGGGCGACGCGGCGCTCTCGATGGGAGCGCGCACCGGCGCGAGATTGCCTCGCTGCGCTCGCAATGACGGAGCGGCGGCGCTAGGCTCGGCAATAAGCGCGAACGAAGGATCAGGCGATGCAGTACAAAGTGATTTCGGCCGATTGCCATGTCGATCTGATCTGGCTGCCGCCCGACCTCTTCACCGCCAATGCGCCGGCCGCGCTCAAGGAGCGCATGCCCTATGTCGCCGACGGGCCGCGCGGGCGCGAATGGGTGACTAAGAACGGATCGTCGTTCGGGCTCGATACCGGGATGGGCTCGGCCGGGCGCAAATACGAGCCGGGCAAAATCCACCGCTCCGACCGCATGGCTTCGACCGGGCTCTACGCCGACGAGCAGCGGCGCGTGCGCCGGCTGACCAACCCGGACCTGCGGCTGCAGGACCAGGACCGCGACGGTATCCAGGCGGAAATCCTCTACGGCATCCTCGGCGCCACCAACCGGCTCAACGACAACGAGGCGGCCGGCGCGATGCTGCGCATCTACAACGACTGGCTCGCCGATTTCTGCTCGAAGCAGCCCGAGCGCTACGGCGGCCTCGCCAACATCCCCAACCACAGCGCCGAGGAGGCGGTCGCCGAGATCGAGCGCGTCGCCAAGCGCGGCAATGTCCGCGGGCTCGAGGTCGCCCGCCGCCACGATATGACGGCGCTCTGGGACCCCTGGTGGAACCCGGTGTGGGACGCGATCGCGGCGAGCGGGCTGCCGGTGCATTTCCACACGATCGGCGGACCCGGCCGCGACTTCTCGAAGCTCACCGGCAAGACGCTGCTCGCCGCGCGCGCCGCCAGCATTTCGAGCTTCCAGATGCACATGGCCGACGTCTTGATGTCGATGATCTTCGCCGGCGTGCTGCACCACCGGCCACAGATGAAGATGGTGATCGGCGAGGCCGGCACTGGCTGGATCCCCTACATCCTCGACCGCATGGACGCGGAGTGGGAGGACCAGTTCAAGGAGCTCGACCTCACGATGAAGCCGAGCGAGTACTGGCGGCGCCAGTGCTACGCGACCTATCAGAGCGATCCGGTGGGCGTGAAGCTGATCGAGGAATTGGGCGAGGACAACATCATGTGGGGCTCGGACTTCCCGCACCCCGACGGCATCTACCCGGACTCGCAGGAATACATCGAGAAGGAACTCGGCCACCTGCCGACGGCGGTCAAGCAGAAGATCGTCTGCGACAACGCGGCGAAGCTCTATCGCTTCGTGAATTGAGCGAAAGGGCGGCCATCTCGGCCGGTGCCCTTTGGCGCCGCGGCGGACCGTTGCCGCTATTGCCCGGTGTTGATCGTGCTGGTCGATTTCGATGGAGGCCCGCCCGGCTCGTGCGCCATCGACTTGGTCCGCGACTCGATCTCGCCTGATGCACCTTGGTGTGGGTCATCGACCGGCTCCAATCGCCGCCGTCCTGGGCGCGTGCCTTGGACAAGCCGTGCCGATTGTCGGCGTTGCCGTTGACCTTGCTGCTGCTCGTGTCGCGGGTGCCGCCGGCCGCGCTGCCCCCGGCGCCGATCGCCGAATCGGTTCCCGAGGGACCGTTGGTGGCGGCGCCCAGGCCGAGCGTCGACGCCGAGATGCCGGCCGCGGCGGCGCTACCGCCGGTGCCTCCGGCGGCCGACGCGCCCGCCGGGTTCGCGGGGGACGCGGCCTGGGAGACGCCCAAAGATGCGGCGACCGCGATCACAGCGGCAAAAAAGCAAGCCGCTCGCTTTGCCCATGGGAATGCCGCTCCTTAATCAGTCCTTGCTCTTCCCCGGATCGACGTAAATCGTGCAATCGCCATTGCCGCTCGCGACCATCGTCGAGCCCTGCCCGCCGCCGGCCGTCCCCGCTGTTGCGACGCTGCCGCCGTTGTTCGAATAGACGGTGACCGAATTGCCGCCGGCCGAGGTATAGCCGGAGACGCGGCCGCCGCCGGCGGTGACGGAGGACGATAGCGACCCCGAGGGGGCCCCGCCCTTCCGCTCGACCACCTTGCAGCCATTAGGATTGTCCGCGGTCTTCTCCGCGCTGAAAGCCGATGCGGGCAACGCCACGATTGTGCAAAGGCCGAGCAATGCGAAAACGGTTGTTTCGCCGCGCATCGGGAGACCTCACTCAAAATAATGCGTTCAAAGGAAAGCGCGCGGTCCCTGGCCGGGGCCGCGCGCCGTCATCGCTTAGTATCGGCCGTGGTCGCCGCCGCCTTGGCGGTCGTGATCCTGACCGCGGTCTTTTCGCCTGCCCGGGCCCTGATCCATATCCCGGCCCATATTGCCGGCCGCCGAGCCGCTCGTGCCGATCACCGAACCGGTCGAGCCTTTGCCGGCGCTGGCCCCGCCCGTGCCCATCGTCGAAGCCGCGCCCGACCCGGCGCCGCTGCCGGCCGCCGAGCCGCCGGTGCCGAGCGCGGTGTTGCTCGAGCCATGGCCCGCACTTGCCGCGCCCGCGCCGAGCGTCGAAGCCGAACCCGACCCCGAGCCGCCGCCGGCTGCCGAGCCGCCGGTCCCTAGCGCCGCGCCGGTCGTTCCGCCGCCGGCGCTGGCCGCGCCGGTGCCGAGGGTCGAGGCTGACCCTGACCCGGAACCGCCGCCAGCCGCAGAACCGCCGGTGCCCAGCGCGGTGCTGGCCGAGCCGTTCCCGGCGGTGGCGCTGCCGAGGCCCAGTGTAGAGGCGCTGCCCGACCCGGTGCCGCCGGCGGCGGAGCCGCCGGTGCCGATCGCCGTTCCGACCGAGCCGCCGCCCGCGCTGGAGCCGCCGGCGCCGATCGTCGAGCTGGATTGCGCATAGCCTAATGCAACCGTCGCCGTGAGAAACGTCGCGGCCAGGGCTGCTGTACGAAATTGTTTTGATAACATGGGGTTTCTCTCCATCTCGCTCTAGAGGCTTATAATTCTCTGGCTTTTCTATTTCCGCTTGAGGAAATAGATCGCGTATAGATGTCGTGACTGTTGCTCGTCTACGACGTACACGGAAAAAAACAGCTTATGCATGGGACGGTTCCCGTTGATTTTGGGTGACACGGACGAATTGGGCATCGTTGCGCGTGACGCGCGCGGTTGTGCATAAGCGGGCGCCGTATGGGCGACGCGGACGCGCCGCAACGAGGCAGACGGTGGCGCGACTTGCGGAACGGCTGGCGCCGCGCACGGTGCAGACGGGCCACCAGGCCCGGCATGTCCGCGGACGGCAATGGGCTCTATCTTTTGGGTCGGCGACGGCGGCTCGAAATCCCGGATAAGCGCTACCGTGCTGGGGACTATTTCATGCCTTCCAGATGTCCTGACCTTGCCATCACTAACGCCGTGCGCCTCGTATGCCTTCGGCGAGCGCCCGGATGTCGGCGAGAACGGCGTTGACGAGGCCGGGCTTGGCGTTGCCGGCGGGGTCGAGATTTTGCGCCAGGCGGTCGACCAGCGCCGACCCGACAGCGGCGGCGTCGGCGGCGCGGGCGACCGCGGCGGCCTGCTCGGGGGTCTTGATGCCGAAGCCGACCGCCACCGGGAGGTCGGTGAACCGGCGGATGCGGGCGACCGCGTCGCGCACCGCGCCGGCATCGGCCGAGCTTGTGCCGGTGATGCCGGCGATCGCGACGTAATAGAGAAAGCCGCTGGCGCGCTCGATGACCTTGGGCAGGCGCTGGGCGTCGCTGGTCGGGGTGGCGAGCCGCACCAGGTCGAGCCCGGCCCGGCGCGCCGGGCCGGCGAATTCGCGGTCTTCCTCCGGCGGCAGATCGACCAGGATGAGGCCATCGACCCCGGCGGCGGCGGCGTCCGTGGCGAAGGCCTCCACGCCGTAGCGGTAGATTGGGTTGTAGTAGCCCATCAGCACATAGGGCGTATCGGCGTCGCGGGCGCGCAGGTGCGCCACCAGCGCCAAGGTCTTGCGCAGGGTCATGCCGGCCTGGAGCGCGCGCAGCCCGGCGGCCTGGATCAGCGGCCCGTCGGCCATCGGGTCGGAGAACGGCATGCCGATCTCGATGAGGTCGGCGCCCGCCGCGGCGACGCCCTCGAAGAGGCGCGTCGAGGTCGCGATGTCGGGGTCGCCGGCGATCAGATAGGCGACCAGGCCGGCCCGGCCCTCGGCCTTCAGCGCCGCGAAGCGCTGCTCGATGCGACCCCCCGGGCGTCCCCTCGGGCGGCCCGCCGGGAGGCTCACAGTTTCACCCCAAGATGTTCCGCGACGGCGAAGATGTCCTTGTCGCCGCGGCCGCACATGTTCATCACCAGCAGGTGGTCGCGCGGCAGGGCCGGCACGAGCTTGGCGACATGCGCCAGCGCGTGCGCCGGTTCCAGCGCCGGGATGATGCCTTCGAGCCGGCTGCACAGCTGAAAGGCGTCGAGCGCTTCCCGGTCGGTGATCGAGACGTATTCGACCCGCCCCAGATCGTGCAGCCAGGAATGCTCGGGGCCGATGCCGGGATAATCGAGCCCGGCCGAGATCGAGTGCGCGTCCTTGATCTGGCCGTCATCGTCCTGCAGCAGGTAGGTGCGGTTGCCGTGCAGCACGCCGGGGAGGCCGCCGTTGAGCGAAGCGGCGTGGAGGCCGGTCTCGACCCCGCTGCCGCCGGCCTCGACCCCGATCATCCGCACCGACGGGTCGTCGAGAAACGGGTGGAACAACCCCATCGCGTTCGAACCGCCGCCGATACACGCGACGAGGCTGTCGGGGAGACGCCCCTCGGCCTCGTGCAGCTGGATTCGGGTCTCGTCGCCGATCACGCATTGAAAGTCGCGCACCATCGCCGGGTAGGGGTGCGGCCCCGCGACCGTGCCGATCACGTAGAACGTGTCCTCGACATGGGCGACCCAGTCGCGCAGCGCCTCGTTGAGCGCGTCCTTCAGGGTCGCGGTGCCGGAATGCACCGGCACCACCTCGGCGCCCAAGAGCTTCATGCGGAACAGGTTGGGCTTTTGCCGCTCGATGTCGGTCGCGCCCATATAGACGACGCAGGGCAGGTCGAAGAGCGCGCAGGCGGTCGCGGTGGCGACGCCGTGCTGGCCGGCGCCGGTCTCGGCGATGATGCGGGTCTTGCCCATGCGTCGCGCCAGCAGCACCTGGCCCAGCACGTTGTTGATCTTGTGCGCGCCGGTGTGGTTCAGCTCCTCGCGCTTCATGTAGATCTTGGCGCCGGCGAAATGCTTGGTGAGACGCTCGGCGAAATAGAGCGGGCTCGGCCGGCCGACATAGTGCTTCAGGTAATAGTCGAGCTCGGCCTTGAAGGCGGGGTCGGCCTTGGCGGCGTCGTAGGCGGCCTCGACCGCGAGCACTAGCGGCATCAGGGTCTCGGCGACATAGCGCCCGCCGTAGAGACCGAAATGCCCGTCGGCGTCGGGGCCGGCGCGAAAGGTGTTCGGTGTTTGCATCGTCTGTCTTAATGCACCACGCAGGCACGGAGAACACGGAGAAAACAACAAAATTCACCGCAAAGGACGCGGAGGATACGCAAAGGGCGCGAAGCTTGTTCGGCGCGAAGCGCCATTATCCACGATGAGGCGATGAGGCGATGAGATTGGCATCGCTCGGACTCTCACCGCCTCTCCGCCTCATTGTGGATTTTGAGCGCGCTGCGCGCTCGGAAAACCTTTGCGTGCTTTGCGTATCCTTCGCGGCCTCCGCGGTAAAATCTTCCCTCCGCGTTCTCCGTGTCTCCGCGGTTATCGAATAGAGGCGGCAGCAGCGAGGAAGGCGTGGATTTTATCCACCTCCTTCCGGCCCGGAGCGGACTCCACGCCGGAGGAGACATCGACCGCCGTCGCGCCGGAAATCCGCACCGCCTCGGGCAGCAGCGCCGCGGTGAGGCCGCCCGACAGCATCCACGGCAGGCGCCAATCGCGGCCGGCGATCAGCCGCCAGTCGAAGGCGAGGCCGTTGCCGCCCGGCAGCGCATCGGCGCGGCGCGGCGGCTTGGCATCGAACAGCAGCAGGTCGGCCGCCTCCTCATAGCGCGCGGCGGCGGCGACGTCGTCCGGGCCGGCGACCGGGATCGCTTTCATCACCGCGCGGCCGAACCGGCGTTTGGCGCCGGCGACGCGCTCGGGCGTCTCGGCGCCGTGGAACTGCAAGATGTCGATCGGCGCGGCGGCGAGCGCCGCCGCGATCGCCGCGTCGTCGGCATCGACAAAGAGCGCGACCCGCTTCACACCGGCGGGCACCGCGGCGCACAGCTCGCCGGCGCGCGCCGGACCGACCGAGCGCGGGCTTGGCGGATAGAACACAAAGCCGACATAGGCGGCGCCGCCGGCGACCGCGGCGGCGACCGCCGCCTCGCTCGACAGTCCGCAGATTTTCGCGGCGACGCTCACGGCCGCACCAGTTCCGTCGGCGCGGCGGCGACGACCGGGCGCGCGCGCTCCGCGTCGAGCTCGCGCTCCAGCGTGGCGATGCGGTCGCGCGAGCGACGAGCCTCGCGGCGCCAGCGCCAGCCGCCGATCCACGTGACCAGCTGACCCGCGACAAAGCCTAGGATGAGCGTCCCCAGCACCAGCAGATAAAGGGGCATTTCGATTGCCGACCCCGGCAGCAGCCAGAACCCGAGCGACACGGTCTCGCGGTTCGGCACGGCGAACAGGATCAGCATCAGCGCGGCGAACGCGAGCACAATCCACCACAGAATTCTCATTCGAGCGCCCCAGCCCTTGGAGGTCGTCAACCATATTTAATCGTCTTTCCCGCGAAAGCGGGAACCCAGGGCGAGCGACCGAACGGTTGCTCCTGGGCCCCGCTTGCGCGGGGGTAACGAATAAATAGTGCGCCCTTGCTAGTTTTCGTCACCCAGGCTGGAAGCCTGGAAATGGCCGGGACTGATTCGCGGATCAAATCCGGCTTTCGTGTCGAAAAGCGGTCTTAATGGTTCAGCCGGTCGCGCAGCTGCTTGCCGGTCTTGAAGAACGGGATGTGCTTCTCGCTGACCGAGACGCTGTCGCCGGTGCGGGGGTTGCGGCCGATGCGGGCGTCGCGGCGCTTGACCGAGAACGCGCCAAAGCCGCGCAGCTCGACGCGGTCGCCGCGCGCCAAAGCCGCCGCGATCTCATCGAAGATCGCGGTGACGATGATCTCGACATCGCGCTGGTAAAGATGCGGGTTGCTTTCCGCCAGCCGTTGGACGAGCTCCGATTTCGTCATTGCGCTCGCAGCCCCCGTCGGTTTGTTCGACTGCGCTACGGTGCCAAAGCCGCGAGCGAGCGTCAAGCAACCCACTGAAAGCAAGCGGGTTCCGCCGCCCATCACGCCCTCCCATCGCCAAGGCGATGGGCCGCTACCCCTCCCGCAAGGGGCTGAGGACGCCGGCGCGTTCCCTCGCCCGATTTACCGGGAGGGCTGGTTTGTCCGGTTTACGGTGAGGCGGGCGCAGCGCCTATCAGGCTTTGTCCTCGATCTCGGTCTCGCTCTCGCTCTCGGTATCCGTCTCGTCTTGGCGGCGGCGAATTGCCGCGCCGAGAATGTCGCCGAGGCTGGCGCCCGAGTCGGACGAGCCGAACTCGGCCATCGCCTTTTTCTCCTCGTCGACTTCTTTCGCCTTGATCGACAAGGTCACCTTGCGGGTGGCGCGGTCGAGCGTGGTGATTTTGGCGTCGACCCGCTCGCCGACCGCAAAGCGGTCGGGGCGCTGCTCGCTGCGGTCGCGCGACAGCTCGGACTTGCGGATGAATCCGGGCATGCCGTCGGGCAGCTCGACATCGATCCCGGTGTCCGAGCTGCCGGTGATCGTCGCGGTGACGACATCGCCCTTCTTGACCTTGGCCATGCCGGCCTCGAACGGGTCGGATTCGAGCTGCTTGATGCCGAGCGAGATACGCTCCTTCTCGACATCGACGTCGAGCACCTTGACCTTGACCATCTGGCCCTTGCGATAGTCCTGCATCGCCTCTTCGCCGGGCTTGGTCCAGTCGATGTCGGACAAATGGACCATGCCGTCGATATCGCCGGGCAGGCCGACGAACAGTCCGAACTCGGTGGTGTTGCGGACCTCGCCCTCGATCTCGCTTCCTGCCGGGTGCTCTTCGAGGAAGGCGTCCCACGGATTGGCCAGGGTCTGTTTGAGGCCGAGGCTGATGCGCCGCTTCTGCGGGTCGACATCGAGCACCATGACCTCGACCTCCTGACTGGTCGAGACGATCTTGCCGGGGTGCACGTTCTTCTTGGTCCAGCTCATCTCGGAGACGTGGACGAGACCCTCGACCCCCGGCTCCAACTCGACAAAGGCGCCGTAGTCGGTGATGTTGGTGACGCGGCCGGTGAACTTGGCGGCGGCCGGGTATTTGAACTCGACGCCTTCCCACGGGTCGGCTTCGAGCTGCTTCATGCCGAGCGAGATGCGCTGCGTCTCCGGGTTGAAGCGGATCACCTGGACGTTGACGTTCTGGCCGATGTTGAGCGCCTCGGACGGGTGGTTGATGCGCCGCCAGGCGATGTCGGTGACATGCAGCAGTCCGTCAACCCCGCCGAGATCGACGAAGGCGCCGTAATCGGTGATGTTCTTGACGACGCCGGCGAGGATCTGTCCCTCCTTGAGGCTCGCTACCAGCTCCGAGCGCTGCTCGGCGCGGCTCTCTTCGAGCACGGCCCGGCGCGACACCACGATGTTGCCGCGCGAGCGGTCCATCTTGAGGATCTGGAACGGCTGCGGCGATCCCAGCAGCGGGGCGATGTCGCGCACCGGGCGGATATCGACCTGGCTGCCCGGCAGGAACGCGACCGCGCCCGAGAGGTCGACGGTGAACCCGCCCTTGACCCGGCCGAAGATCACCCCGGTGACGCGCTCGTTGGCCTGGAAATTCTTTTCGAGCAGTGTCCAGGCTTCCTCGCGCCGCGCCTTCTCGCGCGACAGCGACGCCTCGCCGTTCTTGTCCTCCATGCGCTCGAGGAAGACCTCGACCGTGTCGCCGACATGGATGTCCGGCGGCGCGCCGTTGTTGGAAAATTCCTTGAGCGCCACCCGCCCTTCGGATTTGAGGCCGACATCGATGAGGGCGGCATCGTTCTCGATCGAGATGACGCGGCCCTTGACGACGGTGCCTTCGAGACCCGTGCTCGCGACGCCCAGCGACTCGTCGAGCAGGGCGGCAAAGCTTTCGTTGGAGGCGGCGGGTGCGGTTTCAGTAAGAGACATTCCAGTTCCTCGATCCCGGTTGAAGAGCGGCTCCGCCGGGATCGGCGCGGAGCGGGCAGCCGGCATTGCATCGGGCGCGACCGCGTTGACCCGGTCCTGCAAGAACAAGAAGGAGGCCCACCGTCAGCGCCGATTGGCGCCGGCGGGGGCGCACAAGCGCGCGACGAGGTGGGAGGCCTGCTCGAACGCCTGGTCGGCATCGAGCAATGTCGTGTCGATGGTCACGGCGTCGGGCGCGGCGCTGAGCGGCGCTACCCGGCGCCCGCTGTCGCGCGCGTCGCGTTCCCTCATGTCCTGCAGGACATCGTCGTATATAGCCGCCGCGCCGCTCGCCCGCAACTCCTTGACCCGCCGTGCGGCGCGGGATTCCGCGCTGGCGGTGACAAAAAGCTTCAGGTCGGCATCCGGGCAGACCACCGTGCCGATGTCGCGGCCGTCGAGCACCGCCCCCTTGGCGGCCCGATTAGCCACCAGCGGCGGGTGGTTGGCGAAGTCGCGCTGCGCCTGCAACAGGGCCGCGCGCACCGCCGGCATCGCCGCCACCACCGAAGCCGCGCGGGCGACATTCTCCTGCAGCAGGCGCGGGTCGCCGAGGCGCGACAAGTCGATGTTTCGCGCCGCTTTTTCGACCGCGGCGGAATCCTCCGGGTCGCCGCCCGCCGCCAGCACGCCCAGCGCGGTCGCGCGGTAAAGCCTGCCGGTATCGAGATGCGCGAGACCGAAACGCTGGGCGATGCGCCGCGCCAGGGTGCCCTTACCCGACGCCGCCGGCCCGTCGATGGCGATAACGATCGGCTTTGTCATTTCGGAACAGATTGAAAATTTTCATCGTCTTGCCCGCGCAAGCGGAACCCCAGGGGCAACCATTTTGCCGCTCGCCCCTGGGCCCCCGCTTTCGCGGGGGTAACGATCAACCCAAGAAAGATGGCTTCAGCCAATCTCGGGGAACCCGGCGCCGAGCCGGTTCATCAGCGCGACGAAACCGGGGAAGCTGGTGGCGATCGGCCGAGAATCGTCGATTTGCACCGGCGATTTGGCGCCCAGCCCCAGCACCAGGAACGCCATCGCGATGCGGTGGTCGAGCCGCGTCTCGATCAGCGCGCCGCCGGAGGGCGGGCGGCCGTCGCCCTCGACGATCAAATCGTCGCCTTCGACCGAAACCTTGACGCCGCAGGCGGCAAGGCCGGTCGCGGCGCCGGTGAGGCGGTCGCTCTCCTTGACCCGCAATTCGGCGAGGCCGCGCATCCGCGTGCGGCCGCGGGCGAATGACGCGGCGACCGCGAGGATCGGGTATTCGTCGATCATCGACGGCGCGCGGTCTGGCGGAATATCGGCGCCCTGGAGCGAACCGGCGCGGACCCGCAGATCGGCGACCGGCTCGCCGCCCTCGACGCGTTCGTTGAGACAGGCGATGTCGGCGCCCATCTCGTTGAGACTCGCGAGCAACCCGGTGCGCGACGGGTTGAGCCCGACCCCTTCGACCGTGACCTCCGAGCCCGGCACGATCAGCCCGGCGACGAGCGCGAACGCGGCCGACGAAATATCCGCCGGCACCGCGATCGGCGCCGCGATCAGCTCGGGGTAGCCGACGATGGTGATCCGCCGGCCGCCCCCCGGCAGCGGCTCGACCCGCACCGTCGCGCCGAAATGGCCGAGCATCCGCTCGGTGTGGTCGCGGGTCGCCTCCCGCTCGATGACCGTGGTTTCGCCCGGCGTGTTGAGTCCGGCGAGGAGCACCGCGGATTTGACCTGCGCCGACGGCACCGGCAGCGCGTATTCGATCGGCACTGGGCTCGCCGCGCCGGTTACCGCGAGCGGCAGGCGCCCGCCCTCGCGGCTGGTGAACCGCGCGCCGAAGCGCGACAGCGGATCGGTGACCCGCCGCATCGGCCGGCTGCGCAGCGAGGCGTCGCCGGTCACGAAGCTGGTGATCGGATGGGTCGCGAGGAGGCCGAGCAGCAGCCGCGCCGCGGTGCCGGAATTGCCGAGATCGAGCAGGTCTTGCGGCTCGCCGAGGCCGCCGAGGCCGACCCCGTCGACCAGCCAGCGCCCGTCCGCCTGGCGCTCGATGCCGGCGCCCATCGCCCGCATCGCCGCCGCGGTGGCGAGCACGTCCTCGCCTTCGAGAAGGCCGGTGATCTCGGTCCGCCCTACCGCCAGCGCGCCCAGCATCAGCGCGCGGTGCGAGATCGATTTGTCCCCCGGCACCCGGATGGCGCCGGCGAGCGGCGCCTTGGGGCGCCTGGCGGCGAGCGGCGCCGCGCGGGGCGCCGCAAGGGGCGTCGGAGCGGCGGTTGAGGAATGCGCTGTCAAATGGTCCGGCAAATCGTCTGGCAAATCGTCTGGCATGGTCCGGGTGTGGCGACCGCTGAGTTATAAGCCCTGTGCTCTTGCCGGTGCGCCGTTCGCGGCCCATATGCCGCAGCCAAGCGCGCCCCGCCATAGTATCAGTATGCGGCGTCTTTGGTTTTGACAGGATGCGCCGGGTGTGGCAATGGCGCGCCGGTCTCGCGCGCGTTCCACCGATTCCCTCGGCGACCCACAAGGAGTAACACTTGGCAAAACCTGAATGGGGCACCAAGCGGATCTGCCCCAGCTGCGGCACCCGCTATTACGATCTGATGCGCGAGAGCGTCATCTGCCCGAAATGCAGCACGCCCTACGACCCGGAGGCGTTCCTCAAGGCGCGCCGCTCGCGGCCGGTCGCGCCGGTCGAGAAGGAGGTGGCGCCGGTTGTCGATGCCGATGCCGAGACCGAGGAGGTCGAGACCGTCGAGGACGAGGAAGCGGTCCCGCTCGCCGACGCCGACGAGGAGGAAGAGGAAGAAATCATCGAGGACGCCTCGGAACTTGGCGAGGACGAGGACGACATGGCCGAGGTCATCGACAATGTCGAGGAAGAGGAAACCTAGGGCTTAGTCGGGGCGGCGGCGCGATGCGGACACTTTTCCCTTGCTGGCGGCCTGCCGCGTTCATAAGTTCGCCGGCTAAAGTTCGCCGACGTCGCGAGCGGTGCGGGGCCATAGCTCAGCTGGGAGAGCGCTACAATGGCATTGTAGAGGTCACCGGTTCGATCCCGGTTGGCTCCACCAATCAGATGAAGGGCCTAGCCGTCACCGGCTAGGCCCTTCGGCGTTTGGCCCGTCGCCGGTTGTCGGGCGGCCGCCTCAGCGCAGCGCGGCTTCCTCGATCCGGCCGGCGGAGGGGCGCGCGCCGGTGGCCCTGGTCATGATCATCGGCGGCGCGTTGCCGGGCACCGGCGCGGCCCGCTGCTCGGTCGGCACCCGGAAGCCGCCCGCGGTGCCGCAATCGCCGCTCGTGTGGCGCACGACCCGCGGCGCCGCGCCGTTGCCCGACGAGGTGATCTCGATGCTGCGGCTGCAAACGCCGTTGCCGCTCATCGTCGAGACAAAGCTGTATTCGCCGCTGCCGGGCGGCAGCGCGGCGGCTACGGCGGCCGGGTCGATTTGCGCCGGCCGCGCCGACAGCGCCGCGGCCTCCTGGAAGAGCCGCGCCGCTTGCCGATCCATCGCCGCCGAGATGCTGTCGAGCGCGGCGAACGGCGAACCGACCCCGAACATCGCCGGCAGCGCGGTCGGCGCCGGCGCGGCGCTGACGTAGATTTGCGGCGCGACGCCGCCGGCATAGCGAATCTGCTCGATCCCGCCGCCCGGCAGCGCGATGGTCAGGACGTGGTCTTGGGCGATTTGGGGAGTTTGGGAGGTTTGCGCCGCGGCCATCCCGGCGAAGCCTAACAGGGCGATCGCCGCCATACCGGCCCGCAGCGCGGTGTGCTTGGTGCGCATGACTTTCTCCGTCGCGGTTAAAGCCAGACGCGCAATGTAGCAAGCGGCGGCATCCGATAAAACGCGCGGCGGCGTCGCAGCCCGGCGATTTCGCGAGCCGCCGGTTACGAAACCGCTGCTCTGGTCAAATTCGCCGCCGGCGGGTCTTTGTCATCGCCCCGCTTCCGGCTAGGATCGGCGGCCTAAGTTGCCTGCCCACTCGCACAGGGAGAAACCCCCAATGGCATTCCGCGCAATCCAGACCGAGATGGCGCCCTACACCGGGCACAATAAGGACAAGGGCGAAGCCTACTACGCCCGCCCGCAGGGCAATGGCCCATTCCCGGGCATCGTCGTCATC
>Ga0075522_10000823_pt1 | contig 22970 bp, 20 predicted proteins | sample NGEPerA_FD_74796 | JGI IMG/M metagenome (GOLD analysis project Ga0075522, IMG submission 74796) | Arctic peat soil microbial communities from the Barrow Environmental Observatory site, Barrow, Alaska, USA - NGEE PermafrostL2-A | ecosystem: Environmental > Terrestrial > Soil > Wetlands > Peat ...
TTACAAGGTCAAGGAATTCAAACGCCAGCTGGCCGTGGGCGTGCCCTTCGCGGTGGGCTCGGATGTCGGGCCGTTCGCGCATGGGTTACAGGGCCGCGAGTTCGAGCTGATGGTGAAGTATGGAATGACGCCCCTGCAGGTGCTGCAAGCCGATTATCTCAACGGCGCGCAGATCCTGCGCTGGCAGGGCCAGATCGGTGAACTCAAGCCCGGCTATTACGCCGACATCGTCGCCGTGCCGGGCAATCCGCTGGAGGACATCACGGCGGTGGAGCACGTCTCTTTTGTTATGAAGGGCGGATACGTCTTTAAGCGGTGAGCTGCGACCGCAAAGCGGGCGAAATGGTCCGGTGGACCATTTCGAGCGGCGAACGCCGCGAGCTTGGGCGAGCGGCCGGATGATCGCGCCCCGGGCCTCAAGCAGCGAAGCGGTAGGCCATTAAAAAGGCCGCCGCAGAACCAGTCGCAAAGCTGCGTTCTCGCCCTCGCCGGGAATTCCGGCGACAGGATGCTCTTTGTTTGCTGATTCCTGTGATTTTCGTCCCCCGGGGCCCGAGGGCTTAAGCTGAATTTAACCATGAAAGCCGCCCTATCGCCTGCCAGAGGTGCTTCCATGTCGTCAGCCCAGCGCCTGCATGCCATCGCCGTGACGGCGGCGGCCGAAGTCTCGCCCAATCTTGATCCCGCCAACTGGCCGGCCACGCGCACCCAGGCTCACGCCATGCTGGACGACATGCTGGATTATATTCAGCACATCCGCGCGAGACCGATGTGGCAGCCGATCCCGTCTTCGGCGCGCGCGCAGTTCAGCAGCAGCCTGCCGGATGCGCCGCAGGAGCTGGCGGACATCCATGACGAGTTCATGCGCTTCATCCTGCCCTATGCCGCCGGCAATGTGCATCCCGGTTTCATGGGCTGGGTCCATGGCGGCGGCACGGTCGAAGGCATGCTGGCCGAGATGCTGGCCGCCGGCCTCAATGCCAATCTGGGCGGGCGCGATCACATGCCCATCGAGGTGGAGCGCCAGGTGCTCCATTGGGTGCGCGAGTTGTTCGGCTTTCCGGGCAGCGCCAGCGGCTTGTTCGTCACCGGCACTTCGATGGCCAATCTTCTTTCGGTGCTGGTGGCGCGTCATGCGCGGCTGGGCCGGAGCGTGCGCTGCAAAGGCGTGGGCACCGGCTTGCGCGGCTATGCCGCCGTCACGGCGCATCGCTGCATCGGCCAGGCCTTCGATGTGTCGGGGCTGGGCACCAATGCGCTGGGCCTGGTGCCGGTGGACAGGAATTTTCGCATCGACATCGCAGAATTGGAGCGCGCCATCCGCCGCGACCGCGATGCCGGCATGACGCCCTTCATGGTGGTGGGCACGGCGGGCACAGTGGACACCGGCGCGATCGACGATCTGGCGGCGTTGGCCGCGCTGGCCAAACGCGAAGGGCTGTGGTTTCACGTCGATGGCGCGTTTGGCGCGCTGGCGATGCTGTCGGACAGGATTGCGCCGCGCCTCAAGGGCATCGAGGACGCGGACTCCATCGCCTTCGATTTTCACAAATGGGGCCAGGTGCCGTACGACGCCGGGTTCTTCCTGGTGCGCGATGGTAAAGCTCACAAGGACACCTTCGCCAATCCCGCCGCGTATCTCAGGCGCGAGGCGCGGGGGCTGGCGGGCGGCGAGCATTGGCCGTGCGATCTCGGGCCCGATCTGTCGCGCGGTTTTCGCGCCCTCAAGACCTGGTTCACCATCAAGGCCCATGGCCGTACCCGCCTTGGCGAGATGATCGAGAGAAGCTGCGACCTGGCCGAGGCGCTGGAAGCGCGCATCATGGCCGAACCCAAGTTGGAGCTTCTCAGCCGCACCGAACTCAATATCGTCTGCTTCCGCTATCGCGCGACGGACGAAATCAACGCCGCCATCGTGGGCGATTTGCAGGAAAGCGGCATCGCCGCGCCGTCCACCACGACCATCGGCGGCAAGCTCGCGATCCGGGCGGCGCTGGTCAATCACCGCACCGAGATGCGCGACTTGACGGCCATGCTCAAGGCGGTGCTGGAATTCGGCCAAAAGCGCGAGCAGAAGCTGCGCGCGATTCCGTGCCGGGAGCCATGAAAGGCCGCGTCACGTCGGGATTGGAGCGCTTGCTGGCGCGGGCGCGCGGGCTGGTCGCCGCCGGGCGCGCCGAGGAAGCCAAATCCGCCTATCTGGAAGCGTTGCGCCAGGACCCGGCATCCGGTCTGGCATTGAGCGAGCTGGCGGCGCTGGCCTATGAGAACGACAATCGTGCCGCCGCGCGCACGCTCTATAAGCAGATGGTGCAATGCCATCCCAGGGATGCCACGGGCTGGATCAATCTGGGCACCATCCTGTTCGAAGATGGAGAGCTATTTGCTGCGCGCAGCGCGTTAGAGGCTGCGCTGCGGATTGACGACACATCGTTGGAAGCGCACCGCAGCCTGGCCCAGGTGCTGGCGGCGCTGGACCAGACGGACGAAGCCGAGGGGCATTGGCGCTTGAGTTTTCCGGGGCAGGGCATCGCCGAGCAGCGCTATCGGGGGAAAGAGCCTGCAATCCGCGTGCTGCTGCTGGTCTCGGTCAAAGGCGGCAACATTCCCGCCAAGCATATTTTCGACGGCCGCGCCTATAAGGCGACGGTGCTGTATGTGGAATATTATAAGCCAACGCTGCCGCTGCCACGCCATGATCTGGTGTTCAATGTGATCGGCGACGCCGATCTTTGCCAGGGCGCGCTGATCATTGCCGACAAGATCGTGGCGTGCAGCGATGCGCCGGTGATCAATCCGCCCGCCGAAGTGCTGAAGACAGGCCGCGCCGAGAATGCCGCGCGGATGGGCGCGCTGACCGGTGTGCGCGCCCCCCGCGTTCAATTGATGCGCAAGGATGAACAGAAGGACCTAAGCTTTCCCGTGCTGTTGCGCGCGCCGGGTTTTCATACCGGCCAGCATTTTGTGAAAGTCGAGCGGGAAGAGGAGATCACGCCCGCGCTCTCGTCGCTTCCTGGCGACGAGGTATTGGCGATCGAATATCTGGATGCGCGGGGCGCTGACGGCAAGGCGCGCAAATACCGGGTGATGTTTATCGGCGGTGCGCTTTATCCCCTGCATCTGGCGGTTTCCTCGGATTGGAAGGTGCATTACTTCACCGCCGACATGGGCATCGAAGAGGCTCACCGCCGGGAAGAACAACGCTTCCTGGAGGATATGGGGCAGGCGCTGGGGCCAAAGGCGACGGACGCGCTGGCGCGGATCGCCGCCGAGTTGGGCCTGGATTATGGCGGGATCGACTTCGCGGTGGGGCAAGACGGTGAGCTTCTGTTTTTCGAGGCGAATGCCACCATGGTGATCGTGCCGCCGCCCGCCGATGCCAAATGGGACTATCGCCGCGCCGCCATCGCCCGCGCCCTGGACGCGGCCAGGGACTTGCCGTTGGCCAAGATTCGCGCCGCATCGTCCTTGGCGATGTGCGGCTGAAGCGCACCTCGCGCGAGATAGTTTTGCGATGATTTAAGCCGGTCTTTATGCGAACTTCCAAATCGTATTTGGAGGCTCCCATGTCCTTAGCCCGGCGATCCGTCCTGATTATCGGCTGCATCCTTACGACGGCCGCACACGCGCAAGAGACCAAGCCCGCCCAGCCGGATGTCGCGGCGGCCAATCAAGCGGTTCTGTCGCAATTGCCGTTCGGCGACCGGCAGGATTTCGAGGACGCCAATCGGGGCTTCATCGCCACCGTGCCCGCCAACCCGGACCGCTATGCCTTTCTCAAAGGCGATCCGCCGCCGACCGTGAATCCGTCGCTTTGGCGCGAGGCGCAACTGGACGCCATCAACGGTTTGTTCAAGGTCACCGATGGCGTCTATCAGGTGCGCGGGCTGTCGGTCGCGGCCATGACCATCGTCGAAGGCCAGACCGGCATCATCGTGATCGACACCCTGGCCTCACCGGGCGAGGCCAAGACCGCGCTCGATCTTTATTTCGCGCATCGCCCGAAGAAGCCGGTGGTGGCCATCATCTATTCGCACGATCACGGTGATCATTATGGCGGCGCCAGCGCCGTGATCGCTCCCGCCGATGCCACCTCCGGCAAAGTGAAAGTGATCGCGCCGATGGGGTTCATGCCTGCCGTCACCGAGGAGGCGTCGGTCGCGGCGAACTTGGCGGGAGCCCGGGGACAGTTCCAATTCGGGGGCGGGCTGCCGGTGGGAGAGCGCGGCACGGTGGATTACGGCGAAGGCGAAGCCGTCTCGCGCGGACCAGCCGGCGCGGGACCGATCGTTCCGCCCAATGACATCATCAAGAAGGGGTTCGAGACCCGCACCATTGACGGCGTGAATTTCGAATTCCAGTTGGCCCTGGATACGGAAGCACCGTCCGAAATGTTCATCTATCTGCCCAAAGCGCATGTGCTGGACATGGGCGAGGACGACAGCCACACGCTGCACAATCTTCTGCCCATTCGCGGCACCTTGGTGCGCAATGGCCTGAACTGGTCGCAGGCCCTGAATACCGCGCTCGACCATTTCGGCGGCGAAGTGCAGATCCTGATCAACCAGCATCAATGGCCGGTCTGGGGCAACGCGCGGGTGCGCACGTCATTGGCGGATCACCGCGACCTCTACAAATATATCCACGACCAGACCCTGCGGATGATGAATCAGGGCATGACCCCGCGCGTGATCGCCGCTGCGCTCACCATGCCGCCGGGGCTGGAGAAGGATTGGTCGCTCCGAGGTTATTACGGCGCGCTGCCCCAGGACGTGATGGCGGTCTATCAGCGTTATTCTGGCTGGTATAACGGCAATCCCGCCAATCTGAACCGCCTGCCGCCGGTCGAAGAAGCCAAAAAATATCTCGAATATATGGGCGGGCCGAATGCGGTGATCGCCAAGGCGCGCGACGATTTCAAGGCGGGGAATTACCGCTGGGTCGCGGACGTGATGGACCAAGTTGTGTTCGCCGATCCCTCGAACAAGGAAGCCCGCGCGCTTGCCGCCGATGCGTTCGAGCAGATGGGTTACGCGTCCGAAAACGCGCCATGGCGCAATTCGTATCTATTGGCGGCCCAGAAATTGCGCAGCGATACGCCCACCGCCCAGCGCTCCGGTCCCGCCATCACACCCGAGGTGCTGCATGTGATGCCTGCGGGAGAAGTATTCGATTATCTCGGCACCCGCATCGACGGCCCGCGCGCCGGAGCGGTGAAGATCGTGATCAACTGGCGCTTCACCGACACGCATGAGACGCTGGTCTCCACCCTTGAGCATGGGGCGCTGACCTGGAGCAGCGGGAAAGCCGATCCGCATGCCGATGCGAGTGTGGTGACCACCCGGCAGGTTCTTGAACCCATCATTCTGGAGCAAAAGACTCTGGCCGATGCCATGGGTCATGGCATCGCCGCGACCGGAAACGCTAACGCCGTATCCGATCTTTGGGCACTGCTGGTCGATTTCAAGACCGGCATTCCCCTGGTCGAGCCCAACTAGGCCGCCGGAAAATCCTGGCCGAACTGCCTTACCGCATCGGCGACAGTGGAGAAAGTGTGCTGATGCGCCAGCAGCGGCAGGATGCCGAAGGTCTGGAACGCCTGCTGCGCGCGCAGCGATTCCAGCCGCGCCACATAAAAGACCACGCCCCGATCCTTGCAATGCTGGATCAGGTCGCGCAGCGCCTGGGCGCCGCTGAAATCCAATTCCACGATGCTGGAAGCTTCCAGCACGATGGCCCGGATGCGCGGCGCGGCGTGTTTCACCGCTTGCTCGAGCGAGACGCGGAAGGTCTCGGCGTTGAGGAAGAACAAAGGCGCCTGGAAGCCCGCCACCACCAAGCCGGGCCTGGTCTCGCCATGGAAGCTGGGATTCTTTGGCCACCACACACTGGTGCCGGGGATCAGCTCGAAAATCACGGCGCGGGTCTGGACGATCGTCCACACCCCGTGCAGCAGCGACAGCGCAATGCCCACACCCACGCCGGTCGCGATGGGCATCACCACGATGGCCAGCGCCGTCGCCGCCAGGAGCAGGAATTCGGCCCAGCTTTGCACGGCGATGGTCCGCATTGTGTCCAGATGGAAGATGCGCAGCGCCACGAACATCAAGAGGCCCGCCAGCGCCGCTTCGGGCAAATGCGCCAGAAGTCCCGGCGCAAACAGCAGGAACAAACTCACGATCACTATTGCAGCAAGACCAGCCATGCGCGATTGGCCGCCGCTCTCCTTGACGATGGCGGTGCGGGGCGGGCTGGCATTGGCAGCGAAGCCGCCAAAAAGCCCGCTCAACATCCCACCCACACCCACGCCCAGAAGATCGCGGTCGATCTCGCGTTCGCCCCCATCGAAGGCGCGCGAGACCGTGGCGGTCTGGATCATCACCACCAGGGTCACGATCAGGGCGATGGGCAAGAGGTGCGTGAGGTCGGCAAGCGTGACTGCGGGCAGGGCGGGCATGAAGGCGGGCGACTGGATCACACCCAGCACCGGCACATTCCATCCAGACAGCACCACGGCCATGGCCGCCAGCGCCATCGCCACCATCGCGCCGGGAAAGCGCCGGTCGATCTTTTCCGACACCGTGATCGCGGCGAAGACGAAGATTCCGATGACCAGCGCATGGGGATTGAACCGGCCGATATTGCGTCCAAGATTTGCGATGGCGCCGAAGAAGGCCGAACTGCCGCCCGGGATGCCCAACAGGGCTGGAAGCTGCGAAACAATGATATGGATGGCGATGCCGGCGAGAAAGCCGGTGATCACCGGCACCGACAACAGCCGCGCGATCCAGCCCAGCCGCAGCAGCCCCGCCAGCGCAACAAACGCGCCTACCATCAGCGCCAGCGCCGCGGCCAGCGCCAGATAATGCGGTGAACCGCCGCCGGCCAGAAGCGCCATGCTGCCCGCGAAAATGGGGGCGATGGTGGAATCCGCCCCGGCCGAGAGGTAGCGATTGGCGCCGAACAGGAAGAAGCCTGCGGACGCCGCCACAAAGACGATCAGGCCCAGCGCCGGCGGCACGCCAGCCAGCTTGGCGGTGGCCAATTGTTCGGGAATGACGATGGCCGCCAGCGCCAACGACGCCACCACATCGCGGAGCGTCTGTTCGCCTGTCCGAGGCCACATGCTTCCCAATCAACCTGCTCCCTGTTCGCCTTTGGTCTTTGATATTACAGTTTCGCGTCAACGCCGAAATGGGTTCGATTATGGCCGCCAAGGATTTTCCGCCGGGAAGCACACGCGAACCGATCCTGAAGCCCGTGCCTATCCTTCAGCTTCGCCCTACCCAGATGACGGTGGGGATGCGCGAAGTGAATGCGCGGCAGAAACATTGGCGCGACCAGGGCAACGCCAAAAAACGCCGCTCCTTTCTGGAGAGGCATCTGATCCCGGTGATCCTGGGGCCGCGTGGCGAACATTACATCTTCGATCATCATCATCTGGCGCTGGCGCTGCACAAGGAAGGGCTGAAGAAGCTGTATGTCATCGTAGTGGCCAATCTCTCTTTCCTGGACACCGACACATTCTGGTTCGTGCTGGACCAGCGGGACTGGATGCATCCCTTCGATGCCAAGGGCGCGCGCAAAAGCCCGCGCGCCATCCCCAGGAATGTGGAGCGGCTGAAAGACGATCCCTATCGCTCTTTGGCCGGCGAGCTGCGCCGCATGGGCGGTTATGCCAAGGACACCACGCCGTTCAGTGAATTCCTTTGGGCCGATTTCCTGCGCCGCCGCATCAAGAGGAAGCTGGTTGAAAAGAATTTCACCCGCGCGCTGGAGCACGGGCTGAAGCTGGCCAAGGAAAAGGATGCCTCCTATTTGCCGGGCTGGTGCGGGCCGGTCGATCTCTAAGGGATTGTAAGCCACCCTAAGGCCTTGAAGAAACCGGCTGATTCGCGGTTTGGCGGTTCCTCCACCAGCGCAAAAAGAGCGGCTATGCTCTTTTTCTCCTTGCGCGCAGCGGCTAATATGCGCGTCACTGAGGGAAGCAGAACATAAGAGGAGAGCCCGGCAAGGGCTCGCTGCCTCGAAGGGTTCAGGGAGTCGAGATCGGAACGCTTGCATAGCTGAAAACATCATCACCAGGCGTCCGGCTTGAGGCAGGTCATTGGGGAATTTGTCAGCGTCATGAGCAGCCCATCAGTGAGTGATCCGCCCCGGCGCGCGCCGGATGCGCGGCAGGTCAAGCCGGTATCGAATGGCGGCATGCCGCCCACCGACATCAAGAACCCCGATTACTTTCATAAAGTGGTGGATTGCCAGTGGGCGTGCCCCGCGCACACTCCCGTGCCTGAATATATCCGCATGATTTCGGCCGGGCGTTATGCCGACGCCTATATGGTGAACTGGCATTCCAATGTCTTTCCGGGTGTGCTGGGCCGCACCTGTGACCGGCCCTGCGAACCGGCCTGCCGCCGGGTTCGCGTCGAAGAGGTTACGGGCAAGGCGCAGCCGGTGGCCATCTGCCGCCTGAAGCGCGTCGCCGCCGACAACAAAGGCGACGTCGATGCGCGCATGCCCAAGCCCGCCGCCACCAAGAACGGCAAGCGCGTGGCGCTGATCGGCGCGGGGCCGGCCTCGCTCACCGTGGCGCGCGATCTTCTGCCACTGGGTTATACGGTGGTGCTCTATGATGGCGACGCGTCGGCCGGCGGCATGATGCGGACCCAGATCCCGAAATTCCGCCTGCCCGAGACCGTGCTGAATGAAGAAGTGGATTACATCCTCGACCTCGAGCCGGAATTGCGCCTGGGCCAGAAGATCAATTCGCTGAAATCGCTGTTGGCCGAAAATTATGACGCGATCTTTGTGGGCTGCGGCGCGCCGCGCGGGCGCGAGCTGGAGGTTCCCGGCCGCAAGGAAGCCAAAGAGCATATCCATATCGGTATCGACTGGCTGGCGTCAGTCTCGTTCGGCCACACCACCAAAATCGGCAAGCGGGTGATCGTGCTGGGCGGCGGCAACACGGCGATGGATTGCTGCCGCACCTCGCGCCGATTAGGCGGCGAGAAGGTGGATGTGGTGGTGCGCTCCGGCTTCGAGGAGATGAAGGCGTCTCCCTGGGAGAAGGAAGACGCCATGCATGAAGGCATCCCGATCCACAATTTCCTGGTGCCCAAGGAATTCCTGCACGAGAAGGGCCAGCTTACCGGCGTGCGCTTCGAGAAAGTGAAGGCCGAATTCGACGCCAAAGGCCGCCGCAATCTGGTGGCATCGGGCGAGCCCGATGTGATCATGCAATGCGACGATGTGCTGGTGGCGGTGGGACAGGAGAATGCCTTCCCCTGGATCGAGCGCGATATCGGCATCGAGTTCGACAAATGGGACATGCCCAAGGTGGATCCCGCCACCATGGGCTCGACCAATCCCAAGATCTTCTTCGGCGGCGACGCCGCATTCGGGCCCAAGAACATCATCTGGGCGGTGGCGCATGGCCATGACGCGGCGATCTCGATCGACCAGCTTTGCCAAGGCAAAAGCGTGAACGACCGCCCGCCGCCCATGGTCAATCTCTCCAGCCAGAAGATGGGCATCCATGAATGGAGCTATGACAACGATATTTCCAACGACATTCGCTATAAGGTGCCGCACGCGCCCATCGAAAAGACCCTGAAAGACGTGAAGCTGGAAGTGGAGCTGGGGTTCGACATCAAACAGGCCTTTCTGGAAGCGCAGCGCTGCCTGAATTGCGACGTCCAGACCGTGTTCGACACGCCCAAATGCATCGAATGCGACGCCTGTGTCGATATCTGCCCGATGGACTGCATCACCTTTACCGGCAATGAGCCGGAAGCAGAACTGCGCGATCATTTGAGCGCGCCATCGCTGCATCCCAAGACGCAGGAGCTTTACGTCGCGACAGGGCTCAAGACCGGCCGCATCATGGCCAAGGACGAAGACCTTTGCCTTCATTGCGGGCTTTGCGCCGAGCGCTGTCCCACCGGGGCCTGGGACATGCAGAAATTCCTGCTGGAAGCGCCCAAGACGGAGTACGCATGTCAAGGCCGATAAAAGCCGTCAACGACTTCGTGGTGAAGTTCGCCAATGTGAACGGCTCGGGTTCGGCGTCGGCCAATGAGATGTTCGCCCGCTCGCTGCTGCGCATGGGCGTGCCGGTGGCGTCGCGCAACATCTTTCCGTCCAACATCCAAGGCCTTCCCACCTGGTACGAAGTGCGCGTCTCGGGCCATGGCTGGCTGGGGCGGCGCGGCGGCACCGACCTTATGGTGGCGATGAATCCCCAGACTTGGGACAAGGACGTAGCCGGAATCGATCCCGGCGGTTATCTGTTCTACGATTCCTCGCGGCCGATCCCGCTGTCCAAGTTCCGCGGCGACGTCAATGTGATCAAGATGCCGCTGACTGAGATTTGCAACTCGGTCTATAGCGATCCGCGCCAGCGCCAGCTGTTCAAGAACATCATCTATATCGGGGCGCTGGCCGAGCTGCTGGGCATCGAGCAGGGCGTGCTCGAGACCCTGATCGGCGAGCAATATAAAAGCAAACAGGCGCTGATTGCCCCCAACCACCAGGCGCTGCATCTGGGTTACGAACATGCTCGCACCGAACTCAAGGGCCAGTGCGGCCTGAAGGTGGAACGTGCCGACGCGGTCAAGGACCGCATCTTCGTCAATGGCAATGACGCGGCGGGATTGGGATGCGTCTATGGCGGCGCCACGGTGGCGGCTTGGTATCCCATCACGCCGTCCACGTCGTGCGCCGAAGCCTTCACCAAGCATTGCAAGAAATACCGGGTGGACAAGGCGACGGGAAAGAACAATTTCGCCATCATCCAGGCCGAAGACGAAATCTCGGCCATCGGCGCGGTGATCGGCGCGGCCTGGAACGGCGCGCGTAGTTTCACCGCCACCTCGGGACCGGGCATCTCGTTGATGCAGGAATTCTTGGGGTTGGCATATTACGCGGAAATCCCCGCCGTGATCATCAATGTGCAGCGCGGCGGCCCGTCCACCGGCATGCCCACGCGGACGCAACAGGCTGATATTCTTCTGTGCGCTTATGCCAGCCACGGCGACACCAAGCATGTGCTGCTGTTCCCGGAAGATCCCAGGGAGCTATTCGAATTCGCCGCGCTCTCTTTCGATTTGGCCGAGCGGCTGCAGACGCCGATCTTTATTCTGGAAGACCTCGATATCGGCATGAATGACTGGCTGTGCGAGCCTTTCACCTGGGACGACAAGCGCATGTATGACCGCGGCAAGATCATGACCGCCGATGATCTGGACGCGGGCAAGACTTTCGGCCGCTATCTGGACGTGGACGGCGACGCCATTCCTTACCGCACCTTGCCGGGCGTGCATCCCACCAAGGGCATGTATTTCACCCGCGGCTCCAGCCACGACCGCTATGCCAAATACAGCGAAGAGGGCGACGTCTATCAGGACAATGTGCAGCGGCTTTTGCGCAAATTCGAAACCGCCAAGAAATATGTACCTGAGCCGGTGATTCGGCCGGCCAAGGAGAAAACCCGTTTCGGCGTAATTCACTTCGGCTCAACCGCGGCGGCGATGCGCGAAGCGCTGGCGGCGCTGGACGCCGACGGGTTGCACCTGGATGTGATGCGGCTGCGCGCCTTTCCCTTCACCGACGCGGTCGCGGATTTCATCAATGCTCATGACCAGGTCTTCCTGGTCGAGCAGAATCGCGACGCGCAAATGCGCATGCTCTTGGTTAATGAATGCGGCATCGATCCGGCGCGCTTTGTGTCGGTGCTGCACTTTGACGGCGCGCCTATTACCGCCCGCTTCATCAGCGAGGCGATCACCTCGCGCATGCGGACAAGGGCCGAGGAGGCCGCGGAATGACCTTTATCGTCAAACCCAAGCTGCGCCATCCCGCGCTTCCCGAAAACAAGCTGGGCTTTACCCGGCGCGATTATGAAGGGGTGATTTCCACGCTGTGCGCCGGATGCGGGCATGACTCGATCTCGACCGCCATCATCCAGGCCTGTTTCGAACTCGCCATCGAGCCGCACCGGGTGGCGAAACTGTCGGGCATCGGCTGCTCGTCCAAGACGCCGGCCTATTTCCTGGGCCAGAGCCATGGCTTCAATTCTGTCCATGGTCGCATGCCGTCGGTGTTGACCGGCGCCAATCTCGCCAACAAGGACCTGATCTATCTGGGGGTGTCGGGCGACGGCGATTCCGCCTCGATCGGGCTGGGCCAGTTCGTCCATTGCATCCGCCGCGGCGTGAACATGGTCTATATCACCGAGAATAACGGCGTGTATGGCCTGACCAAGGGCCAGTTCTCGGCCACCGCCGACAAGGGCTCCAAGAGCAAGGGCGGCGCCATCAACATGGATTCACCGCTCGACTTGGTGAGTATGGCGATGATGGTGGGCGCCACCTTTGTGGGCCGCAGCTTCTCCGGCGACAAGGGGCAGATGGTGCCCCTGATCATGGCGGCGATGCGCCATCCCGGCCCTGCCTTCATCGATATCGTCAGCCCCTGCGTGGCGTTCAACAACCATGCCGGCTCGACGAAGGCATACGATTTCGTGCGCGACCATAACGAGGCGGTGAACCGGCTGGACATCATGGAGCCGCGGGATGAGATCACGGTCGAATATGCGCCCGGCACCACCGAAGAAGTGGCGTTGCATGACGGCTCGCGCCTCAAGCTGGCCAAGCTGGATGCCAATTACGATCCGCACGACAAGATCGCCGCGATGGCCTTTCTTCAGACCAAGGCGGCACAAGGCGAACTTGTCACCGGACTGATCTATATGGACCGCAATGCGGGGGACATGCACGCCAACCTCAACACGGTGGACAGGCCTCTGAATATTCTGTCGGAGAAGGAATTATGCCCCGGCGCGGCGGGCCTGGAGAGTTTCAACGCATCACATCGCTGAATAACGCAGGCAGGGGGGCCGTATCGCCATGGAGCCGTTTCACGCCTTTCTCACCATCAAATGCACCGATTGCCATGCGCCTTTGTTTCGCATCGGCCTGTCCGCCAACAACGATATCGTGGTCTGTCCGGTCTGCATGCGCGCGGGCGGCTATGACGATGTCTTGGAAGAGGGGGCGGAATTGGCGCCCGGCTATGATTTCTCCGAGGCCACCCGCGATTTGATCCGCCGCTCGTGGGAAGAACGCTCCGCCGCCGGGCCTTAGCCATGGACAAAAAACAATACCTGACCGTGGCCGGCGCGATCTTCGTGGCTGTCGCGCTGGCGCATCTGGTGCGCGCGGTGATGGATTGGCCGATCGTGATCGCGGGCTGGATCGTGCCGATCTGGCTGAGCTGGCTGGCCTTCGTGATCGCGGGTGCGCTGGGCTATTTCGGACTGACCCTGGCCAGGCGCACCTAAATCAGTCCCTGAGCTTGTGAGGCGCGCGCGCCAATCCTATGGTTTGGATATGCGAAGCGTCGTGCAATTTGCCGCCAGGCTGGTGATCGGTTTGGGCGTGGTGCTCAACGGACTCAATCCGGCCATGGCCGGTTCGGCAGCACCGAACGGCTCCATGGCTGCGCACATGACCGTGATGCCCCGAATGGACATGGGTTCGCGGAATGGCGCTCCGGTCAAGCAAATGCCGTGCGGCGGAATGGATTGCGGCTGCTGCATTGGCGGTGCTTGTGCCATGCCAGTCTTGGTTCAGGCGGTGCGGGATATCTGCCGTCTTGGTCATCCTGCAGCACCAGTCATCACGGCGCTTTTTTTTGCAGCGATCACGTTTCCTCCCGATATCCGGCCGCCTATTTCGCCCGCTGTTACAGCCTAAAGGCTGATTCCAGGTCACACCCATTATCACTGCATCGCTAGCGCCCGCGCGCCCGTGCGGGTCGGAGGTTTTCATGAATATGTCTGGTATCAACCCGCGCATGGCGCTTGCCATCATACTCGCGGGAATTACGACCATCCTGCCTGCGAAGTCGGACCCCAGTAGCGATCCTGCCGCCATGCCCGGCATGGATATGGGTCAATCAAACTTGAGCAGCATGACCAGGTCGAACGGCAGCATGAACATGCCCGGCATGGCCTCTATGGACATGAACAAGCCACGCCAAAGCAAAATGTCCATGCATGGCGATTTCGGCCCCTATCCGATGAACCGTGATTCCTCGGGAACCAGTTGGCAGCCCGACTTGGCGCCTGCGATGGGCCGGATGACCATGACCGATGGCTGGATGCTGATGACCGATGTGCGCTTGACCGGCGTCGCCGATAACCAGAGCGGACCGCGAGGGGATAGCGATGCTTTCGCCGAGGGCATGGTGATGGCGATGGCCTCGCGCGATCTTGCGGACGGCGACACGCTGGGGCTGCGCGCCATGCTCAGCCCCGATCCGTTCATGGGGCGCCGCGGTTATCCGCTTTTATTGCAAACCGGCGAGACCGCAGACGGCGTCACCCCCCTGTTGGACCGCCAGCATCCGCACGACCTGTTCATGGAGTTGGCGGCAAGCTACAGCCACCCGGTATCCTCCAGCGATAGCGTCTTTATATACGGGGGATATCCGGGCGAGCCAGCTTTGGGTCCATCGACTTTCATGCACCGCATTTCCGGTCTGGATGATCCGGAAGCGCCCATCAGCCATCATTGGCTGGATTCGACTCACATCACGTTCGGGGTCGTGACGCTGGGCTGGGTGCATGGCGACTGGAAATTGGAAGCCTCACAATTCACTGGCCGCGAGCCGGACCAATTCCGCTTCAACTTCGATCCGGCACGCTTCGATTCCACTAGCGTCCGCCTGTCCTATAATCCCGATCCGCACTGGTCGCTTCAGGTCTCGGGTGGCTTCATCAAAAGCCCGGAGCAATTGACGCCCACCATCAACGAGCAACGCCTTACCGCCAGCGCGACTTATTACACGCCGCTGGCAAATGATGCCTCGTTGGCCGCCACCCTGGCGTTCGGCAATAAGCATCTTTCCGACGGCACCAGTGAAAGCGCGGGCCTGATCGAAGCGGAATACAAGCCCGCCCATCCCTGGACGATCTTTGCGCGGGGCGAAACCCTGGGCAGTGACGAGCTAGTGCCTGGCAATCAGGTGCGAACCGCAAGCAAGGTCGGCCTAGGCGCGATCCATGACTGGGACTTGGCCGATCATTTCCGGATTGGTCTGGGCGCGCTTTATGATTTCGACTTCGCGCCGTCATCGCCCACCGCCTCCTATGGCAGCAATCCCCACGGCACGATGGTCTTCGTGCGGCTGTTGGCGGACTGACCAGCCCGAAAAAGAGGGCAACAATGATGCTTGGTTGATCGTTCAACTAGGTCTATAATCCCTACCGTCCATGGCGTGGGGCTTCATGGAACGTGCGCAAACCACTGCCGACCGTCTCGCCATCGCGGCGATGAAGCTGTTCCTGGAGAAGGGCTACGGCTCGACCAGCGTGCAGGACATATTGCGCGAGGCGAAAGCCAATGCCGGCAGCCTCTATCACGTCTTTCCCACCAAACAGGATGTGCTGCTGGCGGTGCTGAACATGTACCGCGCGGGGCTCTATCCCATGCTCCTCGATCCCGCCTGGGACGGCGTGGACGATCCCATCGAACGCATCTTCGCCCTGCTGGCGCGCTATCGCCAGGCGCTGGAGATCACCGAATGCGCCTATGGCTGCCCCATCGGCAGCCTGGCGCTGGAGCTTCATGAGCCCGATCCGCCGGTGCGCGAATTGCTGGCCGCCAATTTCGATGGCTGGACCGAGGCGGTGAAAAAATGCCTGGACGCGGCGAAAGACCGGCTGCCCAAGGGCGCCGACACCCATGCGCTCAGCCAGTTCATCCTCACGGTGATGGAAGGCGGCGTGATGCAGGCGCGCACCCATCGCAATCTGAAAGCCTATGACGCCTCGGTGGCGGGGCTGCGCGACTATCTCAAATTGTTGGAGAGAGGGACATGATGAGGAATTGGACATTGCTTGCGGCGGCGGCCGCGGTCATGGCGTTGGCGGGCGCCGCACCCGATCCGGTGCACGACACCTCGTTCAAGGAGCCCAATGGCGACCGGGTGCTGCAGCTTTATGTCGACGTAAAAGCGCCGCCCCAATGCGTGTGGAAGAGTTTTGCCGACGAGGAGGCGATCAAGGCCCATGGCGTCAAGCTGGCCCATGTGGATCTGCGCAATGGCGGCACCATCGAGGAAGGATTTTCCGAGAACGCCAAGCTGGGCGGCAACGAAACCATCCGCCACCACATCATCGCCTATCTGCCCGAGCGGTTACTGGTGCTGCAGAACGAGGCCACGCCGCCCGGTCCGCCTCATGCGGAATTGTACCGTACCATCGTGCAGGTGATCGCCGTCGAACCGCGTGGAAAAGAGACCCGGCTCACCATTTCGCATACTGGATATCGAACCAGCGCCGAATACGATCAGCTCTATGCCTTCTTTCACAACATCAATGATGGGTTCCTGAATAACGTGAAGACATTTTGCGAAACCAAAACATAAGAGGGAGCGACATGAACAAGGAAAATCTTCTTATTGCCACGACCATTGGCCTGATCCTGCAATTGCTGATGGTGGTGGCGGGCCATTACATGCCGCCGGTCAAGGCAAAGTTCGCAGTGGGCGGGATGCTGATCTCGCTGATCGCAGGCGCGATCTATATCCGGCTGGAACAGCAAGGCTGGCAGGGCGCGCTTTTGGGCGGCGCGATCGCGGGCGGCGTCTGCGCGCTTCTTGCCATCGCCGTGTCGGTGAGCCTGAAAGACGTGCCGGCCATGGTCCTGGTGATAGGCACTTTGGGTTCGGTGGTCGCCGGTCTGGTGGGCGGCGGGATCGCGAAGTTGGTGTGAGGTTATCTGTCATGGCCCACCGGAGTGTAGGCCATCCAGTTGAAGTCGCATAACCGTCAGAATTTCTGGCCTTCGTTACTTGGATGGCCCGGATTCCCGGGCCATGACAATGGGCGTTACTTACACGCCATGGAGAAGGCGCGATCGGAGATCATGGGATCGCATTGGACCGCGGTGATGAACCACCAGAGTCCGCCCACGATCACGACGCCGGCGCAGATCACGCCGACAATGAAGAGGATGGGGCTTTCCTGCACCCGGTCCTCGGCGTCGTGACGCTTGAGCACGTCTTCCGCCTCGGTGCGGCGGCGCACATTCTCGATGGCGCGGTCGGCGGCGTCGCGCCGCGCCATCCATTCCTTGGTCCGGGGTGATTGGCCTTCTTCGTCCGCCATGGGGCATGCTCAATGGCAAAGCGGCCCGGGTCAACAACCCAGGCCGTCTTGTTTCATGCTTTAGCGGTTAGTGGTGTCCGCCGTGACCGCCGCCACCGCTATGGCCGCCACCGCCGCTATGGAAGCCACCGCCGCGGAAATTGTTGCCGCCGTGGAAGCCGCCACCGTGGAAGCCGTGACCCCAGCCACCGCCGCCCCAGAAGCCGATCCCGATATCGGGACCGTAAAAGTCGGGGCCGTAATAGCCATAGTCATAGGCTGGGGCATAAGCCGGCGCACAGTAGCCCGGCGTGTAGTAAGGGCTGTAGGGATTGCAGTCCGGAGCTGCGGGGGCAGCCGGCAGGCCATAGCCAGGCGCCCCGTAACCGGGGGGGGCGTAACCGGGAGGCGCGTAACCGGAGGCATCCTGGGCGGATGCCGGAACAGTCGCGGCGACAGCGGCGCCCGCCAGCATCGCCGCACCGAGGGCAATTTTTGAGAAGCGTTTCATGAGAGATCTCCTTTTCTGAAGGCGATCCTGACCCCCGCCGGCTGAACCCAATCTGAAGCCCCGCATATCCAGCCATTCATCGAGAAGGCGGAATTGTGGCCGAGCGGCTGAGACTGCGGCATCGTTCCGCCCGCAAAACATGGCGTTTCCCCGGCTTGGCGCGCCGCTTCGCGCTAGTGCGATGCTACCTTGAGCGGTGCCGTCTGGGTCTTGACCGCATGGCGGGCAAAGATGCCGAAACCCAGGATGCCCAGATAGCAGATGGCGGGTACCACCAGCGCCGCTTTCAGCCCCATCAAATCGGCGGCGCTTCCCGTGATCAGGGGTACGATGGCGCCGCCCACAATGGCGACGCAGAGAAGCCCTGAGCCGTCGGCGGCGCGCGGACCCAAGCCTTCCGAAGCCAGGGTGAAGATGGTGGGGAACATGATCGAGTTGAACAGGCCGATGGCGAGCAGCGACCACGCCGAGATCATCCCCACGCTGTTGGCCGAAACCAGGATCAACAGCACCACCATCGCGGCATTGAAAGCCAGAATCTTGCCGGGCGAGACAAGGCGCAAGACATAAGAGCCGATGAAGCGGCCGACCAGTGCGCCGCCCCAATAGAAGGGCACATGCTTGCCCGCATCTTCCGGCAAAAGTCCCAGGGTGCTGGCCTGCTCCAGATAATTCACGATCAAGGAGCCGATCGCCACTTCCGCGCCGACATAAAGAAAGATGCAGGCGGTGCCGAAGGCGAAGCGGGGCCGGCGCAGCAGGTCGAAGGATTTCAAGATGTCGGCATGCTGGGAGATGGTCTCGACCAGCCGGTTGCGCCTCAGCCACACCAGCCACGCCAGGATGGCCAGCGCCGCCGCCAGCCCCAGATAGGTTTCGATCACCGTGCGGGTTTCCTGGCGGCGGAAAAGAGACAGCGCCGCGCCCGACAGGGTGGCGGGATCCACCTTGGAGAGCGAGGCCAGGATCAGCATCGACCCCACATAGGGAAAGACGGTGGTGCCCAGGGAATTGAAGGCTTGCGCGAAAGTGAGGCGGCTGTGCGCGGTCGCGGGGCTGCCCAGCAGCGAGATCAGAGGATTGGTCACCACTTGGATGATGGTGATGCCGGTCGCCAGCACGAACAGGGCCAGAAGGAAAATCTCGAACACGGCCGACAGCGAGGCGGGCACGAACAGAAGGCAGCCCGCCATCATGGTGAGCAGCCCGATCACGGCGGCGCGCATATAGCCCACGCGCTTGACGATGGCGGCGGCAGGAATCGAGACGATCAGATAGGCAGCGAAGAAGGAGGATTGCACCAGCATCACCTGGGCGTAATCGAGGGTGAACAGCTCCTTGAGCTTGGGGATCAAGACGTCGTTGAGGCTGGTGATGCCGCCGAAGATGAAGAACAGGGCGAAGATGAAGAGGCGAAGATCGGGCGCGTCCTGGCCGGCCTCGGCCCGTTCCCGTCCTGTCATGAATGTCCCCCGCTGGCCCCGTCCGTCCTGTTTCCTAACGTAATTCGGCAGACGGTCATAGGTAGGGCACCATCAGCCGGAAGAGAGCATCGCGCAGGCGGATGATCATGGGCTGGCGCAGCAATTCGGCATAATCGAGTTTTTTTGCGGCGGCGATCTTGGCGTCGACCATCGCGTCAAGCTGCGCGGTCAATTCCGCGTCATAACATTCCACATCATATTCGAAATTGAGCCTGAGGCTTCTGGCGTCCCAGTTGGAGCTGCCGATCAGGGACCATTGGCCGTCCATGGTCACCAGCTTGGTATGGGCGAAGGGGAGGGGCGCGAGATAGACCTCGGCGTTGGTATAGCGGAAGAAGCGCAGATGGGCGCGGACCGCCCAGCTGAAATAGATATGGTCGGAATGTTCGGGGATCACGATCTCGACTTTCACGCCGCGCATCACCGCCTGGCCGATGGCGAATTCCAGCCTCTGGTCGGGCAGGAAATAGGGCGTGACGATGCGGACGCGGTGTTGCGCCAGATTGAGCGCCGCGCCCAGCAGAATCTCGATCTTGTAGAGGTCGTTGTCGGGGCCCGAGCGCAAGCCGCGCGCCAGCACCTGCCCTTGCGGACCCAGAGGCGGCCACCAGATATCCTGTTCCAATACTTCGTTGGCGGTGAAGCTCCAGTCGCGGGCAAAGGCTTCCATCACCGAACGCACCACCGGGCCTTCGACCAGGAAATGGATATCCTCCACATAGGGTTTTGAACCATGGGCACTGGTGTTCTCGAGCGCCACATTCATGCCGCCGGTGAGGGCCAGCTTGCCGTCCACCACCAGCATCTTGCGATGGTTGCGCATGTTGAGGAACGGCATGCGCCACGGCACCCAGGTATGGAGGAAGCGGGCGGCGGGCACGCCTTCCGATCTCAGCCGATGATAGATGGGCGAGAAGATGTAACCCGAGCCCACACTGTCTACCAGGACGCGGACCTGGACACCGCGCTTGTGCGCGTCGCTGAGGGCGGTGGCGAATTCCTCGCCCACCGCATCGTCGCGGAAAATATAGGACGCCATCGCCACCGAATGGCGGGCGGCGCGGATCGCTTCCAGCATGGCGGGATAGGCCTGATCGCCGCCCTCGAGGATGGCGATCCGGTTGGCCGCGGCCAGCGGCGCGCCGGTGAGGCGCTTGCCCACGGCCGCCAGGGTCTGGATGTTGGCAGGGCCCTGGGGTTCGGCCGGGGCGTCGCGGGCCGCGGTTTCGCGATTGTCCAGCCGGGTCAGCTTCAAGGCGCGGCGTGTCACCCGGTTGATCCCGAACATGTAATAAAGCAGCGAGCCCAGGATGGGCGCCAGCCAGACCGTGCCGATCCAGCCCAGCGCGCCCCGCACATCGCTTTTCTTGAGCAGCACGTCGGCGGTGACCAGCCCGGCCAACAGCACATAGGCTATGGCCCAGATGGCGTGGGCCAGCGATGAATCGCCTATCCAGATGGGAAACATGTCATGCCCTGGCCCGTTCCCTGGGACTATAGTGCGCCACGATGCGAAGTCTGCCTTGAAAAGAACGTTTCCGTCATTGAATTTCCGCCCATGACCTCATCCCCCCGCGATCCCTCTTCCGGAACTTCCGCCCGCGCCCATGCCGGGCACGCCACGGCCGGACAAGTGCGGGTGGCGAGCTGGAATCTGCTGCGCCGGGTGGGCGCCAAGGCCGAGGATGTGGCGCGCCTGATCCGCTCCTATCACCCCGATTTGATGCTGCTGCAAGAAGCGACCGAGGAGATTTCCGCCCTGCCGTCGCTGGTGGGTGGGCATTTCTTCCGCCATCCCATGCAGAAACGCATCTATGGCCTGGCCGCGTGGAGCCCGCATCCCTTTCCGCAGACCTCGGCGCTGCATCTGCCCATGTCGGTGCTGCCGGCCGCCGTGCCGCGCCGGATGGCGCAGATCGTGAAATTCCACGGCATCAGCTTTGCCAATGTGCATCTCAGCCACGGGCAATTCCTCAATCGCTTCCAGCTCGCCCACATCGCCTATGCGCTGGAGGGGCCCGCCGCGATCATCGGCGATTTCAACGCCGTCGGCCCGATCGTGATGCCGGAATTCCGCGACATCGGTCCGCGCCAATGGACCCACAAGTCCGCGAATGTGGTCTCGCTCCGGCTGGACCGCTGCATGGGGCGTGAGGTGCGCTGCCTGCAGGCCGCCGTGCTGGACAAGGGGCCGTCGGACCATCATCCGATCTTGCTGGAGCTGGTGCACGCCGCCCATGCGCTGCCCGTCCGCGCCGCGCGCGTTTGAACGCGATCAGGCGATGCAGCCAAGGGTGTGACGGGCGATCATTTCTTCTTCATTGGTGGGGATCACAAGCATGGCGAGCTTGCTGTCGCCGGTGCTGATGATTTCTGCATTGCGCGCGTTGGCCTCAGCGTCGAGCTTCGCTCCCAGCCAAGACAGCTTTTCCGCCGCCATGGCGCGGATCTGGGGCGCGTGTTCGCCGATGCCCGCGGTGAAGACCAGCCCATCAAGGCCGCCCAGTGACGCGGTGAGGGCGCCGATCTCGCGCGCCAGCCGGAAGACGAACAGGGCCAGCGCGTCCTCGGCATTCGGGTCGCTGCTTGCCAGCAAGGTGCGCATGTCGCCGGAAAGTCCGGAGACGCCTTTCAGGCCGGATTCGTTGTAGAGCATATGCTCCAACGCCTGGACGGTCATGCCGTCGCGCTCCTGCAGATAGAGCAGCACGCCGGGATCGATGTCGCCGGGCCGCGTGCCCATCACCAGGCCATCAAGCGCGGAAAAGCCCATAGTGGTGTCCACGCTCTTGCCGTTCAAAAGCGCGCACAGGCTGGCGCCATTGCCCAGATGGGCGACGATGGCGCGGCCTTTGGCCAGCGCCGGCGCGACCTGAGCCAACCGACCGGCGATATATTCATAAGAGAGACCGTGGAAGCCGTAGCGCAGCACGCCTTCCGCTTCATAGCGGCGCGGGATGGCGATGCGGGTGGCGACATCCGGCATGGTGCGATGGAAGGCGGTGTCGAACGTCACCACTTGCGTCAGATTGGGCCGAAGCGCGGCGATGGCCCGGATGGGCGCGATATTGTGCGGCAGATGCAGCGGCGCCAGCGGCACCATGGCGTCCAGCGCCTTGAGCAAGCCGGGCGTGACGCGCTCGGGCGCGGCATGATCGGGGCCGCCATGCACCATGCGATGACCGACGGCCAAAAGCTGATCGCGGCCAAGATGGGACGTGGCCCAGTCCAGAATCTTTCCGATCACCATGTCAAAGGAAGCGCCGGGCCAGCTTTCGTCCGCCACGCTTTCGCCGTCAGCGTCTTCGGCGATGAAATGGGGCGTCGCGTCGAGTTTTTCCGCTTCACCTTTGACGGCAAGGCGCACACCGCTGCCCGCGATCTGGAACAAAGCGAATTTCAGGCTGGAAGAACCGGCATTGAGGGTGAGGATCGCGTCGCTCATGTCGCGACCTTTTGCGCTTGCGCGATCAGTACCGCCACGGCGCAAGACGCCATGCGGGTGCGTTCGGCATCGGCGCGGCTGGTGAGGATGATGGGCACGCGCGCGCCCAGCACCACGCCTGCCGCATCCGCGCCCGCCAGGAACGATAGCTGCTTGGCCAGCATGTTGCCGGCCTCCAGATCGGGCACCAAAAGAATGTCGGCCTGGCCCGCCACGGGAGAGACAATGCCTTTTTCCGCCGCCGCCGACGGGCTGATGGCATTGTCGAAGGCCAGCGGCCCGTCCAGCACCCCGCCGGTGATCTGGCCGCGTTCCGCCATCTTGCACAGGGCGGCGGCGTCGATCGTGGCGGGCATTTTTTCCGTCACCAGCTCCACC
>Ga0075522_10000824_pt1 | contig 22955 bp, 26 predicted proteins | sample NGEPerA_FD_74796 | JGI IMG/M metagenome (GOLD analysis project Ga0075522, IMG submission 74796) | Arctic peat soil microbial communities from the Barrow Environmental Observatory site, Barrow, Alaska, USA - NGEE PermafrostL2-A | ecosystem: Environmental > Terrestrial > Soil > Wetlands > Peat ...
GCGTTGCGCTGATGCTCGAAGCTCCACAGCTTCTTGCCTGTTTCAGGGTCGACGGCCACCACGCTTTGAAATCCCGTGACAAAGTACATGACACCGTCGATCACCAGGGGCGTGGTTCGGGCATCCCGAGGCTTCGCGTCGGGCGTGGGTTTGGTGTCGTAGGTCCAAGCCTGAGTCAGCTTGGAAACATTGCCGGTGTCGATTTGCTTCAGAGGAGAATATCGCGTTGCGCCTGCATCGTGCGCGTACATCGGCCAATCCGTTTGTCCCCACGCGGGTTGCGTAAGAAGCAAGCCGGCGCAAATCAGAGTCTGCGATGCGTAACGCATGGTTATTCGTAGTACTCCGGAGCGATTTTGCGCTTAATGCCCGCCGTGTAGTCGTGCTGGATCCACAGTTGCGCGTGGTTCTTTTTCAGGAACTCTTGGATCATCGCCCGGCTCTTCGCCGTCTGCGCTTTGTCGAAATCGAAGGAGGGTATCCGCTTGTACGTGATCTCCTCCGGATAGTGATACAGGTCGCCGGACAGCAACACGTTCCCGGTCTTGGCGAGCTTCAGGAATAAGGACTGGTGGCCGGGCGTGTGGCCTGGAGTGAACTTGATCACCACCGTGCCATCGCCGAAAACGTCGTGGTCCTCGCCCTTTAACAACAGGACCTTGCTCTTGGCCAACTTGGTGAAATAGGCCGGATCGGCCACTGCACCGAGCTTTCCTTTTTGGCTATCCGGCCGTGGCGCGAAGATTGCATCGTAGTCGCCTTTCTGCACGATCCAGGTAGAGCTCGCGAACGCGTTGGCATTGGCGACGTGATCTCCGTGGTAGTGCGAAAGCGCTAAATAGGTAATGTCGGCTGGCGTGTAGCCAATCGCGGCCAACTGCGGCAGGAGTGGACGATCCACGGTGAATGCTCCCTGTTTCGCTGGGGTCACGCCGCTGGCGAAGGCGCTATCTGGAATCTCGCCCGTATCCCACATCAAGGTCCCTTTGGGATGCACGATGAGGAAACAGGGAGTCACCATATTGGAAGTGGCCAGCTCACCCGGCTTAAATCCCATGGAGTCGCCATTCGCCACGGTGATTTTTCCGCAGTCCAGAACGTACAGACGGAGTGATTTGGGTGGAGCAGGTTTTCCGGATTGGGCCAGCCCGGAGGGTGGAATCGATAGCGCAAACAACGCCGCCGCCACGCACGCGCCGCTCATAAATCGCTTGATCATGGTCGAAAGAATATCACAATACGGCAGGGGCGCCAGCTCTCCGACGGCTACGCCACTCCGGTAGAATGATTCGGTGCTCAAGTGCTGGGGGTAAATCCGATATGAGAACTCTTCCAATTCTGCTGATGCTGGCGGGCGTTTGTTCCGCGCAGAAAGTTTCCACTCAGGAGTTGATAGAGATGGCGCGTACGCGCACCGCTGGATTAGAACAGGCTCTGCGCGATACGCTGGGTTCCGACAAAATTCAAAAAGGTACCGCCGCGGCGGGTGAAATGGGCGAGTTTGTCTGGGCCGTCTCTGCCGAAAAAGGTCCTGCGCTGCAGATTAACGACGAGGCGCCGATTCCTGCCTTTCAGGCCGGGTCTGTCTGGGTCGTGCAGAGTGGTTTGAAGACCGGCGCTGCCTATAAATACACATGGATCGCGGATGGGAAGCCGATCGGCGGCGCCAACAATCTCCCGGCGTTCGGTCCGGACAGCTATGCGAAGCCGGGCGTGCCGCAGGGCAAGCTTACTGGACCCATCGAAGTGCCCAGCAAAATCTATCCCGACGTGAAGGCCAACATGTGGTTTTATGTGCCCGCGCAATGGGACGGTGTGACTCCCCTGGCTGTGCAGGTATGGGGCGACGGACAGCAATTCACGGGCGCAAGGCCGGGCCAATGGAGGATTCTGGAGACGCTGGACAACCTGACCGCGCAGAAACGGATTCCTCTCATGGTCAGCATTTTCGTCCAAGCGGGGACCGGCCCGCAGCGCAACCAGAGATCGATCGAATACGACACGATAAGCGACGCCTACCTGCATCGTTTGCTCGACGAGATCTTTCCGGTTGTAGCCAAGAGCGTGAACATGCGCACCGACGGATACAGCCGGGCGATTCAGGGTCTGAGCTCGGGCGGCATCATGGCGTTCAATGCGGCATTCGACAAACCAGAGGAGTTCTCGCGTGTCCTGAGTTGGATCGGGAGCTACACCGCGCTGCAGAGATCGGCGGCACACCCGGAAGGCGGTGCCGAATACCCGACCATGGTACGCCGCGAGGCGAAACGTAATATTCGCGTGTGGCTCCAGGATGGGTCCGCGGATCTGGACAATACGGCTGGCAATTGGCCGGCGGCGAATATCGGCATGGCGAACGCGCTGAGGTTCAAGGGCTACGACTATCGCTTCTCGTTCGGTGTCGGGGAACACAATGACGCGCACGGAGCGGCGGAGCTTCCCGAGGCACTGACCTGGCTGTGGCGCGATTACGATCCGGCGAAGACATCGCAAGAGTTTATACAGGACCCAGGCGAAAAAGATCAGCCCGTCTGGCGAGTCGTCCAGTTGAATCGGAAGTAGGCGATCGCACCATAGTGGTGTATGGCCTTAACTGAAGCATAATTGATAAAAGTCCGCTAGCAACTAGCATTTTATCGTAATATGATTCATTAGTGCTATTGCTTTCCTCCTGCGTTTCTGCTAGTGTAGTTAGCAGACGGGAGGTTTCCATGAGCCCAAATGACAAGACAGATCAGGTTGCAGCGCCAGCAAAAGCCCCTCGGCACCGCAGTCCCAACTATCCCGGCGTTAGCCTGAAAACGGCGGTGGATAAAATCGGTGAATGGTACAAAAAAGACGGCCTAGTAGCATCGCCGCGCGATGCGGCAATGGCCCATATGGGATTTGAAAAATTCACCGGAGATGCGGGTAGGATGTTGTCGGCGCTGAAGAGCTTCGGGTTGGTTCTGGAAGCCGAGGGGCGTTTGAAGTTAACTCCCCGCGCGGTGGATATTGTGGCGCGCCAGGAAGGCGACGCAAAGAGAGTAAAGGCGCTTCAGGATTCTGCTAGGGCACCAGCTATATATGCTAAACTACTAAAAACGTATGCTTCCAGCCTTCCATCAGACCCGACTCTTAAATCGGAACTCATTGCAAGTGAAGGCTTCAATCCAAAGGCTGTCGACGAATTCGTCCGGGACTTCAGGGCAACCTTAAAATTCGGTGGAATATCGGATTCCAGAGTGCTAGAATCATTTAAGGAAGACGATGATGAGCGCCCCGTTGAAGTTGGTAGCTATGTCCAGTGGGAATCCTCGGGCGTCGTTCAATTTACCGAGCCGAAGCGCGTCACCGGTCTTTCTGACGACGGCACACACGCCTTCGTGGAAGGGAGCGGTACTGGCTTGCCCGTTGATCAGTTAACCGTCGTGGAAGCTCCGGCAAATCCTCTTAAAGGGGAGATCCCGCCAAAGAACCCATTCCCGCTCAAACCCTCTATTGGCGTTCGCCAGGACTTGTTTTCCCTGGCGGAAGGTACAGTGTCTATCCAGTGGCCTGACTCTCTTAGCGCTGCGAGCTATGAGGATCTTTCTGATTGGTTGGACATCCTGAAGCGCAAAATAGGGCGTTCCGTTAAGGCCGCTAGCGACCCGGCAAGTAGTGGTGAACCAGGTGCCAATTAACTTCCACCCGAAGCGTGGTACGGTCCTCATGTGCGACTTCACGACTGGCTTCAAGCCACCAGAGATGGTGAAACGGCGGCATGTGGTGGTGGTGTCTCCACGCTATCGGCGTCATACGGGGCTGTGTTTGGTGGTGCCTTTTAGTACTGTTCCGCCATATGAGATTGAACCACACCACTACGAGATCCAGCCGGGGGCCTACGACTTTTTTGACCCGGCCAAAAGCGTATGGGCCAAGTGCGATATGCTTACATGTGTGTGTTTTGAAAGGCTTGATCGACTAACGCTATATGGGCGCTATCAAGCTCCGCAACTGAAACTTAAGGACCTACAAGAAATCCAGCGCTGCGTGATGCAAGCTCTGCAACTTGACACGGCCACCATAACCGTTTAAGATGGTTTCGTACCCGTTAAATCGGGCTTGAGTTTGCAACGCCCCGTTTGGCTTCGGCTGAACGGGGCGTTTGCTTTTAGGGCTTCTTTGGCAGTAAGTCACGGAGAGCCAGCCCCGCCCCGTAAGCCTCATCTGACACAAGCGTATCCGCGTAGGACTGAAGGGATGTACCTAGGCGCAAGTGCTTATCAAACTCACTCCGATCACGAATGACGGCAACCATCCGCTTTCCCTCGAAGTGAAAGTAAACGAGTCCGCCTGTTTCGTATCCGTCTTCTCTATCCTCGCGGATAACAAGGCCCTGCTTGGGAGTATTAAGGGTAGACATGTTCGCGTCGTACCATTGCGCGTCGTGATACTCTGGGCGGAAAACTTATGGCTAGATGTGGCTTCGAAGATTGCTTCCATGAAGTAACTGTGTCACGTTCGGAATGGTTCGCCCTGCGTCAGTACGCCTTCGAGCTGGATCTGAACAAAGGTGCTTATTGTGACGCTAGGCTTGGGGCGGTGAACTTCTGGTGCGGTCCCGACAACAAGCCGGATGGCCCGGCAGAATCACTAAGGGTCGGTTGAGATTCCCTAGTACGTAGGTTTGTTCTCAGCATGGGGCACCAAGGGAACGAAGATGAAACTGCACTTCGCGGTACATACGTATGCCCGCTGCGAGAAGCTCACGCGCGGAACACGAGCATACAAGCAGGCATTTAAGGGCACCGACGAGGACAGGCAATGGGTACTCGATCAATTCGCGCTGCTACGGCAACACGTGGCTTTAATGCAAAAAGGGCCATCTCCCCGCTAAGACCCCACTACCCGATCGTGCCGGCCCTTTTCACCGGGCGTTCGCGGTGCTACACTCGACAGCTAGCTGGTTTCCTGCAATGGCTGGATGACAGTTCTAAATTCTCGTGCTCATGCCAATTTTGAGGAGGCGGAATGCTTAAGCGAACTCTAGGATATGTGGCCTTATCGTGCGTATGGTTGATGGCTAGTGGCTCCTTGTGGGCTCATCATTCCCTCGCCGGTGTCTACGACATGAAAGCGGAAAAGGAGCTTTCGGGGACGGTCGAAAAAGTACAGTTTGTGAATCCCCACGGTTCGCTGACGATCTCGGTCAAGAATCCGGATGCCTCGACAACCGAGTGGGTTTTCACCTTGGGCTCGGCCACGGCCCTCGCGCAGAGGGGGGTTGGGAAAATCGGGCCGAACGCCCTCCACACCGGGGACGCCATCAAGGTGAAGTGCATCCCCGCGAAGGACGGCCATCCCATAGGGTTCCTCAAGTCGATCACCTACCCTGACGGGCACGTGATCGTGGTCTCCGGCGGCGGCCCTAACGATTGAGAGCCGAGCGCACAGGCGCCAGTCCGTCGTGCGCGACTTGAAAAAGCGAAGGGAGACCATCATGACCTATCGACGCGGCATTATTTTCGCGTTTGGAATTGTTCTCGCGATTGGCGCGCTGACGTCGGCTAGTGCGCAGGCGCCAGCCGGAGGGCAAGGGCAGGCGAAGGGTCGCGGGGGCCGCGGGGGCGCGCCGCTGTACACCCCTGCAGCCGGCGCGAAGGACCTGAAAGCAGTCCTTTTCAACTGGGCCTGGTATATGGGCATGCTCCGAAGCAGCGAGGAGCGAGACCTGCTCATGACGCTCGAGTACCAGGGCAAGGGCACCGTTCAAGTGGACGGACAGCCCTGCAATGTAACGAAGTATCGAACCAGCATCAGCTACCAGACGTCCGGCGAGCGGATTCAGTACACGGGCACTCGGCCCAATGGCCAGGCGTGCTCCAATATCGAAGTCCTCAGTGGAGCGTATGCCTGGAACGAAGACATTCCCGGTGCCGAACTCGTCCCCGGGAAAGGCAAGGCGACGCCGATGCCCGCGACTGTAGAGGAACGGATGATTCGCCTGTGGGCAAGTCCGCAGGGTGCGTTCAAGGGCGCGATGGCGGGCACAAGCGATCCACCGGAAATGGCGCCCAGGCCGCAACGGGTACCTGCCGGCGTCTCGGTGGCCGGGAAAACCTCCGTCGCGTGGGAAGGCAATACGCCCGTCGTGACGTTCCCGATTCCGGGCGTTCCCGATGCCATCGCAAGCGCGACGCTCAACGACAAGTTCATGCCGGAGCGCGTCGTGGTGAAGCAGGGAGCGAAGACTTACGAGTTCACCTACAGCAACTACAAAGACTGGAACAATCCGCTGAATCCGGCGGAGGCGTTCTACGCGGGCAGGATGATCGAGAAACAGAACGGCGCCGTCGTCCGCGACATTACGACGACGCTGACGGAAGTGGCCCAGATGTATGTCGTGATGCCGGTTCCGGCAAGCGTCAAGGCGGCGATCAAGCCAACGAATCAGCCTCCCAACTGGACTCTGAATGCGAACGCACCCGCCGCACCTGCGAGGCAGACTGCGGCCGTGGCAACCCCGCGGCTGGCCGACGGACATCCGGATATGACAGGGAACTGGGGTGGCCCCCAGGGTCCAATTGGGGGTGGGGGGACCCGCCGATGTGGTCCAACACAGACGCCGGATGGGGGAATCAACCCTGGGACTGGCTGTAAAATCCCAATGGACAACTTCTGGGTGGATTATGAGTGGATCTCGCCCTCGCGCTTTGGTTTGACAGGCAACACCGGGGGGGCCTTGAAGCCGAGTCATCCCATGTACAAACCCGAGTTTTGGGACAAGATTCAGGAACTCGATCAGTGGACGAACAAGGAAGATCCAATCATGACCTGTCAGCCGATGGGACTCCCGCGGGAGGGTACACCATCGCGCATTATCCAGTCGCCGACCGACATCGTCTTTTTTTATACAACCAGCGATTACGGCGGTGGAAACATGGAATTCCGCGACATTCCGATCGACACCGGCCAACGTAACGCCCAAGGGCTCACGCTTGAGCAGGTCCGGAGTAAGTCGGTCGAAGGCTATTACATGGGGTATTCGATCGCCAAATGGCAGGGCGACACGCTGGTGATCGATTCCACCAACTTCGTCGATACAACCTGGTTCGGACGCGGCGGCCTGTTCCATTCCGCCGACATGCACATGGTCGAGAAGCTCACGCGGAAGGGCGATGAGATTCTTTACCAGGCGACCATTGAGGACCCGGATGTCCTGATCGAGCCGTGGGTGATGCCGGACAAGATTCTACGGGTACGCGCTGGCGCACCACAAGTAATCCACGAGCGCGCGTATTGCGAGGTGTACGAAAAGGGGAACGTATCCACCCAGCTCCGGCACTAGGCAAGCAGTCAGAAGTCAGAATAAGGACTAGTTCCCCGTCGCTCGCGTGATGGGCCGAGGCGGGCCTTTTCCGCGGCGGCCTCTCCCGATCTCTTATGAATTTGAATTTGCCACAACTACATCTCTTACTGAATCACTTCCCGACCATCGGCATGATCATCGGGCTGGGACTATTCCTGGCGGCCATCGTTTCCAAGAGCGACGATCTGAAGCGCGCCAGCCTGGTGATCTTTTTCAGCATCGCCCTGCTGTCGATTCCGGTGTTTGCCACCGGCACCGCCGCGCGGTTGGCATTGACGCACACCCCGGAGGTCTCCACGGCCGCGATCGATGCGCACGAGACCGCGGCGTTCGAGGGGCTCTGGTTCATGGAACTGACGGGCGCCCTGGCGTGGCTGGGACTATGGCAGTACCGGCGGATGTCCCGCGTGCCGCAGGGGACGCTGGCAGGTGTCCTGCTCGCGGGGCTGGTGACGTTCGGCCTGATGGCCCGGGCTGCAAACATCGGCGGGGAGATCCGGCACGCGGAGATTCGCACGGGTCCAACGCCGACCGCGACGGCACAACCGCTCGCGAGAGTCATCGGGGATGGCATGGTGAACCTTAGGTGGGGCTGGCCGGCCAGCGAGACGGTTCATTTCATCGGGCTGAGCCTCTTGTTCGGCGTGGTGCTGCTGGTAGACCTGCGGATGCTGGGTTTCCTGAAGGGCATCCCGTTTTCAACGCTCCACCGCTTGTTGCCTTGGGGGGTGTTGGGGTTCGGCATCAATGTGGTGACGGGCATGCTGTTCTTTATTGGTGCTCCGCCGGATTTCTACATCAACAACCCGGTCTTTATCTGGAAGCTGGCCTTGATCCTGGTGGCGGGAGCCAACACCCTCTACTTCACCGTGTTCGAGCAGGCCTGGACCCTGGGAGCCGGCGACACCCCGCCGCTGGTGGCGAGAGCGGCCGCGGCGTCCGGAATCTTACTGTGGACGGGCGTGATTTTCTGCGGTCAGATGCTGCCATTTTTCGGCCACTCATTCTAATGGCGGGCTTCTCATGGTAGGACCGGCAGATATTGTTTTCGTGACCCTGATTGCGATCGGCGCGGTCGTGCTGGTGGGCGTCCTGGGATATCTCATCGACAAGAAGGGGACGCAAGAAGGGGACCAAGAGGGGAGCAAGGACAAGTGACGCAGTTTCTGGATACGCTCGACAACCTCGGCTTGAGCACGTGGGTGCGCGAGTCGCCCTCAAAACTCGCGTATCCCACGATTCTGTGGCTGCACGTCATGGGCATGGGCGTGGTGGTGGGCCTTAGCGCCATGATCAGCCTGCGGCTCCTGGGCATTTCGCCCAAAACCCCGGTGAAACCGCTGGAACGGTTGTATCCGCTGATTTGGTTTGGATTCTGGGTGAATGCGGCGACCGGAACGGCTCTGCTGCTGGCGAGTGCGTCCAAAAGACTGGTCGATCCCACGTTCTACGTCAAGATGATTTTCATCTTCGCGGGTGTAGCTCTGCTCCAGCTCACCAGGAAGAGGGTGTTCCGGAAGCTGGGTCCGGACGGCGTGCTTCCGGAACGCGCCAGGATCCTGGCGTGGGCATCGCTGGTCTGCTGGTTCGGAGCGATTACAGCAGGGCGCTTGCTGGCGTACATCTAGTTCGGCTCCCAGTATGCGATGAGTCTTCCCATGGTGAACATGGCGGTCCACAGGACCAACGAGAGAATCGCGGCGACCTTTACATTGGCCGGGATGACCGGGGATCGATCCAGCTCTTCTGTCCGGTTGTAAACAAGCGGGCGGAAGATCAGGGAGTGCACGCCAATCAGGCCCAAGACGACCATCTTGGTCCAGAAGAAAGGATTGGGCGCGTACTTTTCCGCCTCCGAGGTCGCTAAAGGCAGGCCCGTGGCGATCATGATGACTACCCCCATACGTTTCCACGGACGGAAGCTGGCCACCACCTCGGTGATCGTGAGGCTTTTGAAGGTGATCCCCAGAAGCCGCAGGTTCGTCATGAGGATCATGCCGCCGAATAGTGCGATGCAGGTCAGATGAAGCGACAGGACGATCGGGTATGCCAGCACCGATTCGCTGAACCTCGTGAGAAAGTCAATGCTCTGGATGGAGTGAGCGGTGGGCATGAGGGGTTGCTCTATGAGACGCCTCTATATCAGAAACCCGGTGAAAATCCCGCCAAACACGACGGACACCCACAGCAGCAGGGACACACTCGCCACCCACTTGCTTAAGAGCGGCGGCGGATTCTTCATGGTCGCCACTTTTCTGTGGACGGTGAAATTGTAGAGGAGGGCGGCGAGGAGCACATACATCTTCAGCGGAAAAATCAGGTTGACTAGGTAAATGTTGATCTGCGACAGAAACAGCACCATACCTGAAAACAAGACGAACACCAGCGCGATCAGGGTCCACAGCTCGGTGTACCTCAAAATCCCCGCGGCCGTCTCACGCCGCAGCCCGAGGTTCAACATCCGAAAGTCCACCAGTGCGATCGATCCAATCGCGACCGCAAACCCGCCGATGTGAACGCACTCCGCCAGCGCAAACGCCCATTCGGAATTGTTGAGCGCATCCGCGACAGCGTTCTGAAGAAGCATCCTCCTCTAGATGGTCCCTTCGTCCCCATCTGGAAGTGTATCCCACCGGATCATTGTGGTTTGACGACCGGTGGCGCCGGGCTTCATTTGCATTTATTCGCGGCCTCAGATCGGAATGCCGACTCTCCACAGACCATACGCCACAGCCTGCCGCATGAACAGCCATTCCTGCTTCCAACTGGCCGGTTCCAGCGGAACCCGATCCTCGGGACGCGGCGATCCGTACACTTTCAAGCCCTGATTCTCCAGCAGCTTCTTGACGCGGTAGATATGATATCCGTCGCTGACCACGATGCAGGATTTCAGATTCATCTGACGCATGATCTCGGCCGCAGCCGCGACGCTGTGTACCGTGCTCTCGCCTTCCGATTCCACCAGGATGGCTTCGGCGGGAACACCGTGCTTGCTGAGGTAGGCCTGCGCCACGCCGCCTTCGGTGAAGGAGGGATCGCCGCCCGCGCCCCCGGTGGTCAGAATCCGCGGAGCCAGGCTGCGCAGGTACAGAAACAGCGCGTGATTCAACCGCGCTTCCAGAACCGGCGAGGGCCGGCCGCGGTATTCGGCCGCGCCCAGCACCACGATGACATCGGCAGGCTGCGCCTCATCCACGCGCGATTGGCGGCCGATTTCGCGAGCCACGGTGGAGAGGCCGAGGCCTGCGGCGATGGTCCCCACCGCGGCCGCGCCCAATCCGATTCTGAGCAAGACCCGGTTCATGCGATATGCTGGGCGTTCAGACCTATTGTAGGCCCCTGCTTTACACGTGGTGGAAACCCTCATCAGCGATAAGAATCCCCTGCTCAAAGAGGTGCGGCGTCTAGCCGCCGGTGGCGCTCCCGGCGCGGGTTCCATCGATGCCCGGCTGGTGCTGGCCGAGGGACCGCATTTGTTAGCCGAAGCGCTGCGCAGCCGGATAGAGATTCACGCGGTTATCCTGGCGGAATCGGCGGGGGAGATCCCCGGCCTGGGCGCAATCCGAGTGGTCCGCGTGCTGGATAGTCTGTTCCCCAAGCTGGCGTCCACCGAATCGCCCCAGGGCGTGCTGGCCCTGGTCCGCTTGCCGGAGTGGACGCCAGGAGATTTGTTGGGCGGGACGCCGCTGGTAGTGGTCCTGGATGGTATCCAGGATCCCGGGAACGCAGGCGCCATCCTCAGGACAGCGGAAGCCTTCGGAGCCACGGGCGCGGTGTTCCTCAAGGGCACGGTCAGCCCGTCTAATCCCAAATGTCTGCGAGCTTCGGCGGGCTCGGCGTTCCGGCTGCCGATCGTTACGGGGATCCCGGACGGGCTCGCGTTGTATGCCGCCGATCCGCGCGCAAAACTTTCGGCTGCCGAGGCGGGATTAGGCGCTCCGTGCGCCATCGTCATCGGAGGCGAGGGAAGCGGGGTTCGGGCCGAACTCGCCGCGCGCGCGACCGGCGTGAAAATCCCGACCACCGGTGTCGAATCGCTGAACGCAGCGGTCGCGGCCGGCATCTTACTATACGAAGCACGCCGACAGAGAGACCTCGCATGAGCTTGTTCGACAGCGCGCCACTTCCATTTGCGGGCGATGAAAAGCGTCCGCTGGCCGAGCGCATGCGGCCCGAGCGCCTGGAAGACTTCGTGGGCCAGCAGCACATCCTCGGGCCGGGCAAGCCTCTGCGGACGCAGATCGAGCGCGATGAGCTGCAATCGATGATCCTGTGGGGGCCTCCGGGAACCGGAAAAACCACGCTCGCGCGGTTAGTCGCGCGCATGACGCGCTGCGAATTCGTGCCGTTCAGCGCCGTGCTCAGCGGGATCAAAGAGATCAAGGCTGTGATGCTGGATGCGGAACGTCTTCGACGGGCGGGCCGGAAGACCGTGGTCTTCGTCGACGAAATTCATCGCTTCAACAAAGCCCAGCAGGATGCTTTTCTGCCCTACGTCGAGAAAGGCGACATCATCCTGATCGGCGCGACCACGGAGAATCCTTCTTTTGAAGTGGTCTCGGCGCTGCTCTCGCGCTCGAAAGTCTACGCATTGCGGGCGCTCTCGATGGAGGAGATCGTCACGCTGCTGGAGCGCGGCCTTAAAGCGCTGGAACTCGGCGCCACGCGCGATCTGCTGGAGCAAATGGCGATCTACGCCAATGGCGACGCTCGCACCGCGTACAACATTCTGGAGTCGGCGGCGGGCGTGGCCCGGGACGGCGTGCTGGATCGCGATGCGGTCGAATCGGTGATCGAGCGCAAGGTTTTGCTCTACGACAAATCCGGCGAAGAGCACTTCAACCTGATATCGGCGCTGCACAAGAGCGTTCGCTCTTCCGACGCGGACGCAGCATTGTACTGGCTGGCGCGCATGCTGCAGGGCGGGGAAGACCGGATGTACCTGGCTCGCCGCCTGGTGCGCATGGCGATTGAGGACATCGGGCTGGCGGATCCTCGTGCCCTGGAGCAGGCCATCGCCGCGCAGCAGGCCGTCCATTTCCTGGGTATACCGGAAGGCGATCAGGCCTTAGCCCAGATCGCCCTGTATCTGGCGATCGCGCCCAAGTCGGACGCGGCCTACAAAGCCCTGAACAAGGCCATGGAAACGGTCGAAAACACCACTGCCGAGCCGGTTCCGATGCAGCTTCGCAACGCCCCTACCCGGGCGATGAAGGAGTGGGGGTACAGCCACGGCTATCAGCACGCCCACCAGTTCGAGGACGCTCTCCATACGATGAACTGCCTGCCGGACAGTTTACAGGGGACGAAATTCTACGAACCCACCGATCGCGGAGTCGAGCAGAAGATTTCCCAGCGTCTGGCCGAGATCCGCGCCCGGCGCGCCGCCGAATCCGAAAAGTGAAGTTGCTGAAAATAAACGGCTAACCCCTTTCCCGCCAGTTAGTTCTAGTCACCAGGGGTGAGACCGTTGGTACGTCTGTACCCCGTAGGAATGGCCCTAGCCTGCTATTGCTCGAACACGGCCCGGGTCGCAAAATTCTATCTGTAGACACGAGGTGAAACGTGGGGCCACAGCAAACACAGGACGCTGACCGCCGGAGATCAGACCGGTTCGCGATTGAGCGGGAAATCCGCTATCGCGCCCTGAACAAACGGGGCGGCGAAGAGGAGGGCGAAGGCAGGACCGTGAACATGTCGAGTTCCGGCGTGCTGTTTACCGCACCGCAGATCCTGCGGCCGGGCCGCCGCATCGAGCTGAGCATCAGCTGGCCTGCCCAGCTCAACAACAAGTGCGCTCTCAAGCTGGTGGCGCGGGGCCGCATCGTGCGCTTCGACAGCGGCTTGGCCGCCATGGAAATCCAGCAATACGAGTTCCGTACGCAATCGGCGTCCGGGGTTGCCACGGCCGCGGGACTCGCCAAGATGGCCGGATAGTTCTCCCTCAATTCGTTCACACTTCTCCTTATCCCGCGCCGGATGTAGTCTCCCGGCGCGGTTTTCTTTCCATCCGGCCCGGATTCCTTCCCTTTGGCGCGGTTTTCTTTATTCCCATATCTGAGGCCTGCTAACTTGATAATTGACCCGCATGAGCAGCCTCTACGCCCGCTGGATGTACGATTGGGACGCCCGGCTGAATTCCGTTTCGACCAACCGCGTGGTCCGGCCCTTCGAATGGGGCCTGGAATGGACCCGGCAGTGGCCTGCCGCCGCGCGCCTTCCCCAGAACGGGCACGATCCGCATGGATACCTGAAGCTTCTGAACCAGGCCGCACTGGCCAACAGCGACGAATTTTTCGGCTACAAGACGCCGTCGGATTTCGTTCTGGAGGGCAACCGCCTGCGCTTCACCAGTCCGGTGAAAACGCCTTATCCGGAGAACAACACGGTTCACGGGCAATGGTTCCCCGCGGCCGACAAACCGGGACGCCGTAAGGTGGCGGCCGTGGTGCTCCCGCATTGGAATGCGTCGGCCGCCCAGCACGGGGCTCTATGCGCCGGGATGGCGAAGTTCGGGATTAACGCTCTGCGCGTCAGCTTGCCGTACCATGATTTCCGCATGCCGGCTGAGCTGGAGCGTGCCGATTACGCGGTTTCCTCCAACCTCGGCCGCACCGTCGACGCCACCAGGCAGGCGGTGATCGATACGCGCTGCTGCGTCGATTGGCTGGAACGCCAGGGTTTCGAGAGCATCGGCATCGTCGGCACCAGTTTGGGTTCCTGTTATGCGTATCTAGCCAGCGTTCATGACGCGCGGCTCAAGGTGAACGCCTTCGCGCACTGCTCCACGTATTTCGCGGATGTGGTCTGGGAAGGGCTCTCGACCCAGCACATTCGCCAGGGACTGGAATCGGCCGTCACGCTCGAACAGTTACGCGATGTCTGGAACGTGATCAGCCCGCCGAACTATGTCGAGCGGTATGCACGGCTGGGCAAGAAGCCATTGTTCCTTTATGCGCGCTACGACACGACGTTCCCGACCAGGTTTTCCGAGCAAGTGATCGCCAAGGCCCGCGAGCTGGGTTTCGAGCACCGCGTGGTCGCGCTGCCGTGCGGGCACTATAGTTTGGGCGAAACCCCGTTCAAGTTCATGGCCGGGTATCACATCGTGAACCATCTGAAACGGAATCTGTAGTACCCGCCGGGCGCTGGTACTACTGAAAGTCGCGTTCCCCGCCGATAGAACGGGTGTGACACAGCGGATTTTCGCGCTTGATGAGCCTCTTATCCCCGAGGCCGACTCAGAGGAAGAGTTCGAGCTGGTGGTGGGCCGCCGTCAGATGGCAGGGCTCGCCTTCCTGGTGCTGGTGGTCGTCGCGGTGTGCTCCGGAGGGGCCTACCTGGCGGGTAAAGCCACCTCGGCCCGCGCGGAAGCCGACGCCCCGGAGATCCAGATCGAGCAACCGCCGGCGCCTGCACCGGCTCCCATGCTCGAAGCGACCATCGTTCCAGCGGCCGCGGCGCCGGCGCCCAAACCCGCCGAGGCCCCGCTTTTCGCCAGTCCGAATCCGCAAGCGATCTATATTCAGGTGGGAGCGGTGGAGAAGGGCGTGGCGATGATTCTGGCCGAGGGTTTGCGCAAACACGCTCTGGATTCGTTCGTCGCGCCTGGCCCGACTGCGAAAACGTTTCGCGTGCTGATCGGGCCGTTTCCGGATGCGGAAGCCTACCAAAAAGCCCGGAACATTGTCTCCGGGATTGGTTTAGATAATTTCGCGCGCCGGTATGAGTCGCAGTAAGGAGTTCGTGACTTCCCGCCTCTATTATTCGTAGCGGAGCGCTTCGATGGGATCCAGGTTGGCCGCTTTTCTAGCCGGATAGTAGCCGAAGAAAATTCCCACGAAGGCGGAAAACACGAAGGCGCCCAGAATGGCGGTGACGCTGACCAGGGTCTGCCAGCCTGCCACTTGCGAAATCAGCCTGCTGGCGGCAATCCCCAGGCCGATTCCCAATAAGCCGCCTAAGACAGAAAGCGTCATCGCCTCCACCAGGAATTGAGAGAGGATGTGCTTGGTCTTCGCGCCCACCGCTTGACGCAAGCCGATCTCCTTGGTGCGCTCGGTCACCGAAACCAGCATGATGTTCATGATGCCGACGCCGCCCACGAACAGCGACACTGAGGCGATGGACGCCAGCAGCAGCGACATCACTGCCGTCGATTCTTCCTGCGCTTGGAATCCTGAAGTCAGGTTGCGGACCTGAAAATCGTCGTCCTGATCCGGCCGGAGTTTGTGGCGATCGCGCAGCAGTTCGCTGATCTGCTGTTCCGCCAGGGGGGTATCCTCGGCCGAGCGCGCCTGCACATAGACGTTCCGCACGCTCTTGGCATTGGCCCAACTCCTCCCCAGCACTTTCCGTTTAGCGGTGGTCAGCGGTAGCAGAATGGTATCGTCCTGGTCCTCGCCGCTGGGCGACTGGCCCTTGGGCTTCAAGGTGCCCACCACCGTAAACGGTACGTTGTTGATGCGGAGTGTCAGTCCTACCGGGCTCGCGCCGCCGAAAACTTGATCCACCACGGTCTGGCCTACCAGCGCGACTTTCCTGGCGAGCTGATCGTCCGAATCTACAAAGGCATTCCCGCTGTTTACTTCATAGTTGCGCACCGCAAGATAGTCTTTTGTGACGCCTTCGATCCGGGTGAACCAGTTATTTCCGCCATAAACGATCTGCGCGTTGCCACGTACCGATGCGGCCGCGCGCGCTACCGTCGGCAATTGGGCCGCGATGGCTTCCGAATCCTCCCGCGTCAGCGTCACGCCGTTCCCCCAGCCGTTGCGTACTCCACCGGTTCTGTTAAAGCCGGGCTGGATCACGATCAGATTGCTGCCCAGGGATTCGATCTGGTTCTGCACGCGCTGGCTGGCGCCCTGGCCCACAGCCACCATGGCGATGACCGCTCCTACGCCGACGACCATCCCCAGCATCGTGAGGGCGGAGCGCATTTTGTTTGTTCGCAGCGCCTTGAACGCGATTTTGAGGGCGGCCGGGAGATGTTTCATAGGTTTGACTCGGAAATCGAGGCTCCAATGAAACGACGAACTCAAGCGGGATTGGTTAGGGATATCCCCTGCGGAGGGGATGCGGCGGGCGCCGCGAGGTTGTTAACCCGGCGCTACTTAATCCGCCACTCTTTGGTGGCGTCGCGCGCCGCGGCCAGCGCGCCGTTCACATCGTCCTGCGACAGCATGATGCGGACTTCTTCGATCGCGAACATAGTCTGCTGCGCTCGTGCGATGAGGACACTTTCAGGATCGTCCGCCTGAATGATTTCCTGGAGCTGTTCCGCGGCCTGCGCAGCGATGGTTTTCGCTTCCGCAGCGTTGCCCCGGTGAAGATGTACGGTGAGATCGCGGAGGTTCGCGGCTACGTTCGCGGGATCCACTACCTTGGGTTTTCCGGCGGCCGCTTTACCCGGCTGAACACTCAAGCAGCGGCTCCGGCTGTTAGTTGGTAAGAATTGTCACGCATGAAAGGCGCCTGTTCTACCTTGAAAGAAGAGGGACGCCCAGCAATTACGGATACGACGAAGCTCTTGGATCGAGGTGCTCCCAGTATCGCAGGTATAGGCCCCGCACGCAATGCCAGACGGAAGGCGTTCAGCTCGCATGAAGCAGCGGCCTCACGCCGGAGCGCGAGATCTGGGAATCCAGTATGGCGGCGCGGCGCTGGCACTCTTCGGCTTCCTGGCGCGTGATCTTGCGGTTGGTCAAATAGTCGTCCTGGGTGATTTCATTCGCCAGGCGTTTGTTCACGAGTTGATTGCTCCGAAACCGGAGATCTTTGCTCCAGGCCCGGTTTTCGAGTTGGTATCTCAGGACCTCTTCGAGGGTCAAGGTCGAGAAATCATCGCGCCAAAGTAGCATACCCCATACTATCGTCAGGACTACCCGAAGAGAATAGGCCGGGGTACCCCCCACAACAATCACGGCCCGGTAATCTGCTGCGATGATTGCCGCAGAATACCGAGCCGCGTAGTTAAGTAGTTAATGGAGAGGTATCGGGGTTCGCCGCTTAGGGCGTGACGGGCGCAGGTGGAGCTAACGCCAGTTGTTTCCGAAGTTCCCGGACCTTAAGGCGCCGGGCAATACTCTGTTTACGAAGTCTGTGAAAGCGCGCTTTGTCGCCGTGTGATTTGGACATCTAGGGGTTGCTTAGGCGAGGTTTACTTGCTCGGCCTGCAAACCCTTGGGTCCGCTCTTTACGACAAAAGTGACTTTGGCGCCTTCTTCGAGACTCCGGTAGCCGGAAGCCTCAATGCCCGAAAAATGCACGAAGACATCTTCGCCATTCTCGCGCGCCAAGAATCCAAAGCCTTTGGCGGCATTGAACCACTTTACTGTTCCTGTTTCTTTCATGTTGTTCTCTTTTCTAACGATGTTGTTTTGTAGCGATGGAAGTCCGGACGGCGGTTGAGGGTGCCTACGATCGAAGGTGTCTAATTGAAGGATTCAAGCGAGGTGCTGGATTTCAAAAGCTACCTGAGATTAGCACGAGAAACTCCTCATTGCAAGGAAATTAACTGGAGTGACCGGTTTTAGCGTTTTCTGGCAACGAGATCTGAGTCGACCTGTTTGAACCCGGCCGGGACTTCGAATTTCGAGGTATCCACGGCGGCGGTGGAAAAACCGGTCATATCCGTGGTCATCTCCAGCAAAAGCGCTGGGCCCGACTGCTTCTGGTCATTCTTCTGGCTGGGCTTCTGCTCCGGCTCCGGGTCCTTCTTCTTGCGCCCGAAGGGGAGGCTGGAGGTGATCGCGTCGCGGACGCTGGGCCCCTGTTTCCCGGAGTTGGCATCGGTAGTGTCCGCGGTGATGTTTGTTCCCATTTTCATCACGGTTTCCACCGGAACGCCGGATACCTTGGACAACTCCTTGGCGGATTCCGCCATGCCCTGCATCATGCGGGGATCCGACATCGCCATGCGCGACAACTCGGGCTGGAATTCGCGCGCCATTTTCTGGGCCATCTTCTGGTGGAACGCCTTCACCTGTTCGTACCCCGGCACGTTCGCCATCCAGGCATCGTTGATCACGGTCAGGCTGCCGGACTGGCCGGTGTCCTTGTCGGTGCCTTCCAGTTCCATGGTGATCACCATTTGCTTGGCGTTCAGCCCCTGCACGGATTTGGTTTTCCCGGTGGCCTTGGCGGAAACCTTGAACTTCGCGTCCACGTTCGGTTGGGACTCCTGGGGCTCGGCTTTCCGTTTCTGCTGCTGGGCTTGCGCTCTGGCCATGGCGTCATCCATCGCCTGCCGCATCTGCGCGAAGGTGATCACCGAATAGTTTTTCTTCGAAAGATTGATTTCGGTGATGGTTTCCTTATCCAGGTCGATGATGGTGGAGTTGTCCTTGCCCAGAGTCGCCATGCGATTGCCTTTGATCAGCACGGTGGAGACGATCGGCTCGCGGGCTTTGCGCGTGAACGGGCCGCCCAGCCGGAGGATGCTCACCAGCGCTCCGCCGGTCATCTGGGTGCTCTCCTGATAACTGAAGTCCGCGCGCAGAGCGGCGCACGACGTCAACAAAACGATCCCGGCCAGAAATGTTCGCATGGAAGTTTCCCCGAAGCTAGTCTATCGGATGTTACGGCCGAAGTGGTAGACTCACTCGCTAAGATGGTTCGTATTTTTCCCCTTAATAACCACGGGGACCAGCGCGGTTTCAGCTACTCGCTTCCGGAGAAGCAGCTCCGCTTCCTGGGCTCTGTTGAGGATGTTTATTTCAGCATGACGTTGCCGGGGCAGATCCGCGGAAATCACTTTCACCGGCTGAGAAAGCAGGTGCTGGTGGTTCGCTTTGAAGATTCCTGGATGCTCGCTTGGGACCAGGGGGAAGGTACCGCTCCTGAAATTCGGAATTTTGAAGGCGCCGGTACCGTCGCGGTGGAAGTAGAACCTCTCGCTTCCATCGCGGTACGGAATGATGGGCAACGGCCCCTGTTGTTCTTTTCCATGTCCAACGGTCCGTACGATCCAGCGAATCCGGATTCGTACGGAAGGATTATTTTGGCCGCCTCGCTTGGAAGCCATGAAGAAAGCCGCCACCTGCGGTTATAAGCTCATCGCTCTGGCAGCCAAAGCGGGCCGCTGATCCGCGGACGGGAACAGCCAGCCGATTTCGGGGAAATGCTGCGGACCACGGCCATGTTTGTTCATCGAAATCGGAGGCAGTCCCCCATTCCGCGTTACATTGGCTAAGTGGATGGAGCTGTTATCGTCGACAAGCCCTCGGGCTGGACCTCGCATGACGTGGTCAACAAGGTCCGGCGTTTTGCGGGGACGAAAAGAGTCGGACATCTGGGGACGCTGGACCCTGCCGCGACCGGTGTGTTGCCGCTGGTGATCGGGCGCGCCACGCGTTTAGCCCAGTTCTACACGCGTAACGACAAGGTCTACGAAGGCGTCATCCACTTCGGCTATTCCACCGACAGTTACGACGCCGATGGCCAGCCCACGTCGCCCGCGCAGGATATCGTGCTCGACCGCGAGCAACTGGAAGCCGCGCTCCAGAAATTTCGCGGTCCTTTCGCGCAGGTTCCGCCGCAGGTCTCGGCGAAGAAGGTCGCTGGCAGGCCCGCGTACGAAATGGCTCGCAAGCAGCAGCCGGTCGAGCTGAAGCCGGTGGATGTCGAAGTCTACTCGCTGGACGTCGTACGCATGGAAGGCTCGGAGGCCGAGGTTCGCGTGCACTGTTCGGCGGGAACGTATTTGCGCAGCATCGCCCATGAAGCCGGCCAGGCGCTGGGCTGTGGGGCATTTCTCAAATCGCTTCGTCGTCTTGCGTCGGGCGATTTCAAAATCGAGGCGGCGCGGACTCTGGAACAGCTTGCGGCGCTGGCCGAAGCGGGGCGTTTCGAGGAGGCCGTGATTCCCGCCGCTCAGCTTCTGCCGGAATTTCCCGCGGAAATGGTGGATGCGCTCACGGCCGGACAAATTCGCAACGGCCGCGATTTCCGCACCTCCCCGTTTCACGTTCGGGCCAGCGGCCGCTTCGTGAAGGCGGTGACTTCGGAGGGCCAACTGGTGGCCATCGGCGAAGCCCGCCTGCCGCACCTGTATCACCCGGTTCTGGTGTTGTGAAGTCGTTGTAACCAAGTGAAACTTCCTTCATTTGCGCACCCGCGGAGATTGATTATGCTGAAGTGTGCGGATGAAGTTTCTTGGTTCGCTTCTGCTGATGGTTCTCAGCTTCGCCTTGAGCGCGAGGTGCGTGGCCGCGCAAGACGACCAGGACAAGGACAGCTATTTCACCGGAACGCTGGTCGAAAACGCGCCGGATCACCTGAAGGTTTCGCGCGTCCTGCAAGGCAAGACGGAAGCACACGTCTTCAAGATCACTGCCGAGACTAAGGTCGAAGGCGGACGGCTCCGCCTGCGGCAGCGAATCAACGTGCGTTACATCACCAGTGACGACGGCGACGTCGCGATTTTAGTGATCGTGCGCCCGTCCAAGGCGCAGCTTAAGAAGCAAAAGTAGGATTCGCGCTCACGTGCGTTCGTCCGCGGCTTCTTTTTTGCGGTCCTTCACCCAGTCCGGCTTCACCACCTGCCGCCCGCGCCCCAGCGCCAGCGCTCCCGGCGGAACCGCATCGGTGATGACGCTCCCGGCGCCCACATAGCTGTCCGCGCCAATCTCGATCGGGGCCACCAGCGTCGAATTGCTGCCGATGAAGGCGCGCTCGCCGATGGTGGTCCGGTGCTTCTTCTCGCCATCGTAATTGCAGGTGATGGTTCCCGCGCCGATGTTCGAGCCAGCGCCGATCTCGGCATCTCCCAGGTAGGTCAGATGCTGGCTCTTGGCGCCTCTGCCGAGCTTGGTTTTCTTCAGCTCCACGAAGTTTCCGACGCGCGCGTCCGGTCCCACCTGGGCGTCCATGCGCAGCCGCGCGAACGGCCCCACGTGCGCTCCGGTCTCGATCCGGGAGTTCGCCACCAGCGTGTAGGGCGCCACGACGACGCGATCCTCCAGCACCGCCGATTCCAGAATCGCCCCCGCGCCGACACGGCACTCTTCGCCGATCTCGGTCATGCCCAGCAGCCGAGCGAACGGTTCCACCACCGTGTCGGAGCCCACCCGCACGTGCATATCGACGGTCACCGTCTCGGGCCGTTCGATGGTGACGCCGGCCAGCATCAGCTCGCGGCATTTTCGCTCGCGCAAAACGCGGTCGGCGTCGGCCAGTTCGATGCGCGTGTTGATCCCCAGAAGCTCGTCCGGATCGTCGATGTGCAGCGCGCCCACGCGGTGCCCGTGGCGTGTCAGGATCTCGGCCATATCGGTCAGGTACAGTTCGCCCGAAACAGGGTTGGGCCGGAGTTCGGCGATGTGCCGCCACAACAGCCGCGCCTCAAAACAATAGATCCCCGAGTTGATCACCTGGATCGCCTTCTGTTCGGCCGTGGCCGCCTTCTCTTCGACGATGGCCGTCACGTCGCCGTGGCTGTTGAGGATCACGCGCCCGTATCCCGACGGATTCTCGATGGTCGTGGTGATCAGCGTCGCCGCGGCGCCGGACGCGCTCTGCAGATCGCGCAACCTCTGTAGAGTTACGGGCGAAAGCAGCGGCGTATCGCCGTACAGCACCATGAGCAGCCCGTCCAGGTTCTCCAACTTCTCCTTGCAAGCGGCCAGGGCGTGCCCCGTTCCCTTCTGCCCGGCCTGCCGCACGAAACCGGTTCCAAGCGGTGCCAGCACCGCTTCTACTTCCTCGGCCTGGTGACCTGTCACGACGATCGTACGCTCGGCCGGCGCTACCGCCGCGGCCGCGGCCGCGACGTGTTCCACCAGCGTCAGGCCTCCGGCGCGATGCAACACCTTGGCTCGCTTGGAGCGCATGCGCGTCCCCAGCCCTGCAGCCAGGATCACAACCGTCATGTTCATGACCTTCGTGTTCATGAAGCCAAACGCTCCTTCGCCCTGCGTCCTTGCCGTGCCAGATCGATGGCGATCGCGCTGATCGCCCCCGGATCATGCCGGATCTTGTCCTGCACGCGCCGGCCCGCGAGCCGCACCAGATCGGCTGCGACCACTTTTACCCCGGTTGCTTCGATCTTGCTCACGTCGTTCATCACGGGACGAGCCTCGCGCGCGCGATATTGCTCCAGCGTCTTCCGCAGGATCGGACCGGTATTGACCACGCAAACGTCGATCAGACCGGCGTTCCGCCGTCCGGCGTGGCGTAAGAGAGCGGCCAGGTGATCCGAGGCGCCTTCCATCTCTGTGGTCTCTCCGGGCTGCGTCATGAGATTCGCGAAATACACCGTCATCGCAGGCGATGCCGCGATGGCTTGCGGAATTCCTTCCACCAGAAGATGCGGGATCACGCTGGTGTAGAGCGAGCCCGGCCCCAGCGTGATCAGATCGGCTTCTGCGATCGCTTCGAGCGTCTCCTTCAGCGGGCGCGCCCGGCGCGGGCTCAGCTCCACGCGCCGAATGGGCCGGAGACTGCGGCTGATGCGGGTCTCGCCGCTCACCTTTTGTCCTCCCACCAGGGTCGCCTTGAGCCTCACGTTCGCGGCCGTCGATGGGTAGATCCGCCCGCGCACCGCCAGCACTTCCGAGGAGAGTTTCACGGCTTGCGCGAAGTCCCCGGTCAGATGGGTCATGGCCATGAGGAACAGGTT